>Ga0075163_10001925_pt1 | contig 28073 bp, 26 predicted proteins | sample JI1023141ADNA_FD_71478 | JGI IMG/M metagenome (GOLD analysis project Ga0075163, IMG submission 71478) | Wastewater effluent complex algal communities from Wisconsin, to seasonally profile nutrient transformation and Carbon sequestration -... | ecosystem: Engineered > WWTP > Effluent > Algae...
GGCGCGCGCGCCGCCAAGGCGGCGGCCGAGCAGCGCGCCGCGGATGACGCGTTCCGGCGGATGAAGGAGCAGGCGGCGCGCGGCGGCGGCAGCGCGAGCAGCGGCGGTGGCGCGAGCAGCAGCAGCGGCAGCGGCGGCGCGCGGCCCAAGCCGCGGTCGGGCAACGACGCGCAGGTCGCCGAGTGGTACAAGGCGCTCAACCTGCAGCCGGGCGCGGACCTCGGCGAGATCAAGAGCGCGTACCGCCAGCTCATGCGCAAGTACCACCCCGACATGCACGCGGGGAACCCGGGCAAGCAGAAGGCGGCCAACGAGCTGTCGATGCGCGTGACCGCCGCCTACAACGGCCTGCAAGAGCACCTCGGCAAGTCGTAGCGATCGCGCTCAGCGCGTGACCGACAGCCGCAGCGCGTAGCAGCCGGCGGCGGTGGCGCTCGACGCGTCGACCACCAGGTAATAGGTGCCGGTGGTAGCGATCGCGATCGTGGCCTGATCGATCGCCCCGGCGCCCAGCGCGTCGGCGCCGCCGCGGCAGGTCGCGGTGAGGCTGCAGCCGTCGAGCAGGTAGATCGCGCCGTCGTGGCCGGTGGTGCGCAGCTCGGCGTGCAGCGTGTCGCCGGCGGTGAGCGCGAGCCGGTAGACCGCGTCGGGGCCGGGCTCGGGGCTCTCGGTGCAACCCGGCAGCACCGACGGCGCCAGGTCGTTGGCGTAGCCGGTGGTGTCGCCGAACACCTCGCGCGTCGTGGCGCTGAGCGTGAGGTCGATGGCCGCGGCGCAGCGATCGTCGTCGGGCTGCTGCGCGGCCAGCGCGCACACCGACGCGTCGGGGCCGGCGGCGTCGATCGCCGGCGGCGCGCTGCTGCGGCAGGTGCCGGCGACGCACTGGTAGCCGGCGGGGCAGCGCGGGTCGACGTCGGCGCAGGTGACCGTGGCGTCGCCGTAGTCCGCGTCGAAGCCGCAGCCGGCGGCGATCGCGAGGGCGGCCGCGACGAGCCAAGGCGGGCGGGCACGTTGGCGGGGACGACGGGCCACGGTGTAGACTCGCGCGTCGAGGATAGCGCGCCCGCGCCCGCGATGTCGAACGCCGTCCCGTCCACGATCGGTCGCTACCAGGTGATCGCGCCGCTCGCGACCGGCGGCATGGGCGAGCTGTTCGTCGCGCGGCGCGCCGGCGCCGGCGGCTTCGCGCGGCTGGTGGTGCTCAAGCGCCTGCGCGCCGAGCTGGGCGCGACCGCGGGCTACCGCGCGATGTTCTTCGACGAGGCGCGCCTGGCCGCGCGGCTGACCCACCCCAACGTGTGCGAGGTCACCGACCTCGAGGACGTGGGCGACGAGCACTACCTGGTGATGCCGTACCTCGAGGGCGTCGCGCTCGGCGCGGTGGTCGGCGCCGGCCCCGGCGCGACCCCGGCCGACGCCGCCGAGGCGCGGATCGTCGCCGGGCTGCTGGTGCAGGCGTGCGATGGGCTCGAGCACGCGCACGAGCTGGTCGACGACGCCGGCGCGCCGCTCGGCGTCGTGCACCGCGACGTGTCGCCCGGCAACGTCTTCGTCACCACCGACGGCGTGGTCAAGCTGCTCGACTTCGGCGTCGCCAAGGCCAACGACGCCTCGACGACCACCGACCAGGGCGTGGTCAAGGGCAAGCTCGCGTACATGGCGCCCGAGCAGCTGGCCGGCGGCGCGATCGATCGCCGCGCCGATCTGTTCGCGCTCGGCGTGGTGGGCTGGGAGGCGCTGACCGGCCGGTCCCTGTTCGCGCGCGGCTCGGCGTCGCTGACCGCGGCGGCGGTGCTCGACGAGCCGATCCCGCGGATCGACGCGCTCGCGCCGGCGGTCCCGGCGGCGCTGGCCGACGTGCTGGCCCGGGCGCTGGATCGCGCGCCCGCGCGGCGGCCACCGACGGCGGCGGCGCTGCGCGAGGCGATCGAGGCGGCGCTCGGCGATCACGGCGGCGTCGCGCGCGCGCCCGAGCTGGCGAAGGTCGTCGCGGCGCGGTGCGGCCCGGCGATCGCCGCGGCCCGCGAGCGCGTGCGCTCGGCCGGGGCGAGCCGGCCGGAGATCGCGGCGCCCGCGACGACCGCCGAGCGGCCCGACGCGCTGCCGACGACGGTGTGGACCGGCGCGCGGGTGGCGGGCGCGGCGCGGGCGGTGGGCGCGGCGCGGTGGCCGTGGGCCGTCGGCGCGGCGGCTGCGGTGACGCTCGGCGCGACCGCGCTGGCGTGGCGCGGGTGCCGGCGCCCGGGCCCGGCCGCGGCGGCGATCGACGCCGGCGTCGCCGTGATCGCCAGCGACGCGGCGGCCCCGCCGCAGCGCGCGCCCGACGCGCGCCCGGCACCCGACGCCGCGCCGATCGTGATCGACGGCGGCGCACCGACGATCGACGCCGGCCCAGCGCTCGACACCGGCGCGCGAGTACGCAAGCCTGGCTGGGTGAGCATCGACTCGACGCCGTACGCCGAGCTGACGATCGACGGCAAGGCGGTCGGGCCCACGCCGTACATCCACAAGCCGCTGGCGGCGGGGCGCCACCGCGTGCGCGCGACGCTGCGCGACGGCCGCGCGCGCACGATCACGATCGACGTCCCCGAGGGCGGCGGCGCACCGCCGGTGGATCTGCGATGGTGAGCCGCGCCGCGCTCGTGGTCCTCGCGCTCGCGGCCGCGCCCCTCGCCGCGAGCGCCGACGAGGCCGCGGTCGCGCGCCACCTGACCGCAGCGCAGCAGGCCCGCGCGGCGCTGCGCTTCGACGCCGCGCTCGCCGAGGTCGCGCAGGCGCTCGCCGCCGGCGACGCGACCCCCGCGCAGGTCGCGGCGCTGTACCGGCTGGGCGGTGAGCTGGCCGCGGGGCTCGATCGCCCGGACGAGGCCGCCGCGTGGTTCGCGCGCTGGCTGGCGCTGACCCCCGACGGCGCGCTCGCGGATGGCGCGTCGCCCAAGCTCGAGGCCGCGGTGGCCGCCGCGCGCGCGCACGGCGCCCCGCTCGCGTTGACCGCGCGCCGCGACGGCGACGCGGTCGTCGTCGCGATCACCGGCGGGCCCGCCGGCCTGGTGCGCGCGGTCCGCGTCGCGGCGGCGCCGGACGCGCGCGGCGTCGACGGCGGCGTCGGGCAGCCGCTGCCGTGGCCGCGCGGCCAGGCGGCGGTGGCGATCGCGCTCGACGAGCACGGCAACCGCCTCACCTACGCGGCGGTGCGCGCGGCCGGCGGCGCCGGGCCGACGCCTCGGGTGCCGGTGTACCGGCGCTGGCAGCCGTACGCCGGCGTCGCGGTCGCGCTCGGCCTCGTCGGCGGCGTGTTCGCCTGGCGCACCGCGGTCGCGCAGGACGAGTTCGACGCGCTCGGCGACGATCCGCAGGGCCACCCGCTCGACGTCTACGAGGCGGTGCGCGCCCGCGGCGAGCGCGACGCGCTGATCGCCAACCTCGGCTTCGCCGGCGCCGGCGCGTTCGCGGTCGCCGCGGCGGTCGTCTGGTGGCAGCGCCCGCAGGCCACGACGCTGGCGATCGAGCCGTCGGCTGGCGGCGGCGCCGTCACGCTGCGCGGCCAGTTCTGACCGGCGCGCTCACGCTCGCGCGCGGCGGCGCCGGACCAGCCCCAGCACGAGGGCGCCGACGCCGAGCATGCCGACCGCGCCGCCGCCGCCCTCGGCGCGGCAGCCGCACGGGATCGGATCCACCGTGCTGGGATCGCCGGGGTTGCCGGTCGGGGCCGCGACCACCACGGTGATCGCGTCGGTCGCCGACACCTCGAAGCGATCGTAGACCACAGCCTCGATCGCGTGCTCGCCGTCGTCGACGTTGGCGGTCTGCCAGCGGTAGGTGTACGGCGCGGTGCCGTCGGAGCCCTTGAGCACGCCGTCGACCTTGAACTCGACCCGGGCCACGCCGTCGCCGGCGCTGGCGTCGGCCGCGAGCGTGACCGCGCCGCTGACCTCGGCGCCGTCGGCTGGCGCGGTCAGCCGCACCGTCGGCGCGCCCGGCGCCGCGGCGTCGATCGGGGGCGCGCTGGCGTCGGGACCGACCCCGGCGTCGATCGGTCCGGCGTCGGGGCCGCCCATCGGCGCGTCGATCACGCCGGCGTCCATCGGCGGCTCGACCACGCCGCCGAGGAGCCCGAAGAACTGCGCCGCGCGGTACGCCGCGCACAGGTTGCGGCTCTCGGTGTACGTGCCGGCCGGCGCGCACGCGTGCTCGGGGTCGTTGCCCATCGCCACCGCGTGGCCCATCGACGCGAGCTTCCACGACTCGACCACGACCGTCGCGCCGCTCTTGTAGCGGGTGCGCTCGTGGCCGCTCACCGTCGCGGTCTCGTCGGCGCTCTGGTCGGCGCCGCCGACGTTGGTCCACTGATCGATCAGCTCGACCTGGTTGTCGGGGCTGACCGTCGAGTCGGTGGTGCCGTGGAAGATCACCACCCGCGGCCGCGCGCCGGCGTAGCCGGGGAACGCGTTGCGCACGAGATCGCCCCACTCGGCCGGCGTGTGCTTGAGCTCGGGGTGGGTGTTGAGCTGCTGGCACGCGTAGGCGCCGTTGACCGTCGTCGCGCACCGGAACGGCAGCCCCGACATGATCGCGCCGCCGGCGAACACGTCGGGCCACGTCGCGAGCATGACGCTGGTGAAGCCGGCGCCCGCCGAGAACCCGGCGACGTACACCCGCGCCGCGTCGATCGCGAAGTCGGCCTTCATCTTGTCGACCATCTGCTTCACCGACAGGTTCTCGCCCTGGCCGCGGGTGAGGTTGGCGACGTCGCCGTACTCGCCGGCCCAGTTGAAGCACTTGATCGGGTTGTTGGCGGTGACCTGCTCGGGGAACACCACGTAGAAGCCGTATTGATCGGCGAGCTGGGTCCAGCCGACCGCCGCCGCGTCGGTGTGGCTCTGGCTGCAGCCGTGCATGAACACCACCAGCGGCGCGTTCGCCGCCGGCGCGGTCGGGCGGTAGCGCCACATCGCCAGCGCGCCGGGGTTGGACCCGAAGCCGGTGACCTGCTCGAGGGTGCCGGCGGCGGCGGTGCCGGCCAGCAGGACGATCGTGGCGGTGATGATGGCGAGGTGGCGCATGGAGACCCTTAGATGGAGGTGCGAAGCGTGATGAAGAACGAGCGCTCGCCGTCGACGGTGCAGGTGTCGCCGGTGCGCACCTCGCAGCGGCGGTACAGCGCGAAGCGCGAGCCGATCGCGGTGGTCGGCGACAGCCAGTAGGTGGTGCCGACGTTGACGTAGAGCTGGCTGGCGACCGGGTTGTGGCCCTGGCGATCGCTGACCAGCACCACCTGGGCGCCGGCGCCGGCGCGGTCGTCGAGCGCGGTGACGTCGACGCCGCCGCCGATCGAGGTGCCGGTGTAGACCTCGCCCGACAGCCGCTGACCGTCGTCGGGATCGACCACCTCGTTCTGGACGATCGACGCGTTGGCGAAGGCGCGCAGCCGCTTGTCGAAGAACCGCCCCATCACCGAGCCGCGGGCGTTGAAGCCGTCGATGTTCTGATCGTCCGAGCGCGAGGTGTCGGTGTTGACCTGGAACATCTGCAGCGCGGCGTGGATCGCGAAGCGGTCGCGATCGACCAGGAACGACGGCGTGACGACGGTGAAGTGGTACTCGTCGGCGGGGAAGTTGGCGGCGTCGCGCCCGACGTACTGGTACGGCGCGAAGTAGAAGCGCGCGAACGGCGGGAAGGTGCCGCCGACCACCAGGCTCTGCGTGGTCGATACCGGGTTGGCGGCGTTGATCGTCAGCCCGACGCGCACGCCCGGCACCACCGCGACCTGGCCGAGCACGCCGTTGCCGCGGTTGAAGCCGCTGGCCAGGAGCGACGCGCGGGTGAAGCCGTCGGTGAGCAGCTGGTCCTGGACGTTGTCGGAGACGAAGTCGAGGCTGGCCGGGTCGGTGATGCGACCGGCGTCGACGCGCACCCGCCCGCGCTCGACGCGCACCAGCTGGTTGCGCACCGACATCGCGGCCTGGCCCTCCCACGCGCTCGATCCGTGGGGGCCGGCGTTGGCCTCGAACTCGCTCTCGATCGTGATGCCGCGCGCGACGCCAGCGCGCAGCCCGAACCGCGACAGCGCGACGGTCACGAACCGGCCCTCGCGGGTGTCGCCCGGCGCGTTGTCGAGCGTCTCGAACTTGAAGCCGCCGACCACCGCGGCGAACGGGCGGATCCACGGCTGGTCCTCGGCCAGGATCGCGTCGGGGGCCTCGTCGACGACCGCGTCGCTGGTGGGGCCGACCCGCGGCACCGCGGCGACCCGGCGTGGGGGCGCGACGGATGGGGCCTCGTCGGCGGCGGGCGCGGTGGCGCCGTCGTCGTCGGCGCGGGCGGCGGTCGCGCCGGCGGTCAGCGCCAGCGCCAGGCACAGCGTGGGCGAGACCCGCTTCATCGCAGCACCTCCATCGCGATCGTCAGCGCCGCCTCGGAGCGGCACGCGCCGTAGTGGTTCTTCAGCAGGCCGCCGAAGAAGTAGCCGCTCTGGTCGACGTCCTCGAGACCGACCGTGCGGTTGTCGGCGCCGGCCAGCGCGGCCGACGCCTGCGACACGAACTCGTCCTGGTACGAGCCGTTGGCGATGTCGCGCATCACCACCGTCGTGTAGTGGACGGTGTGGCCGCCGCAGGCGTCGTCGCCGAACGCGGTCGCGCCGTCCGAGCACGGCGTCTCGTACGCGCCGGCGTCGCCGCTCAGCGCCAGCAGGAAGTCGGTCGGCGAGTAGCCGTCGCGGTTGCCCATCTGGCACGCGACCTGGCCGCGCATCGTCGGGTTCTTGCCGCACAGCCGGGCGAACGACGACACGCCGTGGTTGGCGCCGGCCAGCAGCACCACGTCGTCGAGCCGCGGCCACAGCGTCACCGCGCCGGCGGCGTGGATCCGGCGCAGCGCGTCGCGCACGGTGGTCACGCCGAGCGAGAACCCGACCAGCGACACCTGGCGATCGGGGTACGCGGCCAGCACCGCCTCGAGCAGGTGCTGCACCAAGGGCACCGACCAGCCGTGATCGACGTTGCGCGCGGCGTTCTCGGTGTCGTTGTTGCTCTGCGGATCGTCGACCTTGTCGATGCGCAGGTCGACGGCGTAGGTGCGGACGCCGGCGGCGGCGAGGCGCTCGGCCAGCATCGGCGCCCCGTCCTCGAAGCGCTCCCACTCCTCGGGCGCGTCGGAGTTGCCGTGGACCAGGATGACGATCGGCGCGCCGGTGTCCTCGCTGACGCCGGCAGGGAACGCGTAGGCCTTCGCGGCGCAGCGGTAGCCGGGGATCGCCGCGGCCGGATAGTCGAGGCCGGCGGTGGTGCAGCCGGGGTGCGCGGCGAGATCGTCGCGATACTCGATCGCGTCGTCGAGCGACCAGCCGTCGTGATCGTCGTCGCCGGGAGGCGCGACGCTGGCGAAGCACGCGGTGGTCGTCGCCAGCGCGGCGACGAGCGTGCGGGTCGAGAGCAGCATGGGGGCTCGCTGAGCAAGCCTCGGACCACCGCGCGGCCGGGCGTGGCGCGCGGCGATCCGCGGCGATCGGCGAGGGCGGCTGTTGGGCCGCACCAACGATCGCGGCCGCCCCTGTTGGCGCCCGCCAACAGGCCGCGCGGCCGAGCGGGTAGGATGGCCGCGATGGATCCCGCCGGCCCCACCACGCTGCAGGCCCGCCCCGTCCGCGCGGTGCGCCTCGTCGCGGCGCGGGTCGAGGCGGGGCCCGACGCCGGCCGCGCGATCGACGACGGCGCCCGGGTCGTGACCATCGGCACCTCACCGGACTGCGACCTGGCGCTGACCGACCCGACGGTCAGCCGCTATCACCTCGAGGTGCGGCACGCCGCCGACGGCCTGGCGGTGGTCGACCTGGGCAGCACCAACGGCACGCTGGTCGGCACCACCCGCGTCGAGCGCGCGACGGTGGCGCCCGGCACGCGGCTGCGGCTGGGCGCGACCACGCTGGTCGTCGACGACGCCGGCGCTCGCGCGGCGCCCGCGGCCGCCGAGCCGCTGCCCGGGCTGATCGCGCACAGCGCCGCGATGCGCGACGTGGCGGCGCTGGCCCGCAAGCTGGCGATGGTCGGGACCTCGGTGCTGATCGAGGGCGAGACCGGCGTCGGCAAGGAGGTGGTCGCGCGGGCGATCCACGACGCCGGGCCGCGCCGCGATCGGCCGTTCGTGGTGGTCGACTGCGGCTCGTTGCCGGCGACCTTGATCGCCGCGCAGCTGTTCGGCCACGAGAAGGGCGCGTTCACCGGCGCCGACGCGCGGCGGCCCGGCGCGTTCGAGCGCGCCGCCGGCGGCACGGTGTTCCTCGACGAGATCGGCGAGCTGCCGCTGGATCTCCAGCCCGCGCTGCTCGGCGTCCTCGAGCGCCACCGCTTCACCCGCGTCGGCGGCGCCGAGCCGATCGACGTCGACGTGCGGGTGCTGGCCGCGACCCACCGCGATCTGCGCGGCGAGGTCAACGCCGGGGCGTTCCGCGCCGATCTGTACTTCCGGCTGGCGGTCGCCCGCCTGACCATTCCGCCGCTGCGCGAGCGCGTCGACGATCTCGAGCCGCTGGTGATCGCGCTGTGCGAGCGCTTCACTGGCGTCGCCGGCGACAACCCGCTGGCCCACGCGATGGCGGCGCTGCGCCAGCAGCGGTGGCCGGGCAACGTCCGCGAGCTGCGCAACGTCGTCGAGGCCGCGCTGGTGCTCGGGCAGCTCCCGAGCGGCGCCGGTGCGCTCGAGCGCCCGCCGCCCGCCGCGCTCGCGGACGATCCGACCGCGCTGGCCTCGTACCGCGACGCGAAGGCCGCGGCGCTGGCCGGCTTCGAGCGCGACTACCTGACGCGGCTGATGGCCACCGCCGCCGGCAACGTCTCGGCCGCGGCGCGGCTGGCGCAGATGGATCGGCCGTACCTGATCCAGCTCCTGCGGCGCCACGGCCTGCGCCCGTGAGTCGCAGCGGCACCTGACCGCTACCCGTGGCGGTGGCCCGGTCGCTTGTGCGGCGCCGGCCGCCGCTCGTACGATCCCGGCGATGCGGTGGATCTTCCCCTGCCTGTGCCTGGCTGGGTGCACCAGCTACGGCTACGGCGCGTCACAGACCTCGATGGTCGCGCGCGCCTCCAACTCGACCGACACCGCCGACCTCACCGTCGAGCAGCGCAGCGTCGAGGTGATGATGTTCGCGACGCTGGGCCGGGTGCTGGTGTTCGGCGAGGGTGGCCTGTCGGCGTTCACGGTGCGCGAGCGGCGCGACGCCACCGCGATGGAGCCCGATGACCTCGGCCTCGGCGATCGCAGCGCGATCGGCGCCGGCTACATGGTGCCGCTCGACGTGGTCACGGTGACGCCGTTCGTCAGCTACTCGATCTCGCTGGCCAACTCGGCGCTGACCGGCACCAGCGAGGGCGACGACCTGCTGCAGAGCACGCTCTACGGCGGCTGGGGCGGCGGCGTCGAGGTGCTGCTGCGCCGCGACGGCATCACGCCGTACGTGCGGGCCGGCGCCGAGCGGCTGCGCGGCGCGGTCTTGCCCGGCCTGTTCGAGCCGGGCGGCGGTGACGCCGGCACCGCGTTCACCGCGACCGCGATCATGTTCACCGTCGGCGTCCGCGGGGAGATGTTCCACCAATGAGGGCCGTCATCGTCGCCGCGCTGCTCGCGGCCATCCCCGCCGCCGGCTGCGGCGTCACCTACGGCGTCGGCGCCGGCAACGCGCTGGTCGCGCCCGGCACCACCAGCGGCACCACCGGCACGATCAAGCTCTACGATCGCGGCGGCCCGGTCAGCCGCACGATCTTGCGCGCGATCGCCGCCTACGGCGCCGCGGCGTCGGCGATCGACAGCTCGTCGACGACCACCTCGGTGTCGACCCGCACCGAGTGCTACGGCTCGAGCTGCGTGCGCGTCGAGACCACCGACGTCACGACGACCTACACGATCGATCCGGCCAAGGCCGAGCAGGCGCAGCGCGACTACCAGCGCCTCGACGAGGCGATCAGCAACACGCCGTACCGCGGCTTCCCGTTCGAGACCGTGCTCGAGATCAGCTCGCGCGATCTGGGCGGCGACACCTCGGGCTGGATGTTCTGGTACTGGTTCCACGCGACGCCGCGGCGGGTCGGCCCGGTGGCGGTCGGCTTCTCGGCGGGCTTCGGCACCGGCAGCCTGGACTTCCACGATCGCACGCGCACGACGCTGGTCGGCGACAGCACCAACGTCGGCACGACGATGGCGACGGTGACGCCCGAGCACTTCTACCTGGGCACGCCGATGCGGGTGTCGGTCTACGCGCGCCAGAACCTGTGGTTCTACCTGCAGCCCGACCTGAACTGGGCGTCGGTGTTCGAGGACTGGTTCGCGGCGTCCGACGACATCGACGACATCGAGGCCAACCCCTGGCGCGTCGGCGCGCGCCTCCGGATCAAGGGCTTCGAGCTCGGCGGCGAGCTCATCACCGACGGCATGAGCGCGGGCGCGCGCACGCTGTCCGCGGAGGCCGGCTATGTGTTCTAGCCGCGTCGCCATCGTCGCCCTCGCGCTGGCCGCGCGCGCGCTCCCCGCGATCGCTCAGCCAGCGCCGGCCGGGCCGCCGCCCGTCGACGATCCGCCGCCCACCGAGGCGCCCGCCGCCGGGCCGGTCGCGCCACCCCCGGTCGACCCCGCGCCGATCGAGGCCGAGCCCAGCCCGCCGGTGGCGACCGAGCCACCGCCGGTCGCCGTCCAGCCACCACCGCCGCCACCATCGCCGCCGCCGGTCGCGCCGCCACCGCCGCCCACGCCCGGCGCCGCCCGCGGCCCGGTGTTCGGCCTCGAGGTCGGCGTCGGCGTCACCCCCGGCGGCGACGGCCTGTTCGGCCCGGGCACCGGCAAGGCGTTCATGCTCGGCTACCGCGCCGATCGCTGGACGTTCGAGTTCCGCTTCGGCGAGTCGTACGATCAGCCCGCCAGCAACGCGCGCCTCGCCGACGCCGGCGTGCGCGGCCCGCTGCGGATCTCGAGCGCCGGCTTCCGTCGCTTGCTGGCCGACCTGCCGCTCTTGCCCGAGGTCTTCGTCGGTGGCGCCCGCATCGAGCGCCCGCTCCTGGTCAACGCCGCGGTGGTGCGACAGCACGGCGTCGGCGCGGTCGTCGGTGGCGCGCTGACCCGGCCGCTGGCCGGTGGGCTGTTGCTGACCGCCGAGCTGCGCGCCTATCTCGTGCGCTGGGACAACCCGCCCGGGCCGGTGTCGACCGAGCCGGTCGACGGCGCCGCGACCGGCGTGACGTTCACGCCCACCACCGACGCCGGCGGCGCCTTACCGATCACCGCGACCGTCGGTCTGCGCGTGCTGTTGTGACGCCGCGCCGGCGCGTCCGCGGTCTCAATGGCACGGCGCGCCGGCCAGCGGGCTGTCGTCGCGCTGGTAACGATCGCCGGCCCAGCGGTACGCGTAGCTGATCGGCGGCGGCGGCAGGCACGCCGACGTGCGATCGCCGCGCCGCTGCTCGGTGGCGGCGATGGCGAGGCGGCCCCGCGCCGACGCGCGGATCAGCGTGAACGTGCGGATGACGCCGGCGCCGGTGACGCCGGTGTCCTGGAGCGCGTCGTCGAACAGCACGCGGCCGTGATCGCGGCGGCGCAGCGACACGATGACCAGCCGCGTGGTGATCGCCGTCCCGCGCACCTCGCCGCCGTCCCGGGTGGCGCCGGTGCCGACCTCGGTCCACGTCGTCCGCAGCGCCAGCGCCGGCCAGCGCGCGCGACGCGCCCCGCCGAGCAGCGCGATCGGCGTCCAGCGCTCGGCGCGATCCGCCCGCGCCGCGTCGGTGGGTAGCGTGACCGCCGCGCCGTCGAGGTCGATCACGCCGAGCACCTCGATCCGCTCGGCCGCCGGCAGCCGCAGCGGCGTGCCGTCGCACACCCGGGCGTCGCAGCGCAGCAGCACCGCCGCGCCGATGGCGACGTCGGCGGTGACCGCCCGCCGCGCGATCGCCACCTGCGCGAACCCGGCGCCGCGCGGCAACGCGAAGCCCTGGCCGTCGGTCACCGTCGCCGGGTCGGCGCGCGTGAAGTGCGCGACCAGCCGGGTCGGCTCGTCGGCGCGCGCGGCGGTGGCCGCGCACAGGGCGATCAACGGGAGCCAGGCGAAGCGCATCGCTGGGTTACACGCAGCGGGCGGCCGCGCGATCTGATCGCGATCACGCCGCGCGCACGAACGGGTTGGCGCGGGCCTCGTCGCCGAGCGTGGTCGTCGGGCCGTGGCCGGGGATCACCACCGCGTCGAGGTCGCGGGTGTAGAGCTTGTCCTGGATCGAGCGGCGCAAGCGCCCGGCGTCGCCGCCCGGGAGATCGGTGCGGCCGACGCTGCGCCGGAACAGCGTGTCGCCGGCGAACAGCCGCGTGCGCTCGCCGGGCGCGGCGATCTCGAAGCACACCGAGCCCGGGGTGTGGCCGGGCGTGTGCACCACCAGCGCGCCGTGCGCCCCGAACCGCAGCGTCTCGCCGTCGTCGAGCCAGTGCTCGACCGCGGTCATCGGCGGCGGCTCCCAGCCGAACATCGCCGCCTGCACGGCGACGCCGTCGTAGAGCGGACGATCGCCGGGGTGCAGGCACACGCTGCCGCCGTGCGCCTGCTTGACCGCCGCGGTGGCGAAGACGTGGTCGAGGTGCGCGTGGGTGTGGACGATCGCGGTGACGATCAGATCGTTGGCGCGCACGATCGCGGCGATCCGCTCGGTCTCGCCGCCGGGATCGATCACGATCGCCTCGCGGGTGGTGGGGTCGGCGACGATCGAGCAGTTGCACTGGAAGCGGCCGGCCGCGAACGTCTCGCACAGCATCGCGACGTTGTAGCGCGCGCGCTCGGTGAGCGGCGTTCGCGTCGCGCGTCGGTGTAAGCGACTGGAATCACGAGGCAACACCCGATCGATCACCCGGCGCAAACCTTGACTCCGTCGGCCGTTTCGCCAAACTGCGCCCGTGCCCATGACCCGTCCCCGCCAGCGCGATGTCAGCGCCGGCACCTTCGCGCTGGCCCTCACCGCACTGTCGCTCGCGCTCGTCGCCTACTTCGGCGCGTAGCCCGCGGGCGGCCAGCGGGCCTACCGCCGGCGCGCGCGGTAGGTGGCCCAGTCGCCGTCGGCGATCACCGGCGCGCCGTGCGCCAGCTCGGACGACACCAGCACGTAGATCCAGGCCCAGCCGCGGCCGGCCGCGGTGGTGATCTCGGCCAGGATGCGCGTGAAGTCGGCGCCCTCGTAGGCGTCGAGGGCCGGCAGCGCGGCGGCCAGGTCGGCGAGCGTCAGGAGCTCGCCGTGGATGACGCCGCGATCGTCGGCGACGACGCCGGGGTAGCCGGCGGCCAGCGCGTACATCGTGCCGAGCGCGGTGGCGCGCACGGCGTGGCGCACGTACGGCGCGACGATCGCGTGGGCGGCCTCGCCGGCGCGCAGCGTGCCGTAGACGAACAGCCGATCGACGACGGTCGACGGGACGGTGGTGCGATCGTCGGCGGCCACGTCGCGGTTGTACCAGCTCGGCGCGGGCTCGGCGGGGGCCGTGTTACCGTGCGGCCGTGCGCGTGACGTTGTCGCCTCGGGCCAAGAAGCTGGTGGCCGCCGGGCTGGTCGGGTTGCTGGTCGGGCTGGTCGCCGCGGTGCTGGCGTTCGTGCGCCCGCGCGGCCTCGAGGGCATCGAGCTGTGGACCTACGATCAGCGCGCGAAGGTCGTGGCCCGGCAAGGCGCGGCGTCGAGCGACATCGTGTTGATCGAGGTGTCGGAGCAAGACATCGAGGACGCCGAGGACAACCTCGACGTGACCTGGCCGTGGCCGCGCGCGATGTACGGGTACATCGCGGCCTACTGCAAGGCCGCCGGCGCCAAGGTCGTGGTGTTCGACTGGCTGTTCCAGGATCGCGGCCAGTACTCGGTCGGCGACGCCGAGGAGTTCGCCCAGGCGATGCGCGACGCCGGCAACGTGGTGATCGGCCTCGCGCTCACCCGCGATCCGCTGGTCGCGCGACCGCGCTCGGGCGCGTGGGCGGCGCCGCTGGGGACGTTCCCGACGGTGGCCGCCGCCGAGGTCGCGGCGCAGAAGCTGCTGGCGTGGAACACCCGGGTGTTCGTCATCCCCGCCGGCGCCGGCGCGACGGTGTGGTACGGCGGCAAGGATCACGCCGAGGACGTGGTGGCGGCCTGGCGGCGGATGTCGTCGGCCGAGGAGCTGAGCGAGCTGTTCGCGCCGCCGAGCGATGCGCCGCCGAGCGATGCGCCGCCGAGCGATGCGCCGCCGACTGACGCGCCGCCGAGCGATGCGCCGCCGAGCGATGCGCCGCCGAGCGATGCGCCCGCCGAGCCGCCGCCGCCGGTCGAGCCGACCCCGCGGCAGCTGACCGCCGCCGAGCTCGCCTCCGAGCTGACCGCGACGACGATCATCACCCGGCGCGACGGCGTGGTCGGCGGCGACGGCGGCATGCGGCTCGAGCGCAAGGACGGCCTCGACCCGCCGCTGGCGGTGATCGCCGCCGGCCCGGCGCGCAGCGGCAACGTCTACCAGGGCACCGACGCCGACGGCATCATGCGCCAGCACGCGCCGCTGGTGCGCCACGGCGACCGGCTGTACCCGTCGCTCGCGCTGGCCGCGTACCTGGTCGCGCACCCCGGCGTCGCGCCGTCGTTGCGCGACGGCCGGCTGGTGCTGACCGACGCCGCCGGCGGCAAGGCGCCGGTCGTGATCCCGCTCGACGAGCACGGCCGCTTCAGCCTGCGCTTCCACCGCGCCGGCGCGTACCCGCGGATCTCGGCGTACGAGGTGCTGCGGTCGCAGGCGCAGCTCGACGAGGGGCAGGCGCCGGCGATCGCGTTCGAGCGGCTGCGCGGCAAGTACGTGATCGTCGCGGCCACCGGCCAGGCGCTGCGCGACGTGCGCATCACGCCGCTGGGCACGCCGGTCGCCGGCTCGGAGATCCAGGCCACCGCGATCGACAACCTCGAGGCGGCGCGCGTCATCAAGCGCGCGAGCCGCGGCGGCGACGCGGCGGCGGCGCTGGCGCTGTGCACGCTGGTCGCGCTGGGCGTCACCGGCGTGTGGATGGCGACCCGCAAGACCACGATCGCGCTGGTCGCGACCACCGCGATCACCGGCGGCTCGCTGCTCGGCTACTGGTGGCTGGCGCGCTGGCTGTTCATCCACGACGGGCTGTGGCTCGGCGTCGCCATCCCGGCCACCGGCGCGGTGGCGTCGGTGTTCGCGATCATCCTGGTGACCTCGGCCGCCGAGCGACGCAACCGCCGCTTCGTGCAGGAGGCGCTCGGCCGCTACACCTCGGCGGCGCTGGTCAAGGAGCTGATGGAGCACCCCGAGCACCTGTCGCTCGAGTGGGGCGAGCGGCGCGGCATGTCGGTGTACTTCTCGGACATCGCGGGCTTCACCAGCTTCAGCGAGAACATGCCGCCCGAGGATCTGGTGCGGCTGCTGAACGACTACCTGACCCACATGACCGACCTCGTGCTCGAGCACGGCGGCGTCGTCGACAAGTACATCGGCGACGCGGTGATGGCGTTCTGGGGCGCGCCGATCCCCAACGCCGATCACGCGGCGGCGGCGGTGCGCTGCGCGATCGCGATGCGCGACCGCTGCGCCGAGCTACGCCCGGGCTGGAAGGAGCGCTACGGCGTCGACGTCTTCGCCCGCGCCGGCCTGTCGTCGGGCGACGCCGTCGTCGGCAACATGGGCTCGAAGCACAAGTACAACTACACCGTGATGGGCGACATGGTGAACCTGGCGTCGCGGCTCGAGGGCGCCAACAAGGCCTACGGCACGGCGCTGATGATCTCCGAGGCCTGCTACGCGCCGGTGAAGGATCTGGTCGTCACCCGCGAGCTGGATCTGCTGGCGGTGAAGGGCAAGGACAAGCCGGTGCGGGTCTACGAGGTGTTCGGCGAGGTCGGCAAGGTCGACGCCGGCGTGACCGCGCTCACCGCGGCGTTCACCGCCGCGCTGGCGCAGTACCGCGCCCGCGATTTCGCTGGCGCCGAGGCGGCCTTCCGAGACATCTTGGTGAAGAACCCCGACGACGGCCCGTCCAAGACCTACGTCGAGCGGTGCCGGCACCTCGCGGCCGAGCCGCCGGGCGACGACTGGGACGGCGTGTGGCACCTGAAGGAGAAGTGATGCAGCGAGTCCGAACGAGCAAGCAGTGGTTCGCGGTGATCGTCGGCGGGCTGGCGCTGGCCGGCGCGGTGGCGGTGGCCGCCCCCAAGGCCGGCAGCACGGTGACCGTCCGGGTGATGAGCGCGAAGGTGATGAAGTCGCCGAAGTTCATCGGGCCCGCGGCAGGCTCGGTGTCGCGCGGCGATCAGCTGACGATCGCCGAGATCAAGGGCGACTGGTACCGGGTCACCGGCGCCAAGACCGGCTGGATCAACCGCACCAGCGTCGTCGAGGGCAAGGTCGCGCTGTCGAGCTCGCCGGGCGGCGGCGGCGGCGCGTCGCGCGACGAGGTCGAGCTGGCCGGCCGCGGCTTCACGCCCGACGTCGAGGAGGAGTACCGGGGTAAGCACCCCGACCTCGACTTCAGCCACGTCGAGGCGATCGAGAAGACCGGCATCGACCTGTCGGAGCTGGGCGCGTTCGTCGAAGAGGGCGGGCTGGGAGGTGGCCAGTGAGGCGCGCGCTCGCGCTCGCGGCGCTGCTGGTGGTCGGCTCGTGCAAGGTGCAGCTGACCCCCGAGGGGCTGGCCAAGACCTGGGACGCGATCACCGACGCGCAGAAGGAGCTGACGCCGGAGAACGAGTACTGGACCGGGCGGTCGGTGGCGACCAACCTGCTCGCGCGCCACGAGTACCGCTACCACGACGCCGACGCGCTCGCGGACGGCCGGCTCGAGGGCGCGACCGCGTACGTCTCGGCGGTCGGCGGCGTGCTGGCGGCCTCGGCGATGGAGACCACCCGCAAGGGCGATCGCCCCGCGCCGATCGCCGGCTGGCACTTCACGATCGTCGAGAGCGACACGATCAACGCGTTCGCCGCGCCGGGCGGCTGGGTGTTCGTGACGACCGCGGCGATCGAGGCGGCCCAGAGCGAGGACGAGCTGGCCGCGGTGCTGGCCCACGAGATCGCCCACGTCGTGCGCGGCCACGCGCTCGGCTCGATCCAGAAGGGCCGCTGGGCCAACGTCGCCAAGACCGCGCTCGACACCTCGGTCGAGCTCGACGAGCAGTCGCTCGGCGACCTGACCCAGGTCTTCGAGGGCGCGATGGACGACATGATCGACGGCATCCTGGTGAAGGGCTACTCGAAGGACACCGAGTACGAGGCCGATCGCGTCGGGCTCGAGATCATGGCCCACGCCGGCTACGACCCGCAGGCGCTGGTGCGCTACCTGAAGACCCTCGACGCCGAGCAGGGCGGCGGCGGCGGCGGCTTCCAGGCCACCCACCCCAGGGCCTCCGATCGCATCGCCAAGATCCAGAGCAAGGCCCAGGGCATGGGTAAGGTCGAGATCCCCAAGGTGCGCTTCGCCCGCTTCGCCGCTGCGGTCGACGAGCTGTAGCTAGACGGGCGGGGCCGCGGCGCGCAGCCGCAGCGAGGTGAGCAGGTCGCCCCACCACAGGCCCTGCGCGCGGATGAAGCGCGGGACGTCGGCGCCGTGGCGCACGGGGTGATCGGCGGGCAGCGCGGCCCAGCCGCGGTGGAGGACGGTGACGTCGGTGGCGGCGCCGCGGTCGACGAAGGTGACCTCGACGGTGGTGACCTCGGTGGGCGCGAAGTTGACGGCGCGCCACTCGAACGCGAGGCGGCGCGGCGGCTCCCAGGCGGTGACGCGGCCGGTCTCGACGACGACCGGCGCGCCGCCGCGCTCGAACGACTCGAACAGCCGGCCGCCGACGCCGGGCTCGAGGCGGATGAAGCCGCGCTCGCCCTCGGCCATGCGGAAGCGCCGGCCGCGCCGCCACCACTGATCGATCTCCTCGGTGAAGATCCGGAACGCCTCGGCGATCGGCACCTCGACCGAGACCATCACCCGCACCTGATCGCCGGCCAGCGGCGCGGTCACCTCGACCTCGGGCGCTCGGCGTGGCGCTTGAAGGCGGCCAGCTCGTCGGTCCAGAACGCCTCGACCTCGGTCAGCCAGCGCTTCACCGCGGCGAACGGCTGCGGGCGCAGCGCGATGCTGCGGCCGCGCGCGTCGTCGACCAGCACCTGATCCTCGACGACGCCGGCCCGACGCAGCACGGCGAGGTGCTTGGACACCGTCGGGCGCGGCAGCCCGAGCGCGGTGGCCAGCTCGCCAGAGCGCGCCGGCCCGCGCCGCAGCCGATCGACCAGCGCGCGGCGCACCGGATCGGCCAGCGCCGCCAGGGTCTGATCGAGGTCAGCCTGCACGCGGCCCCGGCTCGCGCACCCGCTGCATGAACCACCAGTGGTGGCCCTCGAGATCGATCGCGCGGTAGCTGCGGTCGCTCCAGTAGTCGTCGCCGTAGTCGTGGGTGGTCGGCTCCTCGGCGATGATCGCGCCGGCGGCCCGGGCGTGAGCGCAGTGCAGGTCGGCGTCGTCGACGCAGACGCACAGCGCCTGGGTGATGCGATCGTCGACGGCGCGCGGGCTGACGCTCGGCAGCGGCGCCGGGCGCGACGCCTTGCCGCCGGCCTGGCCGATCATGACGAGGCCGCCGCCGTAGGTCAGCTCGGAGTGCTCGATGCGGCCGCCCTCGCCCTCGATGCGCAGGCGCACCCGGAAGTCGAAGGCGCGCACCAGCCAGTCGATCGCCGCGGCGGCGTCGTCGTAGAAGAGCGAGGACGAGATCCGGGGCCAGCCGGTGGGAGGCGGTTTCATCGCGATGGCTCCTGTTCCTGTTGGTGATAATAGTTTCCACAAATGGAAACAATATGTCAAGCGCGTCGCGCCGCCGGGCTCGCGCCACCGGCGGGGCGCGCCGTCAGTCGCGGCTGCCCAGGCCCTCGGCCTTGGCCAGCGCGCGCAGCTCGTCCTTGATCCGCTCGAAGCGCTTGCGCAGCATCGCCGCGCGCCGCACCAGCTCGGGCTCGGTCAGCGCCTCACCCTCGTCGCCGAGGACCGCCGCGATGTCCCGCCACGCCAGGTCGCGGTCGACCCGCAGGATCAAGATCGTCTGATCTTCGGGCGACAGCCGCAGCCGCAGCTCGCGCACGCGATCCTTCACCGCGGTGCGCAGGTGATCGGCGGTGCGGCTGTGGATCTGCGCGGCCAGCTCGCCGAGCTGCTGCGACGGCAGCGGCTGGTTGCGGCGGCGCGCCGGATCGCGGCGCACCCGGGCCAGCGCGTGGCGGGCCAAGCGGTAGCACCACGTGCGCAGGCTGGCCTCCCAGCGGAAGCCGGGCAGGCCGCGCCACACGTCGATCGCGCACTGCGCGAACGCGTCGCCGCCGTCGGTGTCGCTGCGCGCGACCGCGACCAGGTACTCGGCCAGCTCGTCGCCGTAGGTCCGCAGCACGGTGGCGGCGGCGTCGTCCCAGCGCCCGGCGGCGGCGTGGGCGCGCACCTCGGCCTCGATGTCGGCAGGGGGCGGCGGTGGCGTCTCCACGTCCCGCGATGGTAGCGGGAGTGCGGCACCGGCCACAACGGCCGGCCGGCGGCGCCCTCGTGCGTAATACTCAGGGGCCTCGCGACCTCTCCCCGTGATGACCCCGGCCTGTTGCTGCAGCGAATGGATCGGCGCCCTGGCCCGGGGCCACACCCGGCGGCTGGCCGCGGTGGCGCGCCGCGAGGGCCTGAGCGGCGACGACGCGCTCGACGCCGTGCAGGACGGGTTCCGCACCCTGCTGGCGCGGCCCGACGCCGAGGCGCTGCGCGACGCGCCGGCCGAGGCCGCGCGGCTGCTGACCGTGATCGTCAAGAACGCCGCGCGCAACCTGCGGCGGCGCCACCACCGCGCCGCGCCGCACCGGCCGCTGGCCGAGGACGATCTGGCCGACGCGCGGACGCCCGCCGACGGCCTGGCCGACGCCGCCACGACGGCCCAGCTCACCGGCTGCCTGGCCGGCCTGTCCGAGGTGCACCGCCAGGTGGTCGCGCTGCGCGTGCTCGAGGAGCTGTCGGGCGCCGACGCGGCGCGCGCGCTGGGCCTGACCCCCGGCCACGTCGCGGTGCTGCTGCACCGCGCGCGGGCGCAGCTCGAGCGGTGCATGACCGACGCGCCGTGACCGCGGCCGTCACGCGCCGGTGATCGCGACGTCGCCGGCCAGCGCCCGATCGAGCGCCCCGACGATCACCTTGCGCGCGCGCAGCCCGACGATGCGGCCGACCTCGCGGCCGTCGCGCACCAGCACCAGCGTCGGCATCGACGTGACGCGGAACGCCTGGGCCACGGTCGGGTGATCCTGGACGTCGATCGCGGCGATGCGCGCCCGCCCGGCGTAGGCCGCGGTCAGCTCGCCGAGGATCGGCGCGAGCGCGTGGCACGGCGCGCACCACGGCGCCGTGAAGTCGAGCAGCGTGACGCCGCGCGCCGCCAGCGCGGCGGGCAGCTCGGGCGCGGTGAGGTGGACCAGGGCGGGGGGCGTGGTGGTGGTGATGGCCTGCATGCCGGGAGAGGTCGCGACCCGCGCCGGGGTTACAGCGCCGCCGCCGGTTGACCCCGGCGGGCCCCCCTGCGACGATGGCTCCTTCGCAGCCGGCTGAGGGGACTCACCGGGAGGGCTGCGCTCGTCGGGGGTCTCGCCGTGTCACTCGCCACCATCGAACGTCTCCTGTCGTCGCGCCGCGCCCGCTGGGCGATCGGCCTGACTCTCGGCGTCGCCGTCGGCGGCCGCGCCACCAGCGCGTGGGCCCAGGCGCCGCTCACGACCGATGTCCCGGTCGAGCGCATGCACTGGACCACCGACACCGACGGCGTGCTCGACGTGCCGTGGGGCACGATCCTGCCCAGCCTGTCGCTGGCCGCCGGCCTCGGCATGTCCTACGCCAACGATCCGCTGACGATCTACCGCGACGAGGGCGACGAGCGCGTGCGGGTGGCGTCGCCGGTGTCGGGCCGCGCCGGCGCCGAGCTGACCGCCGCGCTCGGCGTGAGCGATCTGCTCGAGTTCAGCCTGGCGATGCCGCTGGTGCTGCAGCAGAGCTCGAGCGCCGGCTCGCTGATGCTGCCGTCGACGTCGTCGGCCGGCTTCGGCGACCTGCGGCTGGGCGCCAAGCTCGGCGTGCTGCGCCAGAAGAGCTTCGGCGTCGACGGCGCGGCGACGATCGTCGTCGGCTTCCCCAGCGCCAAGGACGCGTCGTACATCGGCGAGGCCGGCCCGGTCGCCGAGCCAGGCCTCGTGGTCAGCCGCCGCTTCACCGACGCGTGGCGCGCCACCGCGTCGCTCGGCTACCGGGTCCGCGAGCGCACCGCGTCGCTGGCGCTGGTGGTCGACGACGAGCTGGTCGCGCAGCTCGGCGTCGGGTTCAAGCTGGCCGCGATGAGCGGGCCGGCGATCGACCTCGGCGCCAGCCTGTCGGTCGCGACCGCGGCCGGCGACGCGCTCGGCTCGTTCGATCGCAACTACGCCGAGCTCAAGCTCGGCGGCGGCTTCTCGCCGATGCCGTCGGTCGCGGTGATCCTCGGCGGCGGCGTCGGCATGTCGGAGGGCTTCGGCACGCCCGACTGGCGCGCCTTCGCCGGCGCGCGCTTCAAGTTCTCGGTGGGCGACGCGCTCAGCGGCGGCGGCGGCGGCGACGAGGTCGACGTGCCCAAGCTCGACATCAAGGAGGCGGGCCGGATCTCGCGCGAGGACGTGCCCCCGCCCAAGCCGACCGACGACGACGGCGACGGCTTCATGAGCGACGTCGACGCCTGTCCGTCGCAGGCCGAGACCGTCAACGGCTACCTCGACAACGACGGCTGCCCCGACGTGCTGCCCGATCGCGACAAGGACGGGCGCCTCGACGAGGCCGACCAGTGCCCCGACGAGCCCGAGGACCTCGACGGCAACGCCGACGAGGACGGCTGCCCCGATCCCGACGACGACGCCGACGGCGTGGCCGATCGCGAGGACAAGTGCCCGCGGGTGCCCGGCGTGGTCGAGGCCGGCGGCTGCCCCGATCCCGATCGCGACGGCGACACCGTCGTCGATCGCCTCGACAACTGCCCCGACGAGCCCGGCACCCCGGCCAACGCCGGCTGCAAGGCCAAGCAGCTCGTGCGCCTGACCGGCGACAAGATCGAGATCCTCGACGCGGTGTACTTCCGCACCGACAAGGCCGACATCCGGTCGAAGTCGTTCAAGCTGCTCGACAACGTCGGCAAGGTGCTGGCGACCCACCCCGAGATCGTGGTGCGCGTCGAGGGCCACACCGACACCGACGGCGACGACGCCCACAACCTCGATCTGTCGCAGCGCCGCGCCGAGTCGGTGGTGGCCTACCTGGCGAAGAAGGGCATCGACCGCGCGCGGCTGACCGCCCAGGGCTTCGGCGAGACCCAGCCGATCGCCGACAACACCACCAAGAAGGGCAAGGCGGCCAACCGCCGCGTGGTGTTCGCGATCACCGCCGGCAACGACGGCGCCGTGGTCGAGCCGACCGCGCCGGCCGCGCAGCCGTAGCTACGTCTACTTCCGCGCCCACGCGGCGTAGGTGCCGCACTCGCTCAGGATGTCCTGGTAGTACTGGGTGTCGGCGAAGGTCTTGACCACGGGGTACCAGGTGGTCGGCACCGGCAGCACGCCGGCCTCCTCGTAGGGCTGGTACTGCTTGCCGATCAGCCCGTGCAGCTCGGCCTTGGCGGCGAAGAACGCGGCCTTGGCCTTGAACTCGCGGTTCTTGGCCTGCTCGTAAGCGCGCTTGTACCAGCGCGCGGCCGCGGCGGTGTCGCGGGTCGCCTGGTGGGTGCCGTCGAGGACGACCCGGGCGTTGCCGAACCAGGTGACGTTGTAGAACGCGTTGCCCAGCTCGAGCGCCGCCTCGGCCGCGGGCTGGCCCTTGCCGTTGGCCTGCTTCACCAGCTTCGCCATCCGCGCCACCATCGTCGCGTGGGTCCACGGCGCGTTGGCGTAGGTCGCGTGATCGCAGTCGTGGCAGTCGACGATGTGGGCGATGAACGGGTCGGTGCCGAGCGTGTCCGAGGCCGCGCCCTTGGCGAACAGCTGGGCCGCGTCGGCGAACTTGCCGTCGAGCAGGTAGCGCAGCGCCAGCTCTTGCTCGAGGTCGTCGCGGGTGTACGACGGCGCGGTGACGAAGCGGTCGAACGCGGTGGCGTTCTTGTTGGCCCGCGCGATCATCTGCTTGAGGAACCTGGCGTCGCTCCACTGCGCGGCGGTGGCGGCGGCGTCGGGGCGCAGGAACTCGGCGTCGACCGGGCGGCCGGCCTTGAGCGCCACGTCGGCGAGGTGGCTGCGGATCTCGACCGTCAGCGCGCCGAGGCGTCCGAAATCCGGACCGACCGCGGTCAGCGTCCGGGCCAGCTCGTCGCCGAGCGAGCCGCCGAGCGGGCCGCTCTGCGCCAGCGCCATCGCCAGCGACGCGCGGGCCTGGCTGGTGACCTTGGCGTCGGTCGGGCGCAGCGCCTGGGCGGTCGCGAGCCGGGTGCGCGCAGCCTTGAGGTCGCCGCGGCGCGCCGCCAGGTGGCCGGCGATCAGCTGCAAGAGCCACGGCCGATCGACGCCGGGGGTCGCGGCCAGCGTCGTCGTCAGCTGCTCGAGCGTCGCCGCCGCCTTCTGGGCCGCGGCGACCGTGGCCGGGTCCGGGCCCCCCATCTGCGTCGACAGGTTGGCCTCGATGCGGCTCAGCTCGCGCACCGCCAGCAGGCCGATCAGGTTCGACGTCGGGTCGAGCTTGACGATCTCCTGCGCCGCGCCGATGCCGTCGAGCTTGAACCCGACCAGCCGCCACAGCTCCGTGCGCTCGCGGACGTCCTTGGCGAGCGCCAGCGTCGCCTTCCAGTCCTTGTCCTCCATCGGCTGGAAGTCCTGCGCCGCGACGCCGGCCAGCGCCGGCGTGGTGCCGTGGACGCGGGCCAGCTCGAGGTTGGCGCGGGCCAGGTCGCCCTGCTGGCGCAGCGCGCCGGCGGCGTAGTAGCGGGCGCGCCCGGCCAGATCGGCCGACGGCTTGGCCAGCACCGCGGCGCGCGCGTCGAACGCGGTGATCGCCGCCTGCCAGTCGCGCGCGTAGAACGCCAGCCGCACCTGCTGGAACGCGAACCGCTGCGCCAGGAACGCGTCGCCGGCCTTGGCCGCGGCCTTCTCACCGACGGTGGCCAGCGCCTTCAGGCGCTTGAGCTCGGCGGCGGCGGGCAGGGTGGCGTCGAAGCTGGCGAACGCCTCGGTGGCGCGGGCCAGCGCGACGTAGTCGAGCGCGCGCACGACCTGGGCGCGCATCGACGTGCGGCTCGCGACCGCGTTGACCAGCGCCTCGAGCCCGCGCGGCGCCTTGCCACCGCTGGCGACCGCGGCGCGCAGCGCGGCCAGGTCGTTCGCCGACGCGCCGTACAGCACCTTGTCCCAGTCGGCGCCGGCGACCGCGTTGCCGAAGTACGCGCCCCAGTCGGCGGTCATCGCGGTGCGCGCGCAGTCGTCGCACGGCCCGCCGAAACCCGCGACGTACGGATCGTAGTGCAGGCCAGCGCCGCCCAGCTCGCCGCTCACCGCCGGGTCGAACGTGGTCAGGTCTTCGATCTCCGGCCCGCTCCAGCCGCAGGCGTCGGCGCGCTGATCGCGCATCGCGGCGTTGCCGGCGATGAACGCGGTGGTCGCCAGCGCGATCGTGCTAGCGAGCCGTCTGGAAGACATGGTCGAGGCTTTCGGTGCCATGGCGGGCGAGGTTCCTTTCGGACAGGTCGAACAGGGCGATCGTGCGAGGCGTCGGCGTCGCGGCGAGGTGCCGCGCGAGCATACCGGCAGCGGTCAGGGTCTCGGCGGGGCCGGTGACCTCGATCTTCAAGATGTCGCCGGCCCGCAGGAAGCTTCCATGGAGGAACGTCGAGCGGGTGGCCTCGAAGCGGTCGGGGCCAGCCGGGCGCAGGAACTCGACCCCGGCCAGCTCGGTCGGGTCGGTGCTCTGCATCAGGCCCTCCACGGCGTCGTCGCGCAGGTGGATGACCCACGACCAGATCGGCAGCGCGCCGTCGAGCGGCAGCGGGTAGTCGCGCAGCCGGGCCAGGTAGCGGGCCGCGGCGCGCTCGTCGAAGATCGCCCGCGCCTCGGGATCGGCGCTGAACTTGCCCATGTTGTAGAACATCAGCATGCCGCGATCGACCGGCGGCACGCCGGTGCGCTCGCGGTACTTGATCTGGTGCAGGCGGATCGTCGCCGACAGCGCGGTGCCGGCGGCGACCTCGCCGCGCAGCGCGGCGAGGAACGCGAAGTAGCGCTCGCGCGTGGTGTCGGTCCAGTCGCAGTCGAGCTGCAGCTCGCGCGGCGCGCCGCCGAGCCGGGCGGTCCGGGCCGCGACCTCGCGCACCACCAGCGCCGCCAGCGCCGGCACGCCGGTCGCGGGCACCTGCTTGAACAGCTCGTTGGTCAGGTACACCGTCGGCACGATCGCGACCCCGGGCGTCGGCGCGGCGTCGGCGGGGATGGTCAGCGGCCCGAGGATCGTCGGCGCGCCGTCGGCCCAGCCGACGTCGAACATCCGCAGGTACAGCGTGTCGACGTGGAGGTCGGTCAGGGCCGCGCGCTCCGCCGGCGCCAGCGCGAACGTCGTGCGCCAGTAGTAGAAGGCGCGGTGGGCCGGCGGCTTGGGCGGCGTCGGCGCGCGATCGCCGCCGCACGCCGGCAGCGCGATCGCGATCGCGACCGCGATCGCGGGCCACCATCGGCCGAGGCGCGCACGCATGCGGCTGCGGTACCACGGCGTCGCCAGCGCCGCCACGCGCGCGGGCGGGCGGGCGCCGCGAATATCGGCCGCGCCTCGCGCGTTAGTTCCGCGCCCTGCGCTACGGTCGTCGGGTGAACGCGTTTTCGCCGGGCGCCGCGCGCCCGATGGTGGTCGGCCACCGCGGCGTGCCGCGGCTGCACCAGGAGAACACGCTGGCCGGCTTCCGCCGCGCGGCGGCGCTGGGCATCCCGGCGATCGAGCTCGACGTCGTGTTGTCGGCCGACGGCGTGCCGGTGGTGTTCCACGACGCCACCGTCGATCGGCTCACCGACGGTCGCGGCACGGTCGCCGACCTGACGTGGGACCAGCTGTCCCGGCTGCGGGTGCGGACGCGCCTCGAGTACGGCGCGGTCGGCGGCGGCGCGCCGGTGGTGATGCAGTACGCGCGGCCCGAGCCGATCGCCCGCCTCGACGAGGTGCTGGCCGAGCTGGCCGGGCGCGTCGCGATCAACGTCGAGGTCAAGCTCGGGCTGCCGCGGTGGTGGCGCACCGAGGTCGCCGCGCGCACCGCCGAGGTGATCGCCGCGGCGCGCGCCACCGACGCGGTGATCGTCACGTCGTTCGATCCGCGCAAGCTGGCGGTCGCGCGGCGCGCGCACCCCGACCTGCGGGTCGGCTTCTGCTTCGACGACACGATGCTCGACTTCACGCGGCCGGTGCTCGATCGGCTGGCGCCGTGGCGATCGTGGCGGTCGCCCGAGCGCGCGGCCCGCGCCAACCCGCACGTCGCGCTCGAGTGGCTGCTGGGGGCCGACGTCGTCGGCAAGCTGCTCGGCACGCGCGTCGTCGGCGCCGAGCACACGCTGATCGGCGCGCCGGCGGTCGCGGCGCTGCACGCGCGCGGCGTCGCGGTCGGCGCGCACACGCTGTTCCCGCTCGGTGCCTCGGGGCGCAAGCACCCGTCGCTGACCGCCAGCGCGCCGGCCGAGGTCGCCCGCCTGGTCGCCGCCGGCGTCGACTGGATCGAGACCGACGATCCCGAGCGGCTGATGGCGCTGGTGTGACCGCCCGCGGGGCCGAGCGTCGCTCATCGACGATCGCGCGGCACCGCGGCGGTGCTGGGATCGCGCGCGTGCGCTAAGCTCGGCCCGGCATGGCCTCCGGCGACGAGCTCGGTGAGACCGCGACCAGCGCGCCGAGCCTGACGCCGCCGCCGCGCGCGGACGCGTTCCGCGCTGGCGACGTGCTGGGGCGCTACACGATCGAGCGGGTGCTGGGCGCCGGCGGGATGGGCCTGGTCTACGCGGCGCACGATCCCGATCTCGATCGGCGGGTGGCGATCAAGGTGCTGCGCGGCGACGCGGCCGAGGAGTCGCGGGTGCGGCTGCTGCGGGAGGCGCGGGCGATGGCGAAGCTCAGCCACCCGAACGTGATCACGGTGTACGAGGTCGGGACCGCGAGCGGCGTCGACTTCGTGGCGATGGAGCTGCTCGAGAACGGCACGCTCGCGGAGTGGCTGCGCGCCGAGCGGCGCCCGCTGGCCGAGGTGCTGAAGCGGTTCCGCGCCGCCGGCGCGGGCCTGGTCGCGGCGCACGCGCGCGGGCTGGTGCACCGCGACTTCAAGCCGGCCAACGTCTTGCTCGGGCGCGACGGGCAGGTGGTGGTCACCGACTTCGGCCTCGCCCGCGGCTTCGACAGCGAGGTCAACGCCGAGACGCTGCCGGCGGTGACCGCCCCCGCAGCGCCGCGCGGCGCGGTCGCGCTCGAGGACACGCTGGCCGCGGCGCCCGCGTCCTCGCCGACGCCGCGCTCGCGCCCCGGCGATCTGTCGACGACGCTTACCCGCACCGGCGCGGTGCTGGGCACGCCCGCGTACATGGCGCCCGAGCAGTTCACCGGCGTGGGCGTCGGGCCGGCGGCCGATCAGTTCGCGTTCGCGGTGGCGATGTGGGAGGGCCTCACCGGCGCGCGGCCGTTCCGCGGCGATACGATCGAGCAGATGCGCGCCGCCGTCGAGCGCGGCGCGCCATCGGCGGCGGCCTTGCCGCGCGCGGTGCGCCCGGTGCTGGTGCGCGCGCTGGCGCGCGATCCCGCCGCGCGCTGGCCCGACATGGCGGCGCTGCTCGCGGCGCTCGATCGCCGCACGCGGCGGCCCGGGCGCCTGGCCGGCATCGCGGTGGTGCTGGCCGGCGTCGCCGGCGCGTCGGCGCTGGTCGCGGGGCGGGGCGGGGCGCGTCCGCCGTCGCCGGTCGCGGCGTGCGGGCTCACCGACGCCGACCTCGCCGGGGCGTGGTCGCCGGCGGTCCGCGATCGCCTGGCGCCGCGCTTCGCCGCCGAGCCGCGCTGGGCCGCGCTGGTGCGCGG
>Ga0075163_10001926_pt1 | contig 28064 bp, 26 predicted proteins | sample JI1023141ADNA_FD_71478 | JGI IMG/M metagenome (GOLD analysis project Ga0075163, IMG submission 71478) | Wastewater effluent complex algal communities from Wisconsin, to seasonally profile nutrient transformation and Carbon sequestration -... | ecosystem: Engineered > WWTP > Effluent > Algae...
AGCAACCAGCTTCCGGTACAAGTCGCTAAAGTTATCTATAGCAAAACCTACAAAAGTACGCTATAATCACCCCTGTTGAATTATGTTACTTTGCAGTTTTCCAATTTTGTGAGAGGATTCACAAAATTGAGGAATCAGTGGCTTGATTCGGTTGGTACTTTTGCCAAGTAAACTTGTTTTGTTGGCAAAATGGCAACCGAATCATCACACACTGATTCCGGGGTGTAGCTCAGTTGGCTAGAGTGCGCGGTTTGGGACCGCGAGGTCGGAGGTTCAAGTCCTCTCACCCCGACCAAAATAAAGAGTCCATTCGAAAGAATGGGCTTTTTATTTTGGTTCTGTTGGGCGTGAAGGACTTGAACCGTTAGGTGAGAAATGCCAGCGGCATTTCGCAAGAGAATCTTTCAGCGCAGTAACTTGTTACTGGCTTGAAAGTTCTGGGCCTGCGGAACGTGGGCAAGTCCTCTACGCCAACGACCAAAGAAAAGAGTCGTCCAAAAGGACGGCTTTTTTCTTTGCGTCTAATTTAGAGCTATAGCCGGGTAGGCGCTATAATACGAAGATACTAATATGATTAAACTACTACTCGCAACTGTACCTGTCGGCATTATTTTACTACTGTCTGAGTATCTATGGCGCAGAAAAATAATCGCTGGTGAACGAGGGCGTAAGTTCATACATATACTAGCCGGTGCATATATTGCCTTTTGGCCACTATACATACCTATGGACGGTATTTTTATACTTGGGTGCATTGCCTTCACATTTTTGATATATTCACGCTTTTCTCCAATTTTTCATGCTGTTTACGGAGTCAAAAGAAAAACTTATGGTGAGTTGTTTTTTGCTCTTGCAATAATTTTTTGCTCACTCATAGCAACAGAAGCTTGGATTTTTACTACAGCTATACTTTTTTTGTCCATTGCAGATGGTGGAGCAGCGATCGCTGGTAGGTTGTGGGGAAAGAAAACGCATTATAGAGTGTGGAATATGTCATCACTACAAAAGAGTGTCATTGGCACTTCTGCATTTTTTTTACTTAGCTTCGTTTGTATAGCTGTTGGTTATGCTACAGGAGGTGCAGAAATAATGCGGACGTATCCAATTATCATTTTCGTTATTATCCCTATTACTACAACAATTTTGGAAAACCTGTCACCATATGGGGCGGATAATTTACTAACGCCTTTATACGTTGCACTTATTTTGGTTAATTTACAGTAAAAAAGAGGAGGGTTATTTGCGTTTTGGGGCAAATTTGAAAGAACCCTGATGTGCACGCAATGCGTTGATAATTACTGTAACATCAACAATTTCTTGTAATGCAGCTCCGAGTGATGGTTTGAACTTTCCAGTAGCAAACATAGCCATAAGAGCAAAGCTCATACCAATACCAATTAAAATACTTTGCCTGGCAATAGAAAATGTCCTGGTGGCTATTTCTCGTGCCTGTGCGACCTTTGATATGTCATCGAGCATAATTACGATGTCAGCGGCCTCACTTGCCGCTGTAGACCCCTTTGCGCCAAGAGCAATACCTACATCAGCAGCAGTCAGCACCGGCGCATCGTTAACACCGTCTCCGACAAATGCTACGGGAGAGTATTGTCGCCGTAGTTTCTCTACGGCAATGATTTTGTCCCCAGGAAGACAATTGGCTTCATAATGTCCGACGCCTGTTTGCGACGTTATCTGCTTGGCAACCTCTTCCTTGTCACCGGTTACCATGATTGTTTTCTTTATCCCCATCCTCATCAGACTGGCAATTGTAGCTTTACTCTCTTGTCTGACTTTATCTTCGAACTGTATAACAGCTACTAATTTGTCGTTGATTGACAAGAACGACGCAGTTGCTTGAATTGACTCTGGCTTGAATGACGTTGGCATACTAATTTCAAGCTCTTCCATATATCGCAAGTTTCCAATTCTGAGTGTCTTGCCCTGAAAACGTGCCTCAATTCCTAACCCGGCTTTTTCTTTTAGGTTAGATATTTTTCGTGTTGGCGCTTTTTCATCGGTTGCTTTTTTCACTATTGCTTGGGCTAGAATGTGGGTCGATTGCCTCTCCAAGCCTGCTGCCAGCGCTAGAACTTCGGATTCTGTGTGGTCGTTAAAAGTTATAACTTCTGAAACGACAGGCTTACCTTCGGTTAATGTACCTGTTTTGTCGAATCCAATTGCTTTTACTTCTGCAAGCTTTTCTAATACTGAACCATTTTTAACTATGATACCGTGTTTTGCAGATCGGCTCATACCAGATATAAGTGCGATTGGCGCTGCAAGCAAAAGCGGGCAAGGGGTTGCTACGACTAGTATTTGCAAGAATCGGTTAGGATCACCTGTTACTATCCACATCGTCCCTGCAATTGCGAATGAAATTATAGTAAATGGAATACTGTAACGATCTGTTAAGCGTACAAATGGAGCTTGGCTATCAGCTGCATTTTTGACTAGAGCGATAATTTGTTCGTATTGACTATCTTTACTAGTATGAATTGCCTTTACGGTCACAGCACCTTCGTTATTAATACTACCGCTCAGCAACTGGTCGCCAATGTTCTTCACGACAGGCAGACTTTCGCCAGTCAAACTTGATTCATCAAAATTAGACTCGCCGTCAGTGATAATTGCATCAACCGGCACCACGTCACCTGGCTTTATGAGCAATACATCACCAATTACTACTTTTGATACCGGAATAGATATTTGTTGGCCGTTTTTGATCAGTGTGGCTTTTTGCGGAGCTCTTTTAAGTAAATCTGACAATTCACGCTTTGCTCTTTTTTCGGCGTAGTCCTCTAGCGCTTCACCACCGGTCATCATTAGCACAATAATTATACCGGCCCAGTATTCTCCAAGTGCTACAGATGTGATAATTGCTGTTGCCGCAAGAATATCAACACCGTAGCTTCCATCACGAATAGTCTGGACCATGTTTATGGCCATTGGAATAACCATACCAACACCTGTAATGCCAAGAATTAGATGCCCTAATTTGTCTTGATTTGATAGATCTAGCACAAGTGCGATAATCGTAACGACAATAACAAATCCTAGTTTTTTGTACTCACGAAAAAAACTCACAATATTTTTTATCATTTTATCCTCACGTTTCTTAAACTAAGTATATCAAGTATAGGTGTTGAAGGGTAGCAATGAGATTCAATTTACAATAAAAAAGACCAGAAAATTTCTGATCCATTTAACTTGGGGCGAGCTATGGGAATTGAACCCACGACCTCCGGAACCACAACCCGGCGCTCTAACCAACTGAGCTAAGCCCGCCACAATAAATTTAAATTTGGTACACCCGGAGGGATTCGAACCCCCGACCTGTGGGATAGAAGCCCATCGCTCTAATCCACTGAGCTACGGGTGCACACACGTAGGCTATTATAACAGAGGTATATAATTTTAAAAACTGAAACCCAACAATATGTATGCTAAACTAGTATAATGAATTCACTGCGAGAAGACGCAACTAGACTAAGAGACTTGGGTTATTCATATAATATGATAAAGGAGGAGTTAGGTGTTTCAGTATCGACGCAGAGCAACTGGTTCTCAAATAGAGTATTTACTCCTAACAAAGAAGTTATCGATAGAATCAAAAACGGCCCAATTAGAAATGCAGAACTTAGACATAACGAAAGAGTAATTAGAACAAATAAAACCCTGTCCGAAGCAAGTATAGAAGTCGGAGAACTGACCAAAAGAGATCTTTGGTTGCTCGGGTTAGGAATATATATGGGCGAGGGTTCAAAGAGTATAGAGAGCGTTAGAATTATAAATTCCGATCCGGATATAATTAAGATCTCAATGAAGTGGTTTAGGGAAATTTGTTGTTTAGATGATAGTAATTTTGCTCTTTCATTAAATCTCTACCCCGATAATGACGAAGGAGAAGCAATTTCATATTGGAGTAAAGTAACTAATATGTCACCAAGCTCTTTTAAGAAAACCCAAATTGATGTCAGAAAAGACAAAAAAAGAAAACATGCCGGAAAGCTTAAGTACGGGACATTGCAAATTAGGATTAGATCCAATGGGGATACTGCTAAGGGTGTAGTATTGTTTCGAAGAATAAAAGGCTGGACAAAAGGGGCGGTTAATCAGGTATAATGTAATTTGGAAACAAATATGCGGGTGTGGTATATCGTTTATTACTCCTGCCTTCCAAGCAGGCAAGGCGAGTTAGACTCTCGCCACCCGCACCAAAACATAGCTATTTTGTAGCTATGTTTTTTTGTAAGAACGTTTAATAATCAGTATTTACCCACTAGTGCCAGGACGATCCCGATTATTCCGCAGACTTGTCCTATTATCCAGAAGCGCATTGTAACTTTTGTCTTTGGCCAACCGCTCGCTTCAAGGTGATGGTGCAAAGGAGCAGCTATAAAGATTCTTCGGTGGAATATCTTTTTTGACATTATCTGTGAAAGACTTGATCCGGCCTCTAACACAAATATCAGACCTATAATTGGTAGCAAAAATAAAGTGTCGGTTAACATGGCAACAACACCAAGCGCAGTTCCTAAAGAAAACGACCCAACATCTCCCATGAAGAAACGTGCTGGCGGGATATTGAACCACACATAGGCTAGTAGAGCGCCTGCAACAGTCATACAAAAGGCAGCTATGCCGTAATTGCCCTGCAGAGCTGCAATGACACCAAATGCCCCATAAGCACTAAGTAGCAAGCCTCCAGCAAGTCCATCAAGCCCGTCGCTAATGTTCACAGCATTACTTGTGCTGACGACAGCTAATGTAAACAAAGGAATAAGTAGCCACCCAAGAAAAACGTCACCTAGATACGGAAGATGTATGGTCGTATAGCCCAACTTGTAATAAAAGAACAATGCACTAACAAGTGCCACTGCAGTAATCATGAAGAACTTAATTGGAGCACGCAGACCAGCTACACCGCCACCACGACCCCTGACATTTATTAAATCGTCAATAAAGCCTACGATTCCTCCACCCAGTAGTCCGGCCAAAGGCAACCATGTCTGCTGTCGGTCGAGATTGAAAGATACCGTCACAATCGTAACCGCTCCAACCATAATCAATCCGGCCATTGTCGGCACAGTACGCTTACGTGTACTTAGTTTGTTGATAACAGTTAATGCTTCTCCAGTTGTCGAGGTAGTACGTCGTTGCTTCCATAGCTTATGTCGATAGGCAAAAGACGTATAAATAGGAGTTAGTATTATAGCTATACAAAATGACAATAGACTAAGTAAAAATAGTTTAGTTATCTCATCTGTAAATTGACCCAATATTATCATGTGCACTGCCTTTGTTCGATGTTCTTACTTTTGATTTACTGTAGCATATAGATATAATTGTACAACAAACTAACAAATGGACATCGCATCAATGAAAGACTCATCAGCAAATCTAAAGCCAGTCTTGGTTATGATCAGAGGTTTGCCAGGAAGCGGGAAGTCATATTTGGCGACAGAAATACAAAATCAGACAGAATCAGGACAAGTTATATTGCTTGACCCGGACGCAACCAGCTATTCGACAGAAGAATATATAAGTTTTTCATCCGATTTGTCAGCAACTGGCGTCGATGAAATGCTTCACCCCTATAGATACTTAAGATCAAACGCATACAAAGCCATAATATCTGGCAAAGTTATCATCTGGAATCAAGCATTTACAAATCAAGATTTGCTTCATAGAACAATAGTTAACCTACAAACTTTCGCCAAAGAAAAAGGAATTGAATTGCCGGTTTTAGTCGTAGAAGTGGACATTGACCCAGCAAAAGCTAAAGAAAGGGTAGCTAACAGGGCAGAGCAGGGCGGTCATGATGTGTCCCTAGAAAAGTTCGAGCGCTTCATTAATGATTATTCCAGTTTTTCAGAATATGGCTACCAATCAATAACAGTGAATGGCGAAGAAAATGTTTCAGCGAACGCAAAAATTATTAAACAAGAAATTGAAAAACTAAAAATTAGCTAGGGTATCTTCAAGCTCTTTGATGCTCTGCCGATGCGACTTTATTGTATCTTCAAGTTCTGGGTGGCAAACTACAAAACTTTTGCAGTCATATGTATAGATGTCTCTGTCTAGAGCCATAACGCAACCTCCGGCTTCTAGTACTAATAATGCCCCAGGTGCGTAATCATGAATGTATCCTTTGGAATTAAGTTGAAACCTAGCGGCAAATATACCCTCTGCAACGCTCGAAAATGCATGACCAGCTCCGACTGGGCCACTTTCACAACTGACACCTTTTGCTCCAACAATATTGTCGAGAGCTTCTATATATCGTCCTTTGCAAAGAGCTTTATTTGAGATTTTTTTTGATTTTAAATCAAGTCGAATACCATTTTTGAATGCACCCTTGTCTTTTTGGGCAACAAATACGTCTTCTGTAGTGAAGTTATAGATAATACTTGCAACTGCCCGCTCGTTAACTATCAGCACTGCCATCGACGTAAAGGTGGGAATGTTTTTTATGAAACTGTCGGTACCGTCAATTGGGTCGACTAGCCAGCAAACTTCGGGCAAATCGTCACTATAGCCAGTCTCTTCACCAAAGACTTGCAACCCAGGAAACTGTAAAGCCATAGCATCAAAAATTATTTTTTCTACTTCTGAATCTGTTTCGGTAACCGGTGAACCATCATTTTTGCTCAAAAAATTGCTTTTCCCGGCTCGACTCATGATCAGAGGCCGAACCTGTCTGAAGCTGGTTTGCAAATTTTCCAGCATAGCATCAACTATATCCGGAGTTAGGGTTTTGGCAGTATATTGTATGCTCATTTTAAAAATCGTCTATGACTTCAATATGGGCACCTAGGCCATTCAGCCGTTCTGCTAAATCTTCATACCCTCTGTTTATTGTGTAGACGTTACGTAGTTTAGATTTGCCTGGAGCAGCAAGCATACCAATCAGAAGCAAACTAGCCGGCCTTAACGCAGGAGGACACACCAAATCAGCTGCAGTGAAGCTAGTAGGTCCAGTCACATATACTCGGTGAGGGTCAGCTAGCTCTACATTAGCACCAATTTTTGTCAGCTCAGTGTAGTAGATGGCGCGATTTTCGTATGTCCAATCGTGGATCAGTGTTCTTCCTTTTGCAATTGCACAAATTGGCACAAAATACGGCAAGTTGTCCTGGTTTATTCCTGGATAAATGTTTGCGTGTAATTTATCCTGGAGAGCTGTAAGATTGCCGTTGTGCTTGTGTACTGTTATGTCGACTAGATCCATAAACTCGTTTTTTGCTTTATACCTTTTGGATTGAGTGAATTCTAGACCCATTTTTTTGAGTTTAAGTAGCTCGAGTTCCATAAAGTCGATAGGAATGCGCTTAATAGTTATCTCGGAGTTAGTTGTAATTGCTGTTGAAACAAAAAACATCGCTTCAATCGGGTCTTCACATGGGTAATAAACTATATCTTTTTTGACAGGCTTTTCAAGACCAGTGATACGCAGAGTTGATGTGCCAACACCTTCAATTTTAACTCCAAGAGTTTGCAGATAACCACAAACATCCTGAACCATATAGTTTGCGCTGGCAAAACTTATAGTCGTGGTTCCGGGGTTTATCGCAGCAGCCATAGCAACATTCTCTGACACTGTATCACCAGATTCATACAAAACTACTCGCTCAGGTGATTTACTATCTACCGTTATGTCGTAGTATTTGTTTTTTGCGTCAATTGTTACACCAAATTCTTCTAGCCCGAATAAGTGGGATTTTACTGAACGCTTACCAAGTTTGCAGCCACCAGCGTACGGTATTTTAAAGGATTTATGTTCATTGATAAGTGGGCCGATTAGCATCAATACTGACCTGGTTCGACGTGCGGCTTTTGCGTCAAGCTTGTCAAGCTGTAGAGATGCTGGACGCTTAATTTCTAAATCATTACCAGGCAACCAACGGACTTTGACTCCTATACTTTCTAGAACTTCGATTATCCTAAATACTTCTTCAATGCGGGGAAACGACTTAAATACAGTAGTTCCTTTGTTAAGTAAACTTGCACACAGTAGCCCTACGGCCGCATTTTTGCTGGTTTTGAGGGTAATAGTGCCTGATAGCTCGTAGCCACCTTCAATCTGAAGGTTAACACCTTGGCTGCCAACAGATATTAGTGGTTTTTGTAGAACTTCAGAAATTCTACTTAGCATGTCAAGACTTAGATTTTGTCCACCTTTTTCAATTCGGTTGACTGCAGATTGTGATGTATTGAGTCGTTTTGCAAAATCTGTCTGGGTCAATCCACGCAACTGTCTAAGTTCTGATATTAGTGCTCCCAGTCGTTCATTCGTATCATTCATGCTGCTTAAATCCTTTCAATTCAGTGTATTCTTAACTAAGTATTATATCACATGCGGTATATTGTGTATTTTACATGGCTCCTACACCATGGGTGGAGTATTATAGATTTATGATTTAGCAAAAAAACATATCCGTAGGTTAGTTTAGTGAGCAATTTAGTAATTGAGGGAGTATGACGATATGAGTAAAACAGAAAAAATTATCCAAGATTTAATCGATGCAGAAGAACAAAGACAAACAAACGGATTAGAAATGATTCCGAGTGAAAATCACTCGTCAAAGCAAGTCCGGGCAGCATCGGGGTCAATCCTTACCGACAAATATTCAGAGGGTTATCCTGGGATGCGTTATTACGGTGGTTGTGAGTTTGTAGACAAAGTAGAGAATATTGCTCGGGAAAGAGCTAAGAAACTGTTTGGCGTAACTCACGCAAACGTCCAGCCACATTCTGGATCTCCAGCAAACCAAGCAATCTATTTTGCGCTAATAAACCCAGGCGATACAGTAATGGGAATGTCATTGTTCTTTGGTGGACATATGACTCATGGTTTGAATGTAAACTTTTCGGGAACATACTATAATTCTGTTCAATACACTACTGACAATGACGGATATATGGATTATGATGCGATTTACGCACTGGCGCAAGAATCTAAACCAAAGCTTATTATGAGCGGTACAACCGCATACCCCCGCACAATAGATTGGAAAAAACTGCGTGAAATAGCCGATAGCGTTGGCGCATGGTTAGCTGCAGATATATCACACATCAGTGGACTAGTCGTTGCCGGAGCCCATCCTAGCCCTGCCGGTATTGTTGACGTCATCATGACCACAACTCACAAAACATTGCGAGGGCCTCGTGGTGCTATGATTTTGTGCAATGGCAATCCTTCAAACCCGCTCAAGAAACCCGAACGCATCAAAGAAGAGTTACCGTCGTTAATCGATAGGGCAGTGATCCCTGGGCTACAAGGTGGTCCACACAACCATCAAACGGCTGCGATTGCCGTTGCTTTAGGTGAAGCACTGACTCCAGAATTCAAAGTTTATGGCAAACAAGTAGCAAAAAACGCTAAAGTTTTGTCAGAGGCATTGATTGACAGAGGATTCAATTTGGTAACTGGCGGCACAGACAACCACCTAATGGTAATTGATTTGAATAACAAAGATTTAAGTGGCAAAGAAGGCGAAAGAGCGCTAGGTCTAGCTGGCATAACTGTTAACAAAAATACCGTACCGTTTGATCCACGCTCGCCTTATGACCCGAGCGGTATTCGTCTAGGCACACCAGCATTAACAACTCGTGGAATGAAAGAAAAAGAAATGCAACAAATCGCTGTATGGATTGAAGAAGCAATCAAGCACAACAAAGATGAGAAATATTTGGCCAATATGCACAAAAATATAACGGCATTTACCAAAGATTTTCCACTACCTAACTAGCAAATCTAATTATTGAAACTACCTAGTATTCGGGCTTCCGGTTCCAGACTAACCCCAAGTTTTTCAAAACACGTTTTTTGAATTAACATGGCAACGTCATAAATTTCTTGTGCACTGGCTCCGGGTAATGCCTCTATTTTCAGTAGATTCTTGTCATTTAGTTTTACATTACCCCATTGTTGGCCCCTGTTAAAACCACTCGCAAGCATAACGTGCGCCGCAGATACTCTTTTAGTGTCTCCGCCGTGCACTCTGTTCATAGTTTTTATCTGTTCAGCCGTTTTACCTGTTTCGTCATAAGCCATGATTGCTTCGGCCAGCTGTTCGTCGACTATAGGATTGCGGAAAAATGAACCGGCAGTTTTTGAATCGTTCATTCCTGGGTGCCACAGAGAGCCTGCACGTCTGCGTGCTTCGGTAATAATTGTGCGTCTGTCTTGCAAAGAATCAACATTTAGACCAAGTTCATTCGCAACGTCAATCGCTTTTTGGTATTCGAGTTTCTCAGTCAAATTGAGGCTTAATGATAAATGAGTTCGCAAAATTACTAGTTTATTATTCTCTTGTTTTTGGAATATTGACTGTTTGTATTCCCAAGTTAGATTTCCTTTTTCAATGCGTGTAACTTGCGACGATTCACAGTTCCAGACATCTACCCAGTCAACAACCGATCCGATTGTCTGACCGTAGGCTGTAATATTAATAAATAGCCCGGCACCGACGCTACCAGGTATTTCACTCATTAGTTCAATGCCCCAGAGATTTTTTTCAATACTTTCACGCACAACGTCATCCCACCAAACGCCGGCATCTACAGTCACACCAGTTGCGTCGAAGCTCATATCGCCACCCTTTGCACAGATCACGAGTCCAGGCAGCTGACCGTCCAAAATAAGAGTGTTGCTACCGTATCCAATCAGATGTATAGGGCGAATTTGTGTTGATTTTAGGATGTCAATTAGCTGATCTGTATTATGAGCTTCAATGAAGTTTTCAGCGTTGCCACCGACTCCAAATGACGTATACGGTGCTAGTAAAACATTTTTTTGGATATCCATACAGTTAGTATACACATCTCTATGCTTGTGGTGGGAACTCCATATACTGTAAAATGTATTGTATATGGGAAACAGTCAAAAAAATCCGTATCAATCATTCGGTGAAGTACTTAAGCATTTGCGTGCAAAATCAGCAAAAACATCAGCCGAAGTATCTAGTGCCGTAGAAATCGAAGAGTCAAGGCTACAGAAATACGAAGCAGGTGAGCAACGACCTAGCGAGGATATTTTACTTTTGCTAATACAGCACTTTAATCTGCCCGATGAACAGGCAAGTGAACTTTGGAAATTGGCGGGCTATAGTGGTGAGCCTGAAGAAGATTTGTATTTCATGAATGACGACGACGGAGGTGCTCAACAGATTGCAGTTGGCGTAAGCGCACAAGATGCAAGGATAGTCTACACCGATATGATACAAGTTATGGTTAATAATTACGGAGTTATTATTAATTTTATGCAGGGTGCTGGTCCAGCTAGCCAGCCTTTGGCTGTTTCTAGGGTGGGTATGAGCAAAGAACATGCCAGGAGTGTACTTGAGGTTCTACAGAAAACACTAGATCAAGCCGACAATCCATCTGCGCTAAAGCAACTCAAGGCACCAAAATCTGAGAGCAAGTAATTATGTGGTTTAACACTCCGGATACATGGCAAACATTTGTATTTGCGTTTGTTATATTTGAATGGGTATTACGTATAATCATGTTGTTTGTAGTGCCTAAAAATCGTCGTCCAAGTTCTGCAACCTCTTGGCTACTGGTGATAATGATAGTTCCACTTCTGGGAACAATCATATTTGCTATGTTTGGAAACCCTAAACTAAACAAAACTCGCCGTAAAAATCAGGCAGATGCCGATAAACTTACCGCCAAAGAATTAGTAAAACTACGTAAAACACACCCTGGAGTTTTTGCTCTTCCGAAAGACGCAGAATTTGTAGAAATTGCCAAATTGGCTGACGTTCTTGGTGGTTTGCCGGCAATGTCAGGAAACAGGGTGTCCATAGAAACAGACTACGACCGTATACTGAAAATGCAGGCAGAAGCAATCGACCAAGCTGTTGAATATGTGCATTTGGAATACTTTATACTTGTGCTCGATTCAGATACAGAATTAATTTTTGATGCACTTGAAAAAGCAGTAAAACGTGGGGTAGTTTGCAGAGTTTTATTTGATATGCTCAGTTCTCGCTATCCAAAATATGCAAGCATGAAAAAACGCCTCAATAATATTGGCGTTGAGTGGCACCGAATGCTTCCGATTAATATAATACCTGGTAAAAACTTCATGCGACCTGATCTTAGGAATCACAGAAAAATGTTAATCGTTGATGGCAAAGTAGCTTTTAGTGGGAGCTCAAACATCGTAACCTACAGCTATCACCGCAGGGACGAACTAGTGTACGAAGAAATGATGCTTAAGGTTGAGGGTCCAGTGGTTTGGCAATGCAATAATGTTTTTCGGGCAGACTGGTTTGCCGAAACAAATGAACCGTTACTTGACCTTGTAGAAAAAGAAGATTTGCCAAAGAAAGCGGGCAATACTCTAATGCAAGCACTTCCAAGCGGACCGTCGCATATTCATGCCAACAATTTGATGTTGTATACAAGTCTATTCCACGCCGCTAAAAAAAGGATCAGTATCGTAGTTCCTTATTTTGTCCCCGACGAATCCGTTATGTCTGCAATTGTCTCAGCGTCACAGCGTGGGGTTAAAGTCACAATTATTAATTCAGAAATTATCGATAAAGTCTTAGTAGGCCATGCACAGAGATCATATTACGACGAACTATTGTCTGCAGGAGTAGAAATTTACTTATACAAAAAACCAATATTCTTGCACAACAAACAGGTAATCATTGACGATACAGTTGCGGTAACTGGGTCTAGCAATTTGGACATGCGTTCATTTGAATTAGATTTAGAATTAACCCTTGTTATCTACGATGCTGATGTCGTTTCTCAACTTGAAGTGATTGAATCTAAGTATATGAAAAAATCAACAAAAGTAACACAAAATATATGGAATCAGAGGCCATTTAGATTGAGATTATTAGATAGGCTCACAAGGTTAACAGCGGCTCTTCAATGAAAATTAAATCACTAGAAGATGCCGTCGCAATCCTGAATCAGTATGTACCAAAAGTAGCTACATATAGTGGTGACGGTATGACACTAGATAGAATGTGGCCATTGCTCGAAGCTGTTGGGAACCCGCAACAAAGACTTAAGGCTATACATATTGCAGGAACAAGCGGAAAGACATCAACGGCCTACTACATAGCGTCTATGTTGCGTCAATCTGGCAATAAAGTAGGACTAACGGTGTCTCCGCATGTCGATAGTATTACTGAAAGGGTACAGATTAACGGTAAGCCTATTTCTGATGAGCAGTTTTGTGCCGAGCTAGGAGTATTTCTAGATATAATCTCTGAGATTAAAGCTGAGCCTAGTTATTTTGAACTAATTATAGTCTTTGTATTTTGGTTTTTTGAACGAGCTGGTGTTGAATATGCTGTCGTAGAGACTGGTATGGGCGGACTATTGGACGGAACAAACGTGTTGCGTCGTGAGGATAAAATATGCGTAATTACAGACATAGGCTTTGATCACATGCACATCTTAGGTAACACAATTAAAGAAATATCTACTCAAAAAGCAGGCATTATACAGCCTGGCAACCAGGTTTTTATGTATCAGCAATCGGATGAAATAATGCAACAAATACATATGCGCATAGACGAAATGAATGCAAATCTGTACGTATACGACTATGCTAATTTATTGTCGAAAGCAGATAATTTAACTAGTTTACCAGAATTCCAAAAAAGGAATTGGTTACTTGCAGAACAAGTTACCCAGGCAGTAGCCCGCAGAGACGGGTTTACTCTAGATATCGAAGAGCATCCAGAAAAAGTGATAGTTCCAGGTCGTATGGATACAGTAAGGCTACAAGATAACAGTGTTCTCATCATGGACGGTGCACATAATGGTCAAAAAATGGAAACTTTTGTCAATAGCTACCAAGTAAGATATTCGGATCAAAAGTCCGTAGTAATGTTGGCGTTAAAACAAGGCAAAGAGTATAAGGCCGTCATTGATGCTCTGGCACCGATTACAGATTTAATTATTTTAACTACATTCAGTACAAGTCAGGATATGCCCGCTGTATCGCAGGATACAGAGTCCATCAGAGAGTATTGCACCGCTCAAAATATAGATGTAATTGTTATAAACGATAATAAGCAAGCAACAGATTATCTTTTGATGAAAAAAGCTAAAATAAAGATTATTACCGGATCTTTCTATTTACTAGGCCAAGTACGTTATTGGCTGTCAAAGAAATCAGTGATACTATAATTCTATATTAAGTAGGGAGAAAATATGAAAAATCGAAGTGTCTTAGCAGTAGTTTTATTACCATTTGTTACTCTAGGAATCTATAGCATTTATTGGTCAGTAACAACAAAAGGCGAATTAAACCAAAATGGTGCAGAAATTCCAACTGCTTGGTTACTAATTGTTCCTCTAGTTAATATTTATTGGATGTGGAAATATTACGAAGGCGCAGAAAAAGTCACTGGCGGTAAGGTCAACGGTGTACTATTGTTTGTTTTGCACCTATTTGTAACATCAATAATTTCAACAGCACTTTGCCAGGACGCATACAACAAACTATCAACACCGAGTGCCTAGTTTTTTAAAACTAGAAAATGCATTTCAGGCTGTTTGACGGTTGAACGCTGTTGATACAATTTGTAGAATTGTTTCATCATAGCTCATGTCGTTGTATAGCTTATTTGCTATCGGGTAGAAACTAGAAGCAGACAAGCCTGGTATAAGGTTGGCCTCTAGAAATTGTGGCTGACCATCAGAGTTTAGCCGGATATCAATTCTTCCATAGTCTCTGGCGCCCAAAGCCGTGAATGCGCCTTCAGCAAGTAGCTGAAGACTTGCAAAAAGAGCAGGCTCTTTGACGATACTTATTACTTCGTCGTCACCTGAATGAGCGGTTGTTCCAAGTATTCTATCTCCGTTGTTGTTTTTTCCGATGACTATTTCGATTGGCAAAGATTCTAGTGACTGTGAAGCATGGTTCTGAATGACTGCAACACTGAATTCTCTACCAGACAAAAATGGTTCAACAAGAGAATTAGAGCTAAAGTTAGTAGCAAGTGACTGAACTTTTGATACGTAATCCATGTAGTTGTGTACTACCGATTCAGCATCAACACCTTTTTTATTTCCTAGACTCGTTGGTTTTATGAATAATGGGAATTGTATTGGTATAGTTTCTGCATTCAAAAAATCACCAGGTTTTGCTATGAAATATCCAGCTGTATTAAAACCAGCATCATTTACCGTGTCTTTGGCCTTTGTTTTATCATAATCCAGCGAAATAGCTTCACTTAGTGATCCAGTGTGATTAATGCCAGCTTTTGAAAGTATGTCAGAGACCCAAACAGTATTACCTTCGTCGTTAATATCTATAGGTATTCGTTTAACTGTCAAAAAAACTAAGTCAGGTTTACGATTTATTAATTCCACCAAGTCCACTAAGCTACTGATTGTTGTTAGTGACACGGACTCATAGTGCTTGGATAGAGCTGTAATAATAGCTCTTGAAGAAGTTGGTCCCATTGAGCTAAATTTGTCGTTAAACGCACGAACTAACTCTATACTTTTGTTGATTTTCATGATAATTATTTCTTTCTTTTATTCGGTTGCCAAAAACACGTCGAGCAACATTAGCTAATTAGCCAGCGGGTTTAATTTAGGAGTAATACAAATTAGTTTTGTTTGTCTGATACGAACACCAAGAGAGTGGGTTTGTAGTAGAAAAGAGTAGTAATAGTACCTATGTTTAGTATAGCACAAAAACAATATTATTAATAAATATGCAAACAACTCAATCTGTTAATAGAGTAAATCAACTTCCGGCTTCTGCTTCCATTTTCTTTAGGCGGCTGTAATAATCCGGAATTTCTTTCAGGTGTGCCCAGGCAATTTTGGCAGTCACTAGTTCGTCATCATTCGTAACATTTGTTTGGCTGTCGTGTAGCCCATGTTCAAGCTCAACCGATAGTCCCATCTGAAATTGTTCTACGTCATACTTGGTCCAGTCTATGCCAAGTTTATTGCCTAAGTCTCGTGCTTCTTGAATTGAAAAAGTTATTTTCATATTGCCTCCATTAGTATTATACTCTTGATTACAATTAGAAATTCGGTAATAACTATGGAGCTATCTGTAATAATTAGAGTTGTATCTGCATAATGATTATGGTAAATTAAATCTCGATGTATAAATTTAAGGACTCCAATGCATAAACGCAAAGGGAGCCCTTTTTATATTAAACAGTCCTTCGGGGCTGTTTTTTTATGCATTCATTTTTTCAAATAACATAACAGGAGGAATTAACAGTGGTAAATAACTACAGAGGAGTAGAGGATATCGTTTCTTTTAGCGTAGTCGTAAATAAGCTACGTAGTTTTTGTTTGGACAAGGGTTTTTGTGAAGTCAGTACGCAGGACAGGCTTAGTATATTAGCAGCTTGCGAAGACCCAGACACAGTTGCAACCTATGAATACATGGGAGAAACGTGGCCATTACCGCAAACTGGTCAAATGTGGCTTGAATACGAGCTACTTACAAATCCGGGAATTCCGGGAGTTTTCTGTGTCAGCACTAGTTACCGAAACGAGCCAAATCCTGTCCCGGGCAGGCACAAACTTATTTTCCCGATGTTTGAATTCGAACTTAAGGGCGGTATAGGTGAGCTTCAAAAATTCGAGATAGAATTGCTTGAATACCTTGGTTTTGGGAAGAAATCCGAGTTTACTTTCAAAACATACGATGAGCTGAAGAATTACTACAAAACAGAAGAACTAACTCATGAGCATGAAAACAAAATGAAAACTGACTTCGGTGTTGTCGTTTTTTGTAGAGATTTCCCGGTTTACACATCACCTTTCTGGAATATGAAAAACAAAGGGAACACTCATGCTCACAAGATAGACGTAATTATACAGGGCAATGAAACCATAGGTAGTGCCGAACGCAGTTCAGATACCAACGAAATGAGAGAAAAATTCTACAGCATTAGTGACGGCAAATACGCCCAAAAGTTATTTGATTTATTCGGGAAGAGCAGGGTAGAGAAAGAACTAAAAGAGTTTTTGGAGCTAGACTTCTTCCCGCGATCGGGCGGCGGGATTGGTCTAACGCGGCTGATTAATGCAATGCGTGAGTCGCATGCTTAGCAATTGGTGCCAAGCTGGTCATTGGGCGAGCGAAAACCTTTTGGTTCGAGCGAAGCATACTATTAGTACGGTGAGCGAGAAATGGAAGGTTTTAGCCGGTCAGGAGCAGTTTGGGCGGATTGGGAAGTATGTGACTTGCGCAAAGAAGGAAGGAGGTATTATGAACAATCTAAACAACTAACTCTAAAATACAAAAAACTCCCGGGCCGTGGGAGTTTTTTGTTTGGGCAGATTTTCTTTAGACCAAAAAATCTATCGAATAAGACCCCAGTATTATTATTAGTTTTTCCGTCTGTCGAGATCGGTAATTGTTCTATGCTGGCTGGCCACGGCAACGGGAGTTTGGCTGTAAAGGGATGATTGCCGAATAAAACATCAGCAATTCCTGCACCTTCGCTTCCAGGTAGCCATCCGGCAACGACAACGTCCCAGGTTGGTAATTGGTCAGTTATAATCAGAGGCCTACCTGAGAGTATTATCACGACTATCTTTTTAGAAGATTTTTTAAGTCTTTCTATTACTGCTAAATCATCTGCTCCTATCGTAGGATTGGCATTATCACCCCAACCCTCGGCGTATGGTTTTTCACTAACTATTGCAATACCGACGTCAGCCTTAGTAGAATCATAATCAAACATGCCATCTTTTTCATAATCAATCATACTGTTGTCACCTACAACCTCTCGGATACCTTGCAAAATTGAAGTTCCGCCTGGCATCCAGTTTCCGTCTACACCCTGCCACTCTATTGTCCAGGCACCACTTTGTCGTCCAACATTATCTGCACCACTACCAGCAATCAGAATCTGTCCGACTCCCTTAGATAATGGCAGAAAGGAATCATTATTCTTCAACAGTACGGCCGATGATGCCACTGCTTCTCGTGCAACTTGTCGGTTTTTTTCAGAGCCGACAATTACCTTATCAATGTTACCCGACTTTACATCAAATAATCCTGCCTTGAACTTCTGGTATAAGATTCTACTTACGGCATCGTCGATACGTTCTTGGCTAATTTCACCGTTATTTACTGCCTTGCGCACATCATTCATAAAATCTTTATAATCATACGGCAACATTGCTATGTCTAATCCAGCATTAATTGTTTTAACGTTGGCATCGTATTTACTGGTTCTTGAATATTCATATACGCCGTACCAATCAGACACAACAAAACCCTCAAACCCAAGCTCATTTTTTAATTTGTCAGTAATTAAATATTTACTTTCAATTATTCTCTGGTCGCCCCATTGATTTAAACCAACCATCACACTAGATACTCCCGCATCAACCGCCGATTTGTAAGGGGACAAGTATTCATTTTTCAGTGCTATTTCACTAGCAGTAGTCTTTCCTTGGTCAATTTTGAATTTTTTGTGATTTGACTGGTTCCACTCCATAGCTCCAGTAGCCAAAAAATGCTTAGCACTTGCTAAAACGTAGGTATCATCAGTTCGCTGTTGCTGGGTACCTTTTATGTAGGCACTTCCTAATTCACTTATTAATTCAGGACTGTCAGAAAATGCTTCATATACTCGACCCCAACGCATGTCTTTTGGAGCGTCAAGGGAAGGTGAGTAGCTCCAATTTATACCAGTTGCAGACAGTTCATCACTTGTAATACTCGCCACTTGCTCAACAAGTTTGGCGTCACCACTAGCACCTAGACCGATTGCATGCGGGAAAACTGTCGCTCCTAGTACATTAGAATGTCCGTGATTTGCATCAACTCCGTAAAGGATAGGTATGCCAAGGCGTGATTTGGAAGCCTGTTGCTTCATTTCGGTAATCATATCCATCCACCCTTGAGGAGTATTTATTTCTGGTTTTGCGCCCGCCCCACTCAGTATTCCACCCAAGTAATATTTGCTAATATCTTCGATTTTTCCTAGACTATTTTTGTCTACCAGCGCCATTTGGCCAATTTTTTCTTCTAACGTCATGCGTGCAAGCAAATCATTTACTCGCTTTTCATCAGGCTGACTAGCCTGCTTATACAGTGCATCAGCCGGTGGAGGCGGTAATTGCTCCCCCAAATCTTCAGAACGGTTTAGGTAAAACCCGGTGATTAATATCAGTATCAGCAAACCTGCGATCAACCAATATTTATGTCTGTATATCTTAGATTTATTAATTTTTGATACAAAAGATTTGCGCACTTTTTTATTCGAAAAATTTGTTTTTCTCTTTTTTACCATTAGTACTATTCTAACATCGATAGGTGCAGAGCAACAGTTCCAGTATCAATACTAGCAACAAAATCAATAGTAGTGGACGACTATCTATTTTTGATACCGTCAAGTCGTAGTTCGTTGTTCTCGTCGCTGTGCGAACCTCCGCTATTAACATGCTTATCGTCAATTCTAGAGCCATTCTTTATGACATGTACCAAGGCCATTGCATGACCGTGACCCAGTTCGAAGTCTTGTTTTAGCCAAGCAACTATTTCACCAGCCTTAGTATCTTTATCAAAGCCTTTAGCTTTTGCAAGTTTAAGAAAATCGTCGGGTGTTTTACCGGTTTTTGTCTCAATATTGTCTAAGTATGCTTGAAATGACATGCATTAATTATACCAAAAAGACTGTAACTAAATAACAGATACAAGTTCGTGCCCAGATAATAGTGGTGTCTGCTTTAGATCTAAATTATATCTGTTATGTATCTTTGGAGGGCCAGCCGGGTGTTTATAACTTTTTTGAACCAACTGGAGGGCCAGCCGGGACTTGAACCCGGGACACCCTGCTTAAGAGGCAGGTGCTCTAACCAGCTGAGCTACTGGCCCAGATTGGTTCAAAAAAGTTATAAAATTGTTAATTGTGACTTGGTCACGTTCCGCGACCCCGAGATTTCATGATATCAGACAAGTTTGATTCAGAAAGTCTCCTTGCAAAAAGCCACCGGCATTTTTCACCCGGGACACCCTGCTGGAAGTGTGCAGGTGCTCTAACCGTGCACGAGCTACTGGCCCGGAAACGGCGTGTGATGGCTAGTTTGCCAAAGCTACCTGGAAAACAAGTTTCACAGGCACTTTCGGCAAACTAGCCAAGCCGACGTTTCCTCAAATCCGAGAATCCTCTCTCGAATTTGGAAAGCTCAAAAACAAAGACATAAGATAAATTAAAAATCTGTAAGTCAGAGGCTATTCTATATCTGTTTGCGTTAAAAATCAATGGTTATACCAAGAGTCGCTAGTTATTTATTGGTCATAGATGACCTAGATAACGTACTTCTTTGGTTACGGCTTTTAATATTAAAAATACGGAGATAATTCCTTAAGCATAAGCCTAATATAAAATATAGTTTACTTTTAAACACTAAAGTACTATAATATAGCAAAACGAATCCTAAGGTGGCTTCGTTTATAGATATAAATTAAGGGAGATGTTATGGATTATCAAGGAAATGTTCTAGCTGCTACAACTACAACAGCAGGAGTAGTAATACTACCTAACACCGGTGGTGTGCCATTATTAAGTATAATCGGTATCGCAGCATTGGTTACTGGTTTGTCTTTGTTTGCTATCCAAATTGGTGTAGCTGTCTACGGTCGCCGAAACGGATAATTAATCCAAACTACAGTCATGAAACCGATAAAACTGATGGTGGTACTGTTTGTCACGAACCTCATTCTTATAATGGGTGTTATCTATTCTATGCGCCCTGAATCAGTAGCCTCGTTTTCTATTCAGCAAGTCAGTATTCAACAGCCCGATAGTACCAAACCTGAATTTTTAAGCGGTACACCAAACAGAATTATTATTCCAGAAAAAAGCGTCTCTGTCCCAGTTGAAGACGGAGTTTATGATTCAATATCAAAAAAATGGACTCTTGGTAGCAAAACTGCACATCATGCACTAATTACGCCTAACCCAAATAACCAAAGCGGTAATACATTTATTTATGGGCACAACAAGCGTGACGTTTTTGGGCCAATTGTAGACTTAAATCCCGGCGCAGAAGCGTTAATTGAAACGGATGAGGGCATTACATTTCGATATGTTCTACGTTCTGTAAAAGACGTCGACCCAAGTGATGTCTCATTGTTTGAATACGAGGGCCCAGCAATACTTACGGTTCAGACTTGCAGTGGTGCTTGGTACGAACAGCGTAGATTATTTACCTTTGAATTGATGGAGACGATCAGATGATAGCCTTCTTAATGATATTATTTACAGTTTCCGTCCTAATTGGGACACTACTAGTGATGCTAATGCTAATCGGCTCAAGCATTTATGATGTTTCTGCCATTCAAGAAAAAAATAATCCATCCAAAATCTCTAAATCAGCTAGAACAAAATACCGACCAACAGTTAGCGTTATTCTTCCGGCATTCAATGAGTCTGCCGTTATTGAAAGGTGTTTAGACAATTTGTCGAAAGTTCGCTATAAAAGATTGCAGATTATAGTTTCTGACGATAAATCTACAGATAATACCCGGCAGTTAGTTCGTACATACATAGCACGATTCCCTGAAAAAGATATTATATTGGTAGCAAAGAGACAAAATGGTGGTCGTGGATCAGCCATAAACTCAGGTTTACGACGAGCAAAAGGTGAAATTGTTGTTGCCTTCGACATTGACTGCCTCGTAAAGCCAAACGCAATCCGTAAAATGGTTAATCATTTTGCAGATCCGGACGTATCAGCAGTTGCAGCCAACATCAGGATAATTGATACAAATACAGTATTAAGTTTGATGCAAAGAATGGAATATCTTGTTAGCTTTCGATCAAAGAAATTTAACACCATAACAAATAGCGAAGTTATTATCGGCGGAGCAGGGGCTAGTTACCGGGCGAGCGTTCTTAAAAAAGCCGGTGGATTCGACGATCGTATGAAAACAGAAGATATCGAACTTTCTATGCGTATGACTAAAAAACTAGGAAAATTTGGTGGCCTAAGATACGCCAGTGATTACGTGATCTATACTGAAGCAGTACCGACATATAAGGCATTGTTCAAACAAAGGTTTAGATGGAAGTTTGGAAGTTTGCAGGCCCTATTCTTTAACCGTTCACTTTTGTTTTCTACGAACAAAAATCAGAATTTCTTTCTTACATGGGTACGTTTACCGTTTGCGCTTTGGTCAGAGGTTATGTTGATGCTTGAACCTTTCTTCTTAGTACTATTTGTCTATCTGGCATTTGTTGGTAACAACCCGATATTATTTATTGGCGCAGCATCTTCGTACAGTGTTGTTACTTGGTTAGCTATATGGTCCGATGAACACCTTAGTATGAAAGATAGATTCAGGCTTACAGCCATGACTCCAACAATGTACCTTTCGTCTTTCATAATGTCAGCAGTCCAGGTTAGTGCTATTTTCCGTTGCTTCGTTCATGGCAGAGAGCTAACAAGCCCTGGTAAACACAGTGGCGCATATGTTACTACACAGAGAAGTACCCAGAAATTAGAGCTAACAACATGAACCGATTTAAAACCATAGCTGGTCTTCTACAAAAACCGGTCGTAATTATGCCCTTGCTTTGTTTACTTCTGATTGGGTTTTGGATAATAATTCAGCGACAACCGGCTACGCTTGCGTTTGATAAAATAGAGTCAGAAAAAAATTTACTATCAAACCCTACACTCAATAATTCAGAAAATGGATTAGCGTCAGGTTGGAGAGTAGAGTCTAGCGGAGAACTAGAATCTAGTTACGAACAAGTCGCCGGAACTGTAGACCCCGGTGCTCTCCGGGTAGAGGTTGATGGTTATATTAATGGGTCGACTTCTATATATTCTCCAGAAGTAATGGTCCAAGCGACGCAGGGATATTTCTTTAAGGCATTCTACACTACAGACACAAAATTAGATTTACTAATACAAGTTAAATCTGCTGATGGAACAACCAAAAGCACGTTCATAAAACACTATCCGGATTATGATTATCCTTTGTCCGCACTTAGCACTGAATATACTGCTCAAGATGGTGATGTTTCAGTATCATTTGTTTTGGTTATGAGTGCCGACGGTTATGCAGAAATAGATAGCGCCTATGTCAGTACAGCAGACAGCAATAGTCAGGTTAAAAGTTCAGATAGTTTAATACAGTCAGACGCTTTATATTTTGATAAAAACGAAGGAACTAATGCAAACGGTGAAAGACAAGATAAAACATTCATAATTAATTTCTTGTCGACAGACACATCCGGACAGGCCGGCTGGAAGTCCAACTCTAGTGTTGCTGTCAAACAACATGAACTAATGGAGATCGGTATATCCTACATGAGTAATCAAATTGCAGAAATTGGGTTAGATTATGTTTTTGCCGATGGTTCAGTTAGCTACGTATCCCTGAGAGAACTACGCCCTTTAGCAGAAATGACAGATGTATCTGTCCAATTTGAAATTCCGATAAATGCTATTTCGGTACGTCCGTCAGTTCAACTGGCAGAAACCGGAATTACAGCATTCTCTAATATGCAGTTACAACTGCTGAAGACAGCAGATACATTTGATTCTCCTAGAGTCAGTATTACATTTGACGATGGTTGGCTTTCGAGTTACCAAAATGGTGCAAATATACTTGATCAGTTTGGTTTCCTGGGCACCTTTTATATTAATCCCGGATTTGTAGATAGCCCAGGGTTCGTGACTCCCAACGACTTAAAAGATCTACAGACAAGGGGGCATCAGATTGGTTCTCACGGGGAAAATCACATTGACCTAACTTCTATTGATAATGAAATTGTGGAAAAAGACTTAAATGATTCCAGCGATTATGTCAAAAAACTAGGAGTTTCTGTTATGGATTTTGCGAGTCCATACGGCAAATTCGACCAATCACTAACGCCAAAAGTTAGTCAGTTATATCGTTCGCACAGAGGTACGGATATTGGTATTAACACCAAGCAGAATTTTGACATCTACAACTTAAAAGCTCTGTTCATGCGTAAAGAAGTTAGTGACGAAGTTCTTGTCAAAATGCTAAACCAAGCCAAACAAACCAGTGGTTGGGTAATACTTATATATCATCAAATTGAACCAAGCGAGAGCCCATTTGCGCTAGACAAAGCTACCTTTGAGCGACAGATGAACATAGTAAAACAAAGTGGTCTGCAGGTACAAACCGTGGGTCAAGCAATAGAAAATTTAAAGTAGAAATAGGGTAGGGCAAAAGCTAGGTTTTTGTTATGAATATAGATTTCTTACTGTAATTTTCATTTTCTAGCAAATTAATCATAGCTGTAGCAACGGATTTTCTGTTGATTTTGGCCAAAGGCATCGGAACATTAGCTACAAAATTGAACTTATCTGGGTTGCCTTTATTATTCATGACTGGCGACCGTAGAATCGTCCAGTCTAGGTCACTTATCTCCAGAAGTTCTATGTGTTTCTCAGCATCCCATAACACTTTAGGTGCAATTATCATCAGAGGCATTCTGTTAAAAAATTGTTTAAAAGAACGATGGTCTAAGTTGGATTTACATCCAGAACCGGTTAGGCTAATAATTCTACTAATTCCAGAAGTTTGCATGGCTGGTATTATGTTTTTCATACCCTCCGATAATATATTTTTCTTCGAAGTTCCCCAGCTTCCAAGCGTGCTTATAATAGCACTACTACCTTGCACTGCGGTCATGACATCGTTTTTGTTGTATATATCACCTGTTATGACCTGTAAATTATCTTGATTCTCAAATGGACTATTACCGTGCACAAACGCTACAACAACAAAATTTCGCTTGAGTGCTTCGGCAACAACTAATCTTCCGACTCTACCGTTAGCCCCAAAAATTGTTATTTGCATTGGCTAATTGTAGCAAATTACTCAAGGTAATACTTAGGTGTATGATAATTAGCGTTTGTTTGTTTTTTTAAACAAAACAGGTAGACAGATTGCCCAAGTTAGAAGGGCGCCAGTTGTATTTGCTACAAAATCACGCCAGGTATCATGCGTGTCTAAACTAAATATTCCCATCCCTAGTAGCTCAAACAAATACTCTGCAAGTTCATTCAAAACACCAAGCATACAAACAAATGCAAAAAGAATTACAAGATTCAAACGCCAGTTGAATTCTAGTTTTAGAGTTTTCAAAAAGTAAATGTACAGCAGGGTAGCAGAAGCTCCTCCACTTGCATGCAAGAAGAAATTGCCAGCAGTACTAGGGTATATTTGCGATACGATACTTCCGATTATCCCTAGCAAAAATGCACCTAGTAGATACATCCAGTGGGTACGTAATGAACACTCACGTTTTAACTCAAATCCCAACCAGGCAGTGAATGGCAAAATAAAAAAAATGTATGTAAAAGCGTGAATCATATAAAATCTTGGTACGCCCGGACGGATTTGAACCGCCGACCCTTTGTTCCGAAGACAAATGCTCTATCCAGCTGAGCTACGGGCGCACAATTGTCATATTAGCATAAAGCACGATATAAATACAGGGGTAGGGGTGCATTTTAGTATCTTCAACTTGCAAACATAACAAGTAAACATATATAGTATTACCATAATCATTTAACTGTGGTGGGAAGATGAGGGTATAAAATATGACAATTAAACAGAATATCAACGTAGCACTACTAGGTTTTGTCACAATATTAGTTGCAATGCTACTATTTTCAACAATCAACGTATCTGCTCATGAAGAGTCAGAAGCTGAAGCAGTTCCGGTATCAGAAGGCGCCGAGTCCACAGACGCTCAAGTAGACTCATTCAACTATGTTGCACAGCCGGGCGATTCCTATAGCCTCATGGCACGTAAAGCAGTACAAACATACGGTATTGAATCCAGCACAAATTTTAGCGGGGCGCAGATAATTTTCGTAGAAACAAATTTAACAAAAACCGCAAAATCACCACGATTGAATCTAGGTGAAAAGGTATCAATTAGCAGAGAATTAGTCCAAGAATGGTCAGAAAAAGCAAAAAGTTTAACAGACAAACAGCAAGCAGCTTGGCAAATCTACGCAAATAATGCGAATTTCAATACTAATGCGGTAGGTGAAGCCAGGGAATAGTTAACTCAAAACTGCTACAATAGCAGGGATGAAAGAACTAAACGGATCTGAACTTGCTGGCTTTATAAAAGAACGTCAGGCAAAAGCTGTACGTGGCTTGCGACAGCAATGGAAAATTGAGCCAAAATTAGCAATTATCCAAACAAAAGACGATCCGGTCATTAACACCTACGTTCGACTAAAAAAACAATATGGTGCCGATATCCTTGTCGATGTAGATGTTTACAGAATTGACCAAAAAAATGCCGCAGAAGTAATAGAAAAACTAAATTCAGACGACACTGTTCACGGAATTATAGTTCAATTGCCACTCGCAAACATAGAAGAAACTGACCAGATATTGAACTTGGTTGCTCCTAACAAAGATGTTGATGCACTTGGGACTAGCTCAGATTTTGACCCTGCCACACCTATGGCAATCATGTGGTTGCTTGCTGGTTTTGACGTAGGTCTAAATGGCAAAAAAATAGTATTAGTGGGGCAGGGCAAGTTGGTTGGTGCTCCACTCTTCAAACAACTCTCAGAAGCCGGATATGATGTTGTTGTGGCTGATAGGAATACCCCTAATCTTGCAGAAGTAATATCTACTGCAGACATTATTATCACTGCCACTGGTAGCCCGGCGATAATTTACCCAGAAATGCTCAAATCTGGTGCGGTAGTTGTTGATGCTGGTGTTGCCAGCGAAGATGGCAAAACAGTCGGTGATTTACACCCTACAGTTTACGCAAGAGACGATTTGATTCTTACCCCAACCAAAGGTGGAGTCGGCCCTCTTACGGTATGCGCCCTATTTGAAAACGTTATTACAGCTTCTCGCAAATAACAAACAAATTACCGATTAATTAAATTCAGATAGCTCAATCACTGCTTTCTGGAACAAACTACCCTTTTCTTCGAAGTCTTTCCAGATTGAATAACTAGGACTAGCCGTCGACAGTAGACAGACACTACCACTTGGGCAATGTTCGTTCGCCCACTTTACAGCATCATGCATGTCACTAGTATCAAAAGTTTCTGGTTTGTATTCATCAGGAAGCATTGCTTTAATTTTTGCACCTGTATCAGGGAATAGTATAAGCTTTGGTATGTTCAGCGTTGATAATAATTTAACAAGTGCTGTAAAATCGTAATCCCGATCTTGGCCTCCCAACATAACACAACCAACGGGCCCAACAGCATGAACACAAGCAGTGATCCCGGCAATTGCAGCTTCTGGTTGTGACGCAATCGCATCATCAATGTAGGTAACGCCGTGTACGGTACGTACTTTTTCTAAACGATGAGTGATTGGTTTGAAATTTTTTAGTATATGTTGGCAAGAAAACAAATCAACACCAAAAGCTTGTGCAGCAGCTTTAGCCATCAAGTAATTGAGTTTGTTATGATCGCCTATAAGCTGAGATTTTGCCATATCAACAGTCTCTTGTGGGTCAATTTGGATTGTTTTTGCTTCTGATTCCGCCATCCAGTGATAAACAATCTCTGATTCAGGGTTAAATACGACCGTGTTTTCAGAAGTCATATAACGTACAATATTTCGTTTTGCTTCCCAGTATGCTTCCAAACTGCCGTGATAATCAATATGGTCTCTGTACAGATTAGTTATAACAGCCATATCGGGACTGGTGTCTAGCTCTGCTAATTGGTAGCTAGATAGCTCGACTACCAATATGCTATGTGCATCAGCATCTGCCAGTAGGTCAAGCATTGGTATACCAATATTGCCACCCAATAGTGACGGCATGCCACCCTGTTGCAACATTCTGTAGAGCAAACTAGCAGTAGTACTCTTGCCCTTTGTGCCCGTGACTCCAACAATCTTTGCGCCAAGTTGTTTAGCACAATCAAAGAAAATTTTGGTCGGAGTAGTATATGCAACCGGTACTTTACTACCAGGATAACCGGCTGTCTTAACCACTACAGAGGTATCAGGGTCAAGGGCTTTTAGATGTTCATCATAAAAATCTTTATTTTCATCGGTTATAAATATAGACTTTAGTGAGCGAATTTTTGCGTTAACACTA
>Ga0075163_10001927_pt1 | contig 28052 bp, 20 predicted proteins | sample JI1023141ADNA_FD_71478 | JGI IMG/M metagenome (GOLD analysis project Ga0075163, IMG submission 71478) | Wastewater effluent complex algal communities from Wisconsin, to seasonally profile nutrient transformation and Carbon sequestration -... | ecosystem: Engineered > WWTP > Effluent > Algae...
GAGCTGTAGTGCATTACACTAAAATCATAAAACCACGAAGTTGCTTTTGCCTGAGGCCTCTGCATCTCTGCCTGGAATAGATTTAATGATCAACCAGATCAAATTATAAGTGGCACTGTTTGGCATTCTCTAATTTTCAGAATGAACCAACAACGAAGTTGCTGTTCCCTGCGGCCTACCCATCTCTGAATGGAGATAGTTATGGAACACACATCGCTGCTGCATAAACAGCGCTGCGTATTATTCTGCCATGGGCAAACTATGCGTGCAAACTGTATAAATACTAAGTATGCACAAATAACTCCGTTTTGCTTAACAATGTATTCTCCAAAATTTTGGTACAGGAGTACAAAAAAATCGTCCCCAACTAAGTTGGGGACGACAATTATATTTTTCTTAAAAGAGTTATTAGTAGCTCCAGAGATCGAGTTCGTAATTGAACACTTTCTCTTTCAACCTTTCTCCCTCCAGCAACTGAAACACACCGTTATCTTTCAATCCAGGTTGTTGAGATATAGGAATATCCATTGGGTTGTCGATTGTGCTCTTAATGATACGTCCACTGAACATACGGCTCTCAAAAAGCTCTTCCCATGTCATACGCTGACCATAGTTTTTACCATTGTACACTTCGTATTTGGCAAAAATGGGGCGAAGATCAGGATAGTAAACCCAGAATAAAGGATAAGCCTGGTCACCGATCTGAACACCACTTGATGTCATTAGTTTTTTAACTGGTGCAATCCCTAATATTCTCCAGAACAATCTTGAAGCTTCTTTATCAAAGATCACTTCTTCTTTAATCTGGAACTTATAAAACGAATCGAGATTCACTTCATTCTGAACTGTTTTCTCGCCAATCTCGTTACCAACTGAGTCATACAATTTTACAACAATAGAACCACCTGTTACCACTTTTGAAACATCATCAAGTGTAAGCGGTGTTGTAAAGCGGTCATCAATATTGCTAAATGCTGTCACTTCACCATCCTGTATTGCTTTCATTAATATGGAGATGAAACGCTGGTTACCATTGTTTTCATCTGCTGTATAACGGAAAGGAAGATTTACTTTTTCCCTTGCATCAATTTCACGCCAGATCTTGTGACGGTAAACCGCATCATCCACTCTCAGGTGCTCGTAAGCAAGCGGATTCCTGTCAAGGATATCCCTCCTGTCTACAGCTTCATCCGGACGAAGCGACTTTTTGATCTTAGGAACAGGTAAACTGTCTGATACCTTTATAGGTGTAGTATCCTTTGCAGGAGCAGCCACAGCCACACTTTCCGCCTCAGGAGTTACAGTTTTTGTTTTTGTTTTGCTCTTGGTTGTTTTTTTAACACTGGTATTTCCCCGTTTGGTAGAACTACGCTTCTTTTTCTGTGCATCTGCCACATTGCTGATAGCAACAAAGAAAAAGACAAGTAGGGAGACCCTGATTAAACTCTTTTTCATAGATATAAAATTAATTTTATTTTAATAGGAAACCTGGCGCCTGGATTGTCCTTTGACTGCCATCTGGACCTACCACTTTTATCTGGTCAAAAATTACAGAAGTACCTGGCTGGCATTTAGACATCTGTGCAATAGCTCCCAAATTGTTACCGGTTAACTGCACAGACTGAGGCACATTAAAGCCTGCACCAGTAAAGTAAACTGTGCCACCTACAACCTGGTAACGAGCTTCAAAGTCGAAGTTCTCCAGGTCTGCACGGCAGAATTGCTGAGCTTTAAATACAGCCGCCTGAATTGCACCACCCGAACTTGGTCCCACTTTAAAAATAGGATCGGGAATTCTTTTTACACGGAAAGTGAACGGTGTTGTTTTTCCATCAGCTGTTACATTTAAGGTGGAAGTACCGATCGTTGTTGCTTTCACAACAAATTTTCCATTGCTTCCAGAAAGAGTAGCACCAGCACCTGAAATAGAAACACTTGTTCTGTCCCATCCAGTTGGTGATCCAACTGTGATTGGATTGTCAACGCCAATATAAAATACATTCATTTTGTCTGCAGAAGCTGCTACACCACCTGGAGTACCAACTGTGTATTCGATTTCTTTATTCAATGTTTCAATAGCACCTGTATTTGGGTTAGTGTATTTAATATTTACATTCACCTTTTGGTTACCACCACCAGAAACATTAAATTTCTTTTCAGCAACACCTCTTTCATTCAAAGTAATGGGTGTTCCGCCAATACTTATAGTAGGTTTTGACTGATCATTGAACGCTCCCACACCAGCCTGGATAATCATTTCCTGTCCGGGCATAAGATATGTTGAGTTGGCACTTGCGATTGGCTCAAACTTGTTTAATTTGAAAACCACGGCTCCAACCTGGTTCTGACAATAAGTTATTACCTGGTTCTCTGCATTTTTAACGTCGTTCTCAAACTTGCTGAGAATAGTTAAAGCAGCAACAGTTGGTGTCATATGGAAATAGTTGTATTCCCATGTATTTGAACCGCCACCGGTAGTAGAAGGAGGAACTGACAAGTCAATTGGAAGTTTATTATCAAACTCCTTCTTAATTAATGGATCGATATTCAGAAGACCGTTTTTAAATGTTTCCAAATCTTTCAATAATTGCGGGCCTTTGCCATTAACTATGAAAAGACGGGTTGCTGCATCGAGGTCATCTTCTTTATAAGTCATCAGGTTTTTTTCTGGATTATAACCCGATGCTCTTTTTAAACTGTCTTTGAAAACTTCAAGTTTTGCAAATAACCCGTCGGCCATTTTCTTTGCCTGCTCTGCTTTGTCATTCCATAATGTTGCCTTTTCCTTGTTGGCAGGATCATCCATCTTAGCTTTTAAAGATGCAAACAGCGTGGTGTTGGAAGCATCGATAGCAGCATTAGATTTAAGCAAACTGGCGTCAACCACTTTAAAGGCATTCAAAATCTCAGCAGATACGTTCAGGGCAAGAATTGCTGTCAACACCAGATACATGATGTTGATCATCTTTTGCCGGGGCTCTTTAGGTAAAGCCATAGTATTTTTGTTTTATGGTATTTTATAAAATTAAAGTTTGGATTCGTGCAGTGTTCACAACATAACGCTATTTAACACTACTTTAGTGCAGGCTTATTTTGTGCCTTGCATTGCGCTCAGCATATTACCATACACTGAATTCAATTTACCAAGGTTGTTTGCCAATGCACCAATTTGTTCTTTTGCTTTTTGTGCATCTTCAACACTGCCCATCATCGCCTGGCTGGCTTCAGCCATTTTACCATAAAACGAATTCAAAGCTTTTAAGTGATTGTTGCTTTCTTTTAATTCCAGTTCATAAATTGTATTTAATGAACCCAGATTTTTTGTAAGCACCTGTACTTGTTCGTGGAAACCCCTCGCACTTTCAGATGCATTATTAAAGGACGACATCGTAGCTGCACTGCTGTTAAATGCTGTAGCCATAGAACCGATGGCTGCAGTTGCTTCTTTGGTTTTAGCACCAAAGTCGCCAGTAGATTTAACCACATCACTTACATCAGAAAGACCATTTACAGTTGTTCCCAATTTTTGAAAACCTTCGCCCAATTTTTTAAGGTTGGTTGGAGTGATATCAGCCTCCTGGATCATTTTGTCAAGAGATTTGAGGGCAGGGTTTCCTGCAGGTGCTGCTGCTGCGGCAGGCACGTCCTCTTCATGAGATTTTGGTTTCACCCACTCAATAATTGCGTAAACCAGGAAGATAGCCGTTTCCGTCCACATACCGATCGTAAGCATTGTGTTAGCGTAAGACTGGTGAGTGATTTTTGCCCAAGCGGCGAAGATGATTACCGCAGCACCGGCACTTACTAATACGTCGATGAGGGTCAAAAAGGTTCTTTTTCTAGCAGCCATGATTTTTAAAATTTAGATGTTTTGATTTGGAGGTTATATTAATTTTTGAGAACACGATTTTATAAGCTCATTACAATTTGTTTAAATTGTAATGAGCATTTTCTTGAAACAATTAGTTAAGGGAAGGAAAATATTTGAACTGGTTCTTATTTACGCTTAGCCATTGCAGGCAAGTCAATTACACAACGGAAGCCAATATATGATTTTGATGTATCCTGGTATTCGTAATTACGGGTGCTGGTTTGAAGGAAATAACCCACATCTTTCCAGCTTCCGCCACGGATAACTTTTCTTTTCATCCTTGGAGGATCTGAATCTTTTGCATTCCAGCGGATATCCGGGTTCATATCATGCTGAAAGCTGTAACCACCTTCGTAGTATAGTGAAGAAGTCCATTCTGCAACGTTGCCTGACATGTTGTATAAACCAAAATCATTTGGCCAGTAAGCGTCAGCTCTTACTGTATAAAAACCTCCATCTTCAGGGTAATTACCACGACCAGGTTTGAAGTTGGCAAGCAAACATCCTTTACGGTTCCTTAAGTAAGGACCACCCCATGGATAAGGAGATTGCGAACGGCCGCCACGGGCTGCATATTCCCACTGTGCTTCGGTTGGTAGCCTGAAATCAGATTCAGAGGCTTTATTTTTACTTTCGAGGAAAGAGTTAAGGTAGATAGTCCTCCACTCGCAAAATGCTGTAGCTTGTTTCCAGCTTACACCTACTACTGGATAGTTTCCAAATGCAGGGTGACCATAATATTTTTTAGACATTGGCTCATTGTAAGCATAAGAGAAATCCCTTACCCAGCATAATGTATCAGGGTATATTTGTATGTCTTTTTTTACAATGAATTTGCTGCGTTGTACACCGGCATTTTCCCTTTTTGAAGCTTCTTTGTAATCGAAAGTTTCAGAATGGTAAACCAGTTTACTTGGATCAATTTCCTTTTTGTTGAAAATACGGTTGTCGGGAGTGAAGATCATTGCATCGATCTTTTCCAGGGTGGCTTTGTCTCCCCATTTGATAGTACTGGCTTTCTTCCAGTCGATATACTCGTTACCATCTTTGCCTTGCTTGATGAAACCCATCATTTTGGCAGCTATTGAGTCTCTTACCCAATAGGAGAACTGGCGGTACTCGTTGTTAGTGATCTCTGTGGCATCCATCCAGAACCCACTGATACTAACCTGCTTGTTCCTTGCGGTGTAAGCGTAGTTAACATCTTCATCGCTGGGGCCCATATGGAAAGTGCCAGAAGGAACATACACCATGCCGATTGGCCTGGACATAGCGCCTTTTGCACTTGGTGCAACGCCATGCAACTGCCCATCATTTGGCAGCATGCTTCCTTTGTTTTTTTTACTGCAACCAGTCAATGATGCAATAGCTGCAACAGCTAAAAAAATACTTAACGTGTTTTTCATTGTTTTTAACTTTGAGGGTATTGGGCAAATGTAATGATTATTTTGATTTATGCACACCATGTGCATTTTTACGGACAAAATTTTCGTAAAAATAGCAAAACACATCATCAAAAACGCTCGGTCAGTTAGAATATTGTGTTAATAACAGTGTATATTTTAGTGCTTTACGGCTTATGGATCGCCAGTATTAATTCACCTTCCGTAGTGAACGGTTGTTGGCAAATATAATTCCGGCAAAGAAAAATCTGTGTAAAATCGCCTGCCAGCCTGTTTTTAAACAGTGGGAAATGGTTGTTCATTGTTTCAGTAGCCATCAATACTTTCCCGGGCAGATAATGCCCAGCCTGCAATGCAGCAGCTGAAGAAAATGCTCCTTTACCCAGAATGGCGATCTCTTTAGTACCACCGGTTTTTTCAAGCAGCAGGGAAGCCCATACCCCAAACGAAGTGGGATAATTTATTATTGCGTCGGAAATAGAAAGGAGCATATTTTCAGCTCTAAGGCCCCATGCCGGCTCCTCTAAAAGAATGGACAGCCTGTGCAGGTTTCTTGCCATTACAGCATTAGCTGAAGGTGTGGCACCATCATATATTTCTTTTTTTCTTATTATAACGTCCTGCTGAACGCTGCTGGTGAAATAAAAAAACAAATCCTCCTTGTCACCGAAGTTTTTTATCACATGGCCGCAAAACTCCTTTGCCTTTAGAAGGTAACCTGTGTCGAAAGTAAGTTCATATATTGTCATGCCTGCATCTATCATGTAAGCATAGTCATCAAGAAATGCAGGGTATTTTGCCTTTCCTTCTTTCCAGGTATGCAACATGTCAACTTCATCTTTACCCGTTGAAAAATGACTGATTAAAAAATTAAATGCCTTTACTGCCATCAGCCTATAATCCGCATCTTGCAAAACCATCGCAGCGCTGGCTATTGCCTTTACCGCCAGCGCATTCCACCCGAGGATGATCTTGTCGTCGAGCCCGGGTCTGGTACGCTTGCAACGGCTCCTGTACAATTTCTCGAGGCAACTATTTTTGTATGCCGCAAATTCAGCAGCATCAAGACTATTATCCCTGATAAAATCTTCTTCCGGTTTTAAAATCCTCAGAATATTTTTTCCTTCCCAGTTGCCGTTTGCTGTTACATCAAAAAATGCACAAAATAAAGCTGCTCCGTCTCCGAGTATTTCGTCCACTTCTGCCTTATCCCACACGTAAAATTTCCCCTCCTCCCCTTCGCTGTCCGCATCCAATGCAGCATAAAAGGCTCCCTGGGAATGCATCATTTCATTTTGAAGAAACGCAATGGTTTGCCGGATGCCCGCTTCATATTTTTTGTGCTTTGTAATTTGAAAAACATCGCAGAGTACCTGCAACAGCAATGCATTATCGTACAACATTTTTTCAAAGTGCGGGGCCAGCCATTGCTCATCCGTACTATACCTGGCAAATCCGCCCCCTGCCTGGTCATAAATTCCACCCTGCAACATTTTATCTATTGAAAGCAATGCCTGGGTTAACGCCTCTTCGCTTTTATAATTATGATAAAACTCCAGCAAGTATTGAATAGAAAATGTTTGAGGGAATTTTGGTGCTTTGCCAAAACCGCCCCAGGTTGTATCAGCAGATTTCATAATAGCTGAAAATATTTTTTCAGTCGTGGACACGTCCATTTCAGAATGGAAAGACAGCTCAAAAACGTTTTTTTTACCTGCGGAAAAGTCCCCGGCCTTTCCAATATAATCAGTCAGGTTTTCGGCCTGCGCTTCAATCTCGTTCCGTTTTTCCTTCCAGGAATGAACAATATTTTGCAATACCTCTTTCCAGGACGCCCGGTTAAATGCCCTTACTGGTGGAAAATAAGTACCCCCATAAAATGGTTTTGTATCGGGCGTAAGAAAAACATTTAAAGGCCAGCCTCCGCTGCCGGATATTGCCTGTACTGCATCCATATAAATGTGATCCAGGTCTGGCCTTTCTTCCCTGTCGATTTTGATATTGACGAAATGTTCATTCATAATGGCAGCAGTATCTTCATTTTCGAAACTTTCTCTTTCCATCACATGACACCAGTGACAGGCAGAATACCCAATACTCACCAGTATCATTTTATCTTCCTGCTTTGCTATGTCAAGCGCTGCTTTACCCCATGGATGCCAGTTAACCGGGTTATGTGCATGCTGCAAAAGATAAGGACTCGTTTCATGTATGAGTTGATTGGTATGTGTTGCCATAACCGCAAGTTACACCCGTACCGGCAACTGTTATTTAAACAATTGCGGATAAAACTTAACGCATATATTCAAGAAAAATCTTATCTTACCCGGTAATCAAAACCCCTGCAATGAAAAAAAATTCTACAACCTGGATTTTTAATGTATTTGTATTCTTACTGGTATTTCATAATTCTTACTCACAAACGGTTCAAATCACAGCAAACCCCGGGCAAACCACTAATATAGTTGTGGGGCCAAACTTTGGCCATGTAAGTGAAAATATTTACACGGAAGCGGAGATCGGAGCTTCCAATTTTACCACGGCTGCCACCAGTATCACCCATATCGATTTTAGTGTGTTTGCGATTAGTGCGCCATTTACAGTAGACAGCTTTAATGTGTACCTGAAAGAAGTACCATTAACCACCACCACATTTACAACAGGTGTGTATGACACAGCAGGTTATACACTGGTTTTTAGCGGTACCTACAATATACCAGGTACAGGATGGATTGGTTTTGACCTCTCCACTCCATTTACCCGGACTGCCGGTAATAATTTACAACTGATGATTGAAAGAAAAGACAGTGTTTTACATGGTGCTTCTTCATTTAATGCTACAAGGGGCAATGAAACTGGTGCTGCCTTATTAACCTCAAGAAGGGGAAACATAACTACGAAACCCATACCGGGCGTAACGTTTCTTAATACAGCAACGGCTTTCAGGCCCCAAATACAGCTAAGGCACATCAATGCAAATGATGCTGCGCTAACGGCTGTGTATACCCTCGGAAAACTGCCGATACCTTTTGCAGCGCCGCACTCCATTTCTGCCAACGTGGTAAATAACGGGTCCGGCACACTTACCAACCTCAACATCAATCTCGATATTACCGGTGCCAATACATTTTCAGATGCGCAAACCATCGCTTCCCTGCCCCCTGGTGCATCTGCGGTTGTAACATTTAATGCGTTTACGCCGGCAGCAACAGGTTTTAATACCGTTACCGTTTCGTTACCGGCAGATGATTTTAGTGATGACAACAGCAGATCGGTGGGACAGGAAGTTACAACTAACGCTTACACCTATGCGTATGGAAATGTTCCTTCAAATGTAGTGGGTGTAACAGGAGCAACGGGGGATTTTGTTGCCATGTTCACCAGCAGCAGCCCAACTTCTGTTAACCAGGTGGGAATAAACTTTGCACAAAACGGACAAGCGTTCCGGATAGGTATCTGGGACAAATCCGGAAGTGGCACACCCGGCACCCTTTTATGGGAATCCACTGACCAACTGACTACTGCGGGAGTGTTTACCCTGCCTGTTAACCCGCCTGTTACTATAACCGATACATTTTATATTGGCGTAAGACAAACTACCACCACCAGTGTGCAGTTTGCTTATCAAATAGAATCCCCGATACGTCCCCGTACTTTCTTTTTTACCACTCCAAGCGGCAATCCTGCCTGGACGGATTTTGCTCCATCCAATCCGTTTAAGTTTATGATCGAACCAAGGCTGACCATAGCAAATGATGTGGGTGTGGCAAGTATCAGTAATCCACTTGGTGCTTCGTCAATTGATAACTGTGGTATCCTGCCCCAGGCGGTCATCAGCAATTTTGGCAGCAATGATCAAACAACCCCCTTTGATGTTACCTTCCAGATTAAGCAGGCAGGTACAGTAGTTTATTCAGATACGCAGCAGGTGGTGGTTAATTCGGGTGAATCAAAGTCAGTATATTTTGATCCATTCAGCAACTCAGTATCGGGTGTTGATTCTGCTTTTGTTACCACACTGCTTGCGGGTGATGGTGGCCGTAACAATGATACCGTTGTGAACCGGTTTACAACTGCTGTGTATAGTTATTCTGACTCTACAGCTAACAGTGATGGTTATTCGTATGCTAATTCCACTTTTTGTGCCAGCCTGGCACCATTAAGGCCAATGTATAACTGGATAACACAAACGGATAATCAAATAAATTGGGGAGCCAATGGCGATGATAGTGTGCTGGCAATTCCGCTTTCGATTCCATTCCCTTTCAAATTTTTTGGCAATACTTACAACCAGTTATGGGTGTGCAGCAATGGCTGGATAAGTTTTAGCGACCCATCAGCATTAAACCCGGCGGAAATAAGAACACCTGTAAATATTCCTGCCGCGGGCGGACCTGCCAATTATATTGCTGCTGTATTTGCTAACCTGGATAATACGGCTGCAGCTTACAGTGACGCACAAACATTTTACGGGAATGATGCAACGGGATTTGTTATTACTTTTCATCATGCGCATCTTTTTGGTTCGGTTGCTGATTACATCACTTTCCAGATCATTTTAAAAGTGAATGGAGATATCCTGGTGCAGTATAACGATACAGAAAGTACTGCGCCTGCTGTAAGCATGATAACTAATTTTTGCAGTGTGGGCATTGAAAATGCAGATGGAACAAAAGGAATTCTGTACCGGCTCAACGGCAGCGGGGGGCCTGTATTTGGTTCTCCATTGGCTTTGCAGTTTTATACAAGGCCCCTTTCACCGGTTCCTGTAAGCCTGTTGAGGTTTGAGGCAGAAAAAGGAAAGTCGAAAAACAAACTATCATGGACAACAACGCAGGAAGTAAACAGCAAGGAATTTATTATTGAGAGAAGCGGTAATGGGATTGATTTTGCAACCATCGGCAATGCGAAAGCCAGGGGTAACAGTAACGGCACAGTTAATTATTCATTTACAGATCAGTTGGCATTACAGGGCACTAATTTTTACCGCCTGCAAATGGTTAATACTGATAATAGTTCCCGGTACAGCAACATTGTATCTGTAAAAAATGAACTTACAGGTGAGCTGGATATTTTCCCCAATCCGTCAGCCGGTAAAATTGATATCTGGTTTGTTTCAGAAAAGATTTCACCTGTAGTGATCAGCATCTATGATATGAACGGAAAACTTGTTTTTAATAACAGACTTCTTGCGTCCAGGGGAAGCAATACAGCTACTGCCAATATCAGTGCACTTGCACCAGGCAACTATACTCTTAAAATTGAAATGGGTACAAAAGTTATAACCAAAAAGATCAGCAAGTTTTAATGTAAGCAGCAAACAAATGCATCATTTAATAATAAATGAAGGGTCTGTAAGTTAAAAATGATAATAATTTAATTTAATTTCACTGTTCCTTTCAAAGAAAATCAAATGAGAATGAATAAAATACATCTACACAAACAACTGTTGTTGATCCTCTTTTTGTTTTTTGCAGGATTCACAGCACAAAGTCAGCTATTAACAGAAGGTTTTGAAAGCGACACCATTGCACCCGCAGGATGGCAAAATATACACACTGCCGGTGACGACCCTGATGCGTTATGGGAATTAGCCACTACAGGTGCAGACGGAGGCCAGGATGCTAATGGTGCACCTTTCACGGTAGATCCGCATTCTGGAGCAGGGATGGCACAATTCCGTTCTTACGATTTTTTATGGGACAATGCAAGTGCTCTTACCAGCAGTTCGGTTGACCTTACCACACCCGGAACAAAAATTGTTTCTTTCTGGATGTACAGGGATAATGCATATCCAAACAGTGCAGACAGTGTATCGGTGTATATAAACACAACTGTGGATTTAACCGGCGCCTCCCTTGTTGGTGTAGTGCACAGGTTTAAAGGACTTAGTCCAATTGTTACTGGTGCCGACGGTTGGTACAGGTATTCATTTGTTATTCCCGGTGGATTTAATACCGCCACTAACTATTTCACTTTCCTGGCTGTTAGTGATTATGGCAACAACATGTTTATTGACGATATTACTGTGGAAGAGTTTGGCGCCTGTACAGGAATGCCATCTGCCGGTATTATAACCGGCCCATTGAATGTATGCTCGGGAACACAGGTGATACTTGAAAATACAGGTGCTACAGATGCCGATGGCATGACGTATCAATGGCAATCCTCTCCTACGGGGTCTGGATCCTGGAGTAATATTTCGGGACAAACAACTGCTTCACTTGCAACAACAAGCCAAACCGCTGTGACTTATTACAGGTTGCTTGCCACCTGTACCAACAGCAGCATGTATGATTCGTCAAATGTGGTACAAGTAGACGTAAAGCCAACCAATGAATGCTATTGTAAGCCACCGGATGCAGAACTGCATTCCTTTATAAATGACTATATCACTAATGTAACCATACAGGGTACCACGTTTAATGCATCTGCCACAGTAGCAGACCCGATAACCGGTTATACTTTTACCCCTGCAACTCCCGCTAACAACACAGCCGACCTTACCCAGGTTACGGCATACAGCATCAGTGTAACTGTACAAGATGATCCTATACAGGTTTCCTGCTGGATTGATTTTAATAACAACGGAACTTTTGATGACAACGAATTTGCTGATCTGCCAGTAAACGGCACATTAGCTTCAGGCACTATCAATATTCCGGCTGATGCAGTACTGGCACTTACAGGTTTCCGTGTAAGAGCAAGAGCTGCTAACTTTGATAATACGGGTGATTGTGAGACTTTTGGATCGGGCGAAACAGAAGACTACCTGGTGACTATTACAGCTAATACTGCACTCAATGGTGCGTTGGTAGATATCATTCCCCCTATTCCAGGTTGCAATGTATCTGGTGATGTAGTGGTAAAACTCAGGAATAGCGGCAATGTTAACATTGCAGCGAATGCTGCTACCATTGCGCTTTATGTACAAGGTGCCAATCCTCAAGGACCACTTACTCAAACAAATGCAGCAGAAATATTGCCAGGAGATACTGCCACCCTCACATTTACGCCAGCATTTCCTATCGCCGGTGCCAACCTTGATTCTGCCATCATACAAACACTCACAGGTGATGTGAATGCTGCGGATGATGTAATTGTAACCGAACACATTACTTTACCACCTGCTGTAAATGCGCCTTATGCAGAAGATTTTGAAGGTAGTGTTCCTGGCTGGACGGTAAGCCAGCTTTCTGGTGCTGGCGTATGGGGTGTTGGAGATAGTGTAAATTATCCTGCTTATACACCGGCTTACGAGTTGGCGCCGAAGAGCGGATCAACGCTGGCTTTATTCGACAGTTACTTTTTTGCCGACGGCACTATTTCTAGGGCACGCAGCAACTGTATCGTTATACCTGCCGATGGAAATACGGGATGCGGCTATGTGGTTGGATTTTACTTTACACAGGATGCTCAATACCCGCTTAACCAGGACAGCGTAGTTATTTCTGCATCGTCAGACGGTGGCTACACCTTTACAAGACTTGGCGTTGTGAAAAGGCTTGACTCCACCATCAGTCCAACACAAGCGCAGGCGCCTACTTCAATTCCAGAATGGAGGTTATATACTTTTAACGTGGGACAGTATGCAGGTTCTACCGTACAATTTGCACTGGATGCGTATAGCAGTTATGGCAACCCGATGGCGATAGACAGCTTTTTTGTTGGACCGAAAACGACCGCTTCCAACATTGCATTGGCTGGCGGCCAGGAAACAGGAGCTGGCTTAGCTCCTGCTCTTACTGCATGTACTGATGCTGATGGATGGACCTACTATTCGGACGCCAATAGTTCAAGGTATTTGTTTGGTATACAATGGGATCCAACCAATACCGGCGCCAATGCCGCTGCAAAAGCACAGGCTACTGCCAAAATCACTGTAGACCGCAAATGGTTTGCAGCAGAAAATCCTGCATTGCAACTGGCAACCTATACCATGCAGCGCTATTGGGATGTAAATCTTAATGGAGCTTTAATGACCGGCCCGGCGAATGTAAGGTTCTTCTATTCTCAACGGGAACTGGACTCCATCATTGTAGCGAAAAACAATTTTTTAACCGCTAATGGTGGCAATGATGAAGGCTTCTGGTGGTTTAAAACAATATCAGGTGAATTCATTCCGTCTACAACATCCGTAACGCCGGAAAATGTTCAAAACAGTTTGATACTGGAAGATGCCAATACCAGCAATGCAACCATCAATGGTATTTTATATGCCCAGTTCAATGGTGTCACCAGCTTTAGTGGAGGTACTGCTGCCAGCGGCGTAGGGCCTTCTGACCCGGTACCAGTAGGTTTACTTTCTTTCAATGCTCAACGCAGTGCAAAGGTTAACTTACTGAATTGGACAACCACGCAGGAAATAAACAGCGGCAGTTTTATAATAGAACGTAGCACTGATGGCCGCAATTTTGTACCGGTAGGCGAAGTAACAGCAGCAGGTAACAGTACAATCAATATTAACTACTCATTTATTGATAACACACCTGCCAGAGGCATCAATTTCTATCGCCTGAAAGTGGTGGAAAGGAACGGCAGCTCCAGGTACAGTGCAGTAAGAAGTGTTAGAAATGAAGGAACGGCAGATATCGCAGTTTATCCAAATCCGGTAAGAGATATGATGATGGTAAATATCACATCAGACAGAACAGACAGGGCTATTATTACTATTACCGACATGAATGGGAAAGTGCTGCAGGTTAAGAATACAGCCATCACAGAGGGCATCAATTACATCAATATCAATACTGCAGTGATGGCCAAAGGAACCTATGTATTAAAAATACAATTGAACGAAGACATGATAGTGAGAAAGATAAATAAACTGTAAGAAAAATCTGTTAGCGTATTTATATTCTAGAAACGCTTCGCAATTTTTGCGAAGCGTTTTCTTTTTGCAGACAACGGAGAGGCACCGGGCATAAATAAAAAAAGCGGCCAGCAGGCCGCAATATTTAATAAGACTGCAGAGATCTATTTTTTATTTATTGAACTGAGATATAGTTCCAGCGCACTTACCATACTGGGTGCCAGGGGCTGAGGTGCCTTTATATCTAATGTAAGCCCCGCTTCTTCCACCGCCTTAAAAGTATTACTGCCAAATGCCCCGATACGGATGCCATTTTGTTTATAACCAGGGAAATTTTCAATAAGGCTTTTAACGCCACCTGGTGTAAAAAAACAGATCACATCAAAACCTTTTGCCATTACATCTTTGATGTCGTTGCTGATGATGCGATACATTACCGGTGTGGCATATTCGCAATTATGTCCTTTAAGCCAGTTGGTAATTTCACTATCAAAAGACTGAGAGCAGGGATAAAGGAATTTTTCGTGTTCTTTATGTTTATTGATCACATCGAACAGGCTTTTATTGGTCCCATCAGCGCCATAAAACACTTTGCGTTTTCTGTACAGTATAAACTTTTGCAGGTAAAGTGCTACGGCTTCGGTTATACAAAAATATTTGGTGTCCTGTGATATGTTCACTTTCATTTCCTCGCAGATCCGGAAAAAATGATCTATAGCATTACGGCTTGTAAATACCACCGCTGTATAATTCGCTATATCGATCTTCTGCTTCCTGAACTCTTTTGAGGGAATGCCATCTACAATAATAAAAGGATGAAAGTGCAACTCGATCTCATGCTTTCTCGCCAGGTCAAAATATGGCGACTTTTCCCCTTCCGGTTTAGGCTGAGTGATAAGTACTTTTTTTATTACAGGGGCTTTAGAAACTGCTGTTTTTTCGCCTTGTTTGATCATGCAGGAGATGATTTTATAAACCGTTGTGCAAAATTAGAGGTTTTTACCTAATAAAACCACGAGGGCTTTGTAAATGAGTAAAAGAGGAAGGACTTCTACACCAATAATATAAATAAAGAAATGCCAGCGGCTTACTTTAATATCTTTTCTGAGTAGGCTATAAGAACGAAGAAAACGTAAAACAAACATCAAACCGATCATCAACAGGGAAACGAGCGCTGCAGGTGTTTGCAGAAAATCTTTTCCAAAGGCCACTACAATTACAAACGGCAACAGCAATACACCTAATATTTTATTAATAAGAAAAATAATGAACAAGTAAGTACTGGCCGCTGCATTGTACCCAGTAATCCACCCTGTAAACCTGAGAGAACAATATTTGAAAAAATACAAGAACGCCAGGCACACCGTACAAATGCCAATAGTCATCACCGGCATATCGCTACGCAGCCATTTAAAATGGGTGAGTAAAAAATAAATATATAAACCGCCGGTTAAAATAAATAATATGTTGAATAAGAGGGACACCTGCTTTGCCTGCAGCAACTGGTCTGTCAATTGGCTTTGCCGCAGCGATGTATTAAAGAATACCCTGAACATGTTATTAAAATACCGCTCATATAAAAAACGAAGAAAAGCAAAAAACAATACCAAAGCCAGCAGCATATAAAATAAAGCTTCGTTGAACATAGCAGGCATTTCTTTAGATACCGAAGCAACAGGCTTTTCCTGTGATTGTACAAACCTGCTTTGTTGCAAAGCTTCTTCGATCATACGTTGAAAAGTTGATTGCATGCTGTTGACAGCCTTTGCGATGGAATCTTTTTGCAACACAACTGAATCTTTGGCTGTTGCCATACTGTCTTTACCTGCTGCAGCTGAATCATTTTTTGGCAGCAAACTGCTGCTGTCCTGCTGCGGCAGTTGGGCAAACGACAGAAAAGGCAACAGGAAAAATATTAAAAGATAACAGCGCTTCAAATAATTAGGTTGTGGGGCAAAAGTAAATTGAATTAATCTAAAAATAATTGATGTATCCGAAATGTATTTTGGAGGCCCGGCGCAAATCAAAATTTGTATCGCTGCGCTTACCCAATGCAAAGCTCATGTTCAGTAACCCGAATTTTGTTTCAAACAACAAACCGATACCAGTGCTCAGAAAATTATTTTTTACATCCGTGTCCTGGAATTTATTTCTTGCCCAGCCACCGTCTGCAAAACCAAATAAGTACGAATTAAGACCCAGCAAGTACCTGTATTCAGCAGTAACCACTCCATACTGCGTTGCATAAATACTCTCTTCATCAAAACCCCTTAATAATTTATAGCCTCCTATTTGAAAGAGTTCGTTACGAAAAATATTCGGGCTGCTGAAGTAACCACCATTGACCTGCAACTTAAATGTGGCACGCTTGCCCGCCGGAAAATAATGCGCCGCATTCAATTTTATCCGCAACTGGTATGTCTTTAATTTGAGTGAGTCATATAAAGAATTGTAATCAAAGCCAGGATCAGTTAGATTCAAAATGTCGCTGTTTTTGCTGATCGTTTTAATTCCAACAGTCGTTATTACTCTTACCTCATTGCCGTTACGGGGATTAAATTTATAGTTGGTATTAGCCCATTCATAGTCAACACCAACACTAATGGCGTTCACATCTACATTAACAGGAAGTTTTTTTGTGACTTTGATTGCATTAGTATCAACACCAGCAGCCAGCAAGGTGGTCTTTTGCTGGTGAATAAAAAGCTTACCAGACTGTCGTGCAGACAAAAGATATTGTATCCCAAACTGTGCATTTAATTGTAAAAAAGTGGAATCCTTTTTAAACAGCTCAAAGCCAAAATCAATTCCAAATGAAGAGCGGAAAATATATGGCTGCTGATAACCGAGGATCAGTCTTGGCGAACTCAATTGCAACTGTTGCCAATTAAGAGCGATGGTTTCTCCGCTGCCCAGGGCATTTTTCAAATTGAGGTTGACATCACCGGTGAGCTGCAGTTTGCCGGTTTCATTATTGGCGGGTAAAAAACCCACCAAAAAGTTTACCTGGCTGCTTCGTTTTGGCTGCAGGTAGAGATTTAAAACCGACCCGGTACCGAGCATGGTAAGATCGCTCGGCGCCTGTGACTGTACATAAGGCAATTCCAAAATTCTCCTGTCAACCAGTTCCAGTTTCTCTTTGCTGTAAATGCTTTTGTTGGGGATACTTAAATATCGTTGTAAAAAATAATTAGAGAGTTTTGCTTTACCAAAGATCCTGATACTATCTACCTTATACAATGGGCCCTCCTTAATTTTTAAAGAGGCTGTCATACCAGTTTCTTTCATCATTACACTATCGAGGTATACAGCAGCAAAAGGGTATCCATTGTTCTCCAGGTAATTAAGCATCCTCTCTTTCATCAACTGCAATTCGCCAAAATTTACCGGCTTATTAATAAAATTGTCAGAGAAATTACCACCTGCCTCCAATACTTTTCTATTAATGCTGTCGGTATTCAGCTGCACCCATTTTTGTTGTATTCCTAAAAATAAACTTATAAAGGTGGATGCCGTGTCGAGCCTGATGGAATCAATTGAGGCACCGGTATAACCTTGTAATTGCAATTGTGCCGGCAACTTATTGATATAATTTAAACAAAGCGCCTGGTTGGCAAAGGCAGTCTGCAATTTCAAACCTTCGCCTTTAAAGGAGCTATCTTTGTCAACGTACTGAATAATCAGTGGATGCATTTGTGTTGGTTGTGGCTGGCAATAACCATGGAGGCAGCAACCAACCACTGCAATAAAGAAGAGGAAAAATATTTTGATGCAGTTTTTTTTTGTTGTTGCCATTGCAGGTATCAAATCTAATATGTAAAATCGTAAATCAGAAATTGGCCGGTATAAATATTCATATTCCATTTTGCAAGGAGGTTCACCTGCCGGAAAAAGACTTAATACATTGAAATAATGGCAGGCATTTACATACATATTCCATTTTGCAGGCAGGCTTGTAATTATTGCAATTTCCATTTTGTCACTTCATTAAGACTGAAGGATGAATTGATCGCTGCATTGATCCAGGAAATTAACATCACGCTTTTATTTGAAGGAAATGAGACAATAGAAACCATTTATTTTGGCGGTGGCACGCCCAGCCTGCTTTTAAAAGATGATGTAAACAGGATACTGGAAGCACTGCATAAAAAATTTGACATAGCAGGAACAGCAGAGGTTGCTTTAGAGGCCAACCCGGATGATGTCAATCCAGGCAAACTATCAGAATGGCTTGCCGCCGGGATTAACCGGCTGAGTGTGGGCATACAGTCCTTTGATGAAGCCGAACTGGTATGGATGAACCGGGCTCATACAGCTGCTGAATCATTGCAATGTATTGATGAAATAAAAAACGCCGGCTTCAGCAATTTCTCGATCGATCTTATTTATGGATCGCCGCTTTTGACAAATGACAACTGGAAAAGAAACGTGGATATTGTTTTTGAAAAAAACGTACCCCATATTTCCTGTTATGCGCTTACTGTAGAACCTAAAACAGCACTTTCGAAACTCATTACACAACATAAAAAAGCAAATACAGATCCGGACAAGCAATCGGAACAATTTTTACTGCTGATGCAATGGATGCGAAATGCCGGCTACGACCATTATGAAATCAGCAACTATGCTTTGCCAGGAATGAGAAGCAAACACAACAGCAGTTATTGGTCAGGTGAAAAATATTATGGCTTTGGCCCATCGGCACATTCATTTGATGGTACTTGCCGGAGATGGAACGTAGCCAATAACAGTGTATACATTCAATCTTTACAAAAAGGGGGTATTCCTTTTGAAGAAGAGAAACTGACGTCAACACAGCGGTTAAATGAATACATCATGACCTCATTGAGAACCGTTGAAGGATTGAGTATTGACAAAGTGGTGGCTGGTTTTGGAAAACAGTTTGGTGAAAAAATTATGCTGCTGGGGAAGAAATATGCCGGGAGTAATAAACTCATTGTTCAAAATGCACATCTCATTTTGACTGATGAAGGGAAATTGTTTGCAGATGGAATTGCAGCGGACCTGTTTTTTGAATGATGAATTTTCAAAAGAACAATTTTAAAAAAGAGATATGCTTACTCCAGTGTTTTCTCAATCCTTTCAAATCCTTCCACCGCTGGTAAATTTTCCCACAAGATCTTATAAATGGTTTCTGCAATCGGCATATTAGCTTTTATTTTCTGGTTGATCAGGTACATGCACTTGCTGGCATTATACCCTTCCGCCACCATGCTCATTTCTATTTGTGCGGCTTTTACCGAATAGCCTTTGCCGATCATGTTGCCGAATGTTCTGTTACGGCTATAAAGCGAGTAACAGGTAACTAACAGGTCGCCGAGATATACCGACGCTGCATAATTGGTTTGCGATTTCTGGTGCAGGTGTTTGATATGATCGATAGTGCCTACCTGTATATTTTGCACACCAAGGCTGCGTAAAAAGATGGCCATTTCATCAGCGCTGTTGGCAATGAGCACACTTAAAAAATTATCCCCATAGTCGAGACCGTGAGCAATACCCGCCCCCAACGCATAAATATTCTTTAGTACGGCGGCATACTGCACACCGTAGATATCATTGTTTGTAATGGTATTAATATAAGGCGTCCGGAAATGTGCGGCGATCTGTGCTGTTACTGCTTCATCCATTCCAGAAAATGTGAGATAGGATAATTTTTCTGATGCCACTTCTTCAGCATGACAGGGACCCAATACGGCAAAATAATCTTCAACAGGAAAATCAAACTCCGTTTTTAAAAAATCGTTGAGCAATACATTCTGGTCTGGCAAAATACCTTTTATTGCACTGACGATCTTTTTACCTTTAAAAATATTTTTATCAACAGAAAGCAGTGTGCTGGTAACATAAGCAGAAGGTATAGCTATTACAATACAATCAGAATGGGTGATTACTTCTGCAACATCCTGTGTAAGTTTTAATTTGGTGGTATCAAAATAGGCGTGACTTAAATAATGAGGATTGTGCCTGCGTGCCTGTATATGCTGTATAGCCTTATCGCTCCGGTTCCACCAGGATATAGTGTTACCATTGTCAGTTAAAATTTTTGCAATCGCTGTGCCCCAGCTTCCGCTGCCTAATATTCCAAAACGCATTGTTTCTAGTTTCTCGTTTCTTGTTCGTTTGTTTCTCGTTCTACATAATCAGAGACTCTACCGAAACTTATGTAACCTGCACCCTACAGAACGAGTAACAAGAAACAAGAAACAGTTTATAATCCTAATTTTTCCACCGCCAGCTGCGCCGCAATCTGGCTGGCATCTTTTTTATTATACCCTTTGCCTTCTGCTATCAATTCTCCATCTACTGTGGCACCAATGGTAAACAGGCGTCTTCCATTTTCAAACTTCTCTCCCAATGTTTCAAACTCCAATGCCTTGCCGTTTTTATTGGCCCAGCCGTATAGTTTGTTTTTAATATTGATCTCTACAGTTTCCAGGTCATCGATGAACATGTGCGTGGAGATGATATATTTTTCCACCCATTTCTGGGTTTTCTTATATCCTTTATCCAAATACACAGCACCGATCAATGCTTCTAAGGTATTGCCAAATATCTGGGAGATCTTGAGAGAATTGTCGTGTTTGTTGTAGATGGTGATCTTTTTCAAACCCATTTTAATACCGATATCATTCAGCTGCTGGCGGTTCACCATCTTGCTCCGCATTTCGGTTAAAAAGCCTTCGCCTTTGTAAGGATATTTTTTAAAAAGATAATGCGCCACAATGGAACTCAATACAGCATCGCCTAAAAACTCCAACCGCTCGTTGTTTTCATCCGCTCCTTCTCTTACCGAACGGTGGCTTAATGCAGTTATATAGAGGTCAAGCTCTCCCGGTGTAAAACCAATTACGTTGGTGAGTTGGTTCCTGAACTCTTTCTTTTTGGAATCTTCCTTAAAAATGTTTTTGAGAAGCTGCAAACAGATTAAATGTTAGTTAATCGAAATTAATGGATTTACAGGAGAAAACTATCACAGCAGAATACCCATTAACAATGGAGTAATTTATTATGGGATAAACAGGAAGGCCTTAAGATTGATATTTCTTCACAATCACACTGGCATTGTGGCCACCAAAGCCAAACGTATTACTTAGTGCAGCGTTTACAGTACGCCTTTGCGCCGTATTAAAGGTGAAGTTCAGTTTTGGATCAAGTTCCGGATCATCGGTAAAATGATTGATGGTAGGAGGAATGATATCCTGTGTTACCGCCATGATGCAGGCCAAGGCTTCTAAAGCACCGGCAGCGCCAAGACAATGCCCGGTCATACTCTTGGTAGAACTAATATTCAAATTATAGGCATGGTCACCAAACACATTCAAAATAGCCTTGGTTTCTGCAATATCTCCCAGCGGAGTGGATGTTCCATGAACATTGATGTAGGCAATGTCTTCCGGTTGCATACCTGCGTCTCTCAGCGCTGCTTTCATTACATTCTGAGCGCCCAAACCTTCGGGATGCGGAGCTGTGATATGATGTGCATCGGCAGTAGCACCGCCGCCTGCAATTTCGCAGTAAATTTTAGCACCTCTTGCTAAAGCATGTTCCAGGCTTTCTAAAATGATGGCACCTGCACCTTCACCCATTACAAAACCGTCCCTGTCCTTATCAAAGGGCCGGCTGGCCGATTGGGGAGAATCATTTCTTTCGCTCAATGCTTTCATTGCATTAAAACCTCCAACACCTGCAGCACTCACCACAGCCTCACTTCCACCTGTAACAATGATATCAGCCTTACCAAGACGAATATTGTCAAAAGCATCAATAACAGCATTGGTGGAAGAAGCACAGGCGCTAACAACGGCGTAGTTGGGACCACGAAAACCATGCTTCATGGAAATATGCCCAGCGGCAATATCCAGGATCATTTTTGGGATGAAAAAAGGATTGAACCTTGGTGTACCGTCGCCGGTGGCGTAATTGGTAACTTCTTCCTGGAAGGTAATGAGACCGCCGATTCCGCTGGCGAAGATCACACCTACCCTGTCAACATCCACATTGTCTTTGTTGATGCCCGCATCTTTTACTGCTTCGTCGGCAGCAATTAAGGCAAACTGCGTAAAGCGGTCGATCTTACGGGCCTCTTTTTTGTCGAGGTAGGCAGTGGGTTCAAACTCTTTAACTTCACAGGCAAACCGTGTTTTGAACTTAGAGGCATCAAATTGTTTGATGAAGTCGCAGCCATTAGCACCATCAGCCAAACCCTTCCAGTATTCACTGAGGGATTTGCCTAAAGGAGTGATGGCCCCTAACCCGGTTACAACTACTCTCTTTAATTCCATACGATTTGCCTGCGATAATTAAAAACAGATGAAGATTACTGATTACTTAGCGTGTTCCTCTAAGTAAGTAACAGCCTGGCCAACAGTGGTAATTGTTTCAGCCTGTTCATCAGGGATGGAAATGTTAAATTCTTTTTCAAATTCCATGATTAATTCAACAGTGTCTAAGCTGTCTGCTCCTAAATCATTTGTAAATGAAGCTTCAGTGGTAACTTCTGCTTCGTCAACACCTAATTTATCAACAATGATCTTTTTTACTCTTGTTGCAATGTCTGACATGGTAGTATTTTTTAAATTTTCAGCAGCAAAAATATACTTTTTGACTTAATAACAATAAAATATTGCCGCTATTAAAAAAATGGCAAAAGGACGCTGAATGTAGTTTGTTAACAGCAAAAACTGCATAAAGTCATTTTATATTTTTATTACCGGCATCTGTCTTTTTTAATAGGTTCAACCGGGCTAAAAGTTCCTTGAGTCATATTGAGCACCCATTTCAAATACAATTTCTGGCAATTAATTCTATAATCTGGAAAGATCAAACCCTGGCCTGAAGCTAAAACCCTTGCTGGTAAAGGGTTTGCCTGTTTGGCATTAAACCTGTTTACACTGGTACACACGCAAACCCCCACTTTATGAAAACAAGTATCAACCAGGACAACCGCCAGGGCAAATTCAACAGGCATCCACAAGAAGGTCTGTCTGTAAAAGATGCGCTTATATGGTTTATCATCACAGTAATTGCCTTGTGTATTGCGGGAAGGTCGGAAGCAAAAGGCAGGTTTGGTAATAACAATCTTCCTTTGGCTCCTGTGGCTTATGATATAACCATGACGCCCGTTGTACAATCAACCAGCATATTGCCTTTTAAAGCAGTTTCAGCTGGCAGTAATATTTCCTCTTTTACTATTCACAGCGTGCCTTCTGAATCACAAGGTATCCTTAGCCTGAGCATGGATGGCCAACTGGTAACTGTAAGTGAGGGCATGATGATTACTCCTGACCTGGCTGCCAGCTTTGTGTTTACGCCCGATTCCAGTTATAATGGACAAGTGTTGTTTACCTATAGCGCTAATGATGAAGAAGGTGTTACCTCAAATATTGCCAACTATATCATTCCTGTTATTGGCAAACAGCAGGTGATACTGCCCGTAAGCCTATTGAGTTTTTCAGGCACAGAAAATAATAAGAAAGTGCAGTTGTACTGGCAAACAGAGAATGAAGGCAACAGCAGTTATTTTGAAATTCAACGCAGTGCCGATGGTACCAGCTTTGAAACAATTGCCACTGAATCTGCCCTGGGTAATGCAAAAAACAGCTATCAAAGTAATGACGACCTGTTTTTTTATGTTTTCAAAACAGTGTATTACCGTATTAAAATGGTAAACATCAATGGCAGTTTCAAGTATTCAGCCTCAGTAATGCTGCAACTGGGCACCACTGGTAAAACCACGGTAAAAGCATGGCCGCTTCCCTTTACCAGCAACCTGAATGTTTCTTTTTATGGTGAAGAAAAAGAAACCGTAAAAATAACCCTCCGGAGCATTAACGGCAGTGAAGTGATGAACATAACCAGCGCCGTTACAAAAGGACCTAATACAATCGCACTATACCAAGCACAATCAATGCCTTCCGGTACTTACCTGCTTACTGTTAGCAGCCGTACCAAGGCAGAAACGATAAAAGTGATTAAACAATAATACACTTTTAACCGTACCTACAGGGCCCTTTCCGGGGCCCTTTTTTATTTAGACCACCCGGTCTTTAGCCGTTATTTATTATATTGCAACATGGCATTAAAGCAATTATATCACGGCAGCAAGGATTATGAAAAGATGGTGAAGCTGCGGTATGAGATCATGCGCAAGCCCCTTGGCCTTAGTTTTACCGAGGATGAATTAAACAAAGAAAAGGACGACATTTTGATTGGAGCTTTTGAAGAGGATGAAATAATAGGCTGCTGTCTCCTTACAAAAGTTGACGCTAACTGTACCCGGCTAAGGCAAATGGCAGTGCAGAAAAACCGGCAAGGCATGGGTATTGGAGAAAGCATGATGCAATTTGCAGAGAACATTGCCCGTGACCGTGGCTTTAAGAAGATCGTGATGCATGCCCGTGAAACGGCCATTGGTTTTTACGAACGCTACGGCTACAAAACAAAAGGGGATGAATTTATCGAAGTGAATATTCCGCACCGGGTAATGGAGAAGAAACTGTAAAGATCATTTGGTATTCGTTATTTGGAATTTATTATTTTGTATTTGCTAAAAGAGATCCTTATTTAACCGGAAGAGCTGATACCACCAGCTGCCACAAAACCTCTTAATATTTACCCTTGATTTTCTCTCTCAATATTTTTCTTGCTTCATGCTCATCATCTCCTTCAAATGCCTCTTTTGGTACTATAAAAAAAGAACGGCTGTCGAAATACAAGTGAAAAAAATGCGGTGTTTCTAACGTGGTACTGAATTGGTTCCATTCCCAGCCGCGGCTGCCCCTGTCATTTTCAATCATAAAACCATCTTCATCCAGCGTGGCTTTAAACCTGTCTTTAAATGTGTTGTTCTTTTTATAGATCATCGTGGGAAGAAAATACCAAAAAGCGATCATCATGGCAAACCATAAAACAGAACTGATGAGGAATGCCAGGGGTGAAATTTTTTTAAAAAAGAACAAAGCCGCAGAACTGATGGCAAACACATTCACCAGTATCATCATAAACTTTATTTCTTTCCGGGAAATAAAATGATAGCGCAATGCCTGGATCACTTTTCCTTTTTCGTAAGTAAAATATTGAGAGGTCATACGGCAAAGATAACAGATGCTCTTATTTCAATTCGTTTTCATTCACAGCCCACTCACCCAGCTTCTCCCCTTTCAATCCCAAAAACGCTACTGTCAGGATTCTTTCATTCTTCTTTCCGCTTACGGTTACTTTGCTGAAATTCTGTGCTTCTACCAATGTGCCGGGGACCCTTGCCGGGTTATTCAGTTCTTCTCCTCTTACTTTAGCCACACCACTGGTATAAGGAGAATTGGTGACGTCGTACAACGGATATGATCCGGCACGTTCCTTTTTTATTACTTCGCTGTGATGCCGGTCGCCGGAGAAAAAAAGCACGCCTTTTATTTTATACTCCGCCAAAAAATCCATCAGCTCCTTATACTCCGTTGTATACATCCGCATACAATCATAATCTGAATACGGGTTCAATATTTGACTACCTGTGGCAATCACTTTAAAAGTGGCTTTACTGTATAGCAAGGAATTTTTTAGCCAGTCCAGTTGCTGTTTTCCGAAATAAGTTTTATCTGTATTGGGTTTGCCATCAATACTGTCTTTTAATTCAGCTTCACTTCTCCAAAACCGGTCATCCGTTAAAAATATATCCACATCACTGTAACCAATAACCGAATAGATGCCTTCACCACTGTAACCATACGACGGGTTGCAACTGTAATTCATAAATACTTTACGGGTGGCTTCTTTCAGGATATAATTTTTGCCCATATCGTTGGGCCCATAATCATGATCATCCCAAATAGCATATTGCGGCATACTGGCCATAAACTTTTGTAGTACGGGCAGGCTGCGGTCACGACTGGCCCTGTAATTCAATCCCCATGGCGTATAATAATCCACTTCTCTTGTATACCAGTTATCGCCGAGCCAGAGGTGAAAGGCCGCAGGCGTACTGGCCATTGTTTCAAAGATGGAGGAATCGCCACCATAAGGTTTGCCGGGGCGATCGTAGATGGGTTCATTAAAATAAGCGCAACTGCCGGTTAAAAAACTAAAATCCGGCGCTGGTTTGCGCCATTGCCAAAGATCTTTGGTAGTAAATTTTGTTGGGAAGCCGGGGTCTATCTTTTGTCCGTCAATAAAAATTTCATACTGGTAAGTGGTGTTCATTCTCAGGCCATTCAGTTCAATCTTTAGTGGATTGAATTCTCTGCCAAGCTCTCCCTTATAAGCCACAACGGACCCTTCCGATATATCATTGTCAACATAGAAATATTTTACCTCTACTGATTTAACCAACGGCGTTACTTCCACCCACACCGTTGCATTTCGTAGTTCCACATTGCCGGCCCATGGACCGCTTACGAGTCCTTTTTTGTTTTGTGCAATGCAATGAATACAGATGAATAAAAATAATACGGTGATACCCTTTTTCATGCCTTTGATTTTAGGAATAACTAAAGGTAAAAACAATGAGCCTGATACGGGATAAATTTATTGCTATCTGGATACGGAAAGATCTTCCTTTTTAAACCAGGTTTCAAGTTCTTTATAATCTTCATCTTTTGTTGAAAGCATCATTTCTACACTGTAAACATCATCCAGGTTTTTTGCCATCCGGCCAATTACCTGACCAGCTTTTATTGTATCGCCTTTTTTTACCTGGGGCAGTTCCAGATTACTGTATCCGATAAAATAACTTCCATACCTGGTAACTACCATATGAACCGAATCATATTTATTAACCAGGATCACCACACTTTCAAAAACTGCTTTTACAGGATATGAACTATCGCTTATAAAATTTACACCTAAGCTTCTATGACCTGTTTCATGAAGTTCTTTTTGAATACTGCATTTTAATACAGGGTATTTCCATGTGCCTTTAGAAGCCAGGAAGAGGGAATCTTCCTGGGAAGTCTGCGCTTTTGAAAAAAAAATCAGCATGCATAATGTGCAAAATATAATGACAGACTTGTGCAAAATTATTTTTTAACCAGTATCAATACTACTTTATTAAAATCTGCACTGGCGTTGATCACTTTTCTGAATTCTTCAAACATAGAATGTGGGTAGGATGTGACCTTATAAAATTCATGTACCAGTATCTTCAGTTCATTTCCGTTGAGGGTGTAAGAAGAAATAAAACCCATGGTTTGCGGCCCGTCTGTTACCGTGATATTGATGTCTGACAGGTTTTTGATCTCATAACCATCCGGTATGGTAAAAGTAATTTCCCTGTCGAGCATATGAGGGTACTGAATGATCACAGGTAGTTTTCTTGGTTTCTCCTGGTACATTTCTTCCTGTGGCCCTATCACATCTCCAATCTTAAGCAGGTACCTGTTGCCGGCTTTCTCAATCAGTTCGGGACTTTCAATGTCTGCTTCAATAATCAGGGGCTTACCGGTATTACTTTCAATATATCCGGTGTTCTCTGTTTTTATATTAGTGATGTTATCGCTCTTTGAAATTGACTTTACCACATCTTTGGTAAAATCCTCCAGCTTGTCTTTTGGCAACAGGTTAAAAGCAGGCCTGTAAGGCATAGCACTGTAGCCCATTAAAATTTGTTTGCTATGCAGTAAAACCTGGTCCATGCCACTGTTCATTTTAAGGCTCACTTCCATATTGGTGCCATTTTTTTCATAGGCCATCATGGGAATGCTGTCGAAGGAAGCAATCGCAGTTTTTAATGTTCCAATAGTGGTGCCTTTTAAGAACAGCCCTTTGGTGCCTGCCCAATAGGGTGGAATAAACGGATAACGCATAGCACTTGCAACGGGGGCTACAAAGTTGCCGGTACCTGGAAAGTAAAAGATAAAGTCTTCTGTGAGGCGGTAGTTTTCAAACTCTTCTTCCAACGGCAATTCATCCCTTTTACCAGGATATACCAGCTGGTAATTGATGCCCAGTT
>Ga0075163_10001928_pt1 | contig 28050 bp, 28 predicted proteins | sample JI1023141ADNA_FD_71478 | JGI IMG/M metagenome (GOLD analysis project Ga0075163, IMG submission 71478) | Wastewater effluent complex algal communities from Wisconsin, to seasonally profile nutrient transformation and Carbon sequestration -... | ecosystem: Engineered > WWTP > Effluent > Algae...
ATAGCAAAAACCATGTTGCTTGAAAATGAGCCAATAGAGAAAATCCATAAATTTACTGGACTTTCAGCTGCAGATATCAAAAACATAGAGGGAAACATAAAATCAAAAGAATTGCTATAGAGTTATATTAATGAGTATAAGCCTGATTTATATTTTTTATAACTATCTATTGTAGCTTGATACTTTTCAGGGGCTTGAGTTTTTTCTGTTAACCACTCTAGTATATCTAGGTCTGCTTCATCTAAAAAGGATTCTAACATCTGCAATTCGTCTTCTAATAAATAACCTATAACAGTTTGGACGTATTGAGCAAGTATTAAATCCCCTTCTCTAGATCCCCTATGGCTCGCCCTATAAATTAATTTCTTTTTAATAATAGCGCTCATTAATATCACTAAATTATATATTGTTGTAAAAAAGTTTAGACTAAAAATCCAGAAAAATCCAACTGAGAGCTCTTGTCAATATTTATTTATGCTAAAAATACAAAAAAACCTGTTTACTGTCATGTAGTTATAGGGCATTCTTATAAATCTGATAGTAGTTGATTTTCTTTAACGTTTTATTATATTTAAATACTCTGTTAATTGTTGGAGCAATGCACATGAATACCGCTGACTTCATTAGAAGTGAAGACATAGCAAATAATACTAACCACGCCATGGAAGAGTTTTGGTATTTGATTCAGAACGACTTAAGGCGTGAGTATGGCGAAGAGTCATTCAAAAGCTGGATAGGCAAACTTGAATTCGTGGAATGCAATAACCATGCAGTTACATTTAATGCCCCAACACGATTTATTAAAGACTGGATAGTAAGTCACTTTGAGGTGAAGCTTCTTAAACTTTGGCGCAAATACGTACCTACAGTAAAAAAAATATCTATCTTAGTTCCTAAGTTAAAAAAAACAGTTGCAGTTCAAGACAATAAATTTAGTGAATCCTCTGAAAAAGTTGGATACTTAGTTGGCAATACTCTTGATCCTCGATTAACTTTTTCAAATTTTGTAGTTGGCTCATCAAATCAGTTTGCATACGCTGCTGCTAAAGCTGTATCTGAAGCAAAAATAGTTAACTCAGGTTCTAATCCTCTCTTTTTATATGGTGGCGTAGGTCTTGGAAAGACTCACTTAATGCATGCTATTGCCTTAGATATTTTAAAAAATAACCAATCGCGAAAGGTAGTTTACATTTCAGCTGAGAAGTTTATGTATGAATTCATTCATGCTCTAAGAAATAATAGCATAATGCAGTTTAAGGAAAAATATAGAACTGTTGATATACTAATGGTTGACGACATCCAGTTTATTTGCGGAAAAAATAGTACGCAAGAAGAATTCTTCCATATATTGAATGCGTTAATAGCCGATAATAAGCAGATTGTTATTTCTGGTGATCGTTCTCCTTCGGATTTAGAAAACATGGAAGATAGGATCAAATCCAGACTTGGTTGGGGTCTTGTTGCTGATATCCACAATACCACATATGAGCTTAGACTTGGAATTTTAGAATCTAAGGTTGAGCTTATAGATGTCAAAATTCCGCAAAAAGTGCTAGAATTCTTAGCTTCTAAAATAACATCTAACGTTAGAGAGTTAGAAGGTGCGCTGAATAAGATTATTGCGCATGCAAATCTTACTAAGCAGGAAGTAACATTAGAAACCACTCAGCAGATTTTGCATGATCTTTTGCGCTCAAATGAAAAAATTATTACTGTTGAAGAAATACAAAAGAAAGTTGCTGAGCGCTATAACTTAAAGGTTTCTGATATGTATTCCAGCAGAAGAACAAGACTTGTTGCTAGACCAAGACAAGTTGCTATGTATCTATCAAAATCCTTAACGACCAGGAGCTTAGTAGATATTGGCAGAAAATTTGGCGGCAAGGATCATACTACTGTTATGCATGCAATCAAAACAATTGAAGTTTTAATGAACAACCAGAACGAAGTATCCGAGGATATCAGGCTTTTAACCAAGACACTACAATGCTAACAGATTTAGTAAATAAAAATGATATGGGAGGTGAGGGCGACGTTATTGTAACACGCTTACATCCACAAGAAATCGCTATTGTGATCAATAAAAAGGATTTTTTAAAATGCCTCATACATATGCAGTCGGTAGTGGAAAAGCGGAATATAATTTCCATCTTATCTCATGTGATGATTATTGCTAAAAACAATGAGCTGCAACTGATTGCAACAGATATGGATATTGTTGTCTCGGAGAAAATTTCAGCGACTGTAAATACAGAGTGTGAATTTACAGTAGACGCAGTAACTATTTGCGATATCGTAAAAAAACTTGACGATAAAGATGAAATTAAAATTGCTTTTGAAGTAAACTCTTCGCAAATAGGTATTTATTCTGGTCAGTGTAGCTTTATTTTGTCTGTTTTGCCTACAAAAGATTTTCCAAAGTTAGATGATATGAATTATGATTCTAGCTTTAAAATTAACGCATACGAGTTAAAAAGCATTTTAGATAAATGCAAGTTTGTAATTCCTTCGGAAAAGGTAAGATATAATCTCAATGGAATATATATGCACCGCGTTGATACTACGCTTGTATTTGTAGCTACAGATGGACATAGATTGAACTTTGCACAGAGTAGCCACATATCTGATTTAGGTGATTTTAGCGGAGTTATTATTCCTAAAAAAACAGTTATAGAGATAACTAATTTGCTTGATGATGTTAATAGCGACATTTTAATTAGCATATCAGCTAATAAAATCAAGTTTCATAATGAAAATTTATGCCTAACTTCTAAATTAGTAGATGCTAAATTCCCAGCCTATGATAGATTCATCCCCACAGATAACCATATAGTGCTCGAGCTAAATAGAACTTCGCTTGATAAGTCAATAGATCGTGTTTCATCTATTTTAAATGAAAAATTTAGAGGGATAAAGATAACGCTTGATGGGAATACCTTAACAATAACCTCTAATAGCGAAAACGGCGGGTATGCTAAAGAAGAGATGCAAGTCAGTGGCAATTTTGAGAAGTTTGAGATTGGCTTTAACTTTAAATATATATTGGAAATTTTGAATAGTATAGGTGAAGATAGCATCGAGCTATCACTAAAAGATCCATTTTCTCCAGCTATGATTACTGGTAAAGGGAACTATGACTTCAAATACATCATAATGCCTATGAGAGTATTTTCTTAAATATACTATATTGTTTTCAGTATGTTATTGGCAGCCGCAATTGCTGAAAGCATAGCCCCGTCAACTGTAGAAATATGAACTCTATTAGGGATGTGAGGTGGCTCTCCTATGACAATACATGCCTCGCCAGCCATCAATAGACGTCCATCATATTCACTCTTGGCATAATCAACCCAAGTGCTATCATTACCATTTTTTCCTAAGCAAGAGTAAGCACCGCAAAATAATTCTTCTTTATTCCAATTTTTGTAGCTGTAATCTATTAAATTTTCTTCATTTAAAGACTTATAATGCTTACTTAAATACCTGACAACATAGCTCTTTAATTCTCCTTCATTGTATTTATCAAGGAATTTTGCGTATTTATTCGGAAAGAAAATCCTTAAGCTAGTAGATCTAATTTGTGGTAAATGAAAAAAGTTCAAATTTATTATGAACATTTCCACTTCAGATGTATTAAGGGCTATATAAGGTTTGCAAAATGGCTTTTCCACATCATTCATTGCTTCTTCAAAAGAGTCGCGCCTAAATGTTAAAGACATTGATCTAGTCTTCACCATTTCTAAGTTTGTTATAGCAGCCTGCTTTTCCTTTGATAATTCAGGGAAAAATTTAATTGCTCCAGATTTTAGAACTCCTAAAGATACAGTATTGATAACAAAATCCCCACTCCAAGTAACTTTTTTGCCATTATATAAGTAGTCAACATTGATGCCATTGTTCGCTTTATGAATAGCAATTACCTTAGAGTTATTTTGGATTTTAGACGATGGTATGCTATCGAGAGTCTGTTTTATAATCTTATCATACCCATTGTACACTATGACATCATATGGCTTTGTATGTCCATACGTGTCTGTATATATAAAATGGTCTCTACATATTTCAAGATCCATCCATTCTGATTTATACATGAAGAATGTATTTAACATAAGATCTATCACTTCTTCATTTTTATGATGACTATTAAGGGAATCCTTATATTTTTTAGAAATAAAAAGCGCTTTATCGTACCCATTAGGCAAAGAATTAAATTCAGCATCTAAAATTAGCTGATCTTCTAAGTTTTTAATTTTATTGCAAAAATCCCTAAATTCATCATTTCTTATATGGAATTTATCAGTAAGAATTTCTGCTTCGTCAAAGCCTATTGTTTTTGTTAAAAATAGTGGATTATCAGATTCGCAATAATTATATAATGGATTGTTTTTGTGTAAGTCATGAACATAGTTTGCTCCATGTTCGATTATGTCACCATTTGGAGCAGTGTGGGTCAATATTCTTCCACCACAATAGTCGGCAGCTTCTAATATATCTATCTCTAAGTTCTTCCCTGATTTTAATAACTCCTTAGCAGCGACCAAGCCAGCTATTCCGGCGCCTATTATGCAAATTCGTATTTTTTCATTCATACTAATATTTTACAATAAATATTTTTTATCAATAATAGTTAGTTATATATTAAAACCATGGAACGCCTATAGTGAAATCTTCAGGTTAACGCATTAGTTGGAGGGGATAATTGACGCATTTTATTACATTTTTTGAATGTTTCTAGTAGCAGCAGGAAGCTTGACTCGCAGACCGTCCAAAGCATCAGTCATGGTAATTTGGCATCCAAGCCTTGAGGTGCTGGTTAGCCCAAAAGCCAAGTCCAACATATCTTCCTCATCTTCACTAGCTGGCTTTAGCTTATCATAAAATTCCTTATCAACCACCACATGGCAAGTAGAGCAGGCAAGGGATCCTTCGCATGCACCCTCTAAATCAATTGCGTTTTTATGAGCAATTTCCAAAACTGAAAGTCCGTTTTGTGCATCTATTTCTTTCTCGCTACCGTCTTTTAAAACAAATATAATCTTTGGCATAATCTCTAATTTAATTTATCAGCTTGCAAGTTTACCTTCTATATCCTGGATTGCTGCGCCGCGCAAAGCAGTATTGATGTGTTTATTTATTTTATCATCTAAAAATTTACTTACAGCTTTTTCTAACTCAATTACAGCATTATCAATAGAATGTCTATCTTTTCCTAAAATATTATTTTTTACACGCTCTATAACAACGTCTATTGATTCATATTCTTCTTTGCTTAATAGATCTCTGTCTTCTACAATTGACTTACTAATTGCATTAACCAATTGCTCAGCATGAACTATAGCTTCTGTTAACAATCTCTGCTCTATATCTTGTTTTGCGTTCTCAATAGAGGAACGAAGCATAACCTCAACTTGTGTAGAGCTTAGTCCATAACTAGGCATTACTTCTATCGTCTGCATAGTTTTTGTTTGAGCCTCAAATGCAGATACCATAAGCAAACCATCTGCATCAATAGTGAATGTCACTTGCACTTTTGCACTCCCAGCGTTCATAGGTGGAATACCTTGTAACTCAAATTTAGCGAGTGAAATGCAATCTCTCGCCATTTCGCGCTCGCCCTGAACAATGTGCAATTGGATGCCGGTTTGGCCATCTTCATATGTTGTGAATTCCTTTGCTATGGAAACTGGAATAGGGGTATTTTTTGTGATTATTTTTTCAACAATCCCTCCAAGCAATTCTATACCTAGAGAAAGTGGGGTCACATCCACTAAAACACTATTAGAACCAGCAGTTAAGTTCTCTGCCTGAATTGCTGCTCCCATAGCAACTATTTCATCTGGGTTTACATCGTCGTATATTTTGATATTTGCGAAAGTTTTGGCTATTGTTTGACGCACCAATGGCATTTTTGTCGCGCCACCAACTAAAATTATTCCATCGATTTGTCCTAGGTCTAACCTTGAATCTTTGATTGTTCTTAAAGTAATACTTAAAGTTTTAGATATAAAAGGTTCAGCAATTTTCTCAAGATCGGATATAGAAATGCTAGTATCTTGAATAGTTACTTCAGATGTTTCTGAAAGGCGCTCTTTTACATAGCATGCTTGTTTTATGATATAATCTGAGCAGCTCAAATTTTGAGATTTTTTGAGAATAAATTCCGCTAGAGCAGAATCTATATCATCGCCTCCTAGCTCTCTATCTCCACCAGTTGCGATAACTTGGAAAACCCCACGCTTCATTTTTAATATTGAAACATCAAAAGTGCCTCCACCAAGATCATATATAATATATATTCCTTCTCTATTTTTATTTAGACCATACGCAAGAGCTGCAGCTGTTGGCTCGTTGATGATGCGCAAAACTTCCAACCCTGCAAGATTTGCTGCCTGCTTCGTTGCTTGCCTTGCCGATTCATCGAAATATGCAGGAACCGTGATCACGGCTTTAGTTACTTCTCTCTTTAAGTTGCTCTCGGCAATGTTTTTCAGCTTGCTCAATATTTTGCTAGATATCTCAACAGGAGTTAGTGGGGCAAAATCATCAGTTTCTTTGCCCATAAACCTCTTTATAGAAGAAATGATTTTTGTAGTGCTATCCCCAAAGAAGAATTTTGTTTTATTGCCGACCAAAAAATCTCCACTTTTAGTCACTGCTACTATGGATGGAATTTTATTTTCATCCAGTTCATCTTTGAGTACTCGAGGGCATCCATCTTCGCTATAACTCACCAAAGAATTTGTAGTACCCAAATCTATTCCTATAGCTATAGAATTAGGCACGCGCTTCCCTTGACCTTTTTTAAGGCTGGTAGCGGTTTGTGGCTCTTGAATCTCTAATAATTGCATGCGGCTACTATAGCGCAAAACAGCGTTTTTGTAAAGTATAGTATTGTATTTTAACTAACCATGTTGCCATGACACTTTTAAAAAAAAATCATCAAAAATTGATTATATCACTTGAAAGTTCTGTACAAGGATATATAGTAAGAAAAATCTTTTTGATAACTTGTAAATCTAATGAAAATAGCTGTTCTAAAAGAGCGACAAGAATTCGAGCAAAGAGTTGCTATGACTCCTGCTACAGTGAAAAATTTCTTAAATTTAGGTTTTGAGGTATATGTAGAAAGCGAAGCTGGTATTAATGCTGGCTTTAGCGATCAAGCATATATAGCTGCTGGTGCAAATGTTTCTAAAATATTGCTTGAAATTCTCGCGGACGCTGACATCATAATTAAATTGCAACCATCTCCATTAAAATATAAAAGAACAACTGAGCTTGCTTTTATTAAGCCTGGAGCTGTGGTAATCGGTATGTTCTCTAACAGTGAAAATCTCGATGCAGTTGAAGAATATGCAAAGAAAGAGGCCACAGTTTTTGCCATAGAATTAACACCTAGAATTACTAGGGCGCAAGGCATGGACGTTCTCTCATCTCAGAGCAATTTGGCAGGGTATAGAGCAGTGATAGATGCTTGCTTCGAATTCCAGAAAATTTTCCCCATGATGACCACAGCTGCGGGAACTGTCACTCCAGCAAAAGTATTAGTTCTAGGTGCAGGGGTTGCAGGCCTTCAAGCAATTGCCACCGCTAAGAGACTTGGAGGCGTTGTCAGCGCATTCGATGTTAGAGCAGCTGCTAAGGAGCAAGTTGAGAGCTTAGGGGCGAATTTTGTGCAAGTACCCGTTGATGAATCAGAAGAAAATATGGAGACTCAAGGGGGGTATGCAAAAGAAGCCACTGAAGAATACAAAAAGAGGCAGGCAGAATTAATTCATAAGACCATCTCTGAATCGGATATAGTTATTTCTACTGCGCTAATACCTGGCAAAAAAGCACCTATTTTGATCACCAAAGAAATGGTTGAGAGTATGAAATTTGGTTCCGTGATAGTAGACTTAGCAGCAAGTGGTGGTGGCAATTGTGAGCTTACCAAGGCTAATGAAATCATCAATTATAATGGAATAAAAATTCTAGGATATGAAAATTATCCTTCACGTATTGCAACTGATGCAAGTAGTTTATACGCTAAGAATATGTATAATTTTATACAGCTACTATATGATAAAGAAAAAAAATCTTTGAATATTAATTTGGAAGATGAAATCATTAAAGCGACTTTGATTATTCATGATGGAAAAATTCTGCAATCTCATAAAATTTAAAAACTATGGAAGAAGCTATAAAAGAAATAAGTATAATCGCGAAAGAAGCAAAATTATTGAATGAAAAATCTGCAGAGTTATCAGGTAAAATCAATGATTTTGCAGTTAGTTGCCAAAATAATTTATTATCTTCTGGAGATAGTGGAAGCAACTTTATATTATTGCTTTCGATATTTGTTTTAGCGTGCTTTGTTGGCTATTATGTTGTTTGGAAAGTTACGCCTTCCCTTCACACCCCCCTAATGTCTCTCACTAATGCTATATCTAGCATCATAATATTAGGTGCAATTATTACTGTAGGTGCCAAAGGTTTTGGCAGCTCTCATTTTTTAGGCTTTATATCAATCACTATTGCAGCTATAAATATATTTGGCGGATTTGTTGTAACGCAGCGGATGCTGGCAATGTTTAAAAAGAAACAATGATACGATAAATTTATGAGTACAAATTTTATTTCACTATCTTATCTAATATCCGCAGTGCTTTTTGTGCTTGCACTGCGCATGCTTTCTTCTCCGAGCTCAGCAAGGAGAGGGAACGTTTTAGCAATTATCGGTATGGTTATTGCTATTTCAGCAACAATATTCGACCAGCATATTACTAATAAATTTATTATCATAATAGGCCTTGGGATTGGTGGGGTCATAGGAAGCTTTATCGCTCTAAAGATTAAAATGACCGCAATGCCACAGCTAGTTGCTGGCTTTCATTCTCTTGTTGGTTTAGCAGCAACATTCATAGCAATAGCTGCATTGATGGAGCCTGAATATTATGGCATCGGCATAAAAGGCAAGATAGCGCCAGGGCACTTAATAGAACTGATCGTTGGAGCTGTTGTTGGCATTATTACATTTACAGGGTCAGTAATTGCGTTTGCTAAATTGCAAGGCATTATGGGCTCTAAGCCTATTAGGTTTAGAGGAAATAACATAGTCAATTTACTAATTGCAATTATTGTAATTTTGCTATCAATAAATTTCTGTAAGACAGAATCTATGAACTTATTTTTATCTGCAATCTTTATTTCTAGTTTACTTGGAGTGCTGCTAATAATACCAATTGGTGGAGCTGATATGCCAGTTATAGTCTCCATGCTAAACTCATATTCTGGCTGGGCTGCTGCTGGAATTGGTTTCACCATAGGCAATATATTACTCATAATCACAGGTGCATTGGTTGGAGCAAGTGGGGCAATTTTAAGCTATATAATGTGCAAAGGAATGAATCGATCTATACTAAATGTTATTTTAGGAGGATTTGGGAGTGAGGCTGAATCAGCAAATCGTGACGAAGAAGAAGGAGAAATCAATAGAAGCAGTCCTGAAGATTGTGCCTTTTTGCTCAAAAATGCATCCTCCGCTATAATAGTTCCTGGATATGGCATGGCTTCAGCGCACGCACAGTATGCATTAAAGGAATTAGATGATATACTCACTAAATCTGGAGTTTCTGTAAAATACGCAATCCATCCTGTAGCCGGCAGAATGCCTGGTCATATGAATGTATTACTTGCCGAAGCTGGCATAGGATATGATAAAGTTCATGAATTTGAAGATATTAATCGAGAGTTTAGTAATACAGACGTCGTCTATATAATTGGTGCGAACGATATTACAAATCCAGCTGCAAAGACCGATCACGCAAGTCCTATATATGGCATGCCAGTATTCGATGTTGAGAAAGCAAAAAATGTGTTTTTTGTAAAAAGAGGTATGTCCCCTGGATATTCTGGTGTTGCAAATAGGTTGTTTTTTAATAAAAATACTCTTATGCTGTTTGGTGATGCGAAGGATATTACAGAAAAGATAGTTAAAGAATTAAAAAATTTATAGAGGTTATGTTATCATGTTTCGCAAAATAATGTTTTTTTTTATTCCTATACATAAGAGTGAGCTGAATAAGTCCCTATGTATGGGGATGATGCTTTTTTTTGTTTTATTCAACTACAATGTTTTGAGAACTTTAAAGGACGCATTAATCGCTCCAAATATAGGAGTGGAAGCCATAAGCTTTATAGATACTTACTTAGTAATTCCTAGTTCATTCTTATTCGCCATACTTTATTCATATCTAACGCACGTAGCCTCATTCAGAAAAATATTTTACTATATAATCGGTTTTTTTTTAGTCTTTTTCCTAATCTTCGCTTTTATTCTTTACCCGCATCATGAGTCAATCCATCCTACCAAAACTGCTGTTGATCATCTTATTAATAGTAAAATCTCCTTTTTATCATATAACATTGAACTATCTCACTTCAAGTGGTTCTTTAAATTATATGGACAGTGGTCTTTTTCTCTCTTTTGCATAGCTGCAGAGTTATGGGGCAGCGTCATGATTTTCTTATTATTTTGGCAGTTTGCCAATAGCATAACAAAAACTGATGAAGCAAAGCGCCTGTACCCTATGTATAGTTTTATTGGGCACATAGGAACACTTGCAGCGGGGATTTATATCGAGCAACTCTCTGCTGGTAATATAAGAGAATTCTTATTATTTGGCTTTCAGTATGATAATAGATTCATAATCATAACTGTTATTATAGTGATGATATCTCTACTACTAACTCTGGCGTTATTTATATATTTAAATAATGATGCTGGGCTGAAAGAGAGGCTTGGAGCTGTTAAAGCAAGTCATTTAGTGAAATCAAAACCTAAAGTAAGTCTACGAAAAAGCTTGGAGATGATTTTAACTTCTAGATATTTGTGGCTAATAGCCATACTAGTGATTTCATATGGAATATCTATAAATTTCACAGAAAGCTTATGGAAAGATAAAGCGGTGAAGCTTTACTCAGATACAAATAGCTACTCACATTTTTATGGAAATGCCATAAAATGGATAGGCTTCTGCTCAATGCTTCTAATGTTGATAAGTCCACATATTTTAAGGTTTGGCGGGTGGTTAACTGGGGCGTTGTTAACTCCAATCACTATGGTTATAACTTCTATAGTATTTTTTGGATTTATACTAATACATAACTTTGGCATATATATTTTTGAATTTGATTTATTAAAAATTACGGTAATATTTGGTACAATACATATCGTGTTGACTAAGGGAGTTAAGTATTCGCTATTCGACGCAACAAAAGAGATGACGTTTATTCCAGCAAGTGAAAATATAAAGTCAAGGGGTAAAGCTGCCGTAGATGTTGTGGGCTTACGATTTGCTAAAGCTGGTGGCGCGTTTATTCAGTCATTGCTATTCATTGTTTTCCCAAGTGCAACATATAATACTATTGCAGTATACTTAATGTTTGTAGTGTTCATAATTATTTTTATATGGATTAAGGGTGTTAGAAATCTAAATACCTCATACACAGCGCTTATTGAAAAGGAGAGCAGGGTGTAAAAGTATCCTGCCCCCCCATATATGTAGTTTTTAGGAAGTTTATAATTCAACGTTTCCTTCGTCCACATAAGTCTTCCCTACAATAAACTCTGGAAGCGCTTCAACAGCTATATCAAAAATTTTATCAGGTATACCTGAAACGTATATTGCGCTGGCCACTGTTATTGCTGCTCCTATTTTTATCCCTAATTCTATGTTATAAGGCTTACCTGCTGTTGCCTTTAATACTTCATCAGTTACTTCAATTAAGATAGTTGATGCTAGTGCTCCAGATAAAGATAGTGCCTTTCCAGTTAGCTGATATAAGCCGTTATTCACCAACCCTATCAGAGGAGCTCCGCCTGTTATGGAATATTTAAATAATCCTCCAATCCCTCCAACAACAAACTGTAGCGCTAAATTAGCTATGCTTCTAGCACCATCATCTTCATTTGGTATGTAATTGGTATCTATAAAAGATCCACCCATATTTCTTATACTACATGATACTGTATGGCCCGCAATAAAGTACCCCGCAAGCGGTAGATTGCCGGTAAATTTAAGTATTACAGGAGCATCTATAAAAACCCCTTGCTTTGCACACTCAAAGAGTGTTGCTGATAGTGAATTTAGCTGTAAATATTGAGTTGTATTAGTCATAATTTTACCTTTTATTAAATAGAGTTGAAAAATTCAACTAGTCCATTGAACAATTGGCTAAAAATTTTTGGATATATCAAGATCAGAAAATTTCTCTACATCGTAGAAAATTTCTGAATCATGGTATTTTTGAAGATATTAAGAAAATTCTGATGCTCGGTAAATCCTAGTTTTTAGCCCTTGTGTACTTAATCCAGCGAAGGACATGCGTACATGATTGCTTTCCGAACATCATTGAAATACTAAATATAATAATAGAATACAACAGACGAAGATTGGTTAATGGGGTTGAATCGACTTCACCATGCAAGGTACCTTGTAACGAAACTTCGTTCATCGCTCTATTATTAATATTTATAACATAAAGAATAACACAAAAAAATAAATTGACAATATTTATTTTCTCTTGGCAGTAACGTCTATAACAACTATATGCTATAACGCCTTATATCGCTCTTGTAGGTGTTTATAAGTTACCTCTAATACTCTATTCTAGCAAAAATTTCTTTTGCAAGAGCTTCTTTATATGCGCGTGAGGTAAGATTACGATCATCAAGCATCTTAAGCCAAACGTCTTCTTGATCAATCAATTTTGCTATGTAGCTTTTTGATAGTACCTCCCTTGGGGTATTAGCTTCTAATTTTTCATAGCGCAAAAATTTTTGTAGAATTTTCCAAAATAACTCTATGCTAAATTCAAACCTTTGAATTGCGGCATCTCGGTATATTTCTGACTCGTTCATTTTATTAGAGGATTTATCAATTGCTTCTCTAAGTTTTGCTATTGCTTTACCCAAATCTTCAAATGAATCTCTCCAGCATTCTTTAGTCATAAAATTTTTCTCTTTGCTATATATTAATTTCCCATATTTATAAATATTTTTTTAAGTTTGCTTGTTTCTTCTAGCTTATCCAACCTTATGCAATCAATCTTTAAAAGGGTATCTGATTTTAATGTTAAATCCAATATTTTAAGCCAATCATTATTTTTTATATCCAAAAAACTTTACTAATTGATAGAGATAGTATATAATGACCTTTAATAAATAGTTTAAACAAGTATGTCACTAATAAAAACAGTAAATTTCTGTGCCTATAATGTGGGGTATCGATTTAGTAGAACATCTCGATACTGGACATACTGCTTTGCGTTTATATCGCAATTGATTACACAACCACATTTAGGAACAAACTTATGCAAAATGCTACTAACACTAACAAACTTACAAAAACATCAAGCCGTCTAATCCTAGCTACTCTACTTGCGCTCTTGCTTGGCGCTTCCAATAATAGTGCTCATTGTGAAAATATTCACATTAAAACTATAGCTATTACCGAGATAGTTGCTCATCCATCACTTGAACAAGCTAAATCTGGGATAATCGATGAGCTTAAAGAGCAAGGTTACGAAGTTAATAAGAATCTAAAAATTATTGAAGAAAACGCACAAGGCAGTATTGCTAATACCGTGTTGATTGCCAAAAAATTCGTGAGCTTGAAACCTGATGTTATCATCCCAATTTCTACACCATCTGCTCAAGCTGCGTTAAAAGTAGGGAAGCGTAGTTCTATACCAATTGTATTCTCCTCAGTATCAGATCCTATTGCTGCTGGTTTGGTTAAAAGCTTAGATGAACCTAATTCAGCAATAATTGGTGCATCTGATTTTGCAGCTATCTCAGAAGAACTAAGGCTAATTGAAGCAATAGTGCCAAATATTAAAACTATAGGAGTTATATATAGCGCTGGTGAAGCAAATTCAATAAAAACCCTAGAACTTCTTAAGGAGAAATTAAACGGTAAATGGAAAGTTATTGAAAGCGCTGTGCCCAATTCTAATATGGTTGCAGAGGCTATGCGCGCACTTGTTGGAAAAGTAGATGCAGTTTATTTACCTTCTGATAATACAGTGTTCTCAGCAATGGCTAAGGTAGTGCAGATTGCAAAAGAAAATCGCCTGCCACTTTTCTCAAGTGATCCTGATTCAGTAGCTCAAGGTGTACTTGCATGTTATGGATATACTCAGTATCTGGTAGGACGCACTGCAGGAAATCTGGTAGCAAAGCTTTTGCGTGGTGAAAAGATTGAGGATTTGCGAATAACTAATCCGAAGCAATCAGTGATTGTGATAAATAAATCTACCGCTGATCTTCTCGGCATTGCTACTCCAACTCAATTACTCGGAAAAAATATAAAATTAATTTAATAGAACTAAGGGCAATAATATGTTTAAGAATTTTTTGATGATAATATTTAGTATGATTTTAGCTATTTCTGCTTGTGGGCAGGAGTCTATAAATAGCGGTGGTGACAAGCTGCTAGTGATAAATCAATTTATGAGCCATCCTGCTCTAGATGCTGTTGCGCAAGGAGTTGAGGAAGCATTAAGAAAGCGCGCAGCGAAGGTTAAAATTCAACTACAAAATGCACAAGGCAATATCACAAATACAGTGCAAATTGCTAAGCACCAAGCTTCTCAAAGCCCCGAGGTTATAGTGGCGATTGCGACCCCATCTGTGCAGAGTGTAGCCAAAGCTAGGACTAACGTAAAGAAAACAATAATTGCATTTGCGGCAGTTACTGATCCTGTTGCTGCCGGTATCTCAAAATTAGAGAATATTATCGGAGTGGTTGACACTCCACCAATAAACGATCTAATTGATATTTTGCTAAAAGCGTTACCCGATAAGAAAAGGGTAGGTATAATATCTAACTCTGGTGAGATAAATTCAATTAAGATAGCGGAGCAATTTATATCATACTCTACAGCCAAAGGTTTGAGGGTGATTAATATGCAGATTAGCATTGGTGCTCAAGTTAAAGCTGCCGCCGAAAAGCTTGTCAGCGAAGTTGACGTGATTTTTATCCCTCAAGATAACATAGTAGTTTCTGCCATCGATAGCGTGATTCAAGTAGCTGCGTCGCAAAAAGTCCCCGTCATTGGCAATGACCCAAGCCTGGTTGATAAAGGATTGTTATTTGCTCTGGGTTGCGATTACTTCAAAATCGGAGTGCAATTGGGGGATATGATTGCAGATCGCTTAGAAAATAAAAAAGTGGAGCCTAACATTCAAGGAAGTGGCATCAAGGAATTTAGGATTAATGAAAAAATGGCTGTGATTTTAGGATTGGATTCGCAGATATTAAAGGGAGCAAGCAAATGAATATTCTGCAATTACTTGGCTCGGTTGAGATTGGTCTGATATATGCTTTAGTAGCAATTGGGGTTTATATTTCTTACCGCATTATTGATTTTCCAGATTTAACTGTTGATGGTACTTTTACGCTTGGTGCTGCAGTAGCGTCATCGCTGATTATTGCGAATATTGACCCGCTGATCGCAACGCTAATGTCGATTTTTGCTGGTGCTTTAGCAGGTATGGTAACTGGCTATTTAAATGTGCGATGGAAGATTTTGGGGCTCCTGGCAGGAATTTTAACCATGACAGCATTATACTCCATAAACTTACGAGTGATGGGGAAACCAAACATCACCATCATAGAAGATGCGACAATATTTGGTTCGCAGTCTGTGATAATAGTATCCTCAATAGTAGTTATTATATTCATAGTGCTGTTAGTAAGGTTATTTTCGTCTGAATTTGGTCTCGCTGTGCGGGCATCTGGAATAAACCCTAAAGTCAGTAATAGTTATGGCATTAATGTGGCTACTATGAAGTTGTTTGCGCTTGCTGCCTCTAATGGCATTGTTGCATTAGCTGGAGCTTTATTTGCCCAATCGCAAGGTTTTGCTGATATCTCAATGGGAGCTGGTACGATAATCGTTGGTTTGGCATCGCTGATAATTGGTGAAGCTTTATTGCAGCCAAAAGCCATAATCACATCACTTGTTGCGTGCGTTATTGGTTCGATTGTATATCGGATTGCGATCGCACTAGCACTTAATGCTAATAGCATAGGATTGCAAGCCTCAGACCTTAGCCTTATAACGGCTCTATTGGTTGCAGTAACGATGATTTTGCCAAAATTAAAACATAGGTAGATATGATTGAGCTTCAAAACATTCATGTGATTTTTAATAAAGGTACCCGCCTTGAAAATCATGTCTTAAAAGGTATTGATCTTAAGGTAGAAGAGGGTGAGTTTGTGACGATTATTGGTGGAAATGGTGCCGGTAAGTCCACGCTAATGAATATACTAGCTGGTGATATTACTCCAAATAAAGGAAAAATAAATATAGATGGTAATGATATTACTAAGCTGCCTACTTATAAACGAGCTAATCTAATCGCACGTATTTTCCAAGATCCGATGCTAGGCACATTTGCTGATTTGACAATTGAAGAAAATTTGAGTCTAGCATGTAGGCGTGGTAAATCTAGGAGAATAAACCTTGCTTTGAATTCAAATTTACGAGAGCACTTTAAGAGCGCTCTAGCTGAGGTTGGCATTGGGCTTGAGCGGCGCCTAAAGGATAAAGTATCGCTCCTCTCTGGTGGTCAGCGCCAAGCTTTGAGCTTAGTTATGGCTACTATGCAGGATTCGAAGATTTTGCTCTTAGATGAGCATACTGCCGCGCTTGATCCCAAGATCGCAAAATCAATTCTCGAAATGACTGCAAAAGTTGTAAAAAATCATAAACTCACCGCAATAATGATCACGCATAGTATGACGCAGGCACTTGAATATGGCAATCGTACTATTATGATGTATCACGGCAAAATCAACAAAGATATGAATAGTGAAGAACGTGCTTTGCTTTCTCCTGATAATTTGCTAAAGTTTTTTGATCTGTAGTATCGTGCTATATGAAAGATAAAGAGATTATTATATATGAGCGAGCAGTTTAAAATAGGAATAGCAGGTGCAGGTGCATGGGGCAGGGGCTTGTTTAGTGCGTTTTCTTCTAGGTATGGCCATATAACTCTATATTCACGCCGCGAAGATGCACATGGTGCCACCACAAATAATATAAATGATTTGAGCGAATTAGATTATCTATTTCTTGTTATACCTGCGCAAGAAATTAGGAATTTTTGTAAAACTATATCACGCGTAATTAAACCAGCATGCAAAATCGTTATATGTGCAAAAGGAATAGAAGAGGGTAGCGGAAAGCTATTGTATGAGGTTGTAGAAGAAGAATTGAGAAATAACATCCTGCTTGCTCTCTCCGGGCCTAATTTTGCTGATGAAATAATTGCCGGCCTGCCAGCTATATCTTCCATCGCATGCAAAGATATGGGCATTGCAGAAGAGCTAGCTCAGAAGTTTAGTACTAAAAACTTCATACTGCATCCAACCAGTGATATAGCTTCTGTCAGCGTTGTTGGAGCTCTTAAAAATGTTTTAGCGATTTTGTGTGGTATAGCTCGAGGGCTAAAGATTGGTGAAAATGGCACAGCTGCGATAATTAGCAAAGGAATAAAAGAAATTTTTTTACTAGCTAAAACAAAAGGAGGAAAGGTTGAAAGCGTTTTAGAGCCTGCATTTATAGGCGATGTATTCTTGACTTGTAGCAGCATTACTTCTCGTAATGTGCAGTTTGGATTAAAGCTGGTGACTGAATATTTGGATAAGGGATATGAAGAAATTATTACTCCAAGTACAGTAGAAGGCATGTACACATCCCTAAGCATAGCAAGGCATTACAAGGAAATTGAACTACCTGTTCTTAAGTTTGTATTTACTGCAATCACGACAAAGTTTAACAAACAACAAGAAATTAGATCAGCATTAAACGATATTATTTTTACATAAATTATTTGATTATTATTTTAATTGTTTTTTAATCTTTCTATTTAATAATTGCTTTTACAAAAAAAATCAATTAATTATAACGTATAACAAAAGGTGTAAAATATGCCTAATTTTAAAGTGCTAATAGCAGAAGATAATGAACTAAATATGAAGCTGTTTAGGGATTTGCTAGAATTTAAAAACATTGCAACAATCTGCGTCAGCGATGGGCACAAAGTTATAGACGAAACTATGAAAAACAAACCAGATCTTATACTGATGGATATAAGACTAAATGATATATCTGGGCTGGATCTGATTAAAAAAATCAAACTCAACAAAGAGATTAGCAATATACCAATAATAGCACTGACAGCGTTTGCGATGAAGAAAGACCAACAGCTCATAAGAAGTTATGGGTGTGAGGAGTATATGTCTAAACCAATCGCAATCGATAATTTTTTCAATGTAGTCAATAAATTCATTACACTCTCTGCATAGATCTACAACTCCATAAATTATATTAAATTTTGTATAAGTTAATGCGACGTGACGCAACTTTTACTTAATAAAAACTAAATTTATAACTATTATTACTTTCAAAATTGTAGATTTTCCTTTAAAAGTTTATTGTTGTTATTCAATAAAGGAGTGAACATGCCTGATACTTACAAAGCACACACTAACTACAAAGCCTATGGTGAACAGAACCTATGGCGAGCGTGTATAAGGCAGCATATACAAGACCTCTTTGTTACATTCGGGTCTGGTAAAAAAAAGCTAAGACTACAGAAGGAGGCACAAGACTTTTTATTTATCGATAATGAGATGTTCAACATAATATGCGAAGCTGCTGGATATTCTCCTATTAACTTACGAAATGAGATAAGAAGTCTTTACAAGATAAAAATACAAAATAAAGAAAGTTTATTTAGAAGAGTGTATAAAGACCTAAGATGAGTGCGATGGATGATATGAAACCCCTCTTTCTAATATATAACAAAAAGGGGTTTCTATAACTATTAAGAGTCTTTTGCAAGAGTTTTCACAAGATTATTCACTGCATCTTGATAAATAGAGTTTTTGATTTTCATGAAATTTCTTGAAACTTCTATGCACATTCTTTGATGGCTGGTTTTAAGCTCAGGAGCCTCAGTTCCTTCAACATCTTCATAAAAATATTCTATTGGTTTATTCATTACTCTGGCAATTAAAACCAAGCGACCAGCCGATATTCTATTGGTACCTTTTTCATATTTTTGACACTGCTGATGGGTAACAAATATTTTATCTCCCAATTCTTGGCGGGACATACCTTTTGCTAAGCGCAACTCATATATCTTTTTTCCAATGTGTTTATCTATTAAATCTATATTGTCATTTTTTCTAGACATTTTTTCTCCGAGTGATTAATTGTTTTATAATTATTTTCAAAACGATTTATATATTAAACGTATATAAGGAATAGTTAATGTATTTTAATCTAAAAGGCAAGCACTTTTAGCAAAGTATTGTTTGTTTTTATGGTAGTATTATATTTGCCTAAGGTTACAGTTTGTCTGCATAAATTTCTTCACGGCTTAGGAGCAGTGCTGGTGCATGAAATAGCAGCAAACTTCTTGAATAATTTATACCTTTATAAGCATGTAACTCAGGATAGAAAAACTATGCTAAAACACTTCCCAATCTGTCTATAATTTATGATTTTTTATCAGAAAGATGAGTAGTAGACCAAGCATCTTTTCTTCTGTCCACGCCTACATCAAATATAGTACCATTTTTTTGATCATGAATTATTTTCACTCCCATGGCGTTGCCAATCTTACCGCTAAGACCGATATAACTTGCTATATGCTCATTGTCTATATTATGGCCTTTTTTCTTCAATTTAGAAACTACAGAATCTTCTATACCTGCTTCAGTAATGGCAATATTTTTATCATCGAAAAATGCCGTTTTAGGGGAGTCTATGGCGCTTTGCATGTTCATTTCAAAGTTTATCAGATTCACCACAATTTGTGCCACATTCTGTGGTATTGTATGTCCACCAGGAGTGCCCAGAGCAGCCCAAGGTTTGTCGTTTTGCATTATAATTACTGGGGAATTACTAGATAATTTATATTTTCCAGGAAAGACATCCATAGGATTTCCTTTCGGCTCAAATGTTGAGAAAGCCATGGAATTATTCATCCAAATGCCAGTTCCCTCAATCATAATCCCGCCACCAAAACCCAGTCCAAGTGTTTGAGTGGAACTTACAATGTTGCCCCATTTATCAACCACCACAAAGTGTGTTGTGTTTAAGCCTTCTTTATCGGAATGGATATTAAAATCAGAAGCTTTATTCATATTAATGGAGTTGGCAACTTTTATAAAATTATCTCTGGTAAGGATATTATTTACTATGTTATCTCTCTCTTCTACAGCTCCAGAAGAAGTTAAACGCACTTCAGCTGCTTTCTTAAATGTTTCTATGAGAAGATGTAAATACTCTGGTGAGTTATGCTTCAAATCAGATAAATTGAATTGCTGGAGTGTGCCGAGAGCAAAAAGCGCTGAAAAGCCGTTACCAGGAGTTCCCATTGTATAAATATCGTATCCTTTATAATTTATTTTAATGGGATCCCACCACTCAGCTACATCCGCTTTCAAATCTTCAATTGAAAGAAAGCTTCCAATTTCTTGCATTTGTTTATCTATTTGCCTTGCAATAACTCCTTTGTAAAAAGGATCGGTACCTTCCGCAGCTATCAATGCATAAGTCTTAGCGAGATCTTTTTGAATAAGAAGCTCTCCTTCTTTTAATGGGCGTCCATTAATACCATAAAAAGTCTTTGAGTATTCTGAGAAGTTGCTAAATGAATCAGCAATTAAAGCAGCGATGTAAGGTGATACAGGAAATCCATCTCTTCCATGTTTAATTGCGCTATCAAAAAGTGTATTCCAAGGCAATTGTCCATACTGAGAATGCATAGCTTTCCATGAGTTTAAATTACCTGGTGTAGAAATTGATTTGGGCCCTTGACGATTTTTCTTATAATCAGTTGCAGGTGGTCTCATGAGATCAGAATTTGATTTAAAAGGAAACTTACCACTACCGTTTAAGAAGCGCACTTTTTTGCTTTTTACGTCATAAGTCAAAGTAGATCCATACCCGCCAAGCCCGGACATGGCTGGCTCAACAACATTTAAAGTTGAAGCAATTGCCACAGCAGCATCAAAAGCATTTCCGCCTTTTTCTAAAATATCTAGGCCTGCTTTTGTTGCAAGTGGATGTCCTGAAGATACAGCGCCAATTACTTTACTGTCTTTCGCAAATGATAGAGTTGTAATAGTTGCTACGAGGAGGTTAACTAACAAGAGAGAAATAAAATTTCTTAACATCATGGATACTACAAAAATTAATGATTAATAGATATTATGCAAAAGTCTAACATTTATTAAATGAATTGATAACACGTTACTAATCAGGTGTCAAGTGCTTAAATCTTTGATGTATAAGTTCAATAGATATGAGCCTAGTTAGACCGTTATTGATAGTTGTTTAATATACTCCTGATCGATGATTATTCTTGATGAACTTTCTTGTTGTAAACTATAACGTCCTAGTTTATGTATGCATTACTTATTTTTGCCAGAAGCTTTTTTGCTCATAAATACAGTCATGTGAGAAGGATATTTTTGCATAGAGCCAGACACTGCGTCTACTATAAAGCCTGGCCGAAATAAAACGTTTGCTACGGTTACTGCGTTAAAAGTTTCTCCAGCGCCAATACTTTCCTGAGCATATCCTTCTTTTATACAATTTAGTTGCAGAGCGCCTTTGCCCTTTGTTACAACTGCCATACCGGGGTTAGAGGTTATAGAATGATACATTCCTTGGCCATCTATAAGAGTGCATTTTGCTCCTTCGATCTTCTCATGTGATTCTCTATCCAATACCTGTACATTAATATTTTGCGTGGTTCCAGAAAATACAGTTGCACAACTTGTTACAAGCAGTAGAGATGAAGCTAGATAGACTATAGATGATTTTTTCATAATTATTTCCTTAAAATACAAGGCAAGATACTATAATGGCACAGGGCACGAGTCAGTAGTTTAATTTTATTTTATGATGTTATACAGGTGATACATCAAATCTTGAACAGATTTTTGCTGAGCGCCTGAGATAGTAAATACTTCTTTTCCTAGAGCCTTTGCTAGTTTTTTTTGGATTTTTTTTACTTCGGCTTCGTCTAACAAGTCTGTTTTGTTAAGTACAACAATTTCATTTTTTTTTGCAAGCTCTTTACTATAGTTTTCTAGCTCGTGCCTTATAGTTTTATAATCTTTATAAATATCAGTAGATGTTATATCAATTAGGTGTAAAAGAATCTTGCAGCGCTCTATATGCTTTAAAAACCTATCGCCAATACCAACTCCTTCGCTCGCCCCTTCAATTAATCCAGGTAAGTCCGCAATAACGAACGAGTCATAGCCAACTCGGACTACGCCAAGCTGGGGTTTAAGTGTGGTGAATGGATAATCTGCTATTTTAGGTTTTGCAGCGCTAACAACAGAGAGTAGGGTGGACTTGCCTGCATTGGGTAAACCTATAATGCCAACGTCCGAAATTAGTTTTAGCCTTAGCCAAACCCATAGCTCTTCACCTGACTCTCCGGGTATAAATTTGCGTGGTGCTTGGTTTGTTGAGCTTTTGAAGTGAGAGTTACCAAGTCCTCCTTTGCCTCCATGTGCAATGGTTATTGATTCGCCAACTTTGGAGAAATTTGCAATTATGGTTGAACCATCTTCTGCATAAATTTGTGTACCAACGGGGACTTTTAATACCAAAGAATTACCTGCGCATCCGTAGCGATTTTTGCCTTTGCCATGCTCACCACTTTCAGCTTTAAAGTGTTGCGTATAACGGTAATCGATTAATGTATTGATGTTGGAGGTTGCCTCGATGATTATAGAACCACCATTGCCACCATCGCCGCCATTAGGACCACCAAATGGGATGAACTTTTCTCTCCTAAAGCTAACGCAGCCATTGCCGCCATTACCAGCTTTTAGATGTATTTTTGCTTCGTCAAGGAATCTCATTATGAATTTTTTCCTGTAAGTTGATGCGCGAAACGATTAATCTCGCTCACAATTGAGGAAGAATATCAGCACTAAACTGCGTTTACGTTTACGTATGTTCTATTATTAGCCTTTTTTTGAAAATGAACTATACCGTTGATTAAGGAAAATAGGGTGTGATCTCTACCCATCCCAACATTAACTCCAGGATGGAACTTAGTTCCACGCTGACGAACAATGATATTACCAGAAATAACTTCCTGACCACCAAACTTCTTCACCCCAAGTCTACGACCAGCTGAATCTCTACCGTTTCTTGAACTACCACCCGCTTTATGTTGTGCCATTTCCTAAATCTCCTAAGTATTTTTATATTAAGCTGTTTTTATATCTTGTATCTCAATTTCAGTGAAATACTGCCTATGTCCATTTTTACGTCTATAATTATGACGACGCTTTTTCTTGAACACAATAATCTTTTCTCCTCTAAATTGCTTGGAGATTATAGCCTTAACAGAAGCACCTGCAACAGTAGGGGAGCCAACGTTAGTATTATTATCATCTGCAATCAAAAGCACTTGATCAAAATTTATTTCAGCACCAAGCTCACCAATTAACTTATCAACGGTTACTTTTTCGCCTTTTTTGACTTTATATTGCTTACCACCTGTTTGTATTATTGCGTACATATTCCTTATTTATTATCTGTTTCAAGATTGAAATACTATTCTTAGTACGATAAGAGCAAAATGTCAAACAAGTTTTTCACTTGTTTTTAATTTTATTAAATGTAATATGCTTTAAGATTGGTTTTGATATTGGAGAGATGCCAGAGCGGTTGAATGGGGCAGTCTCGAAAACTGTTATATGGGCAACTATATCGTGGGTTCGAATCCCACTCTCTCCGCCAGATTTTTGAATGTCCATACCATCCTAGTTTGGAATTGGTTAGGTTGCGGCAAACTGATCTCCGCCAACTACAGCTGACTCCATACGCAGGAACTCTTTTAATTGATCCAGGCACTCGGGCATATTTTTGCGACCAAATCCTATCCGGAAATAGTTGCTTGCATAGTCATAGATGCATGCAGGCATCAGAAGTACATTTTGCTTGTTCACCAATCGATCACAAAACGTCTCAATAGATCCTGAGCCTTTATATTTCACGAACCCAACGCATCCTCCTTGTGGACGAACCCATTCGAAAAGATGTCTGTATTCTATGAAAAATTCATCAAGGAGCTTGAGGTTGTCAGCAATAATTTTATTGTTCCGTTCCAAAATCGCATCCTTATTATGCAAAGCAATTAGAGTTAATATCTCAGAAGGTGCACTATTGCATATGGAGGTGTAGTGCTTCATCTGCTCTATCTTTTTGAGTGTCGCTTTATCTTGGCATGCAATCCATCCAATACGCAAACCCGCCATACCGAAGGCTTTGCTCATAACACCAAGGGATAAAGCTTTATCATAGAGGCATGCTGCGGGAGATGCCCATGTCTTATTTGGAGCTCCAAGAAGCCTATAAACTTCATCAGAAAACAGCCAAATACCCTTTGTCTCACAGATCTCTATCAGCTCTTTTAGCTCATCTTCCTCAATAACCTGACCGGTTGGATTATGAGGGAAATTAATGATAATACATTTTGTATTGGGCTTTATTGCACCTCGAATGAAGTGCAACTCAATACGCCAATTATTTTCTTTTTTTACCTCTACCTCTGTCACCTCTGCACCTTTGGCTTTTGGAATTTCAAGGAGTGATTGATAGCAAGGTGTTAAAACGATTACATGATCACTAGAGTCAACAATAGCATTAAGCGCGCAGAATATTCCTTCTTCAGCACCAGCAAACGTGAGTATGTTATCTGGCTCAAGTCCAGGATATAATTCCTGTGCTACCTTTTCGCGCAAAGCTGGCAACCCAGGGGCTTCAGTATATCCAAGACGTAAGTTCTGCCATAAATCCATTTGCTGCGAACTGGCCATACCTATAATCTCTGACATATGAAAGCTCTCGGCATCCGAGCAGCATAATAAATACTTTGCTGAAAATTCATATTTTGCAAGGTATTCCTCTAATTTAAAAATGTTCATTTATTCCTCCATTGTTTTAAATATATAGGCTTACTGCTTATTATCAATTCAATTGATAATTTTTCTCTATATACTGGGGATTTAAGATCATACAAAGCATTTTTTGATAATACAAAGATAATAATAAGAACCTAACTGCCTTCTAAGAAATCTACAATATCAACTATACGATAAAAGTAAGGATTTGTGGCAACGCTAGACGCAACGCCGCTTAAATGAAACAGCACCGCTACCCTTGCAAATCCCTTTGGTGCCTTTAATCTTGATATCTTATCCTGCATTTCAGTAATTATATCATTGCTAATTTCACGTCTCTTAAATTTGAATTCACAAATAAACAAGCTATTAGTTTTGGTTTGTATGAGATAATCGATTTGACACCCTTGTTGAGTCGTGGTTTTTGTCTGCCTATAAGGGCCGCTACGTACAATATCAATAGGTGAAATGCCTAATTTTTGAAACAACAGCGGACGGTTTTGTAAAAGCAATGCTTCAAGTTGCAGTCCCATATGCGTCTCAAATCCGGGCATTGTAGATAGCGGAACTTGATCGAATCCACCGTCTGCAATAGCATTTGCATTTGGCTCAATTACTTTCAGATAAAATCTCATATAGGGGTCTGAGATTCTATAAAGGCTTTGTTTTAACGGCTTAGCTGTTTTGAATGACCATAAGGATTGTTTGACAATAAAACCAGCCACAATCAGATGATCCATCATTTGGCTTAACGTACCACTGTGAGCAAATTCTATGATCTGCCTTATTTCTGATAAAGTTCTAGCGCCGTCTTTTAGGCTATCTAGGATCTTTTTATACGTGGCACCCTTGCCATTAAAGAGATCGTGAAAAATACGATCAAATTCGGCAACGAGTAATCCATTCTTCTCAAAGGCAAGTTGCTTGATGTTATCATCAGCGGTCATACCAGGATTAAATTGCTCTAAGTACCATGGCACACCACCAACAATGCTGAGCAGTTTATACATATCATAATGAGAAAGATGCATACCGAGCGTTCGTAAAAACTCTGCGCTTTCCGGAATTGATAGAGGCTCTAAGCCAATCGTTAAATTAACACGCCCAAAGAATGCCGTGCTCTTTAGGATGTTTTCCTCAATCCAAGTTGACACCGATCCGCAAAACACAAGCACCATATGAGTGGTTTGCTTATCCCACCAAGCTTTGAGTTTTGGGATGAAGCTTGGGTCTTTTGATCCCATCCAAGAAATCTCATCAAGCAGGATGATATTCCCTGGCTTAATATGAAGGCCCAAATGCTCAAAGGCATCACTCCAATCTAGAAAAGTCATAGGTGGAATTTTTAGCATTAGCGCCAATTGGCGAGCAAAATTATCCCTTTGCTCCTGTGGTGAGATGCCATCTTCTGGTGCAAGCCCTGCGAAACTCCAAAATGTTTGAGAGCTAGATATTTTAGCAAATTCCGCTATAAGCCTGCTTTTTCCAATTCTTCTTCGTCCTTTAATAACGACAAGGTTGGGCGTTTTCTTTTGATATAATGCTTTTAGCCGCTCCAATTCTTGCTTGCGGCCAATAAATACGGAATTGGACATGGCAACCTCTATTGCGCTCAAGATGCACTATATAGTATCTCGGGCATAGAATTAAGTCAAGAATAAATGCTCAAGATGATGCTTTTTACCTCTTGAGATTTGATCGCGCCAGACTTTTACAGAGAGTCCAAAATCATTGATTTGACACCATCTAAGTAAGCATTTATGCTTGCATTCGTGGAGGAAAACATTATCGTATCACCTCAATTTGGAGTTGGTGAGGATCCGGTAAACTGGTCTCCAGCAGCTTTGCTGTTGGGCATGCTGCAGGCATAGGTTACATTTTTATTTGGAGAGAAATAAACATGAAGGAAAAGTTATACAAATTAGTAAAAACTGCTTACTTAATAATCAAATACGTATTTATCAATATTAGAAAATACCTTATAAAGTCAAGAATTAGACTTGCAAAACGCAATTGGTTTTTAAGCAAAAACAGAAATTTTTATAACCCTATTCTAGAATCTACTGTATATAAATACGGCCATACTTGGAGCATTGCTAGACATGGTAATTATTGGGGGGGATTTAGCTGCAAAGAGGATGCTATGGACGAGGTATTTCAAATGTGGCTAGATGATAAGGGAATTATGGAGATTGCTAATGAAATTGACGATGAACTAAAGAACATAAAACATAAAATATTAAATGAACATAAGTATAGAATTCTTGATAAACAACTGGAAGAGGGCGCAAAAACAGAGCGTAAGTTTGATACTATTAAGGCGCTGAAGCCAAAAAGAATTATGATTTTTGGGAGACCAGGCAGTGGAAAATCAACTTTTGCCGCAAAACTATCACGCGCTTTGGGGCTTCCACTTAATCACCTCGATAAACACTTCTTTGTCAAAGATTGGGTAGAACGAGATTACAATGAGTTCCTTCAAATTCAGCAAAATATGGTAAATAACGAGCATTGGATTATTGATGGAAATAGCACGCGCTCACTTGAAATACGTTGGTCCAAAGCAGATTTAGTGCTTTACTTTAACTTCTCAAAATTTACTTGCCTACTTCGCATTTTTAAAAGATTTTTTAATCCAAATAAATCATTTGATGACAGAGCACCTGGATGCAATGAAGTAATTAGGTTGCCATATCTAAAATACATGTGGTGGTTTGAGGAAAGAGTTGATAGAGATATTCGTGCTCTAAAAGAGCGCTATCCACATGTGGTGTTTAAAGAGATCGCGGATGATAATTATTTAGCTAAATTGGAGAATGATATGTTTTGATAGTAGTTTTGGTACTTACTATCCCAATATATTCCTAATCTCATGAACTGCAAGCGCGCCCTCTAGATTTCATATTTCTCAATAGCAAATTAATCCTTACCTTAATAAATCCTTGACTTTTATAAGGAAAATTAATATTCTGCTTAAAAATTAATGTATTTTAAATAAAGGTTATTTATGAGTGAGATTGAGACTGCTCTAGTTAATATTATAAAA
>Ga0075163_10001929_pt1 | contig 28025 bp, 24 predicted proteins | sample JI1023141ADNA_FD_71478 | JGI IMG/M metagenome (GOLD analysis project Ga0075163, IMG submission 71478) | Wastewater effluent complex algal communities from Wisconsin, to seasonally profile nutrient transformation and Carbon sequestration -... | ecosystem: Engineered > WWTP > Effluent > Algae...
CGATCTACGCCGGCGTGCAGGACGCCTTCATGCAGTGGTGGTACGGGCACAACGCGGTGGCGTTCTTCCTGACCACGCCGTTCCTCGGGCTCATGTACTACTTCCTGCCCAAGGCGGCCGAGAAGCCGGTCTTCAGCTACCGGCTGTCGATCCTGCACTTCTGGTCGCTGGTCTTCATCTACATCTGGGCCGGCCCGCACCACCTGCACTACACCGCGCTGCCGCAGTGGGCCTCGACGCTCGGCATGCTGTTCTCGGTGATGCTGTGGATGCCGTCGTGGGGCGGCATGATCAACGGCCTGTTGACGCTGCGCGGCGCCTGGAACCGCGTCGCGGCTGACCCGGTGCTCAAGTTCTTCGTCGTCGGCATCACGTTCTACGGCATGTCGACCTTCGAGGGGCCGATGATGTCGATCAAGAGCGTCAACGCGCTCTCGCACTACACCGACTGGAACATCGCCCACGTCCACGGCGGCGCGCTCGGCTGGGTCGGGTTCATGGTCTTCGGCATGGTGTACTGGCTGGCCCCGCGCCTGTACCAGACCAAGCTGTGGTCGACGAAGCTGGCCACCGTCCACTTCTGGGTCGCCACCGTCGGCATCGCGCTGTACGTCGTGTCGATGTGGGCCGCGGGCATCACCCAGGGCCTGATGTGGCGCGCGTTCGACGACACCGGCCGCCTGCAGCACCCGGACTTCCTCGAGACCGTGACGCGGCTGATGCCGATGTACTGGGTGCGCGCGCTCGGCGGCACGCTCTACATCAGCGGCATCGTGATGGCGGCCTACAACCTGATCAAGACCTGGCAGACCCGCCCGGCCAAGTACGCCGAGGTCGAGGTCGAGGTGCCGCCGCGCGTGCGCGACGCCGCCACCGCCAAGGCCGAGCACCACGGCCACTGGCACCGCAAGTTCGAGGGCCTGCCCACCACGTTCAGCGTGCTGGTCGCGCTGGCGGTGATCGTCGCCTCGCTGTTCGAGATCATCCCGACGTTCCTCATCAAGTCCAACGTGCCGAAGATCGCGACGGTGAAGCCGTACACGCCGCTCGAGCTCTACGGCCGCGACATCTACATCCGCGAGGGTTGCTACAACTGCCACTCGCAGATGGTGCGGCCGTTCGTCGATGAGACCGTCCGCTACGGCCTCGGCGGCGTGCCGACCGAGTACTCGAAGCCGGGCGAGTTCATCTACGACCACCCGTTCCAGTGGGGCAGCCGGCGCATCGGCCCCGACCTGGCCCGCGAGGGCGGCCGGCGCGACGAGTACTGGCACCTGCGCCACCTCGACAACCCGCGGTCGACGTCGAAGGGCAGCATCATGCCGCGCTACCCGCACCTCTTGAAGGACGACATCGACTACGGCTCGATCCAGGCCCGCATCAACGCGATGGTGACGCTCGGCGTGCCCTACGGCGCCGACGCCAAGCGCAACGCCGCGGCGCTGGCCCGGGCGCAGGCCGAGGAGGTCGGGGCCAAGCTGGTCAAGAACGGCGGCCCCACCGGCAAGACCCACAAGGACGTCATCGCGCTGATCGCGTACCTGCAGCGCCTGGGCGTCGACATCCGCGCCGGTCGTAACGACCTGCCGGCCCCCGCGGCGGCGGCCCCGGCCCCGGCGGCCCCCGCGCCGGCCGCGCCCCCGGCCCCGGCCGCCCCGGTCGAGACCGCCCCGGCGCCGGCCGCCCCGACGCCGGCCGCCCCAGCCCCAGCGGCCCCGGCCGCGCCCACGCCCACCCCGACGCCGGCCCCGGCCGCACCGGCGGGGAACTGAGGACCACCATGCGTCTCTCCGAGCTGGTCTCCAACCTGACGCCGGACACCTACGCGCAGCTCGCGCTGCTGTTGTTCCTCGGCGTGTTCGTCGCGATCGCCTGGCGGCACCGCCGCCTCACCACCGCTCACACCGAGGCCGCGGCGCTGCCGCTGGCCGATGACGCCGCGCCGAGCGCGCGGCCGGAGGTCTCCCCATGAGTGACGGCTCGAAGCCCCGTCCCGATGGCCAGATCCTGGACCATCAGTACGATGGCATCCAGGAGTACGACAACCCGCTGCCCGGCTGGTGGAGCGCGTTCTTCATCATCACGATCGTCTTCTCGGGCTTCTACCTGTTCTGGTTCCACTTCGGTGGCCCGGGCAAGTCGGTCGACGAGGTCTACGCGGCCGACTACAAGGCCTACGAGAAGCAGCGCCTCGAGCGCGAGGCCGCCGACCTGAGCTCGGTGTCCGAGGCGTCGATCGCCAACGCGGCGACCAACGCCGACATGCTGGCCAAGGGCAAGACGATCTTCACCAGCACCTGCGCCACCTGCCACCAGCCCGACGGCAGCGGCCTCATCGGCCCCAACCTCACCGACAACAACCAGAAGAATGGCAGCACGCGCATGGACATCTACGCGACCGTGCGCAACGGCGTGCCCAACACGGCGATGGTGCCGTGGGGGGCCCAGCTCAAGCCCGCCGAGGTCCTGGCGGTCGCGGCCTACGTGACCACGCTGCGCAACCACCCGCTGCCCGGCAAGGCCGCGGAGGGCGAGCCGGTGGGACCGTTCGCCGCACCGTGACCGCCCGCGCCGCGGCATCCGAGACGTCATCATGAGCCTCCCCGCCCCCTCCGATCGCGTCCTCTCGACGCTCAACCCCGACGGATCGCGGTTCTGGATCCGTCCCAAGCTGTCGCCCGGCCGGTTCCTCACCCGCCGGCGGATCGTCGCCTGGGGCCTGATCGCGCTGTTCGTGCTGCTGCCGCGGATCCGCATCGGCGGCCGGCCCGCGTTCCTGATCGACCTGGTCACCCGGGAGATCTCGATCGCCGGCGCGGTGTTCCGCCCGTCCGATGGCTTCTTGCTGATGCTGCTGGGCCTGACCGTCGTGTTGACGGTGTTCTTCGTCACCGCGCTGTGGGGCCGGGTGTGGTGCGGCTGGGCGTGCCCGCAGACCGTCTACCTCGAGCACGTGTTCCGCCCGATCGAGCGGTTCTGGGAGGGCAACCCCTCCGAGCAGCGCAAGCTCGACGCCGCCAAGCTGCCGTCGTGGCGGCGGATCGGCAAGTGGGTGAGCTACGCGGCCCTGGCGTTCGCGGTGGCCAACGTGTTCCTGGCGTACTTCGTCGGCACCGATCGCCTCGAGGACTGGGTGACCTCGTCGCCCGCCGACCACCCGGTCGGCTTCGGCATCGTCGTCTTCGTCAGCGCGGCGATGTTCTTCGACTTCACCTACTTCCGCGAGCAGACCTGCATCGTCGCCTGCCCCTACGGCCGGCTGCAGTCGGTGATGGTCGACAAGCAGTCGCTGATGATCGGCTACGACGCCACCCGCGGCGAGCCGCGCGGCAAGCCGCAGAAGAAGAGCCTGCCGGTGCTCGATGACGCCAAGCGCGGCGACTGCGTCGACTGCGGCGCGTGCGTGACCACCTGCCCGACCGGCATCGATATCCGCGGTGGCCTGCAGATGGAGTGCATCGGGTGCGCGCAGTGCATCGACGCCTGCGACCACGTGATGGACAAGCTCGAGCGACCGCGCGGGCTGATCCGCTACACCTCCGAGGACGAGCTGGCGGGCAAGCCGCGGCACGTCTGGCGGGTGCGGACGCTGATCTACCCGGTGCTCTTGACCGTGGTCGGGGCGCTGTTCGTCTGGAACCTCGGCACCCGCGCCGCCACCGAGGTCTGGGTGCTGCGCCCGGCCGGTCCGACGTTCTTCCCGCTCGACGGTGGCAAGGTGGCGGCGCAGGTCCGGATCAAGCTCGAGAACAAGACCAAGATCAGCCGCACCTACCAGGTCGCGCTGGTCGAGACCGACGTCGGCACGCTGCGCTCGCCGATGAAGAGCTGGACGCTGGCGCCCGGGAAGTCGGCCGAGCTGCCGCTGTTCGTCGACGCCGAGCAGCGGATCTTCCGCCACGGCCAGCGGATCGTGCACCTGCGCCTGTCCGACGACCACGGCTGGCAGAAGACCATCGCGGTCGACCTGATCGGGCCGGATCGCGACGGCGACGACGACCACGACGATCACAAGTCGGACGAGCACAAGCCCGACAAGCCCGACGACCACCACGAGGAGCACCACCCATGAGCCCCGGAACCCGTTGGATCGCCGGCATCGTCACCACCCTGGCCGGCGGCGTCGCCGCGATCGTCACGCTGATCGTCTTCGCCCAGCAGGCCACCGCCGGCCGGGTCGTCGACGACTACTACCGGCGCGCGTCGCGCTACGACGCCGAGATCGCGACGGCCAACGCCAGCCGCGCGCTGGGCTGGAGCGCGACCTTGACGCTGACCACCGACGGCGGCCAGGTGTGCCTGCACGACCGCGACGGCCAGCCGCTGACCGCCCACGTCGATCTCGACGCCGCGCACCGCGCCCACCCGGCGCTGCACGTGCTGGGCGGCGGCGCCACTGGCGCCGACGGCTGCGCGACCGTGCCGCTGACGCTGACCGCCGGCATGCACGACGTCATCATCACCGCGGACGCCGGCGACGCGCACTACGTCGCGACCGCGGCCCGCGAGGCCAAGTGAGCGCGGTCGTCGTCGCGGCGCTGACCGCCGGGATCACCGGCAGCCTGCACTGCGTCGCGATGTGCGGGCCGCTGGTCGGCGTGGCCGCCACCGGCCGGCTCGGCCCGTCGGCGCGCCTGGCGCTGACCCACAACCTGGGCCGCCTGGCCACCTACGTCGCGATCGGCGCCGCCGCCGGCGCGCTCGGCGGCGCGGTCGACCTGGCCGGCCGGCTGGCGTCGGTGCAGCGGGTCGCCGCGCTGGTCGCCGGCGGCGCGATCGTGCTGTGGGGCCTGTGGCTGATGCGCACGCCCCGGGTCCGCGCCACCACCGGCGGCGCGCCGGTCTTCGATCGCGCGCTGGTGCAGCTCGGCCGCCGCCGCCCGACCGCCCGCGCCTTCGCGATGGGCACGCTGACCGGGCTCATCCCGTGCGGCTGGCTGTGGGCGATGGTCGTGGTCGCGGCCGGCACCGGCTCGCTGGCGCTGGGCGCCGCGACGATGGGCGCGTTCTGGGTCGGCACCGCGCCGGCGATGCTCGGGCTCATCACCGTGCTCGGCCCGACGCTGGCGCGGCTGCGCGCCCGCCTGCCGATCATCACCGGGCTCACCGTGATGGCGCTCGGCCTGGTGACGCTGTACGGCCGCTGGCACGACGCCGGCGCGCGCGGCGTGACCGCGCCGTGCTGTCACCACCAGGGAGGCGGCGATGGCCCCGCCAGCCGCTGATCCGACGGCCGCCCCCGCCTCGCCGACCGTCGCCCCACCGCCGATCGCCGCGACCGGCGGCTGCGCCCACTGCGGCGCGCCGGCCGTCGCGGCCACCGCGGTCGACGGCCTGGCGTTCTGCTGCACCGGCTGCGCGGTGGTCTACCGCGCGATCCGCAGCGCCGGCCTCGACGCGTACTACCAGGTGCGCGATCAGGCGCTGCCGGCGCGGGTCACCGATCGCGCCTACGACGAGCTCGACGACGACGCCTTCCGCCGCCTCCACGTCCGCGAGCGCGCCGACGGCGCCCGCGCGGTGACGCTGTACCTCGAGGATCTGCGCTGCGCCGGCTGCGTCTGGCTGGTCGAGTCGACGCCGAGCATCGTGCCCGGCGTCGTCGACGTCCGGGTCGACGTCGGCCGCGGCCGCTGCGATCTGGTGTACCGCGCCGACGCGGTGCCGCTGTCGACGATCGCCCGCCACCTCGACTCGCTCGGCCACCCGGTGCACCCGTACCGCGGCGCCGATCGCGACGGCGCGCGGCGCAAGGACGACCGCGCGATGCTCTTGCGCATGGGCATCGCCGGCGCCGGGTTCGGCAACCTGATGCTCCTGGCGATCGGCCTGTACGCGGGCTGGTTCACCGGCATGGCCGCCGACGAGCGCGCGCTGTTCCGCTGGGCGTCGATGCTGATCGCCGTGCCGACCATCGGCTTCGGCGCGGTGCCGCTGTTCCGCACCGCGATCGGCGCGCTGCGGGCGCGGCGGGCCCACGTCGACGTGCCGCTCGCGATCGGCATCGCGGTCGGGCTGGTGTGGGGCAGCGTCAACGTCATCCGCGCCACCGGCGAGATCTACTTCGACAGCCTGGCGATGCTGACGTTCCTGTTGCTGGTGTCGCGATGGATCGTCAGCCGCTCGCACCGCAAGGCGGCGGCCGCCGCCGAGCTGCTGTGGGCGCTGACCCCGCGGCGCGCGCGGCGGGTCGCGGCCGACGGCTCGGTCGGCGAGGTGCCGATCGAGGCGGTCGCGGTCGGCGATCGGCTGCGGGTGCGCGCCGGCGAGGCGATGCCGGTCGACGGCGTCGTCGTCGAGGGCCGGTCGAGCGTCGACGCGGCGATCCTCACCGGCGAGTCGCGGCCCCAGGCGATCGGCGTCGACGACGCGGTCTGCGCCGGCACCACCAACCTCGGCGCGCCGATCGATCTGCGCGCCACCGCGGTCGGCGAGGCCACCCGGGTCGGCGCGCTGGTGCGCCACGTCGAGGAGCTGTCGACGCGCAAGGCGGCGATCGAGCGGCTGGTCGACAAGGTCGCCGGCCGCTTCGTGTTCGTCGTGCTGACGCTGGCGCTCATCACCACGCTGGCCTGGGGCGGCACCACCGGCGTCGAGCACGCGATGTCGCTCCTGGTCGTGACCTGCCCGTGCGCGCTGGCGCTGGCCACGCCGCTGGCGGTCACCGTCGCGCTGGGGCGCGCCGCCGGCAGCGGCGTGCTGATCAAGGGCGCCGACGCCCTCGAGCGCCTGGCCACGCCGGGGCGGCTGGTGCTCGACAAGACCGGCACACTCACCAAGGGCGAGCCGAGCGTCGTCACCTGGCACGGCCCCGCCGAGGTCCGCGGCTGGGTGGCGGTCGCCGAGCGCGGCAGCGCGCACCCGCTGGCGCGCGCGCTGGCGGCGCTGGCCCCCGACGTCGCCGCGACGGTCGCCGACCACGTCGAGCTGCGCGGCGCCGGCCTCACCGCCACCGTCGCCGGCCGCGCGCTGATGATCGGCTCGCCGCGCTGGGTCGGCCAGCAGGTCGACCTCGCGCCGATCGCCGCCGCGCTGGCCGCGATCGCCGGCCGCGCCGAGACCCCGATCGCGATCGCCGTCGACGGCGTCGCGGTCGCCGCCGCCGGCATCACCGATCCGCTGCGCCCCGGCGCCGCCGAGGCGATCGCCCGGCTGCGCCAGCTCGGCTGGGCGCCGGAGATCCTGTCGGGCGACGATCCCGTGGTGGTCGCCGCGGTCGCCGCCGAGCTGGGCGGCCTGCCCCACCAGGGCGGCGTGTCGCCCGAGGCCAAGCTGGCCCACGTCGAGGCAGCCCGCGCGGCCGGCCCGGTGGTGATGGTCGGCGACGGCGTCAACGACGCGGCGGCCCTGGCCGCCGCCACCGCCGGCGTCGCGGTCGCCGGCGCCGCCGAGGTCGCGATCGAGGCCGCCGACGTCTACGTCCGCAACCCCGACCTCGACGCGATCGTCCGCACGCTGGCCGGCGCCCAGGCGACGATGGCGACGATCCGGCGCAACCTCCGGGTGTCGCTGTTCTACAATTCGATCGGCGGCGCGCTGGCGATCGCCGGCTTGATCCACCCACTCCTGGCGGCGGTGATGATGCCGCTGTCGTCGCTGTCGGTGCTCGGCAGCTCGCTGCGCTCGCGCGCGTTCCGGACCACCCCATGACCACCCTCTACCTGATCCTCATCCTGGCGCTGGGCGGCGCCGCCCTGGCGGTGGCCGCGTTCGCGTGGACGGTGCGCTCGGGGCAGCTCGACGACCTCGACACGCCGCCGCGGCGCATCCTCAACGACGAGCTGCGGGTCAGCCGCCCCGTTGACGACGCGGCAACGCGACGGTGATCGTCGTCGCGCCCGCGCGCGACGCGATGTCGATCACCCCGCCGTGCTGGGTCACCAGGCTGTGGACGATCGCCATCCCCATGCCGGTGCCGGCCTCCTTGGTCGAGAAGAACGGCTCGTAGATCCGGGCGACGATCTCGGGCGCGATGCCGGGGCCGTCGTCGCTGACCGCCATCATCAGGTCGGTCAGCGTCGTGGCCAGCGCCACCTTGACGTGGCCGCCGGGCGGCGCCGCCTCGATGGCGTTGCGCACCAGGTTCTGGACGATCTGGTGCACCTTGCCGGCGTCGATCTCGGCCGGCATCGCCCCGCCGTCGCCGTGCAGGGTCAGCTCGACGTCGCGGGTCATCGCCAGCGGCCGCTCGACCTCCATCACCTGCCGCACCACCGCGACCACGTCGTGCTCGACCATGGTCAACGACGACGGCCGCGCGAACGACAGCAGCTCGTTGAGCAGCCGGGTCAGGCGCTCGAGCTCGTCGTGGACCAGCCGGGTCGGCGCGGACAGCTTGGGGTCGTCGCCCTGGCGCTTGATCCGGCGGCTGACCAGCTCGAGCTGCAGCTTGGCGGCGTTGAGCGGGTTGCGCACCTCGTGGGCCAGGCCGGCGGTCAGCGTGCGCATCGCGCCCAGCTTCTCGTCCTGGATGCGGTGCTCGCGCACCAGCAGCCGCTCCTCCGAGTCGAGCTGGTAGTGGCGCAGCATGATCGCCAGCTCGAGATCGAGCAGCTTGTCGACCGCCACCACCGCGGCGGCGGCCTCGGCCGGCGGCAGGGCCCGGGTCAGGTGGGCGGCGTAGCCCTGGCGCACCACGTTCATCGCGGTGAACATGTAGTGCTGGGGCAACCCGATCGAGACGTGGCGCGCGCCGATCCGCGAGCGCTTCTGGTAGAAGGCCTCGTCGTGGGGGCCGCGCAGCCCCGAGCCCATCCAGTCGATCAGCGTCACCCGCAGCCGTGCGGCGCGCCCGGGGTCACCGAGGATCGCCGACGCGGTCGGGTTGGACGCCACCGCGGCGTAGAAGCGATCGCAGATCGCCGTGAAGTGCGGCGCGAGCACCGGCTCGAGCGCCGCCAGGGTCGCCGCGTCGCCCGCGTCGAACCCGACGTAGGCCTTGCACTCGTCGAAGAAGTCGCTCACTCGCGGTGCGGAGGTACCACGGGCGGCGGCGGCTCGTCACCTGCCCGCGCCGGCTTGCGGTTGGCCACCTCGACGTCCGAGTGCGGGGCGGCGTTGTACTCGTGCAGGCGGTACTGGATCGTGCGGACGCTGACCCCCAGCATCTCCGCGGCCTTCGACGTCGAGCCGCCGGTCGCGCGCAGGGTCTCGAGGATCGCGTAGCGCTCGAGCTGGGCCAGGGTCGAGCCGGGGATCGTCGGCAGGCCGGGCTGGACCGGCGTGCCGGGCCGGACGTTGGCCGGCAGGTGGCGCGGCTCGATGCGCGGCCCCTGCACCATCACCACCGCGCGCTCGATCGCGTTCTCGAGCTCGCGGACGTTGCCCGGCCAGTCGTGGGAGGTCAGGAGCGCCAGCGTCTCGGGCGCCAGCTCGTTCACCGCCTTGCCGTTGTCCTTGGCGAAGCGGTCGAGGAAGAACTTGGCCAGCGTCGGGATGTCGCTCTTGCGGTCGCGCAACGACGGCATGTGCAGGCTGACGACGTTGAGCCGGTAGAACAGATCCTCGCGGAACCGGCCCTTCGAGACCTCCTCGGCGAGATCGCGGTTGGTCGCGGCGACGATGCGCACGTCGACCCGGATGGTCTGGCCGCCGCCGACCCGCTCGAACTCGTGCTCCTGCAGGAACCGCAGGAGCTTGACCTGCAGCGACGGCGAGATCTCGCCGATCTCGTCGAGAAACAGCGTGCCGCCGTGGGCCTGCTGGAACCGGCCGTCGCGGCGCGCGACCGCGCCGGTGAACGCGCCGCGCTCGTGGCCGAACAGCTCGCTCTCGAGCAGGCTCTCGGCCAGCGCCGCGCAGTGCAGCTTGACGAAGGGGCCCTTGGCGCGCGGCGAGCGATCGTGGATCGCGTTGGCCACCAGCTCCTTGCCGGTGCCGCTCTCGCCGGTGATCAGGATGGTCGCGCGGCTCGGCGCGGCCTGGTCGATCACCTCGAAGATGCGCTGCATCGCCGGGCTGTCGCCGATGATGTTGGCCGGGGCGACGCGGTCCCGCACCCGCTGCCGGAGCTGCCGGGTCTCGCTGACCAGCGCCTCGTGCTCCAGCACCCGGGCCAGCGACACCAGCAGCTCGTCGATGTTGATCGGCTTGGTGAGGTACTCGCTGGCGCCGGCGCGCATCGCCTCGACGGCCGATTGCACGGCGCCGAACGCTGTCATCACCACAACGACTGGCGGCTCTTCGAGAGCACGCAGGCGTTGCACCAGCTCGATCCCGTCCATGCCGGGCATCTTGAGATCGGTCACCACCACGTCGGGCGCAAACGACTCGACCTTGCCGAGCGCCTTGAACGCATCGGCAGCAGTCTCGACGTCATAGCCCTCCTCGGACAGCAACTCGGCGAGGGCGGTCCGGGCGTTGACCTCGTCGTCCACGACTAGAATTCGACCATTCGCCACGGAGCGCTTCACGAGCGAGAATCATGCCAGTAACGGGGGCCCCTGTCCCCGCAAGCCTTGCGTCATTCTTTGGGGACGTGCGGAACGCGGCGCACCCATTGCGCAGGGGTCCCCGTCCGAAGCGGCCATCTGGGCGGCACGACTCGTGAAAGAGCCGATGTCATGATCGCCGGTGCTGTTGCGCTGCCCTGCGTCGAGGCCATCGCCGACCGAGCGATGGTCGCGCCGCGTTATACCAGCTATCCGCCTGCCACCGCGTTCGGTCCGCAGACCGACCGGCTGGCCAAGGCCGAACTCGCCCGGCTGGGCAAGGACCAGGCGCCGCTGTCGCTCTACGTCCACGTGCCGTTCTGCCGGTCGCTGTGCTGGTACTGCGGCTGCAACGTCACGATCAGCCGCAACGCCGATCGCGGCGACGCCTACGTCGACACGATCGCCACCGAGATGGTGCGCGTGGCGGAGGCGCTCGGCGGCGCCGCGCCGCTGACCGAGGTGTCGCTGGGCGGCGGGTCGCCGAACTTCTTGCGTCCGGCTGCGCTGACCCAGCTGGCCAGCGCGATCAGCCGCTACTTCGCGGTCGCGCCGGACGCGCGGCGGTCGATCGAGCTCGATCCGCGGGCCACCACGCCCGAGCAGATCGACGCGCTGGCCGCCGCCGGCTGGAACACGGTGTCGATCGGCGTCCAGGACTTCGACCTGCAGGTGCAGGAGATCATCGGCCGCCACCAGAGCGTCGCCGAGACCGCGGCGCTGGTGAAGGCGGTGCGCGCCGCCGGCGTCGACGACCTCAACATGGACCTGATCTACGGCCTGCCGCGGCAGACCGAGGAGTCGATGGCGATCACGCTCGACGAGGTGATCGCGCTGGCGCCCGATCGCATCGCGCTGTTCGGCTACGCCCACGTGCCCGACATGCGGCCGCAGCAGCGCATGCTCGAGAAGAAGGGCCGCCTCCCCGATCGCTACGAGCGCGCGGCGCTGGTGGTGGCGGCGTCCGAGCGGCTGCGCGCCGCCGGCTACGTCGCGCTCGGCCTCGACCACTTCGCCAAGCCGACCTCGCGGCTGGCCCGCGCCGCCGCCGAGGGGCGGATGACCCGCAACTTCCAGGGCTACGCCGAGCGGCTGGCCGACGCGGTGATCGGCGTCGGGGCCTCGGCGATCTCGTCGACGCCGCGCGCCCACTGGCAGAACCACAGCGAGGTGCCCGCGTGGCAGGCCGCGCTCGATGCCGGCGGCCTGCCGGTGCACCGCGGCCTGGCGCTGTCGCACGACGATCGCATCCGCGCCGACGCCATCACCACGCTGATGTGCACCGGCGAGCTGGACCTCGCGGCGCTCGACCGCCGCTGGGACATCGACAGCGAGGCGTACTTCTCCGACACGCTGATCGCGCTGCGCGCCGACGCCGACCTGGCCGAGCTCGACCCGGCGACGCACACGGTCCGCGCCACGCCGCTGGGCCGGGTGCTGATCCGCAACGTCTGCGCCCGCTTCGACCGCTACCACACCCCGGGCACGCGCCGCGGCTCGGCCACCGTCTGACCACGCCTTATCCCTCGAGATCGCCCATGACCACCGAAGCTTCGCTCCCCCGCGCGGTGCCATCGTATCCGACCGGCTCGACGTTCCTCGTCGGCGTCGAGGTCCTCTTGTGGACGCTGTACACGGTCGCGTTCATCATGGTGATGGTCGTCGTCATGATGACCTGACCGGCGTCGTCGCGTTCACACCGCCCCCGCGCGCTGCACGATCGCTGCGCGGCGCGGCTGTCCGTTTCGTGCACGGCGTCGGGGGGACGCGGCGTCAGCGCGCCAGCTGCGCGCGCAGATCGGCGACCCGGCCAGCGGCCACGTCGCGCTCGGTGACGACCGTCGCCTCGAACTCGGCGTCGGTGACCTCCTTGCGCGGGTCCATCGCGACCAGCGGACGGGCCTGCGCGGCCCAGCCGTCGATCATCCCGACGAGGTCGTGGGCGGCCAGCGCGTCGGCGGCCGCCGCCAGCTCGCCGCGGTAGGCGGTGGCGCACGCCGGCGAGGCCAGGCACTTCTGCAAGATCAGGCCGCGCGCGTCGAAGACGTCGAGGCCGGGCTCGTGCGGCTTCCACGACATGTCCATGCCCCACGGCAGGAGGTGGAAGCGATCGCCGGTCGGGTCGTGGTACGCGCGGAAGTTGTTCGGGCCGAAGCGCGTGTAGCAGTAGCCGTCCCACTGCCACACCGCCGCCTCGTACGCGCAGTAGCGCAGGAACCGCGGCAGATCGATCACCGCGCCGACGTCGGCGCTGAAGCTGGCGGGCGTCGCGCCGTCGACCGCGGCGAACAGCCGGGTCAGGTCCGACGGATCGGGCGCCGCGGTGTTGGTCTCGAGCTCGAACCCGGCCTCGCTGCCGGCGGTGAACTCGGCGCCGTGCTCCTCGTACAGGTTGCCGCCGGCGTCGGCGAACCAGCGCCCGAGCAGGTGCTTGTCCTCGGTCTCGAGGTTCACGTACAGGCCGTAGGGCGCGCCGTTGACGGTGACCCACGCCAGGTTGGCGCGCGGCGCCGGCAGCCCGGCGTCGCGGAACAGCTGGTAGGTCAGGCGCTCGGCGACCCACGCCGGATCTTCGAGCGCGTTGTTGAGCGTCATCCGCGCCAGGCCGCGGAAGCGCTGGCCGGGCACGAACTCGTCGAACTTCAGCTTGAACGGCGCCTTGGCCGACAGGTCGCGGAAGTTCCACTCGCCCTTGAGCCGCACCCCGACGTCGGCCACCACCTCGTCGCCGATCCGCACCGCGCCGCGCGCGTAGACCCGCGGCTCGGCCGCCAGCGCGGCCAGCGCAGTGGCGTCGAGCGTGATCTCGACCTGGAGCACGGTGGCCGGATCGTAGATCGCGGCGCTGGGGTCGACCGGCGGCCCGTCCGGCGCGCCGCCGTCGTCGCCGGTGGCGGGATCGCCGCCGCAGGCAGCGGCGACCGCGACGGCGAGCACGGCGAGCGCGGGGCGCGGGGGCATCGGCGGAGCGTAGCCCAGCGCGCGCCGGCGGCGGATGTGATTTGATAGCCGCGGATGGACGCCTCGGCCTCGACCGCGCTGGTGGTTTCGGCCAGCCGCGCAACGTGGTTCGCGACCCACGCCAGCCACCCCAACATCGTCCGGGTGCTCGGCGTGCACCACGTCGCGACCGGGCCGCGGCTGATGCTCGAGCAGGTCAGCGGCCGCGACCTCGGCGCGCTGATCGACGCGGCGTTCCCCGAGCGCCTGCCGCTGCCCGAGCTGCTCGCGGTGGCCCGCGACTGCGCCCGCGGCCTGCACTTCCTCCACGAGCTGCGCGACGCCAAGGGCACCGCGGTGCGGCTGATCCACGGCACGCTGACGCCGGCGCTGGTGACGGTCGGCTTCGACGGCGTCGCGCGGGTCGGCGGGCTCGAGCGGCTGTGCGGCGTGCGCGGCGTGCCGGCGGCGGATCCCGGCTACGCCGCGCCCGAGCAGCGCGCCGACGGCGCCGCGATCGATCGCCGTGCCGACGTGTTCGCGCTGGCCGCGATCCTGTTGCGCGCCGCGACCGGCCTGGCGCTGCGCGACGGCCTGATGCCGGTGCCGACCTCGCAGGCGGTGCCGTACGTGCCGCAGTCGATCGAGGACGTGCTGCGCAAGGCGCTGGCCCCGGACCCGGCGCGGCGCTTCGCGACCGCCGAGGCGCTGCGCGCGGCGCTCGAGCGGTGCGTCGTCGACGAGGGCCTCGCCGCCGGGCCCGATCGGGTCGCCCACATGGTGAGCCGCTACCTGCCCGACGTGCCGGTCGCGCCGCCGCGCCCCGAGTTGCCGCCGCGCCCCGATCACAGCCTGTGGGCGGCCGGCGGCGCCGCGCCGGTGCCGCGGTGGATGCCGGCCGAGCCGGTCGTCGACACCCGCGCGCCGGCCAGCGGCGATCCGTTCGACGTGATCTCGGTGGCGGTGCCGCGGCCGCCGATGGTGACGCCGGGGCCGCCGCTGCGCAGCAACGTCCCGGCCGCCGCGCCGGTGGCGCCGACGATGACGGTGGCCGCGCTCGACGAGGCCACCGCGATCGCGCCGGTGCCGCTGCCGCCGCCGGGCAGCGCGCCGCCGGCGCTGCCGCCGCCGGCGATGATGATGGCGCTGCCGCCGTCGGTCGCCGCGCCGCCGCCCGGCCCACCGCCGCTGGCGGCGCCGGCGATGATGATGGCGCTGCCGCCGCCGCCGCGCCGACCGCTGTGGCGCGACCCGCTGTTCCTCGTCGGCGGCGCGCTGCTGCTGTTCTTCGCGACGCTGGTCGTCACCTACCTGGCCAGCGGCTGACGGCGGCGGCGCGCCGGCAGATCCGACGCCGACCTGAAGGCTGTGCAGGTTTCGGACACGTCGTGGAATCGCGCACCGAAGGCGCGCGCGCGGTCGCCGCGCCGTCGCGCCGCCGCTACAATCATGGGACGTCGCCGTCACGCGACGCTTCCCCTAGCCTCGAGGTCTCGATGTCCCTCGCTCGTCTCGGCGCAAGCCTGGCCCTCGCCCTGTCCCTCGCCGCCTGCGGCGACGACGTCGCCTCGGGCGTCGACGCGCCCGGCCCGGTGGAGTGCACGACGCCGCGCGCCCAGCGCTACCTGCCGCTGGCGGTCGGCGCCAGCTGGACGTTCCGGGTCACGCCGCTGGTCGGCACCCCGGTCGACAAGACCAGCTCGGTCGAGGCGCTCGAGGACGTCGGCGGCGCCAAGGCCGGCATCACCGCGTTCCGGGTGCGCACCGCCAAGCTCGACGGCGCCACCGTGAGCTGGCAGGAGGATCGCTGCACCAGCATCACCCGCCACCGCGAGCAGACCTTCGACCTGGCCGGCGTCAAGAACGTCGACACGATCTACACGCCCGACAAGATCCGCATCGACGAGACGCCGGCGCACCTGGCGATGGGCGCGAGCTGGCACGTCGCGTACACCGAGGTCACCACCGACTCGGCCAACGTGATGACCACGATCGCCAAGGACGAGACCTGGACGGTCGAGGCCACCGCCGAGTCGGTGACCGTGCCGGCCGGGACCTTCACCGCGGTGCGCCTGCACAAGGTGACCTCGGGCGCCGCCGACAAGATGTTCTGGTTCGTCGCCGGCGTGGGCAAGGTCAAGGAGACCGGCGATCAGACCGAAGAGCTGGTCGCGTACACGCTGCCGTGAGCCAGGTGCCGTCGAAGATGCGCAGCTCGATCGCCCTCGCCCTGCTCGTCGCCGCGGCCGCGCCCGCCGCCGCCGACGATCCCGCCGACACCGACGCCGACGCCGCCGCGCTCGCCGCGGCCAAGAAAGAGAAGAAGAAGGCCAAGGACGACGCCAAGCGCAAGGCCGGCGACACGCTCGAGGTCCACGGCCGGGTGTTCGCCCGCGGCGCGGCGGCCAAGGAGGAGACCGCGCTTGGCGCCGGCGCGTGGACCAGCGAGCTGACGCTGGCCAGCGCGCGGATCGGCGTCGACTACCAGTGGCGCGAGCAGGTGCGCGCCAAGCTGTCGTACGAGGCGGCGAAGTCGAGCGTGCGCGACGCCTACGTCGAGCTCGATCTCGATCACGGGCTCCGGCTGCGCGCCGGCCGGATGAAGCTGCCGGTCGGCGCGCTCGAGCAGACCTCGTCGTGGACGCTGCCGACGATCGGCCGCGGCATGGTGGCCGACGCGGTCGCCGATGGCCTCGGCGCCAGCGGCCGCCGCAGCGCGATGGAGCTGCGGTGGAAGGCCAAGGCCGGGGTGCGGCCGTCGGTGACGCTGGCCGTGGCCCAGGGCGTGCGCACCGCCGGCGGCCAGCAGCCCGGCCTGGTCGACGAGGGCGGCGGCCTGACCGTCGCGGCGCGGGTCGGCGTCGAGCCGTGCGCGATGTACCGCGTCGCCGCGGTCGGCGCGTCGCGCGTCGTCAACTACGGCAGCGCGGTGGCGCGCTACTGGAACGCCGGTCTCGAGGTCGAGGTCGATCTCGCCGACGCCGGCTACGGCCTGCGGCTGTGGGGCGACGCGATGTACGGCACCAGCCACCTCGGCGCCGCGGCGCTCGGCGACGCCGATCGCACGTTCGCGGCCGCGGCGCTGACCGCCGGGTACCGCCTCGGCGGCGCCGACAGCGGCGCCCGCTACGTCGAGCCGTACGTCGGCGCCGGCTGGTTCAACCCGATCGCCGATCGCAAGCGCGACGACACCGCCGAGGTGGTGGTCGGCGTCGCCGGCGGCCTGTGGAAGCGCTGGCGCGTCCAGGGGCAGTTCGCCTACCAGAACGCCAAGGCGCTGCGCCCGGCCGGCCTGCTCGGCACCGCCGACATCAACGACCGTCAGGCGGTCGCGGTCCAGCTCAGCACGGCCTTCTGAGTCCAGGGAGGTTCGTCGCCGAACCTCCCCTCCGCGGGGTCATGCCCCCGCCGAGCCGGGTCAGCCGCCGAGGCGGGTCATGAGCTGGCGGGCGGCGGGCGAGGCGGGGTCGATCGCGAGGACCTCGCGCAGGTGCCAGCGCGCGCTGTCGGGATCGCGATCGGCGATGCACAGGAGCGCCAGCGCGACCAGCGCCCGCGGCCACGGCCGCACGCCGGCGGTGGCGGCGGTGGCGACCTTGCGCTCGCGGCGCGCGGCGGCCGCGGCGTCGGCGCCGCCGATCACCTCGACGCGATAGCGCGCCCAGGCCAGCCCGGTCTCGTAGTCGGGGTGGCCGGGGTGGAGGCGCGCGGCGGCGGCGGCCTCGGACAGCGCGCGGTGGGGATCGCCGGCGGCCAGCGCGTGCTGGGCCCGGGCGTAGGCCTCGCCGGCGGTCCGGGTGGCGGTGGCGTCGATCGCCCACGCGGTCCGGATCTCGGACCAGTGGTCGCGCAGCCAGTCGTTGTAGCGACCGCGCGAGGCGATGTCGAGCAGCACCTTCTTGGCGCGCTCGATCTGATCCCACGCCGGCGCGGCCAGCGCGGCGTGGTCGCCGAGATCGTGGGCGCTGGTCGCGGCCAGCCCGTAGCGGCGCTCGAGCAGCGCCACCGCGGTCATGATCTGATCGGTCTCGACGGCCGGCGTCACCTCGAGCACGTCGTAGAAGGTGCCGCGATCGAGCCGCGCCGCCCGGGCCCGCAGGTGGGCGCGCAGCTCGCGCAGCGCCCGCCGCGCCGGGGTCGCGACGTCGATCGGCTCGGGCGAGAACGTCACCGCCCCCAGGGACGCCAGCACCCACACCAGCCGCGCCGCGGCGTACGGCTCGAGCGGCCCGGCCCGCACCACGCTCTGCACCGTCCGGGTTCCGGACAGCTGGGCGAGGGTCTCGATCTCGGGGACGATCAGCGCCCGCGCCGCGCGCAGCTCGGCGACCACGTCGGTGGCGGTGGCGTAGCTGTGGGCGTGCCAGCGCAGCGCCGCCCGAGCCAGCTCGACGTCGACCGCGCGCGCCGCCGCGGTGACCATCGGCGCCGGCGCGTCGGCCGGCAGATCGAGGGCGCGCCGGGCCAGCGCCGGCGACATCCCGGCGGCCAGCCGCATCCGGGCGGCGCCGTCGATCGCCGCCGCCAGCTCGGCCGGCGAGACGCTCGGCGAGCACAGCGGGATGCGGCAGGCGGTGGCGTGGCCGGCCGCGGCCGCGGTCAGGCCGAGCCCGAGGACGCCGGGCGGCGGATCGAGGGCGCGCCACGCCGCGACCGCCGCCGCCAGCGCGTCGCCGTCGCCGTCGGCGTCGACCACCACCACGTCGGGCAGCGGCGTCAGCGTCGCGTCCGGGCCGGCCGCGTGGGCCGCCGACCAGCGCACGTCGCGGCCCAGCCGCTCGAGTCCCTCTTGTGTCGGGATCCCGAGGCCAACGTCAGCCAGCGCGAGGAGCACGCGCGTCACGCCCGCGCGATCGTACACCCGCCGATCGCGGCGGCCCAACAAAGCCGCCGCGGTTCGCCGCCGCCCGGCCCGGCGCGCCCGCGGTCAACGCAGCAGCACCAGCTCCTCGGCCACCGTCGGGTGCACCGCGAAGGTGCGATCGAAGTCGGCCTTGGTCGCGCCCATCGTCACCGCGATCGCGGCGGCCTGGACGATCTCCGGCGCGTCGGGCGCGACCATGTGCACGCCGAGCACGCGGTCGGTCGCGGCGTCGACCACCAGCTTCAGCAGCACCGGCTCGTCGCGGCCGCTCAGCGTGTGCTTCATCGGCCGGAACCGGGTCTGGAAGATCCGCACTGCGTGGCCGCGCGCGCGCGCCGCGGCCTCGGTGAGCCCGACGGTGGCGGCCGCGGGCTGGGCGAACACCGCGGTGGCGATCAGGTCGTGGACCACCTGCACCGGCTTGCCGCCGAAGACCGTGTCGGCGAAGGCGTGGCCCTCGCGGATCGCCACCGGGGTCAGCGCCACCCGGCCGGTGACGTCGCCGACCGCGTAGATGTGCGGCACCGACGTGCGGCTCCAGTCGTCGACGACGATCGCGCCCTTGGCGTCGGTCGCCACGCCGGCCGCGGCGAGCCCGAGCCCGGCGGTGGCCGGCGCGCGGCCGGTGGCCGCCATCGCCAGGTCGGCCAGCACCGGCGGCCCGTCGAGCTCGAGCGCCAGCCGATCGCCGGCGGCGACCAGCGCCCGCGGCACCGCCTCGGGGCGCAGCGTCACGCCGGCCCGGGTCAGCCCGGCCTGCACCGCCGCGCGCAGATCGTCGTCGAAGCCCGGCAGCACCAGCGGGCCCTTGTGCACCAGCGTCACCGCCGCGCCCAGGCCGCGGAAGATGTGCGCGAACTCGACGCCGATGTAGCCGCCGCCGACGATCGCGACGTGGGCCGGCAGCGCCGGCAGGTGGAACGCCTGGTCCGAGGTGATGAAGCGCTCGGCGCCGGGGATGGCCGGCACCTTGGGCCGCCCGCCGGTGGCGATCAGCACGTGGCGCGCGCGCACCCGCTGGTCGCCGACGGCGACGGTGTGGGCGTCGATCAGCGTCGCCCGCGCGGCGTGGATCGTCACGCCGGCCTTCTCGAGGTTGCCGCGGTACAGCCCCGACAGCCGCGCGATCTCGCGATCCTTGGCCGCGATCAGCGCGCCCCAGTCGTGGCGCGCGGCGCCGACCGACCAGCCGAAGCCGGCGGCGTCGGCGAACGCGTGCGCGAACTCGCTGGCGTAGACCATCAGCTTCTTGGGCACGCAGCCGCGGATCACGCAGGTGCCGCCCAGGCGATCGTCCTCGGCGATCGCCACCGTCGCGCCGTGGGTCGCGGCGATCCGCGCGGCGCGCACGCCGCCCGAGCCGCCGCCGATGACGAACAGATCGACGTCGGTCATGGCAGGTCGATCCCGCGATCGGCGCACACCCCGCGCACCAGCGCCGCCGCCGGGTCGCGCAGCCGCGCCGCCAGCCGGCGCGCGTCGACCGCGTCGCCCTCGCGACACGCCGCCACCACCATGCGCACCCGCTCGATCGCGCCCGGCTCGATGCCCAGCCCGGTGCGCGCCAGCCGCCGCGGATCGCCGAGCTCGGTGTGCTCGGCGCCCAGGCCGATCACGCCGTAGACGTCGCCCGCCGCGACGCCGCGCGCGATCAGATCGTGGGCCCGCACCAGCTCGGCGGCGACCGCCGCCTCGAGCGCCTCGGCCTTGATCATGCCGGGCATCGCCTGGCCGTTGATGAACAAGGTCGGCGTGGCGTTGGCGCCCAGCGACAGCGCCGCCGCGGCGTCGGCCAGCACCGCGTCCTTGTGGCGATGGTCGTCGAGGGCCGCCGCCAGCGCGGCGACGTCGAGCCCGGCCAGCTTGCCGCGCTCGAGCAGCACCGCCCGGGACAGCCCGCCGCGGCTGGCGGCGAACAGCTGATCGTGGAACGGCCAGAACTTGCCCTGCCGGCCGGCCTCGACCGCGGCCTCGGCCGCGAGGTCGGCGCCGGCGTGCATCGGCAGCGGCAGGTGGCGGTACACCAGCCGCACGTCGCCCGGGTGCGCCGCCGCGACGCGATCGAGCACCGGCGCCTGATCGGCGCAGTACGGGCACAAGAAGTCGCTCCACATCACGATCGTCACGGCGGCGTCGGCCGGGCCGCGCTGGTGTCCGGGCAGGCCGAGGCCGATCCGGTAGCTGGCGGTGGTCGACAGCTCGGCCGCGGCCGGCGCGACCGCGGCGCTGTCGGCGCTGGCCCGGCCGCCGGCGGTGAGCTGCGGGTAGCGATCGCCGTCGCCGCCGAGCTCGCGGGCCCGGGCCAGCTCCTCGCCGACCACCCGCAGGAACGTCGACAGCGGCATCGCCCCGGCGATCGCGCGGCCGTTGATGAAGAACGCCGGGGTGCCGGCGATGCCGAGCCGGCGCCCGATCGCCAGCTCGGCCAGCACCGCCTCCCGCGCGCGGCCGCTGTCGAGCTCGTCCTTGAACCGCGCGAGATCCAGGCCCAGCTCGACGGCGAATAGCTCGACGGTCGCGCGATCGACCTGGCCGTGGACGGCGAACAGCCGATCGTGCATCGGCCAGAACCGCCCCTGGCGCGCCGCCGCCAGCGCCGCCTCCGAGGCCAGCGTGCCGGTGTCCTCGTCGAGCGGCAGCGGCCGGTACACCCAGCGCAGCTGCCCCGGGTACTGGCGCTCGAGGTGCGCGACGACGGCCTGCGCGCGGTTGCAGTAGCCGCAGGCGAAGTCGGAGAACTCGACGATCGTCACCGGCGCGTCGGCCGGGCCGCGGCGGGGCGCGTCGTCGAGCGCGACCGCGTAGATGGCGTCGGGATCGAAGCCGGGCGCGGCGCCGACGGGCGCGGCCAGCGCGGCGATCGCGGCGACCGCGACGACCGACAGGATCGAGGGGGCGAGGCGCACCGGAGGAAGCTACCGCGCAGGCCGCCGCCGCGCACGCGCCCCGGCGCCCCGCGGCTACCGGGCCGCCGCCGCCAGCGCCGCCCGCACCCGCGCCGCGAGGTCGGCGAACGCGAACGGCTTCTGCAGGAACTGGACGTCGGCCGGGATGACGCCGCGCGGGGCCAGCACGTCGGCGCTGTAGCCCGACACGTAGAGCACGCCGATGCCCGGCCGCGCCTTGGCGAGCGCGGCGTAGAGCTCGCGGCCGTTGAGATCGGGCATGACGACGTCGGTCACCAGCAGATCGATCGGCGCCGGGTGGTCGTGCGCGATCGCCAGCGCCTCGGCGCCGGTGCGGGCCGCCAGCACCGCGTAGCCGAGCCGCTCGAGCATCGTCGCGGTGAGCGCGAGCACCAGCTGCTCGTCCTCGACCACCAGCACGGTCTCGGCGCCACCGACCGGGCGCCGCGGCGCCGCGGCGTCGGCGTCGGCGGGGCGCGCCGCCCGCGGCAGGTAGATCGCGAACGTCGAGCCCTGCCCGGGCGCGCTCTCGACCTCGATGAAGCCGGCGTGCTGGGTCACGATGCCGTAGACCGTCGCCGCGCCCAGGCCGGTGCCCTTGCCCGCCTCCTTGGTGGTGAAGAACGGCTCGAACATGTGGGCGAGCACGTCGGCGTCCATGCCGCAGCCGGTGTCGGCCACGGTCAGCTGCACGTACGGGCCGGGCCGCGCCGCGGGGTGCCGCGCCAGCCGCGCGGCGTCGACCTCGACGTTGGCGGTGGCGAGCGTCAGGCGCCCGACGCCGGCGATCGCGTCGCGGGCGTTGACCGCGAGGTTGGCCAGGATCTGGTCGAGCTGGCTGGGATCGACCTCGACCGGCCACAGCGCCGGGCCCGGGTGCCACGCCAGCTCGATGTCCTCGCCGATCAGCCGGCGCAGCAGCTTGAGCATGCCAGCCACCGCGTCGTTGAGGACCACCACCTGCGGCTGGATCGGGTGGCGCCGCGCGAACGACAGGAGCTGGCGCGTGAGCTCGGCCGAGCGCTGCGCCGCCGAGCGGATGTCGAGCAGGTCGCCGTGGCTCGGGTGGGTCGGCCCGAGGTCGAGCATCACCAGCTCGGTCAGCCCGAGGATCGCGCCGAGCATGTTGTTGAAGTCGTGCGCGACGCCGCCGGCGAGCCGCCCGACCGACTCGAGCTTCTGGGCCTGCGCCAGCTCGGCCTGGAGCAACGCCTGCGCGGCCTCGGCCGCCTTGCGGGCCGTGATGTCCTCCTTGACCGCGACGTAGTGGGTGATGACGCCGGCGGCGTTGCGCAGCGGCGAGATCGTCGCGCGCTCCCAGAACAGCCCGCCGTCCTTGCGGCGGTTCTGCATCTCGCCCTCCCACACCTGGCCGGCGCGGATCGTCGCCCACAGCTCGACGTAGCGCGCCGGTGGGGTCAGCCCCGACTTCAGGATCCGCGCGTGCTGGCCGATGACCTCGTGGGCGGCGTAGCCGGTGACCCGGGTGAACCACGGGTTGACGTACTCGATCGTGCCCTCGGTGTCGGTGACCTCGATCGCGACCGGGCTCTGCTCGACCGCCATCGACGTCTGGCGCAGGCCGTCCTCGATGCGCCGGCGCTCGGTGATGTCGAGGAGATAGCCGGTGAGCGCGACGACCTGGCCGGCGTCGTCGCGGACGGCCTCGCCGGCGGCGTGGACCCAGCGGATCGTGCCGTCGGGGCGGAGCAGCCGGCAGGTCACCGGCCGGGGCACGCCGTCGGCGAGCGCGGCGGCGATCAGCGCGGTCGTCGCGGCGCGGTCCTCGGGGTGGACCAGGCGGGCCAGGTTGGCGCGGATGTCGTGGACGAAGTCGGCCGGGGCGACGCCGACGATCGCGTAGATCTCGTCGGAGCACACCAGCCGCCCCGAGCCGAGCTCGACGCGCCAGCTGCCCAGGTGCGAGACCGCCTCGGCGCGCGCCAGCAGCGCCGACTTGTCCGCCAGCGCGCGCAGCGCGGCGTCGCGCTCGAGCCGGCGCCGCAGCGCCACCAGCCCGAACGCCAGGTTGTCGGCCAGCTCGCACAGCAGGCTGAGCTCGGCGGCGTCGAACGCGTCGACGCGATCGGCGTAGATCGTCAGCGCGCCGAGCAGGGCCCCGTCGTGCTGGAGCGGCAGCGCGACGATCGACGCCAGCGCGTGGGCGCGGGCCGGCTCGCGCCACGGGCCGCAGCTGGGGTCGGACTGGAGATCGTGCACCACCTGCGGCTGCCCGGTGCGCATCGCGGTCCCGGTCGGCCCGCGGCCGTGCGCGTCGTCGGCCCACGACACCTCGATCCGCTCGAGGTACGCCACCGCGGGGCCAGCCTGGGCCACCGGCACGACGCGACGCCCGGGCGCGGGCGCGGCGATGCCGACCCACGCCAGCCGATAACCGCCGTGCTCCACCGCGAGCTGACAGATGGCGTTGGTCAGCGCGGCCTCGTCGACCGCGCGGACGATCGCGCGGACGCACGCGTTGATCATCGCCAGCGTGCGACGGACGCGCTCGAGCTCGCGCTCGGGTGCGGCCCCGGGTGCGGCGGCGCCCCCGGCGCGGTCAGGACTCCCCCCGGCCGGCATCAGCGGTGTTCTTACCATGGCGGCCGGTCGCCAGAAAAGTGAGTGACTACTCGCTTTCATCCTGGTAGGGTCCGTGCCGTGCCACGCCTCGAGGCCGCCGCGCCCCGTCGCCGCCACGCACCGCGCCCGCTGGTGCCGGCGCGCCAGGCCCGCGCGGTCCGCACCCGCGCCCAGCTGGTCGCCGCGGCGCGCGCGCTGCTCGGCGATCGCGGCCTCGCCGGCGCGCCCACCGCCGCGGTCGCCGCGCGGGCCCAGGTCTCGCACGGCGCGCTGTTCCGGCACTTCCCGCACAAGACCGAGCTCCTGCTCGCGGTCACCGAGGCGATCCTGGCCGACCTGCGCGGCGCGTTCGCCGTCGAGCTCGGGCCCGCGCCGGCCGGCGATCCGCTGACCGCCGCGTGCGCGGCGCTGTGGCGCGTGTTCCGCCGCCCCGACATGCGGGTCGTGCTGGAGATCTACGTCGCGGCGCGCACCGACGGCGCGCTGGCCCGCGGGCTGGCGCCGGTGCTGGCGCACCACCAGGCGCTGCTGATCGCCGAGGCGCGCCGCCTGTTCCCGGCCGCCGCCGCCGGCAACCCCGAGTTCGACGACGCGGTCATGGCGATCGTCTACGCGATGCAAGGCGCGGCGATCGGGCTGTTCTCGCCCGAGCCCGACGCCGAGATCGCCCACCTGGCGTTCCTCGAGCGGCTCGCCCGGCGCGAGCTGGCCCGGCGGCCGCCGCGCGCTGCCGCGCCCTCCCCCCGGCGAAAGGCCTGACCGTGTCGGTGTTGATCTACCTCGCCATCCCGGTGTTCCTGATCACCCTGGCCATCGAGGCCGCGTGGGCGCGCCGCCGCAAGGGTGATCCGCGGATCGTCGGGTACGCCACCAAGGACACCTTCGCGAGCCTGGCGATGGGCCTGGGCAACGTCGGCATCGCGGCGGTCACCAAGCTCGGCACCTTCGCGCTGATGACCTGGCTCTACCAGTACCGCGTCGTGACGCTGCCCAGCCTGTGGTGGACCTGGGCGCTGCTCTTCGTCGCCGAGGACTTCTGCTACTACTGGTTCCACCGCGCCAGCCACGAGGTGCGCGCGCTGTGGGCGGCCCACGTCAACCACCACTCGAGCGAGCACTACAACCTGTCGACGGCGCTGCGCCAGTCGTGGACCACGCCGTTCACCGCGCCGGCGTTCTGGCTGGTGTTGCCGCTGCTCGGCTTCGCGCCTTGGATGGTGTTCACCCAGCAGGCGATCAGCCTCCTGTACCAGTACTGGATCCACACCGAGGCCATCGATCGCCTGCCGGCGCCGCTTGAGTACATCTTCAACACGCCGTCGCACCACCGCGTCCACCACGGCTCGAACCCCGAGTACCTCGACCGCAACCACGGCGGCATCCTGATCATCTGGGACCGGCTGTTCGGCACCTTCGCGCCCGAGCGCGCGCGCGTGCGCTACGGCCTGACGACCAACATCCGCACCTTCAAGCCGCACGTGATCGCCTTCCACGAGTGGATCGCGATGGCCCGGGACGCCCGCCGCGCGCCGACCTGGCGCGCCGCGCTAGGCTACCTGCTGCGGCCACCGGGCTGGCGCCACGACGGCACCGGCAAGACCTCGCGCGACGCGCTGGCCACCGCCGAGCCGTGAGCGCGATCGGCGGGCGTGTGCCAGAATGCGCCGGTGCGCGTCGCCTTCGCCCTCGTCATCGCTGCCGCCGCCTGTAGCTCGAAGAGCTCCGGCGCCCCCACCCCGCCACCGCCGCCGCCGTCCGCCAGCGACGCCGCGGTCGCGCCCCCGCCGCCCGCCGATCCGCGGGTCGCGCGCGGCCAGGCCGCGTTCCAGAAGTACTGCGCGCTGTGCCACGGCCCCGAGGCCAAGGGCTACGTCGCCGATCACGCGCCGTCGCTGGTGACCGACACGTTCCTCGAGAGCGCCGACGACACGTTCATCGCGCGGTCGATCGAGCTGGGCCGCCCGAACACGCCGATGGCCGGCTACGGCAAGGAGCTCGGCGGCCCGCTCGCCGACAGCGACATCGTCGACATCGTCGCGTGGCTGCGCTACCAGCGGCCGACCTACAAGGCGCCGCCGCCGGCCACCGGCAAGGGCGACGCCAAGGCCGGCGCCGCGCTCTACGCCAGCACCTGCCAGAAGTGCCACGGCGATCCCGCGACGCGGATCGACGCCGTGCAGCTCGGCCACCCGGTGTTCCTGGCGCTGGCGTCCGACGCGTTCATCCGCGACGCCATCGTCCGCGGTCGCCCCGGCACGCCGATGGAGGCGTTCGGCGACAAGCTGAGCGCGCAGCAGATCGACGACCTGGTCGCGCACCTGCGCAGCTGGGCCACGCCGCCGGTGCCGCCGGCGCCGCCGCCGATCCCGACGCCGACCGGCCCGGTGGTGCTCAACGCCAAGGGCAAGGCGCCGACGTTCACGCTGCGCGAGGATCGCTTCGTGCCGTCGGCCCAGGTCGCCGCCGCGCTCAAGCAGAAGCGCAAGATGGTGATCGTCGACGCGCGGCCGCCGTCGGACTGGCTGGCGCTGCGCATCCCCGGCGCGATCTCGATCCCGCACTACGAGCCCGCCGCCATCGCCAACATCCCCAACGACGGCACCTGGGTGCTCGCCTACTGCGCCTGCCCGCACCACGCCTCGGGCATCATCGTCGACGAGCTGCGCAAGCTCGGCTACCAGCACACCGCCGTCATCGACGAGGGCATCCTGTTCTGGCACCAGCAGGGCTTCCCCGTCGAAGGCACCGCCGCCGGCCAGCCGCTCCCCAAGGCCCCGCCCGGCCCCGCCGCCCCGCACGATCACGTCCACTGACGGCCGCGCCTCGCCGCGGCCAGGTCCCGGCCACCGTCGGGGTCCAGTCGCGGGCGGCCGCCGTCGCCATCGCCGTCGCCATCGCCATCTTGGCCACGGCCACGGTCGCGGTCGCGGCCACGGCCACGGTCGCGGTCGCGGTCGCGGTCACGGTCACGGTCACGGCCACGGCCACGGTCGCGGTCACGGTCACGGCCACGGCCACGGCCACGGCCACGGTTGCGGTCACGGCCGCGGTCGCGGCCACGGCCACGGTCGCGGTCGCGGTCACGGTCGCGGTCACGGTCACGGCCACGGCCACGGTCGCGGTCACGGTCACGGCCACGGCCACGGTCGCGGGTCGCGGCCACGGCCACGGGTCGCGGTCGTGGACGCCGTCGCTACGTCGGCCCGGGTACCTCCCATAGGCTGGGCGCCGCACCGCCGCGGCGCCAGCCCTCCTGCAGGAGCCACGTCTGCGGCGCGGCGATCGGCAGCGGCTCGAAGCCGGTCGGCCAGGCGAACGGCACGCCGTCGCGCTCGGCCCAGCCGCCGAACGCGATGCCGCTCGAGTAGCGATCGACCTGCGCGCGTTGTTCGCCGAGACCGGCGTGGTCTTCGCGGTGGCGGCGCCAGTTGTTCAGTACGTAGGCCAGCGCGTGGCGCGCCTGCCGCGGCTTGCGGATCGTCGTCGCGTGGTAGCGGTCGGTGAAGACGCGCCCGCGACGCCGCTGGCCGCGCTCCTCCGACACCAGCGCTCTCAGGCGCCGCGACGTCGACACGCACAGCGCCCGCACGCCGTTCGCCAGCGCCAGCCGGTCGTCGGCCTCGCACAGCAGGTGGATGTGGTGCCGCTGGATCGACACGTGCACGACGCGGAAGCTGGTGCGACCAGCGAGCACGAGCGCGATCATCGCGAGCCGCACGGCCGCGTACGCCTTGGCCCGGCGCAGCCGGCCGACCTCCTGGGTCACGCGCAAGACGACGTGCACCGGCAGCCGCCGGTCGTGGAACGGCCGCGCGCGATGCGCGCCCCGCGCCGGCCCCGGCAGCGTCCGCTTGCGCCCCGCGCCCTTCCGCCGACCGCCGCGGCCGGTCGGGTTGCTGCTCGCGCGCCGCGGCGCTGCATCGGCCCCGGGCAGCCCGAGCTGCGTCGGCCGCGTCGCTCGCGACCGCCTCGTCGCGTGGTCCTTCACCTGCGTCGCCATATCGATTGGGCGAACATATCAACGTCGGCGCGAGTGGCAACGCCGAATCGGCGGCGCGTGGTCGATTTCGGCACGGCCGGTCAGGCCGACCGCGGCGCCGGGAAGGCCGCGGCGCCGGGAAGGCCGCGGCGCCGGGAAGGCCGCGGCGCCGGGAAGGCCGCGGCGCCGGGAAGGCCGCGGTAGCGGGCTGGCGCCGAGAGCGCTGTGGAGTTGCCGGCGGTGGTGGACAACCGCGCCAGCAGGCGCCCCGGCGACGCCGACGTCGCGGACGTCGCGCGGTTGCCCACACCGCCTTGAATCGC
>Ga0075163_10001931_pt1 | contig 27995 bp, 21 predicted proteins | sample JI1023141ADNA_FD_71478 | JGI IMG/M metagenome (GOLD analysis project Ga0075163, IMG submission 71478) | Wastewater effluent complex algal communities from Wisconsin, to seasonally profile nutrient transformation and Carbon sequestration -... | ecosystem: Engineered > WWTP > Effluent > Algae...
CTAATTATATGTACCGAGCCTATGGCTCTCATTTTTCATCCACATTCCAATCAACGGATTAAAATCCGTTGTTACAAAACGCCTCGAGCCTACGCCTCTGAAAGTAGCCGTAGAGTCCTTAAGTTAACAACTATGGTGAAGACACGAACCCCGGCAATTAAACCCTTGCCTAAGAGGCGGGGTGAGGACTACTTCACCACCTCAATCAACTTTTCAAACACCTGTTTTAAAAGTGTTCTCACTTTTTCTGCACGAACTTTATCGTATTTCTTCTCGGCATCGTCCATGTAGTTGATCTTCGTCATCTCCAATTGCAACGCATGCCTGTTCTTCAAAGGCTTTCCGTAGTGTCTTGTTATGTAACCTCCTTTAAACGGATGATTATGCGCCACCGAATAGCCACTGGTATTAAGTACACTTAGTGCAGCTTCTGTAAAAGTAGGAGCAGCTGATACCCCATCGGCATCGCCCAGAATAAGATCTGGAAATTTTTCTTTGTGAATGGTTGGCACCAGATGCCGGATGGAATGACAATCCCACAACAACACTTTGCCAAACTTGCGCCTGCGTTGCGAAAGCAATTCTTTTACTTTGGCATGATAGGGTTGATAGTATAACTCTTTTCTGCGTTTTACTTCGGGGAGTTCTACTTCTTGCCGCTCGTCTTTATAAATGTTCTCGCCCAAAAAAGTAGTAGCCGGACAAAGGGGTGTAATCACCCGACCATCTTTATATAATGGTTTACTGTACGGATCGCGATTAAGATCAATTACCCAGCGACTATAATTGGCCGTAATCATGGTAATACCCATAGCCGGGGCAAAGTCGTAGAGAATTTGCACAAACCAATCGGTATCGTCTGGAGCTTTGATCATGGCGGGTTTATACTGACTTTTCAATTCATCTGGAAAAGCGGTGCCACAATGCGGTACACTAACAATAATGGGTACTTCTGGTGCTGTGGCCGGGTGAATTGTATAAACCATTACTTTTTGTTTTTAGATTTTGCCGCGGCTTGTTCTTCTAGCAAGCGCATTTTTTGTGCTACTTCCTCCACAGCAAGTTGCAGTCTTTGCGTTTGATCGTTCAACTGTTGATTCATCTTTTGTACTTCCTGATGACACTCCATAGCCTTCTTTTCATTTTCAACGGCTATTGCGGCTTGGCGATTGGCTTCTGCATGTTGCACAAATGCATAAACAAATGCTATCAAGGCAACTCCAAGCGCGATTCCTATAACTAAGGCACTAATCCGATTATTTCTTAAATCGTTAGTCATATTACTTCTATTTACAATCCTTCAGTTGTTCTTCGCAGATGGTGCGTTGTATCAATGCTTCTTGTTGCGCTTGTTCTGCCATTTTCTGGAATTGCTCTGCTTGCAAGCGTTGTTCATCTGCAATTTTTTCTAACCCTACGCTCTTTGCCGTAGCTTCAGTTGCAATTTTGCGTTGCTGAAAACCATAGCCTAAACTGATCACAACCAATAGCGCCAATCCAATCACTAACACATTTTTGTTCATGATGTTTTGCGTTTAGATTTTTTCTTCGATTTCTTTTCAGGTTCAGGTTGAGTTTGCTGCACAGGAGTTTCCACTACAGCTTCAGCCTGAAGCTTGATTGCATTTTGTAGCTTGGCTATCTCGGCTTTGTATGCAGCTACATCGCGGTTGCCCATGCGCGACTTCAATTGTAAAATGCGTTGAAACGATTCATCAATCCGCGCAGGCGAAATCTGTCCACTCTGAACCAACTTTTTAATAATCGCATGCACTTTATCCACGGTGCGCTCATCGCTGCCTGCAATATTATTAGAGAAGCACATTACATCTACACCAGCATTAATAGCCAATCGAATGGATTCTTCTAAACCAAAATTTTTAGAGATAGCGTGCATCTGCATGTCATCCGAAAAAACTACACCATTAAATCCTAAACGTTTGCGTAAAATGCCATCGAGAATATCTTGCGAAAGTGTGCCCGGATATCCTTTTGCATCCAGATTTTTATTAACAATGTGCGATGTCATAACTGCATCCACATAGCCCGAATCCAATAAGGTTTTATAAGGTTTGAGTTCGCGTTCGTTCCAGGTTGTAGTAACATCGGCAACACCAAAGTGTGTATCTTCTTTAGAGCTACCGTGGCCAGGAAAATGTTTAAGCGAAGTAAGCACTCCATACTTACGATGCATCTTCACCACTTCTTTCGCCATCATAGCAACAGTATCTTCATTTGCCGAATAGGCGCGTTCGGGTTTATAGATAACGGTGTTCTGGGTGATGGCCAGATCCACACAGGGCGCAAAGTTTACATTAAACCCGAGGCCAGCCAACGTGGCTGCCATTGCATCGGCATAAAAACGAACTGAGTCGAGTGACTTTGATTTACCCAAAGTCGCTGCCGTTACTGATTTAGTAAAACCATACTTTTCTTTCAGGCGATTTACTTTTCCACCTTCCTGATCGATACAAATAAACAAAGGTATTGAGGCTGCTTTTTGGTACGTCCATGTCATACTCTTTACCGAAGCAAATGCATTTGGTTTATTGGGAATATTCTTCTCAAAGAAAATCAACGCCCCTACTTTTCCCTTTTTTACTTCATCCAACACCAACGGGTCAACCTCGGCTTTTGGCATTCCAATCAAAATCATTTGCCCGATTTTTATATCGAGCAAATCAGGAGCTTGCGCCATCCCTGATAAACATCCCAAAGACAAAATCCAAAACAACAGTCGCTTCATTCTAAAATCAGATTAATACTTATTATAAATCGTAAACAAAATTTGTTCCATGCGTTTGCGCACATCATTCGCATTAACAAGAAAATTGTTATTCATAAAACTAAAGATGAGTACCCGGCCTTTGTGTGTGCGTATGTAGCCGCTTAAAATATGGTTATTACTTAACGTTCCGGTTTTGCCAAAAATATAAGGCGTATCGTGCTTGTACCAGTTTTTTATAGTACCACTTTGACCACCCACAGCCAGCAAACTAAACAAACGCTGTTCGGGCACCAGGGTATAGAGTTTATCCCATAGCACTGCAATTGACCGTGGGGTAAACAAATTATAGCGCGATAAGCCAGAGCCATCTACCCATTTAGGTTTATCGGGCAAATCGGCCAAACCATTTTTTAGTAAATACTTAATTGCAATTTCTTGTTGTAATGAATCGCTCAGCACACCCGCGCATTGCAGTAACAATTGTTCCGCAATAAAATTATCGCTGTCCTGCATCATTACTTTTAATAAACTATCAAGAGGCACACCTTTTAAGGTAAGCGCATCGGTTGTAGGTAATATAGCAGCTTCCAGAACTTCGCGCTTTAAGGTGTCGCTTAATAATTCAACAACCACATCGTTGGCTGCACGAAATGGAATAGTCCAGTTTCCACTTGTTTTTTTTCCCGTAAAATATACCAACTGATTATCATCTACTCCGCGGGTTACTTCTTCACGATCGCGTTGTTGGTTTGCGATAGTGAAATGTTTCATGAAGTAGTTGGGAAGTGTTGCAAACTGATCTTCCCTTCTTTTTATTTCGATCAGGTTTCCATACACCGGCATGGCCGAACGCTCTGGCGAATAGTAAGAATCATAATCGTTCCAGGCCCAACCGGGCCCAAGTGGATTGTTATAAAAGTTTGTGCCCGAGTAAAAAAGTTTTCCCGGAAAGGACTGCAAAAAATTATAAGCCTTATTGGATTGATAGGTGTTCTTGTACAGAAAGGCAGGATCGCCCATTCCCCAAAAAATCATCGAATCGCCCATAGGCAAATACTGCAATGCCACAGACGAATCGCCCAGAATGGTTAGTGCGGCATAGAGTGTAAATATTTTCGTGTTGGAAGCTGGCGTAAAATACCGATCAGATTGATGTTCGATCAGAAATTTTTTTGTTTGAGGATCGTACAAACTAAACCCGATATGATTTTGCAGGTCGGTTTCAGATTGTTTTACATCTTTTAAAATTACATGGCGGGGCGAGCAAGCCCAGGCAGCCAGCAATACAAGTAAATAAATTAGTCTCATGAATTTAAATATCGGTCTTGAAGAATACTACAATGATGTGTTTCGTGGCCGGCAATAATAAAGCCCAGCGCAACCACACTTAGTTCATTATTGTTGGCAATGCCTTTGCGAACTAACATCTCGGGTGTAAAACTCTCAAACATATCTATTGTAGAGGAACGCAGGTGCGCCATTTCAGCAGCAATTTTTTGCAACGATCTTCCGGATGCATTGGCTTGTGGTGTGTAGTTGTTCTCTTCCCAACCTGCCAAAGCGGTTTTATCGTTTCGCGCAAAGCGCAACGCACGGTATGCAAAAATGCGTTCGGCATCTATCATGTGGCACAACACCTCGCGTATGGTCCACTTGCCGGCAGCGTATTGAAAATCTTTTTTGGGATCTTGTATGGTATGCACCAGTTCCAATGCGCGATGGCCTGAAATGCGCAGAGCCTGAAGCAAGTCGGATTCTTCAACTTGCTTTACATAGTTTTTATAAAAATGCGGAATGGTTTCTAAGTTCAGTAGCATACATCTTAATATTCAGTGAATAATTTTTCGGCCAACTCGGTTTCTACTTTTACATCTTTAGGGCCACCGCCATTGCTGCGGTTGGTGGATAACAATACTTCACTTTGTTTTTGATAATTGTCGAATGGAAGTACAAATGCAGCAGCATTGCTGGCAGCCGGATAAAACGACCAGTAGCGAACAAGCTTTGCACTCTTATCCACAAATAATTTATACTTACCGGTAGTTGAGTCTTTAGGTATTACCACGAGTGAATTATAACGCTGCTTTGCCAACGTATCTTCACCCATGTATTGCAATGAAAAATCTTTGCTCTTGGTAAGGAATGGTAGTGCCAACTCATACAGTGCTCTTGAAAAAGCTGCGTTAACAATTGCGGCTTTGGCAGGATCATCAGTATTATTAAGCTGAGCTTTAGCTTCGCCTGTGGCTAAATTTAAAAGTGTAACCGAGGCATCGCTTTGGTCTTCTACCCGCGCACGCTTTCCATGCTTGTCCCAATAATATGTTACCAGGTCGTCTGCTGATTTCCAGGTGATGTAATGTACTTTATCCCAGTTGCTGCGGCCACCCAGCGCATGCATTACGCTATCGGCAAGCTGAATGGCTGCAGGGTCTGATGCTGCACTATTAAAACCCGCTTCTTCGGGGTTAAGATTTGCTATGGCAGTTTCTTCTTTTGGCTTTTCTAACGAACAACTAAAGGCCAGACCAACTATCGTTAAGAATAAAAGCACTCTCATAGGTTTGGGATTTTTGGTAATGGGTGAAGGTAGTCAAAAAGAGATTGTCTCAAAAGTGGTGATAATACAGGAATTTAAACCGGTGATTCCGAAATAGTGGCTGAAGGGCCGTTGATCTTTATTTGTCAGCTCTCAAATGGCGTAAATTTGGGCGAGCTTACAATTATTTTTGAAATTATTCTGCCAACGTTTATGTATGAAACGTGGCTGGACTTTCGAAGCGCATCACTGTCCCACGACACGAAACGTAATTTGAAAAACTAAACTACAAATTTACACTGAACCCCAGCCATGTTTTATACATTTTGTTGGCAGTAGTTGGGCTTCGTCCGTTATTGTCAATGAGTTTTTTTTCTCTGCCGTTGCTTTAAAGTCCACGCGATGTCCACTGTCCACGAAGCCAAACTCCTTTTTTACGTACCCTTACTTCATTTCTTAAATATTTTAGTTAGTGTCGGTATTACTACTGGTAGTCCTATTGCTGTCAGTATGAGTCCCTTTATTAATTCGTCATTGTAGGCTGATGAGTCGGCCTTTAGTAGCCAAATCTCCGGCATAATTATATAACCCAAAGTATATGCTAAGTTAATAATGATTGAAAGGAGAATTGGATAGAAAATATTTTTTGACTCCTTAAAAACATGATTCATGAATAAGTTAAGAACTGTCCCCCCAATTATGTTTTGATACCAATAACCGTAGAATAACGAAGTCAGAATTGTCGATTTCTCATAGCCTAAGTACTTAGTGAGTCCGCCTAACAGGAAACCTTGGTATATAAATGTCAATCCAATTGGATAAGCTATTTGATTAATGATGGCAAAAGGTTTCGAGGCCGAGCTAACATACAAGTTGTTGTCGACAAATTGATTTATTACAAACTCGTCAAATAATTTTGCCTTGAGAACGTAAAAAATTATATATGTCCCAAGTCCAAAAATTGCAATTCCGAACAGTCTCCCAATGTTTATTTTGAAGTCACCGTAATTTTTAAAGTTCTCCGTTATTTCGTCTGTAAGTTTCTGTCTAAATAATATCACTATCAAGATTATTGTCCCAACTAAAAATGTGATGTAGAAAATATACTTGTGGGGAATTTTGTTTTCCCAGAAGTCGGGATTTGCATAGGAATAGAACAGAGAGAATAAAATGTATTCAGTCAGAATTAGTCCTGCGCCAATCAGTAGTCCGTACTTTGAAAAATTTGTTTGTTGTCTGTCCATTGGTTTCGAGTCGAAATCTGTCTACGGGAAAGTTTGAATTTTTTTTTTGTATTTGTCGGCCGAGTTTGTCGGTTTACACGTCACTGTCCCACGAGCCAGCCCAATTACTGCCAACTCTTAGCTTTAAGCCATTCCAATTGCTTAAAGCCGACATCCGTATGTAAGATATAAGAAACTCACCCTATCTAACAAATCAAAAACAGGATCTCAGAATGAGCCTCCGTGTATCACTTCTCTTTATCCCAAATGCGCCTGATGCGGTATTTACCCTCAACGTATTTCATCATAGAATCGCGCGCAAAAATCTCGACTGGGAAAATGGCCAGCGCAACAAAAACCTGAATAATAAACTCTATTACCGGGGAGGTTTTTATACCAATTAATGAACTGATTGCCGTTTGTAAAAATTGTACCAGCATTACGATGGTGAGCAACGATAAAATCTGGCTTACAAATCGGTACCGCGCATTTGCCCGACCAATCCGTAATGATAATGCTACCAGCAAACTAAAAACAGAAAACTCAAGGGCATAAAACCACCAGCGTTTCCAATAAGGTGGTAAAACTTTAAAAACTATTTGTTCAATTTTTGATTCGTTGCCAAGCAAATCGCGCGATTGTACTTGCAACTGGTATTTGCCTGGCGGCAGATAGGAAAAAGCAATCTCGTTGTTTGCTTGCGACCAGGGTGACCATTGCGTGTTAAGACCTTTTACCTGATAGCGGTATTGAGTTGCATTTAACCCGAGATAGGCCGGTTGAATAAACTCAAAAATGATAGCACCTTCATGCTGCTCCACTTCAATCTGCTCAGCCAAACTTATCTCTTGCCCTCTTATTTCGCGTAAATACAGCGGGTAAGTTGTGGCTGTGCCGGCCACGGTACCTGAAAAGCGATACAATTCGTTTGAAGCTGTAATTACCCACAGGTTATTTCCACCCTGATCGGGCGCGAGGTAGCGTAGATTGGGAAACATACCCAACCACTCCAGCTTAAGCGATTGCACTCTGCTATCAACTGTGCGCCAACGGGTACCATCGTTAAACCAGAAGTAGCCACCCGAAGCAAAGTACTTACGCGGCCCCGGAAGTGAATCGAATTTTACAAATGCAGACTTGTGATCGTAAATACTAAACTGGCCCGATGCTGCCATGTAAACTTCGTTACCATAGGCAAGGCCTACGGTTTCATCGCGCGAAGGATTGTTGATGGCAATGGATTCTAAATCGGTAATGTCGCCATCAACAGTTTCTATTTTATAGATGTATGCTTTACCGCAAAGCCAGACGTTCTCCAGTCGGTCTTCAAAAATATGGCTGATAGGTTCGCGAATAGAATCCAACAAAAAAGTCTCTTGCCAGTTGGCACCAACCTGTTGATAGGTTTTGATTTGTTGTGATGTGCTTACTATTAATTGCTTTAGCGATGGCGAGAAAAAAATGGTGCGCACGGCACCCGTTACTATTGGCTTTGAGGTAAGGCCCTCCACTTCAAACAACCCATTTACGCCAGTGGCTATTAGTTTGTTGTTAACAATAGTTAGTTGTGTAACCTTGCTTTCAATGCCCGCTATGCGTTTGTATTCATATCGCACTTGTTTAGGTAATTCTGGTTTAGGAAGTACTGGCTGTACACCTCTTCGCGCGCGGCTGGTAACAGCAGCAACTGGCTCAGCTGATGACGTTATTTCTACTAATTCGAACAAGCCCAATGTAGTTCCAACAAACACACTTCCATTAAAAGTTTGGGCACAAAGTAAGTTGCCGGTTAAACCGGGAAAATGATCGAACGATCGAAATGGAACCTGAGGTGCAATGCGTGTAAAGCCATACTCGTGCGATACCCATACGCCATCATTACCATCATCTAATATGGTGTACACTTCATTGTCGGGTAACCCGTTGAAGTAATCTACCACTTGTTCAGTTTCGCCAGTTGCGGCATTTATAAAAATTACACCACCTCGTAACGTTCCAAGTGCAATCAGGTTATCGTTAATCCAGGCACCGGCCACCAGCATATTTTTTGATAAGAAGGTGCTGTCTTTTAAAACAAGCTCCTGCATAAGATTGCTATTCAAAATAAAAACCCGATTGTCGTCCATGCCCAACAAAACAGTTTTTCCCTGACTGGCAAAAATCAAATTAGCTGGCGAAAATTCTGCTGCGCTAAGTTTTTGATCTTGCACTTTCTGTAACCCGCGATTTGACGTGCGCAGATAGATAGCATCATTGATGGTGAACATTTCAAGAAAGGCTCCATAAGAATTATCGGCCTTCAATGTCCAGCTTGTTTGATTTGTTTGTGGCGAAAATGCAATCAACTGATCAGAAGCCAGAAAAAGAACAAGATCACCTTGTATACCAACACCTATAAAATTTCCTTCCACTAAGGGAATATACGTGCGCTGGGCTTCAAATTTTTTATTGAGCTTTCCGCCACCGGCTACGCCCGCTAAATAAACTTCGGTGCCCTTGGTGGCTACAGCATGCACTGCTCCGGGAACAAATACTTCGTTCCAGTTTTTTCCATCAAACTCCAGTATGCCCTGGCGATTGGCAAAATACAATTCGCCCTGATCGTCCTGCATAATAAACCGACTACGAAAGTCTATGCGATCATCGGGGGGAGTAAAATGTGATAAATAGTAAGCCCCGGTTTGGGCTTGCAAAAAATGCGATGTTAAATACAGCGCGAGCAGGCAAAAAAGTGGGCGCATAAAATGTTAAGTGCCTCTAAAATTAGAAGTATTAACTGTTAAATAAAAAGTTTTTTAGCTTATACGGCTCCAGTTAACCACCGTGCGTTTCAATGAATCTACCTGTTGGCGTACGACTTGGTTCTCGGGTTTTTCTAACATTGGATCCGTTTGCAAAATTTCAGTTGCTGCATCGCGGGCTACTTTCAAGATCTCACCGTCTTTACCCAAATCGGCAATCAATAAATCAAGCGCACCACTTTGTTGTGTGCCCATTAAATCGCCTGGCCCACGTAACTTCAAATCGGTTTCTGAAATCTCGAAACCATTATTTGTTTTTACCATGGTATCAATACGCACACGCGAGTCGGCACTGAGTTTATTGCCTGTCATTAAAATACAATACGATTGCTCGGCTCCACGCCCTACCCGGCCTCGCAATTGATGCAACTGCGATAAGCCAAAACGTTCGGCACTTTCAATTACCATTACCGATGCATTGGGCACATCTACGCCTACTTCAATTACGGTGGTGGCTACCATTATTTTTGTTTCGCCTTTTACAAAGCGTGCCATCTCGTAATCTTTTGCATCGGCCTTCATCTGGCCATGCACAATACTAATGGGCACATCCGGAAATGCCCGACTGAAACTTTCGTATCCATCCATTAAATGTTTCAGATCAAGTTTTTCTGATTCATCTATCAGCGGATAGACAATATAAATCTGGCGGCCTTCATTCAATTGTGTTCTGATAAAACCATTTACCTGTAAGCGATGCGAATCATAACCATGCGAGGTTTTAATAGGCTTGCGTCCTTTCGGTAATTCATCAATAACTGAAATCTCCAGATCGCCATACAACGTCATAGCCAAGGTGCGCGGAATGGGTGTGGCCGTCATTACTAACACATGCGGAAAAACGGTAGCATTCTTTTGCCAGAGTTTAGAACGCTGCGCTACACCAAACCGATGTTGCTCATCAATAATAGCCAGACCAAGTTTGTGAAACTTCACACCTTCTTCCAATAAAGCATGTGTGCCCACTAATATTTTAAGTGTGCCATCTTCCAATGCCTGGTGTATGGGCTTACGCTGATTTTTCTTTACCGAGCCAGTAAGCAACGCAATTGGAAGATCCATCTTATCGGCATATTTTTTCAGGTTGGCATAATGTTGCTGCGCCAGAATTTCGGTGGGAGCCATTAATGCGGCTTGTGCGCCACTACCTACTGCCAGCAACATGCAGATAAAAGCTACTATCGTTTTACCACTGCCCACATCGCCTTGTAATAAGCGGTTCATCTGCTTACCGCTTTTCATATCGGTATAGATTTCCCGAATTACGCGCTTCTGCGCTTCGGTTAAATCGAAAGGCAAATGTTCTTTATAGAATTGTGTGAGAATGGATGTATCGGTAAACGCCATTCCCTTAAACTTATCCTGCCGAACCAACTTCATCTTTATCAGGCGCAGTTGTATGTAGAAGAGCTCTTCGAACTTTAACCGGTAGCGTGCTTGTGTAAGCAGGATTTCGCTTTGCGGAAGATGAATGTTTTGTAATGCCGTGCGTTTATCTGAAAGATTATGTTGTTTGAGTAATGTAACCGGCAGCGTTTCGCGAATGTGATTTTGTGCCAACGGAAAAAGCAAAGCCATCAGTTTAGAGATGAGCTTGCTATCGATATGCCGCGCTTTTAGTTTTTCTGTAACGTTATAAACCGGATGCAGGTAACCTCCACGCTCGTTGCCTGTTGTAATGACTTCAATTTCCGGGTGCGCAATTGAAATTTTATTTCCAAACAAATTGGGTTTACCAAAAACAACATAGGGCGTGTTTAGTTTTATTTTATCCAGCACCCAATTGATTCGTTGAAACCAAACCAACTCTATGCTTCCGGTTTCATCTTTAAACGTACCCACCAACCGTTTTTTAAAACCGACACCAATAGTTTGAAAGCCGGTAATGGTTCCCTTCAGTTGTATGCCGATAGCAATTTCATCAATGGTTTCGGCAACTTCTTTTACTTTATAAAACCGGGTGCGGTCTTCATGGCGAAAAGGATAATATTGAATAAGATCGCCAAACGAGTGCAGACCCAATTCTTTTTGGAGCAATGCGGCCCGTTGTGGCCCTACACCTTTTAAAAACTCGATTGATGTTTGGAAGAAGGTTGACACACCTAAAAGTATTGACTATTCTTTAATCTTATTTTGGCGAACAATTAATTATAAGTCCTGTACATCGGATACTTAAACTTATTTTAATAGCCATCTTTTTAGTTGTCCTTGAGCCTCTGTATGTGAGATAATCTGATTGGTGTTAGAGTGCTCTAATCCCTTTTCAATTTTCTTAATAAAAACCAATCGGTTAAGAAAATCTTCAAGCTTGAAAGAATCAGGTAGGCCTGCTAATGTTTGCAACACTTGTTCTTTGGTAAGCATAAATTATAAATGCCGAAATTATTGGTATAAACTCTATCGATAACTAACGGTCATTTCAATTTTTTGAAGCCTTCCACTCCAACGTATTAATCAAATGCAGCGTTTCTTTTTTCATAAACTCAATAGCCGGAGCGAGGGAATCATTTTGCACCGCAGTGTTAAAATACAATGCGCCTCGTAAAAAGTTTTTAGATGAATCCGTCATTGTAAACTGAAACTGACTGGGCACATCGCCCGCTATCTCGGCAATAATTGCAGTTTTGCCCGATGGCGTTACTATACTCACTTCATCAATAGCATACGCTTTTATCTGTTGCTTAGAGGTAAGCCTGTAAGCATCATTCAATAAAGTTTTCAGCAAATCATCTTTGTTGTTTAGCTTTTTGTAGGTGATGTGAATGTTGGCTTTTAATTCGGGATAATAGATTTCAATCCAATGCCGCTCGCTTATCCAAGATGTATCGTCCAGCAACCGCGCGTGTTTGGAATACTCAAACTGATACGGCAATGAATCGGGTGATGGTTGATACTCAGCTGCCGGTAGTACCAATCGGTTATAACCCTTGGGTTTGGGTTTGTAATCGCTCTTGCAGCCGACCAATGTAAGTGTAAGAAAAAATATGCCCCATGATAAAATGCTCATGGGGCTTTTGTTATAATTCTTCATTTTAAAATGGAAGATCGTCTGTGGCGTTATCATTCGATTTCATGTCATCGCCAGCGGCAGGTTGATTGTAAGCCGGTGATGAACCGCCTGCATTTCCACCACCCTGGCGCGAGCCCAGTAGCGTCATGTTATCGCCTACAATCTCGGTAGTGTAGCGCGTTACACCTTCTTTTTCCCAGCTGCGTGTGCGCAACTTGCCTTCAATATAAACCTGATCGCCTTTGTGCAGATACTTCGCGGCAATGTCGGCCAACCCCCGCCACAATACTATATTGTGCCATTCGGTTATTTCCTTTCGCTCATTGGTGGTTTTGTCTTTGTACGTTTCGGTTGTGGCCATTGAAAAGTTGGCCACCGTAGCTCCGTTTTCAAGGTTTCTTACTTCCGGGTCTTTGCCCAGTCTTCCTACTAAAATTACTTTGTTTACTCCTGACATATATTTATTGTTTTATTTTCTTAATGAATTGATGCCACAACTTTAATTGCCGCCAATGATTAAAGATAATAAGTCATTACTGTAACCTCTAACCTGAATTTAGCAATAACCACGGCCTTAGGTCGTGGTGTGATAAACGAAATTGGATTTGGCTTCAGCCAAAAATCTATTTGGCTAAAGCCCACTATTGCTTCATTAATTTTCCCCCGACCTAAAGGTCAGGGTTATTTTTCTAATGAATAAATTGGATTTAACACATTTCAATTTTCAAAAGTAACAATTATCAGCTACTCTAAGTAAGCCACATCCTGCAGGTAGCGCGAAATTAAAACGGGTTTTGGCAATTGTTCAATCTGTTTTTTAGAATATGCTTTTAATCCACCACCCTTAATGTGTTTTTGCAGTGTTGCCTGTAGTGCTACCTCAATAAACCGAACTACTAATTTTTGATGCGACAAAATGTGTTTATACGCTTTGCTAACGCTCTTGGCACGCACATTAATATTATGGCGTTTAAAAAGTTGTTGTGTGCTAATGCTTTTCTTTTCTTCCAGCACTAAAAAATCATACAAGCCATTCCAGATATCCCCAGCCGGGCGCTTGCGCAGATAAAGTTGTGTTCCTTTTTTGATTACGAGATAATATAAGTGCCGTGTCTTTACTTTGGTGCGCGTTAGTTTAACGGGCAACTGTGTTTGCAGATTTTGATTGTTCGCTACACAGATCCGCGCAAGCGGGCAACTTGCGCAGGCTGGATTTTTAGGTGTGCATTGCAACGCACCAAACTCCATTACTGCCTGGTTAAAAACTCCGGGTTTATCTTTGCTGATAAGCTCATTCGCTTTTTCAAAAAAATATTTTTTGCCTGCTGGCGATGCAATGTCATGCTCTATTCCAAACACACGCGCCAACACCCGAAATACATTTCCATCTACCACAGCAACAGGCTCATTAAAAGCAAATGACGCAATGGCGGCAGCCGTGTAACTACCCACACCCGGAAGTTTTAATAGTTCTTCGTAGCTGTTGGGAAATTTTTCGTGATATTCATTCACAACTTTTTTGGCGCAGGCATGCAGGTTGCGCGCACGCGAATAATAACCTAATCCCTGCCAAAGGCGCAACACTTCATCCTGGCTGGCATTGGCCAGTTTTTTAACGGTGGGGTAGCGTTCAGCAAAAGCCTGATAATACGGAAGCCCTTGTGCGACACGCGTTTGTTGCAGAATAATTTCCGAAAGCCAGATTTTGTACGGATCGCGGGTATGGCGCCAGGGCAGATCGCGCTTGTGCCTGTCGTACCAATCCATCACCAGCCGGGCAAACGCTGACTTAGCCTTACTCATTAAAAAATATTTTTAATATCGCGAAAGTGTGAAAAACAATCGTTTCGTGGCGAATGTTTCGACTACTGGTCGCAATTATTCATGCCATGTGGGTGATAATCAACAAATTCATTTTGCGATTGAACAAACTCGTTTAAATTTGCAACCCTGATTTTTTAAAACACCATTCACCCTTTTATAATTATTGTACCGTGACTAAAGCTGACGTAATCAATCAAATCGCTGAAAAAACCGGAATCGACAAAGCTGATGTATCTGCATCGGTAGAGGCGTTCTTCAACATCATTAAAAGCAACATGGCTGCCGGCCATAATATTTATGTGCGCGGCTTCGGTAGCTTTATTAATAAGAAACGAAAGAAGAAGATTGCGCGCAACATCTCTCGCAACACGGCCATTGTAATTGATGAGCATTACATTCCTAGCTTTAAGCCAGCCAAGATTTTTATTAACAAAATCAAGAATAGCGATAAAGTAAAATCGCTTGCTGAAAAAAATTAACCAATTCGTCAATCTATAGATTAGCCAATTTGCTTATCGGCTAATTGACCAATTGATAATTAATGTTAAAGACACGCATCATTTTAATTGTTGTAGCCGCCTTATTGGTGTGGTTAATTTTTCTATTGCCTAAATCGGTAGTGGAAAATGAAAGCCAGCTTAAAGAGGCTGCCCCGGAAGAAACTCAAGGCGCAGGTCATGCCGCGGTTCCGGCTACGCTTTCGGCAACTATAAAGAGTGTGCGGGCGCAGTTTCAATCGGATTCGCCAAATCAAAAAAATGCTATCTTTGCCGACTCTCTAAGAACCCTGTATACGCAAGCTGGTCAGTTTGATAGCGCGGCATGGTTCGCAGGGCAGGCAGCAACGTTCTTTAACACAACCGAAAGTTTTTTGAATGCCGGCAACAGCTATTACGAAGCTTACTCCTTCGCCATGGAACCGGCCAAACAGGAGCAACTGGCAGAGCAAACCCGCGCATGGTTAGGCAAAACTATTGAGGCTGATCCAAAAAATCTGGAAGCCAAAACAAAAGTGGCCATGACTTACTTTACCTCTAATCCACCCAAAGGTGTGGGCTTGTTGCGCGAGGTGCTGGCAGAAGATCCAAAAAACGAATTCGCACTTTATAATATGGGTATGCTGGGCATTCAATCGCGCCAGTACGACCGGGCCATTGAACGCCTGGAAGAACTAAAAGCGGTTAACCCTAACCATATTCAAGGTGCGCTTATGCTGGGTATTGCCTATCAAAACAAAGGTTTGAAAGACAAGGCACGCCAGCAGTTTGAACTTGTAAAGAAGTTAGATAAGGACCCCGCGGTACAAGCTACCGCAGATTCTTATCTGAAAGATTTAGATAAATAATTGTTTAACCCCTCTCGCGCCAAGCGGGACAAAAACCAAAAGCATTATGCCAAGTGGTAAGAAAAGAAAGAAACACAAAATGGCTACTCACAAACGCAAAAAGCGTTTGAGAAAGAATAGACATAAGAAGAAATAAAAAACCTCACCCCAAACCCCTATCCAAAAAGAGAGGGGCTTAAGGTCTAAATTTTTAAAGTTTTGAGTAACGAACTTATTATCAGTGCTACTCAGAACGGATGTCGCATAGCTCTTCTTAAAGACAAACAACTTGTTGAATTCCACGAAGATGAAGGTGGGGGCAAGTTTGCAGTTGGTGATATTTACCTGGGGACTGTTAAAAAAGTAGTTCAGGGACTTAACGCAGCATTTATTGATATTGGGTACGAAAAGGATGCCTTTCTGCATTACCTTGATCTGGGCCCTCAATTCAATTCGCTTCAGAAATACACCAAACTTGTAAAGTCTAAAAAGATTACCGGAGGACGGCTGGATAAATTTCAATTAGAGAAAGAAATTGACAAGCATGGCAAAATAGGCCAGCAGCTTTCCAAGGGCCAGCTCATTCCGGTACAGGTAGTTAAAGAACCCATTTCTACCAAAGGCCCGCGACTTTCGTGTGAGTTATCAATTGCCGGACGCTACCTCGTGTTGGTACCCTTCGGCCATGGTGTAAATGTATCCAAGCGCATTTCCAGCAGTGAAGAGCGCAAGCGACTGCAACGTCTTATCCAATCCATTAAACCCGAAAACTTTGGTGTGATTATTCGCACCGTAGCCGAAGGCAAAGAAGTGGCCGAGTTGGATAAAGACCTGCGCAGCCTTGTTAAAACCTGGGAAGATGGTGTTGCCCGCCTGGTGGATGGCAATCCACGCGATAAAATGATTGGTGAGCTAAGCAAAACCTCATCGGTATTACGCGATGTGCTTAACGAGTCGTTCGACAATGTGCATGTAGACGATAAAAAAATCTTTGAAGAGGTTAAAGGCTACATTCACAACATCGCTCCTGAAAAGGAAAAGATTGTAAAGTTCTATTCCGGTAAGGCTAAAATTTTTGAGCACTACGGAATTGAAAAGCAAATCAAGTCGGCCTTTGGACAAACCGTGAGTTTACGCGGTGGCGGCTATCTGATTATCGAACACACCGAAGCATTACATGTTATTGATGTAAATAGCGGCAACAAATCCAATCGCGAAGAGAATCAGGAAACCACAGCCATGTCAGTAAACATTGAAGCTGCTAAAGAAGTGGCGCGTCAATTACGCTTACGCGATATGGGCGGCATTATTGTGGTTGACTTTATAGACATGCGCAATGCTGAAAACAAACGCGTAATCTATAATGCCATGAAAGAGGCAATGGAGCTGGATCGCGCCAAGCACACCGTACTTCCGCTCTCTAAGTTTGGATTGATGCAGATTACCCGCGAGCGCGTGCGCCCGCAGATGAATATTGTTACCAAAGAAGTTTGCCCTACCTGCAACGGTACCGGCAGTATTGTGGCCAGTATTTTAATTACCGATCAGATAGAACAACATTTAGATCACCTACTGATTAAACAAAACGAAAGTAATCTGGTGTTGGCATTACATCCTTTCTTGTATGCTTACTACACAAAAGGAATCATTTCCAAGCGCGTGAAGTTTTTCTTTAAATATAAAAAGTGGTTAACGTTGGTTAAAGACAGTTCGCTGGGCATTACCGAGTTTCACTTTTTAAATAAAGACGGTGAGGAAATTGAGGTGGGAAATAAGCCTGCTGTTGCAGAAGCAGAAGATTAACTGGTAAAACTGCCAGTAATTTTTGATCTTGTGCAATGCTACGGGTATTACAGGTTTTAAGTATTTGTCTCTTAAACGGGAATCTTTTCAGTCAGGCTCCGGCCTGCGAAAGGGTTCCCTTTTTAATTCAAGTCTTAAAACAACAGCACCTGCAACCACCTGCGCTTGACGATGCCTGGGTTACACAGGTTTATGAAGAATTGTTTATTCTGTTGGATCCGGCTCAAACCATTTTTAAACAGTCCGACTTAAACGAGCTCGCCAAATCTAAATTAGCAAACGATCCGGCAAACACCAGTTGCCTTTTACTGCCTGAAATTAGTAAGCGTTATACCATCCGGCTTGCCGAAGCGGAAAAGTATATTACGGATATGCTAAAAAGTAAAATCACTTTTAGCAACAAAGAAACTGCCCACATTGATCCTGATACCGATTGGGCAAAAGACAAAGCTGAACTAGAATATCAATGGCTAACCACAATTAAACACCAGTGCCTGGTTTGGATGCAACGCAATGCTCAGGCAAGTTTGGCTACACTAACTCCAAAAGAATTAACTCCATTAGAAGAACAAGCACGCAATGCCATTTTAAAAAGTGAGCAGTTACGCTTTGCCCGAATGAAAGCAATAGCAGCAAATGAAAACAATAGTTTAAACGTTACTTTCTTTAAAGCAATCGCTCATTCGTTTGATCCGCACACGGAGTACTTTACCCCCGAACTAAAAGAGAAATTTTTCAACTCACTTGATAAGGAAGGATTATCCTTTGGCATTGAATGGACCGAAGATCAGTTAGGCAGAATAAAGATTGCCAGACTAAATCCGGGTGGTGCTGCGTGGAAAAGTAATGAACTTAACCAAGGCGATGAATTGCTTTCCATTAGCTGGAATGATGGTGCAGCTAAAGATGTATTGCAGTACGATCTGGAAACACTCTACCACGATTTTGAATCTACCGAATACAAATTGGTTTCAATAACGGTTAAAAAATCTGACGGACAAGTGCGGACGGTTAGCATGGCCAAAAGCAAAATAGAATTAACAGACAATGCTATTCGTAGCTATGTTTTGAGTGGCACAACCAAAGTAGGTTATATTATGTTGCCCGGTTTTTATGGCAGCGATGGCGAGTCCACAAAAGGTTGTGCCGATGATGTAGCCCGCGAAATTCTAAAACTCAAAAAAGAAAACATTGCCGGGCTTATTCTTGATTTGCGTTTTAACGGAGGTGGTTCGTTGCTGGAAGCAATAAATCTTGCCGGTGTTTTTATCGACAACGGGCCGCTCGCACTTATGCAAGAAGTTAATCAGCCAGCCGTTACCCTTAAAGATCTCAATCGCGGAATGTTGTACTCCGGGCCTTTGGTAATTCTGATAAACGGCTACAGTGCTTCAGCATCCGAACTTGTAAGTGCAGCTTTGCAGGATTGGAATCGGGCAATATTAGTAGGCAGCAAAACCTATGGAAAAGCAACAGGCCAGATTATTCTACCCATAGATAACCCGGCACTAAGCGGATTTATAAAAGTTACTAACGAACGACTCTATCGGGTAACCGGCAAAAGCTTGCAACAAAAAGGAATAACCCCCGATATAGAATTACCCGATGCCTATGAAGTTTTTTTTCATCGCGAGCGTAATCTAAGAAACTCTATTACGCCTGATTCTATTGTTAAAAAAGTTTATTACGCTGCCCTGCCAGCATTACCCCTTGCAGAATTGAAGCAGCGTAGTGTGCAACGGCAGGCTAATGCGTTTAAAGAAATTGTGGCTGTGGCCGATTTGCTTGCAAAACCCATTCCGCTCGATCCGGTTGCCTATGCCGCTTACTACACCCGGTTTGAAACAGATTACAAACCTATGCCTTCAAAAACTTATAGCGTCTCAATTACTGGTTTTGATACCAACCTGCATGCCGCAGATAGTTATCGAAAAATAGTTAGCGATGAGGTGTTGGACGAAATAAGCAAGAGCCGGTATATTGAAGAAGCTTTTCACATTATTCAGGATTACATTGCTTTAACTAAAACAAAATAAGTTGTGAAATATTTACTGGTGGCTTTTCTACTTCTTTCGCAGGTGTTGCCTGCGCAAACCAACTCCGATGCCGGGGAATACCTGGGCCGCATTGGCGAACAGTTTGGCGAAATTTCTAAAGACCTGATGAGCTATTCCAGCGCTACCGCACATGGTAGAGGTACACGCAAGGTTGAGAAGAAAAGACAAGAACTTATTGCTACTCTAAAACAGGCAGAGTTTAATGTGCGTAAACTTCGCCCTTTTAAAGAGAACAGCCAGTTGCGCGATACCGTTGCATCTTACCTGCACTTATCGCGAATTGTACTTACCGAAGATTTTGGAAAAATCATAAACCTAGAAGATGTAGCTGAACAATCATACGATGCTATGGAGGCATATTTGTTGGCAAAAGAGTTAGCTTACGATAAGCTCGACCAAAGTTTTGATCGGGTAAAGGAACAACAAACAGCTTTTGCACAGAAGTATGAAATCAAACTCATTGAAAATGAAAGCGAGCTATCGCGCAAGCTTGAAAAAGCGGGCAAAGTAAACTCTTATTATAATCAGGTATATCTCGTTTTTTTCAAGAGCACTAAAGACGAAGCCTACCTGATGGAAGCCCTCAGCAAGGGTGATGTAAATGCTATGGAGCAAACCAAGAATGCTTTGGCCACCAGTTCGGCCGAGGGATTGAAAAAGCTTGTACAGATTGGCGTGTATAACTACGATGCTACCTTAAAAATTGCGTGTAGCCAGATGCTCACTTTTTTACAACAAGAAGCCAACGATAAAATGCCTGGCCAGATCGATTTTTATCTGAAGAAAGAGAATTTTGAAAAACTTAAAAAAGCACTCGATAGCAAAAGACAGAGCGATCGCACCCAAGCTGATATTGACGAATACAATAAGAGTTTAAAAGAATACAACGATGCTGTTACCCGTTACAATACCGTAAATAATGAGCTAAACAAAAAGCGAAGTGTGGCCATAGATCAATGGAATAAAGCCGTGGATGTTTTTATGGCTAAACATGTACCCCGCTACCGGTAAATACCTTCTGCCAACCTGTCATTTTTAGTAACTGGAATGCCATTTGATTAGTGGCTGGTGCATTATTTTTTCAATCAAAAGCTGACAAACTATGACTACAACTTCAGAAAAAGGTACCATCTCCATTCATACCGAGAATATTTTCCCCATCATTAAGAAATTCCTGTACTCCGACCACGAAATCTTTTTGCGCGAGTTGGTGAGTAATGCCGTGGATGCTACCCAAAAGTTAAAGAAGCTTGCCTCGCTGGGCGATTTTAATGGCGAACTGGGCGATCTTAAAATTGAAGTGAGTTTCGATAAAAAGAACAAGACCATTACCGTTAGCGATAAAGGGCTTGGCATGACTGCAGATGAAATTAAAAAGTACATTAACCAGATTGCGTTTTCCGGAGCCACTGAGTTTGTTGAAAAGTTTAAAGACAAAACCGATGCAAAAGACATTATCGGGAAGTTTGGTCTTGGCTTCTATTCGGCTTTTATGGTGGCCGATAATGTAGAGATTGTTTCAAAATCGTTTAAAGAAAATACAGAAGCTGCACGTTGGTTATGCGATGGCTCTACCGAGTTTGAACTTTCGCCAGCCACAAAAGAAACCCGCGGCACCGATGTAATTCTACACATCAATGCCGACTCAGAAGAATTTTTAGATGAGTTTCGTTTAAAAGGTATTCTGGAAAAATATTGCAAATTCCTTCCGGTAGAAATCAAGTTCGGCACCAAAGAAGAAAGTGTTGAAGATGGTGTAGATAAAGACGATAAGCCAAAATATAAAACCGTTACCAGCGATCGTATCATCAACAACACCGCACCCATCTGGACAAAAGCCCCGCTGGAATTAAAAGATGAAGATTACCTGAAGTTTTATAAAGAACTCTATCCGTTTAGCGAAGATCCGCTCTTCTGGATTCACCTGAATGTAGACTATCCTTTTAACCTTACGGGAGTGCTTTACTTTCCCAAAATCAAAAACGATTTTGAAATTCAGCGCAACAAAATTCAACTCTACTCGCGGCAGGTATTTATTACCGATGAGGTAAAAGATGTAGTGCCCGATTTTTTAATGTTGTTACATGGCGTGTTGGATTCGCCCGATATTCCGCTCAACGTATCGCGCAGCTATCTGCAAAGCGATGCCAATGTAAAAAAGATTAGCGCGCACATCACAAAAAAAGTAGCCGATAAACTGGTGGACATGTTTATTAAAGATCGTGCTGAGTTTGAAAAGAAGTGGGACGACATAAGCGTGTTTGTAAAATACGGCATCATCAGCGATGAAAAGTTTTACGAGAAAGCAAAAGAATTTGCGTTGTTGAAAAATGTGGATAGCAAATACTTCACTTTCAAAGAATACGAAGAGCAGGTAAAGCCCAATCAAACCGATAAGGACAAAAATGTAATTTACCTCTACACCACCAACGCTGCCAAGCAACATGCATTTATTGAAAGTGCTAAAAATCGCGCGTACGATGTGTTAGTGTTGGATGGCGTGTTGGATAGTCACTTCATTAACCATCTGGAACAAAAACTGGAGAAGACACAGCTAAAACGAGTAGATAGCGAAACAATAGATAAGCTGATTGCCAAAGATGAAAAGGTGGCGAGCGTGCTCAGTAAAGAAGAAGAAGAAACAGTAAAGAAAGTTTTTGAAACGGCCATTAACAATACCAACATGACGGTGGCTGTGGAATCACTTTCGCCAGATGATCTACCCGTAACCATTACCATGAGCGAGTGGATGCGCAGAATGAAAGACATGCAGAAAACCGGAGGCGGTGGGGGCATGTATGGATTTATGGGCGCCATGCCCGATAACTATAATGTGGCCATTAACGGCAACCATGCATTAGTTCAAAAAATTCTGAAAGCCGAAAGTGACGATCAGAAAAACAAATTGGCTAAACAGGTTTACGACTTAGCGTTGCTTTCGCAAAACCTGCTTACCGGTGCCGATCTTACCAACTTTATAAAGAGGAGCGTAGAGTTGGTAGGTTAATTCAAGGTTGACAACCTTGCCATCCCGGATCAAAAAGGTTGTCAACCTTCTAAAACCTTTGAAATAAATTTTTCCTAACTTCGTTTTATCTTTCCGATGAAACGAAGTTTTTTATTTATAGCGATACTGACTGGAAGCGCAGCTGTAGCCCAGGTGCAACCCAATGTGCAGGAAGGCCAGTTTACGTTCGATACCGACAAGCCCTTCACCTTGCTGGAACTGGATCAGAACGAAGAGCCCATCCCCACCAAAAAGAAAAAACCAAAACGTAAAGTTTATTACGGCATTAAAACCAAAAAAGCTTTTACCCGAAAAGGCTTTGGCGATAAGATGACGGTTGAGTTATTCTACGTTTTAAAAAAGCCCGATAAACCCACAGGTTTTGCACGCGATGTGTACTGGTACGATTTCACCCGCAAGGAATTACGCAAAACCAGTGTAAGCGCATTTGATGTGAAGAAAGGTGTGTTAGCGCACGGCCCTTATAAAAGAATGGTGGGTGAAGATGTAATTGAAGAAGGTATTTTTTTTAAAGGCACCAAACACGGACGCTGGATGCGCTACGACCGGCAAGACCTCGTTGAAGACAAAGAGAAGTATTATAAAGGCTGGCCGAAAGAATCACTTGTAACCTATTACGATCCGAACGAAAGAAAAAAACTAAAAGAAATTACGCCTATAGAATATGGCGAGAAAGAAGGCTACTACTATTACTTCCATGAAAATGGTCAGATTGCTGTGGTGGGCGAATACCATTGGGGCGAACGCGTAAACGATTGGATTGAAAACTATCCCAGCGGCAAACGCAAACGTATTATTGCCTACCCGAAAGAACCCTTCGAAAAAGAAATTCGTCCTTATGTGCGCAAAGAGTGGGACGAAAAAGGAAAAGAGATTTATTCGAAGTAATGGAAGCTGTATCAAAAGTCGAACTAAATGTGGAATGTCATCCGAACAACTTTTGATACAGACTCCGCAGAATATACTTGCCTGATTTACTTCACCACCACCCGTATCCCTTCCGAGTGACTCGCAAACTCTGGCGCATACATACATTGAATGTTGGTTACGCCATTCGAGAAATCGCCTTTTTGCGATACGCGTAAATCATATTCAAACACATACGTGCCTTTACCCAAATAGCCAATAAAGAAGTTAGTGGCCAGATCGCGCGTGCTTTCGTAGTAATACAATCCGTCCTGATATTTGTAGGTAGAGATTGTGGTAGTCGGTTCAAAACCAGCTGCCCGCATATCTTTCAGGTGTACGTATTCCATATCGCGATCAACCCGCAATTCAATCCGCACTTTCACCAGATCACCCACTTGCAAAGGAGTTTTTTCTGTGATGGGTGTAATCACCGGCCCGCGATCAGTATTCACTTGTTTAAAAAGTTGTTTCTTCAACTTCAGCGGAGTTTCAGCCGGAGTGATTTTATCCAACTGCTCAAAGTATTGCCAGTACGCTGCACCCCATGCCACACCCTCATCCGATTTTGAAATGGTAATCTTACCCATGTCAGATTTAATTTCACCAGCCTGCCAGGCCGTTTTAAAATAACCGGTGCCCGCTTCCACTTTGGTGTCTTCGAGTTTAGATGGATCTATTATTTCGTTTCCAACTTTAACTTCTACCAGTTTTGCGCTGGCCAATGCATCAGTACCTCTGCGTAATAAAGCATAGCAGGCTTCGGTAGTGGCTTTGGTAGTTTTCCAATCCTGCGTTTGCTTTTGTTTCAGCAGCCATACTTTTAATTCTTCTACGGCTTTCACATCTTTCGCAACCTCATCATACACTTCAATCATCAAGGCTTGTGTTTCAATTGGCGCCTGATACCAATAGTAGCCGCGATCGGTTTTCCAATACATGCCCATTTCTTCTGATCGCAACGCGCGTTCGCTAAACGATTTTATCATAGCAGCCGGAGTAGTTTTATCATCAAAGCGATGCAAGGCCAGACTCAACATACCTTCCATATACAGTCCTTTACGCAACCAGTATTTTTTTGCTTGTCCCAGATAGTAATTGAATGCTTCTTTTACATCCTCAGGAATTACAACATCTTTAAAATAACTGCGCATGTACAGGTAATGGATCTGACTGTAGCCCAAATGATCATCTTCTAATTTGGTTAAGCCGCGTTTAGTGTTAGCTTTCAACTCATCATAATCGTTCTTTAATTGATAATCGAGATAACCCACGGCCTTAGTTACCATATTCCAGATGCGGGCATCTTCGCGCACAGCACGCACACCCAACACATCTAAATGACCCATACCACTAACAATGTGCTGCGTCATGTACCGATCTTCCTTAAACCCCGGAAACCAACTGAACCCGCCACTTGCATTTTGTGCTTTGATAATTTTATCCAATGCCCGTTCCTGCTCGTTCGCCATGCGATTGAGATCAAACAACAACCCCACATTGCGTTTGCGTTGCGATTCATCTTTGGCATGCAACACCCACGGAGTTTCTTCCAGCAAAGCCGATTTTAATTCCTGATTTTTTTCAAGATTAGAAAGTAAAGCATCGGGCTGAATATTCTTCCACGTATCAAATACCTGCTTAATGCGTGGGTTTGAATTAGCAATATGCGCGGCAATACTATTCGCATAAAACTTACTGTAGGTTTGTTCTACGCAATCGTATGGATATTCCATCAGGTAAGGCAACGATTGAATGGCATACCACGCTGGGTTAGAGGTGAACTCCAGAGTAAAGCGATGATGGCGCAACGTTTTCGATTTGTTGTCCACCATTTTTTCGAACTTAAACGTTTTGGTTTGCTTACCGCGAATAGGCAGTGGCAATGATTCCGTTACCAGCATTCTGTTTGTAACAACGGGAATAGTCATCTCTTCGCCATCCGAAAAATTACCGGCCTTGGCCACCACCCGATACGTAAGCGCCTGCACACCTTCCGGAATTTCAATGCTCCATTCTAAGTTGGTGCTTTGGCGGGGCTTCAGCGAAAAAGGTTTTGCCTTGTCGCTATTCTTCATCTGCACATCTACCGACTTCATAGTAAGTGCATCAAAAAATTCCAGTTGAGCCTGACCGGCTAACTCCGCATCAACCAGACTGCTCACTTTCACCGCAAAAATCATTTTGTCATTCTCGCGGAAGAAGCGTGGCTGGTTCGGCACCACCATCAGTTCTTTTTGTGTTACCAGATGATTTACAATTGAGCCCGATTTTAAATCAGGCGTATGCGCAAAGCCCAACATCTTCCAGCGGGTAAGCGCTTCGGGAATGGTGAAGCTGATAATAATCTCACCTTCGGCATTGGTTTGTAAGTGCGGATAAAAGAAAGCAGTTTCATTAAAGTTGGTGCGCACTTTTACTGCTGAGAAGTCTTCTGGTTCTTTTGAAGCCGGTTTCTGTTGCACTTTAGTTGAATCCTCTTTATCCACTGTACCATATCCCACTACCACAGACTCTTCCAACGGAGCGGCTGCCATATCCAACATTGCCTCAGCTTCATTTGTTACCACTTCAGATTTCGCAGCACGTCTCTTTTCATTACGGCCACCAGCACTTAACCCATAAAGCCTACCTCCATAATAATAATCATAGAAACTATACCCAAACCAATTGAAGCTATCGAAGTAAGTTCCATTTGGTGATCGATTGTAATCCGGATTCCAGTTATTGCTGAATAGTGAGAGATCTTTTCTGTTAAATCCGTTGGTACTACTCCACCCTAATCGCGCATAATGCGAATTAAAGAAGTTGGCATACCAACTGTTGCTGCGGAATTGATCCAGCGATTCATCGTAAAGCGTGGCCACCATTTCAGCTGCAACTTTTTCGGCACCGTTACCTTTAATTTTAATTTTCCATTGCTCCTGTTGACCAGGTTGCAACTTATCTCTGAAACTCTCGAAAGTGATGTTCAGATTTTTATTGGAGAACGGCACTGAAATGGTTTCACTTTGTTTATATAGGCGATTGTCTTTAATAAACGTAACGTGAATAGCCAGATTACCGCGATCAGCTTCCGTAACCGGAACTTCAAACATCCGCTGTTCATTTTTTAATTCAATCCACTCGTGTTTTAATAATTGGCCATCGCGTTCTACTTCATACAAGGCCACAATTTTTTTATCGGCCGTGCCAATCGTAAAACTTGCTTTTTCTCCAGGCTCTGCCGATAGCTTAACCGGTTGAAAATATTTTACCTGTGGCGTTGGGATTGTTTTTTCAGAAGGCGCTGAAACTGTGAAGTAACTCACCTCTTTCACTTCCTGCCCGGAAGCATCCAGTGCTTTAATCTCCAACACATATTCGCCCGATTTCCATTTGTTAAGATTTTCAAGTGCGAAGGTTTTCTTTTCGGCTGTGTTGAAGTTCAAAGCGAAAACTTCCTTGGCGCGTTCCCATTTAAATTTGTTGGTTTCATCTTCAAACAGATCTACTGGAAAAAATTGATAGTACTGTTCGCGCGAATAAAGTGTACGATCAGGTTGCTCCCACAGGCGTGCACGAAAGGCTTTGGCTGGCGATTTAAGTTCAAAGATTTTGATGTTCCCCTTTGCGGCTTCAAATTGACCGGCAAGGTTGGTTGTTGAAATGGTAAACTCTTTGGCAGCCGTTATCTGATCTTTGTTGATGTTGCTGATGTAAGCACTTACCTGCAACGCTTTGTACCCAACCGAAATAGTGGTACTGCTGCTATGCGTTTCACCATTAATGTCGGTAACATCGGCATACACGGTGTAATCAAAAACAGGATCGGAAGCACGATCTACATTGCGATCAGGAAGCGCTTGAAAGTTTACTACAAATTTTCCATCGGCATCGGTTTCAGTTTTACCATTGGTAATTTCCATTTCGGGTGAGTTGGGATAATAACCCCAGCGGCACCACCACCAGTACGGATACCGCGCCATACGCACTACGCGATAACTCACAGCCGCGCCATCAATGTTGGCTCCGGAATAAGCGCGTGCAAAACCCTCGGCTTTAATGGTTTCATCTAACCGGAACGAACCTTTAACCGGTTCAAAGTCCACTTCAAATTTTGGTCGCTTGTATTCTTCTACTGAAAAATGAACGGTACCGCTTCCGGTTTGTAAACTCATCTGTCCGGTTAGCCCGGTAGAAGGCGCAGTGAATGTCCCGCTAAACGTACCGTACTCGTTGGTAGTTACCTGTACATTGCCGCGCTCCTGATTATTCACATCATAAAGTCTTACGGTATGAATAGATTTTCTTCCCAGCTCAGAAGTTTTACCATCGGTATTAACTACCAGCCCTTTAAAGTAAATGGTTTGTCCCGGCCTATAGATCGCACGATCCAAAAAGAAAAATGTTTGTACCCGCTTCTCGCGACCGTACTCCATATTTTGATGAATATTTCCACCGTAGTAAGAATACTTATCAATAGGTTCGGTGCTGTTGTAATCGTTACGATAACTGAAGTTGATGGAGAAATTGTAATGCTCATTCTTCAGATACGGCACTTTAAAATATCCTTTTGCATCGGAAGTATAAGTGCCGATTTTCCTGGCTTCGTATTGTTGCTTGCGCGAGTTGTAAGTGTAAGAATAAAGTTCAGCCAAAACTCCGGCAAACGGTTGGCCGCTTTTACGATTGAGCACAAACACTTCGGTGTTGCCATCTTTTGTAGAGCGATGGATATAGCTGATGTTTGAAATGGATGTGAACGCATAA
>Ga0075163_10001932_pt1 | contig 27973 bp, 15 predicted proteins | sample JI1023141ADNA_FD_71478 | JGI IMG/M metagenome (GOLD analysis project Ga0075163, IMG submission 71478) | Wastewater effluent complex algal communities from Wisconsin, to seasonally profile nutrient transformation and Carbon sequestration -... | ecosystem: Engineered > WWTP > Effluent > Algae...
AAGTCATTTCCTCCATCAAAAGAAATAGCAGGACGACCGCTGATGCCTGATTCAAGAAGTTCAGGCATGTTGTCTGTTGAGTTTTGAATGGCCACGTTGTCAGAGCCTAAAGCATCGCCCCAAGCAGATACTTGATTACCTTGAAGGGTAACATTACGATCTGCTCTTAGCCAGAATGTAACACTTGCATTGTCGCCAACACCTGCTGGGCCATATGGTCCAAGTTCTTCTGGCGCTGCTGCATAGGTCATCACCAATGTGTCACTGTAAAACGTTGGGTTGTTGAATTGGTCCAAAGCTGCTGCATTAGGTATCCAGAGTTTTACTTCACCATAAGATGTAGGCTGAATCGTGGCTGTATATTGAGAAGGGCCGCCAGAAATATTGAGAACCGTTGCGTTTTCTGCGAGAATATCTGTTGATGGATTATCAAAGCCTGTGACGCTGGCCATATCAAGGCTTTTATAAAAGATGACATTGACATCAAAAGGACCAAATGCTTCATTGGTGTTGTCTGCTGAAGTGATAGCCGCAACAGCAGGGAATGTATAAGCTTCGGCGTTATACAAATCGCTTTCCCATAATCCTCGCCCGTACGTCGAAGCTTTTAAACGATGCTGCGCAGGTGTGCTTCCATAATAAATTTCTAATTCAGTAACACGCGCACTTATAGGCATTCCCTGATTGAAGGGTATAAATTCATTCAGCAATGTGTCGCGATAATAAACACCCATGTCGGTGCCTACATATAACGCCTCCATACCAGGATCGGTAAGATCTAAAACCATTGTGTTGGTTACAATATCTGGCATGTTATCAGAAAGCGATGCCCAAGTTTCACCTTGGTCAGTGCTCTTGTAAACGTTACTGTTAAAACAGATGTAGACAATATTGGAATCAAGAGGATTTGTTTCGATGGCATTCACAGGTACTTGAATAAGCGGGAGTGAAGTGCTAATGTTCTCCCATGTGGGTTCTTCTGCAAGTGCGTTGTTTGTTCGATAGAGCTTTCTGTTGTCTTTAGCAACATACATAATATTTGGATTGCCAACGTTTTGCTCCATTTCGTTGATGTTCATGCCACTCGTTATGTTGTCGCTGATTTTCATCCAAACAATGCTGTCTTTTTCTGGATGTTTAATGTTCTGTGTTCTCCAAACATTTTTTAATCCAACATACATTGTATTGGCTGTTGAGTCATGTTTAGAAAGAAACCATGGCGTATTCCATGCACCTTCCTCATTGATATCTAATACGTCCAGACCTGCAATCTTTTCATTGACAACAGCTGGTGTGGTGCGATATACATCGCCATAATAAATACTGCCATATCTCCAATCGTCTTGCGTGAAGTCATATGCACATTCAAATCCATCACCACCACCGCGTCTTCTCCAATATACACCATCAAATTCCATTGTGCCGTTGTCCTGAAATCCACAAAGTGTGTGATTTGGGTTGTGATTGGATTGACCAAGTTGATAAATCTGTCCTGTAACTATACCGGCACTGATATCAACCCAGACGTCATTTTCTTGGTAGTGATATAATCCACCATCATTGCACACATAAAGGTCCATATTATGTGGGTTGATCGTCATTTCGTGCTGATCCACATGCACGTAGTTTGGATTGATGTCCATCCACGTTGCACCTGAGTCTAATGATTTTTTAAGACGAATGCCACCAACGTATACGATCTCTGGGTGTTCTGCGTCTGCTTCAAGGCATAGGTCGTACCAGGCCTGTCCACCAGAACTTGATCCGTCGGCCGCCCAACCCATGATGTTTGGTGAATCACTCATCTCGACGAACGTAAGTCCAGTATCAGTGCTTTTGTAAAACCCACTGAAGGCATAAGTGCTGCATTTTATTACATACACAACGTCAGGATCTGCTGGCGTAACAGCTATTGACATGCGCGCGCTGTTACCTATGTTTTCTACGATCCAGTCCCAATCAACACCACCGTTTTCTGAGCGAAAAAATTTACCAGATGCAGTGCTATAAATTATATTTCCATTTAGGGGATGGAACTCAAAATCTTTATATACCGAAGTGTTCTGACTTACTTGTTCCCATGTGACGCCCTGATCTTGGGATTTAAAAATACCGTCATCAGTTCCAATGAATACATGTCCTGTACCTGGTTGAAATCGAATACATCCGACTGTGGTGTTTTCAATACCAGTACTAAAAAAATCCCATGTTATTCCGCCATCTAAACTTTTTAAAACTCCCATACCCTGGGAGTCACTTGCGTCTCTGTCGCCAGTGCCGGCATAAACGATATCAGGATTTGTAGGGTCGAAACGGATCGAGGAAACGCCTAGTGTAGGCAAATTATCTGTATTAGTAGACCATGTAGCTCCTCCATCAATACTCCTCCAAACGCCACCTGCAGGTGCTCCAGATAGCACTATGTTGCTGTTTGTTGGGTGAAAGGCGATGCTTTGCATGCGACCAACGCCTGGTATCATTTCACTGTTTGTCACTTCGTCTATAATTGGACCGAGTGAATACCAGTTGCCGGACAATGATCTGTTTTGCTGAAAGGCCTTAACTTCTTCCCAAGTGTGCAAAATTTCTGAGCCTATTGGCACATGTCCATTTGCGTTCAAACGTGATTGATATAAACTGATGTATCTTTCAACTTGTTTGTAACCTTGACCTCTCTCTGTGGGCCGCTCTGCCCAATTGGCGCGATGCTCGTTCACAAATTCTTCAAAACTGCGATCGGGATTTTTCATTTCGTCTGACCAATCCAAAACAGGGGACTGTGAATGCACAATGCCGGTCAGACTCAACGTGGATACGAACACTAAGGTTAATTTTCTAAGCATAAAAATTTTGTAAGAAAGGCGAAATTAATCTTACAGCGTTAAACAAAACAGATGATTATTGTGCATTGTTGGATTAGCACAAGAAAGTCAATAGATACAATGGTTTCAGGTGATCTAAGTATTAACAGGAGCTGATTTCAACTTTTTGGGTTCCTAGTTGAAATGGTTGCGCTTGTGAATCTATTGAGTATGTATTTTTGTTTTGATGTTGAACGGTCTTATGAGAGTTAACAGACTCACCATATTGGTGTTTGCTTTGTTGTGGTCTAATTTGATCACTTCACAGGGTTTCGAGTTGTTTAATCTTGGCAATGGTGTTTATCACCAATATGTCGGTGGTATTTATGGCTGTGGAGTTTCTTTCGCAGATTTTGATAAAGATGGCTGGGACGATTTAACCATTCCACAGAATGGGGCAAATCCGCTTTTCATTAGAAACAATGCAGGAACACTGCAGCAGGCCCCAACTTTTATGCAAAGTGATGACGAAATCAAACAAATGACTTGGGTCGATTATGATAATGATGGTGATAGAGATCTATTCGTCACTGGAGTGGGTATGCCTATCAGATTGCTCAACAATGATGGTCAGTTGAACTTTACCGACGTTTCTGTTGCTGCCGGCTTTCAGCCTACGGTTGACATGACATACGGTAACTCCTGGGGTGATTATGATCGCGATGGTGACTTAGATGTTTTTATCAGTAATTATGATGCCGAATACGCAGGCATGACCAATGCCGACAATAAATTGTTTCGCAACAACGGCGATGGAACTTTCACGGATGTAGCTGAAGAAGCTGGCATCTACTTCGAAGTGAATTATACCTTCATGGGCCTTTGGTTTGACTATGATAAAGATTTGTGGCCAGATTTGTTGATTACAAATGACAGGTATGAAGCCCGAAATTATCTCTTCCATAACAATGGTGATGGCACTTTCACAGATATAACTTATAGCGCGGGTCTTGCTGATTTTATATGGAACATGAGCGACACAGGGGATGACTACGACAATGATGGTGATCTAGACCTATATCTTACGAATGGTCCCGATGGAAATTTGCAGAAAAGAAACAATGGCGACGGCACATTCAGTGATGTGGCTGCCATGCTCGGCACTGAGGTAAATCAGTTTTGCTGGTCAGCTCAATTTGTTGATGTTGACAATGATTCTTGGCAGGATCTTCACGTTTGTTCAACTCCGATTTCGAGCATTGCTGGAGGAGTTGTTTTTTTTAAGAATTCTGAGGGTACATTCACTGATCATACTATTGAAGCTGGAATTGAAGCTGACAATGGTTATAGTCGTGGAAGCGCCATTGGTGATATCAATAACGATGGATTTGCTGATATTGCCGTGATTAAAACGTCTCCAAGTTTTTCTTCCTTTTGGCGGGCTTTACCGAATGAAAATCATTGGCTTAAAGTAGCATTGCAGGGAACAACATCTAATATCGACGGTGTTGGATCTTGGATAGAATGCCATGTTGGTGAAAATGTTTACACACGGTACACTTTTTTGGGTGAAGCATATTTGGCTCAAAATTCATTTGCCGAATTTTTTGGATTAGGAGATATAGAAATGGTTGACTCTCTTATTGTAGAGTGGCCTTCAGGAATTTTGGATACTTGGAAAAATATCCCGACAAATCAATATTTACATTTGACGGAAGGTGCTTCTGCCTTTGTGGAATTGAATACAGAAGACAGTTTAATGGCCTGTTTAGGTGATACTGTTAGCTTTAACGCCAATAACTGGCAATCTTATCTTTGGAGCAACGGTTCTGTTGATTCTTCTGCAGAATATGACTCCACTGCAAGTGTTTTTGTTATCGTAACTGATAGCGCTGGAAATTCTTTCCTCTCAGATACTGTGAATGTCGCTTTTGATGATCTACCTGTTATCGAGGTGATTACTCAGAATCCGTTGTGTTATGGTGAAAACTCAGGACAAATATCATTGCAATCAACTGATGATATTACAACGTCGACTATTATTTGGGACGAGGTAAATTTTAATGGTCATGTTATACAAAATCTTGTCGCTGGTGATTATGAATATACATTGATCACACCTTTTAATTGTCAAACGACAGGAGTAGTTTCTCTTACGCAACCAGATTCTATTTACACAGAAATTACTGTTCAGGACCTTTTATGCGCAGGTGATTCTAGCGGAAGCGCAGCAATGGAGATTTTTGGCGGTACACCAAATTACATTGTTGATTGGAATGGCGTCAATCCTGATCAATTAACAGCTGGAAATTACCTGGTGAATATTCAAGATCAATCTGGTTGCAGTGTCCAACGAACATTTTTTGTTGACGAACCTGAGCTTTTGACTGCTGATTTATTTACTCAAAATGTATTTTGTAATGGTGAATCTTCGGGAATGGCTGAATTGACGCCGCAAGGTGGCAGCGGCAATTATTATATTGATTGGTTGGGAGTTGATCCTTTGCAGCTGCCAGCAGGATACTATGAGGTTGAATTACAAGATGACAATGGATGTGATAGTATTTTCACTTTTGAAATTCAACAACCGGAAGCACTTACTGCAATTTTGACGATTACACCACAGATTGAAAACGGAGTTTTAGGAACAGTTTCAATAATCATTCAGGGAGGAACTGAACCTTATCAGGTGGCATGGAGTGGGGGTGAAGAGGATGTGTCGGAATTAAATGGTCTTAGTGCTGGTGAATACTCTGTTGGTATAACCGATAACAACGGATGTTTTGTGTTGGAGGAGTTTGAAGTGGTGCTGCTAATAAGTGTTGGTGAAACATCGAAGTCGCAGTTTGAAATATTCCCTAATCCTTTCGATCAATATTTTGATGTGAGGTTTTCTGGTAACAGTAATTTTATAGTTCAAATTTTTGATATGGCTGGAAGAAAAATTTTTGAAAAAAGTTCGTCTGGTGATTTGTTGAAGATTGATACTTTAGAAATTTGTGAAGGAAATTATAAGCTGGTCGTTAATAACAACGGTCAAATCCAAAGTTTTAATATTCATAAAAAATAGAAATTCAGTTTTAGAATGCCGATTTATCAGTTGCCGGATGAAGATGATTATTGGTTTCCGGACCCGGAAGAATTCGAAGGTGATATTATAGCTGTTGGCGGTAATCTCGATACCAGGAGGCTTATTAGTGCATACAGCAAAGGGATTTTTCCATGGTACAACGATCCAGGAGAAATTTTGTGGTGGTGTCCTGAAGACCGTTGTGTGTTATATCTGGATGAAATCCGTGTTTCACATTCCATGCGAAATGTATTCAATAGGAATATTTATCGCGTCACTATGGATACCGACTTCAGAGGTGTTCTTGAAGGTTGTCGCTCGGGGGTTCGAAAGGATGCAACTTGGTTACTTGACGAAATGGTTGAAGCTTATGAGAAGTTGCATAAGCTTGGAATTGCCCACTCTGTGGAAGTGTGGAAAGAGAATGAACTTGTAGGAGGTCTCTACGGCTTATCGATGGGACACATCTTTTATGGTGAAAGTATGTTTAGCAAAGCGCCGAATAGCTCGAAGGCCGGAATCATCATGCTGGCGCATCATCTTCGCAACTTGGGATGGAAACTCATCGATTGTCAGGTTTACAACGACCATCTTGGCTCGCTAGGGGCAAAAAATATTCCTAGAGAGAAGTTTCTTGAATTTTTATCTCAAACGTTACAAGAGGATACTATTTTGGGTAGTTGGAAGGATGATTTTGAGCGATCTGTTCAAACTTTTGGCCATCGATAGTCTTGTTAGCCTCTTTGTAATGCTCTTTAAACAATGGAAATCTTATGTGATTTCTGTTTTACACATTGCATATTTGGTATTCGATGGCAGACAATAGATCATTACTTACGAATTTCGCTTTTTATTCGCAACATGATGAAACCGATTCCATTTTCTCCTCCAAGAATTGATCAAAAGACTATTGATGCTGTGACAGAAGTTTTGCTCTCTGGTTGGATAACTACAGGACCAAAAACAAGAGAGCTCGAGCGAAGGATCAATGAATATTGTCACGCAGGAAGAACACTTTGTTTGAATTCCTGGACCAATGCGGCCGAGCTGGTGCTCCGTTGGTATGGAGTGGGTGAAGGTGACGAAGTAATTATTCCTGCATACACTTATGCCGCAACAGCAAACATTGTTGTGCATACAGGAGCAACACCTGTTATGGTTGATATCGAAAAGGATGGTTATACAATTGATATCGATAAAATCGAAGCAAAAATCACTGACCGCACAAAAGTGATCATGGCGGTGGATATTGGCGGACTGCCTTGCGATTACGACCGTATCATGGCAATTGCAACTTCTCCTGAAGTGAAGAAAAGGTTTGTTGCAGCCAACGAACGTCAGCAATCATTGGGAAGAATTCTCGTGATGTCCGATGCCGCTCACAGCTTCGGTGCTATTTACAAAGGAAAAAGAGTAGGGGCACAGGCCGATGTGATGGGATTTTCTTTTCACGCTGTAAAAAACCTTACAACTGCTGAAGGCGGCGCCGTTGCACTCAATTTACCGGCACCTTTTGACAATGATGAAATCTGGAAGTCGCTGAATATTTCAGCACTTCATGGGCAAACAAAAGACGCATTGTCGAAAACACAAGCCGGACAATGGCGTTACGATATTGTTGAAGCCGGATTTAAATGCAATATGACGGATCTGCAGGCAGCAATTGGTCTTGTAGAACTCGACCGCTATGACAATGATACATTGGTGCGACGCAAAGAAATTTGTTTTGCCTACAACGAACATTTCAAGGATGAAAATTGGTTTTCAGCACCAATTTTTTCGGATGAAAAAAGAGAGAGTTGTTATCATCTATATATGCTGAGAGTGTTGTCGCTTGATGAAGCCAAAAGAGATGAAGTAATCCGATTGGTTGCAGAGAAGGGGGTAGCTGTCAATGTTCATTTTCAGCCTTTGCCTTTGCTTTCTTTCTATAAGAACCGAGGATATAAGATGTCTGATTATCCGAATACTTGGCGCAACTATGAATGTGAAATTTCACTCCCGGTATATTACACACTAACAGATGAGCAAGTTTCTTACATCTCGGAGAGCGTTAAAGAAGCAATTAGATCTGTCATAGCTTAATGGCGAAGAGAACGTTTGATATATTGTTTTCATTTGTTATGATGGTGATTTTGTCACCCCTGTTTATGATACTAATGATATTGATTTCTATCGATAGTCGTGGAGGTGTTTTTTTCGCGCAAACCAGAGTGGGATTGAATGGAATTAATTTCAAGCTCTGGAAATTCAGGACGATGCATGTCAATGCGGAATCTTCCGGTCAGCTCACGGTTGGAAGCAGAGATAAAAGAATTACCAAAGTTGGTTACTACCTCAGAAAATTCAAGGTAGATGAACTTCCGCAATTGTGGAATGTGTTGGAAGGAAAGATGAGTGTTGTTGGACCGAGGCCTGAGGTGCCGAAGTATGTTGCCATGTACGACGAAACCCAAAAGAGGGTGCTGTGTATTCGTCCGGGTATTACAGACTACGCTTCAATTTTATATTTCAGCGAAAGTGAGCTGCTCGCTAAATCTTCCGATCCTGAGGCCACATATATCAATGAAATCATGCCAGCCAAGTTGAAATTGAATTTGGATTATATCAGCAATATGAGTCTTTTGACAGATCTCAAAATTGTTCTGGCAACTGCCCGAAGGATTTTACGATAAGCAGTAATTGCAATGTCGGGAATTTTTTTTGAGTGCTTATTTGTTTTTTCTGTGTAAGCTATATCTTAGCCCTACCTTAATTAAAGCTCAAGTAATGTGTGTGAATGGTTCTAATCTGTTCAACGCTGCATTATGTATTTGTTTTTTGTTCGATTTGCTTTTTCCATTGAATGCATTTAGTCAGTTCACGGAAATTGCACCAGAACAAGGAATTTATACTGCATCAGTGGCCCCGTTTCACGGATCGGCTTGTTCTTTCATGGATTTTGATGGCGATGGATGGGACGATTTAACCATCTCAGAAAAAAATTCAGTCCCACAGTTTTTACGCAACAATGGTGGAATATTTCAACCTGCACCAATCACTTTTGATCCTCCTCTGAACGAGCAGGTAGATGGTAAGTCCGTTATATGGCTTGACTACAACAACGACGGTAGAAAGGATTTTCTATACACACAACATTTTGGTGGTGTTCAATTGTATGAAAACCAAAATGGTTATTTCTACACTGATGTTACTGACGATGTGTTATTAGATGTTGGCTACGGAAGGTGCATGGGTGCTGCCGCCGGAGATTATGACAATGATGGTAACCTCGATCTTTTTTTCTGCAAATTCCATAACAACATGACGGAATTTCTAACGAGCTATGCCAACCAATTGTACCATAACAATGGGGATGGTACCTTTTCGGATGTGACAGTTTCGTCAGGTATCGGCCTAACAATCCAAGCTTCTTTTCAACCGGTTTTCTCTGACTTTAATCGCGATGGTTGGCAAGATATCTATGTGGTAAATGACAAAGTTCAGGTAGGGAATTATTTGTTCATGAATAACGGTGACGGTACTTTTACCAACATGAGTGATGCTTCTGGCGCAGGTGTGCACATGGAAGCAATGTGCGGAACAATCGAGGATTATGACAATGACAATGATCTTGATATTTTCGTAACAGACAACTTTAGTCTCAATGCTCTCCTCAATAATGACGGTAACGCAAATTTCGAAAATGTCGCCGTAGAAGCAGGGCTAAATGGTTTCGATTCTCTCGCTGGATTTTGGGGTTCTATTTGGATGGATTATGACAACAATCTCCTTCAAGATTTATTTATAGCCAGCGTCGGATCTGGTCCTGATCCTTACATCCCGAATTCCTTTTTTGTAAATAATGGTGATGGAACATTTACCTCAGCAGCCGATTTGGTGAATATTACGGAAGCTGAAGCACGTTCCTATTCATGCGCTATGGGCGATCTTAACAATGATGGTTATCCTGATTTTTTTGTGAACAATGAATTTCCCGGAAACTCTGAACTATGGTTAAATGATGGAGGAACAAATAATTTCCTTACCGTGCAGCTTGAAGGAACAATTTCTAATCGCGATGGTTTTGGAACATTCATAGATGTTTGGTGCGGAGGACAACAATTTACTCGTTATACCCATTGTGGCGAAGGATATTTGACCCAACACTCGGGAAAAGAATTTTTTGGCTTGTCGGATTTTGAAGTGGTTGACTCATTGCAACTGACCTGGTTGAGCGGTCTTGTTGAGAAGTATTATCGTATACCGGCCAATCAACATTTGAAGCTAAAGGAAGGCCTGGCTCAAAACGCTCAGCTCAATTATTCAGGAACAATGACGATTTGTGAAGGTCAGAATGTGTTGTTGGATGTTGGAGCTTGGTCTGTCGCGGTTTGGCAGAATGGTCAAATATCGAACACAATTATTGCCGACGAATCCGGCCAGTATTCAGCGGTGTTATCGGATTCCAGTGGCAATGTTTTTCTATCCGATACGCTCTCACTTAATGTTCAACAGAATGTTTCTTTCGAAATGAATGCAACCGATGTGAGTTGCTTCGGTGCGCAGGATGGTAGTGTTTTCATCATAAATACTAGTCCGGGTCAAATTGATTGGTATGTAAATGGTGTGTCCACTGATATCAATCCTGTGTATTTAGCCGCAGGGACCTATAGCGTATTGATAGTGGGTGAAAATTTATGTCCAGTTGAAACTTCTGTTAGCATCACTCAACCTTTGCCGCTCACTGCTGATGCAGTGGTTGAAGATGCCATTTGTTATGGTGAAGCTACTGGTAATGTTACGGTAAATATTTCAGGCGGTACCATGCCGTATTTCATAGATCAGAATGACATCGATGAGAATGCGCTTATAGCTGGTGTTTACCAATGGTATCTGACTGATGCAAACAACTGCCTTTCTGTGATAAACTTTGAGGTGCAAGAACCGGAACCTCCAGCGACAGATCTATTGATTGGAGACGTTTCTTGTTTTGGCGGTAACGATGGGTTTGTAGAACTATTCGTGAATGGAAGTCAAAGCCCCTATACTGTGAATTATCAAGGTGTAAATCCTGATGAATTGTTTGCTGGTTCATACGAACTAGAAATCTCTGATATAAATGGTTGTGTAACTATTTTGAATTATGAGATTGCTCAACCGGAGGAATTGAATGTTTCTATTTTGAGTTTACCCGAATTCGAAGGTGGAAGTCATGGAGTGCTTAATGCATCAGTGAGCGGCGGATTACCTCCATATTCTTTCTTGTGGAGCAATGGTGTTGTTGGTTCTTCTTTTGTCGGTGATCTTTCGGCCGGCGAATATTGGGTGACAGTAACGGATGTAGCCGGATGCGAAATAACTACACAGGCTACGATAGAATTTGTAACAACAATTTCATCCACCTCTGTTTCTGCTTTTAGCATTTTTCCCAATCCTGCTTCCGAAACAATAAACATCTCAAAAAATACTTCGGACAATGGTGAGTATTTACTTTATGATGCCCGCGGGGCCTTGGAGAAAAAAGGAACCATAAACAATAACCCGGAAAGAATTTCCATTTCTGGACTTCCTTCCGGGCTATACAAAATGTTACTAATAACGGGGATCACAAATCAATCAATTGACATTATCGTCAATTGAAGTATCTTATCTCAGTGTCAAAACACTTCCTTTATATTTCTGTCCTACTTGTTTGTTGTTAAAGTCAACTTCTACCGTCCATGTGAAAACGTCGTTGTGAACGTAGAATTCGCCATTTCTCACTTCACCTGTCCAGCCCATCTTCGGATCATTTGTCTTGAATATGATTTCACCCCATCTGTTCATCACAATGAACTCATAAGATTTTATTTCCAGTGTTGAACTAAACTCAGGCATGAATACATCGTTCAATCCATCATTGTCAGGCGTGAATGTATTCGGCATGAACATGTGGAAGGTGTTGTCAATATTCACTTCATGCTGTTCTTCATCTGTGCAGCCGAATTCGTTTTGCGCAGTTAATGTCACCACATAATAACCACCTGTGTTGAAGTGGTGAATTGGATCAATGCTGCGATCGGCATATCCATCACCGAAATTCCAGTAGTATGAATCAGCGCCTTCGCTGCTATTGATAAAGGCAACGTCGAGGTCATAAATGATATCGTCATTTGGATCAACTTCAAATCCTGCAACTGGTACTGGAAATACTTCAATCATTTCCTCAAAGTATTGCACAGATTGACAGCCATGCTCTGAGGTGGCAATGAGCTGAACATCGTATTTACCAGCATCAGAGAATGTCACTATTGGATTTTGTGTAGTGCTATGACCGCCATTGCTAAATGACCATGCCCAAACTGATCCATGTAATGTCTCGTTTTCAAATTCAACACTTAGTGGAGCGCAGCCGTTAAATACATCCGGCATAATGTCGATTGATGGCGTCGGATGAATGGTATATTGATTTTGATATACATCAGTACATCCTAAATCATTGTAGGCAACGACGTAAACTTCATGAGTGCCCACTTCATCAAAATTGAATGTCGGATTATTGGCTTGTGAAACCAAACTGCCATCGGCAAACCATTCATATGAAGTAGCATCTTGAGCGCTTACAGTTACTCCCAATGTTTCCATGAGAATGCAACTTTCATCATCACTGAGAATAAATGAAACGAGTGGCTGTGGCTGAACTGTGATGATCTCTTCTATATGATCACTGCATCCGAATTCATTCACCACATCCAACATAATCGGGTACGTACTTATTTCATTTGTTGTGTTTAAATATTCCTGACAAGCGTCTACGTTGTTACTTGTAACGCCATTGCCGAAATCCCAAGTATATTGATTGTCGCCGGTCGTCTGATTCTGCGTGCAGATCGTCATCGGACTACAGCCTAAGTTTGCGCTAAGACTCATTAATGCTTCTGGCTGCGGATAGACGACAAACTCAAGATAATCAGTAGCCGGACATCCATTGACGTCATATGCTGTTGCGCTCACATAATATGTATTGCCTGAATCATACTGGTGAATAGTTGACTCGCCAAATTCCGATTGATTATCACCGAAAAGCCATTCTGTATTCGCGATGTTTCCGGTTGCAATGGAATGATAATGCACATCCACGAATGGGCAAACGGCTTCTTCTTCAACACTGATTTCGATGCTTGGTGATTGAACCACTGTAATGGTAAATGATGTGGTGTCGAAACTGCAACCATCGTTGGCATAAACTACAACATCATAAACACCTGCATCATCGAATATATGATTAGGTTCTGTCAATGTAGATGAAGAGAGGTCTCCAAAGTCATACAAATAGTTGGACGCACCTGTTGTGTTGTTCATGAATTCTACAAACAAAGGGGAGCATCCTACTGGCACACTTGGTTCGATGTTCATGTGAACGGTATTCGGCAAAACCAATACTTCAGCAGTTTGGCTGTCTGACCCACATTCGTTGAATGCAGTGAGAGTTATTTCGAATATTTCTGAATCATCTTCAGTAATATAAACCTTTGGTGTTGGAATCGGATCATCAGAAGTATCGCCATCACCCAAATCCCAATGGAAATATTGTGGATTGCCTAATGATGTGTTGCTGAAGACTGTAGTCACCGGAGAACATTGTGATGATAGATCAGTACTGAAGCCAGCCTGCGGCGCTGGATCAACAACAACGTTTTCTGTGTGGTTATCACTTCCACACATATTGGTTGCTGTAATTGTAATGTCATGCGATGTCGTTACGAGAATCGCACTGAACAATGTTGCTGGTGGTTCATTTCCGTTATAATTCGTACCACTTAGATCCCATGAGTAGTTGTTGCCATTACCCGCGCTTAGATTTTCGAATTCTACGGATAATGGTGTACAACCAGAATTTATCGATACATCAAAATTAGCAACTGGCAAACCAATGATTTCAATCGTTCCGGTGGTCTCATCAGGACAGCCAAGGCTGTTATAAGCAGTAAGTGTTATGTTGTAGATGCCTATCTGGAGATACGTTGTGCTTGCATCTGCAATCGCTGATGTGGTGCTGTTTCCGAAGCTCCATTCATATGTGTCGGCGTCAGTTGAGTTGTTATCAAAATTTACAATCGTATTCACACATGCAATGGATGGATTGCTGAAACTTGCATGTGGCATAGCGACAATATCAAGATTCATGTCATCAGATGATTCGCAACCATGTCCGTCGGTAACTGTAAGGGTGAAATTCATATCATTGTTTACCGTTGCGGTGGGGAATGATATTGTTGCATCATCAAGCATGGTCGAGTTGTTCCATGAATAGGTTAGTGGTGCAAATCCATTAGCTCCACCGGCAAGCTGATAGGTTTCGCCTTCGCATACTCCTGCATCAGAACCAGCGCTTACAACTGGCAGCGCATGCACTGTTACTGTTTTAGTATCAGTATTCATACAAGTCCCAGTGCCCAATGTATACGTGCACACAAATGAACCTGATGTTGATGGAGTAAATAATCCATTAGATGTAAGATTTGGCATGACAGTCCAGCTTCCACCAATTGATGGAGTCTGTAAAGTGAATGCTGGATCACCTACACAAACTGAAACATCATTTCCAGCATCAGCAACAACAGTAGATGTTACTGTCGCGACAATTTGATCACACGCGGTGCAATTGAACGCGTTTGTATAACAGTATGTCAGCGTGTGATTGCCGATAATGTTAGGAGTGAATAGTCCGGCAGTAGAAACATCCGTTCCTGTCCAAGTTCCTCCTGCAGGCATGAAGCCTGTAAGTTGTTGCGCAATTCCCTGGTCGCAGAACGAAACATCGCTTCCGGCATTAACAATAGGCAATGGGTTTGCGGTAAGTGCAATAGCGTCCGAAGCTTTGCAGCCTTCGGTATCTGTTACTTCAACGGACAAGTTATAATTGCCGTTGAGAAGAATTGTCGGATTATGGATGCCTGTATTGCTAACGGCGCCATTGTTCCATTCGTAAGACACAATGCTTCCATTTGAAGTATTTCCTGTTGCGTTGAGTTGAACTGTTGTGCCTTCGCATTGAGCCACATCAGCTCCTGTATTTACTGTTGGCAAAGCCAACACTGTGATCACCATTTGATCGCTCGCCAAACATCCCGCTGACATGCCAGAATAGGTTAGTGTGTGTTGACCAACTGTATTTGGTGTAAATAATCCGGCTGCTGTCACTGATCCTGATCCCGTCCAAGTGCCGGATGAAGCCAATTGAATGGATGGGGAATTCAAACAAACTGTTTGATCAGAACCAGCATCTATAGTGCCTCCAGTTATAACCACAACATTCATTTGATCTGTAGCGGTACAATTGTTCGCATTAGTATAAGTGTAAGTCAGAGGATAGGTGCCGTTGGCGGTTGGAGTGAAAACACCGACTGCAGAAACACCTGCTCCTGACCATTGTCCACCGACAGGAGTATAACCACTCAATGTTACTGGGCCGCCATTGATACAGATTGTATTGTCAAGACCCGCATCTACAGTTGGTAGGCTATTTACCGTAACGGTGATCTGATCTGAATCAGAACATCCATAAGCGTCTGATGCAACTACTGTGTAAGTTGTTGTAATGACTGGATTAGCTGTCGGATTTGAAATAATGTTATTACTTACTGCACCGCTTATCCATGTATAAGCATTGATGCTTCCATTCGGACTAACTGCTGACGCGTTAAGTTGTACTTGATTGCCGATGCAGATACTTTGGTCTGCGCCTGCATTGGTAACCGGTAAATCAAGCACGAGTACGTTTATATTGTCTGATGCCATGCACAAACCAGTGCTTGCTGTGTATGTTAAAGTGTATGATCCTACAGCGCCTGGTGTGAACAATCCACCTGGCGTAACCCAAGGACTTCCTGTCCAGGTGCCGGCTGCCAGTAATTGATGCGGAGCAGAATTCAAACAGATGGTAACATCATTGCCGGCGTTAACACTGCCCGGTGCGGTTACCGTAATATCTAATTGATCACTTGATGTGCATCCACCAGCATTGGTATATGTATATGTTAGTGTAAATGTTCCAGTGCTGCTTGGAGTATATACTCCAACCGCACTTACACCTGTTCCAGACCAAATTCCACCAGCAGGGGAGAAGCCAGAAAGTGTATATGGTCCATTATTGCTGCAGATGGTCTGATTCGAGCCAGCGCTCACTGATGGATAAGCGTTAACTGTAACTGTAGTGACATCACTAGCATTGCAGCCTTCGGCGTCAGTTACGTTCAACGTATAGTTTTGTGTGCTAGAAGGCGAGGCAATTGGTTGCAGAATGTCATTGTCATTTAAGGAACCGCCTGACCAGGAAATATCTTGAACGCTGCCATTTACAAACGAGATGTTTCCACCCAGTGTCGCATTGTTTCCTTCACAAATACTGATATTATTACCGGCACTTATAATAGGTAGTGCGTAAACAGTCGCTATTATATTGTCTGTGACAGTGCATGCGCCAACGCCTGATGTTACAGTTAAATTATATGTACCGGCAGTGGATGGAGTGAAAAGGCCACCTGCGGTCACAAGAGCACTGCCGCTCCATGTTCCAACGTTTGGCAATTGCACAGGACCGTCATTCAAACATAATTCAATGTCACTTCCTCCGGAAATCGGTGCAGGACTTGTTACACTTATAATAGTCTGATCTGAAGCGGTGCACCCATTTGCATTGGTATATGTATAAGTAAGTGTGGTGTTTCCAACTGTTGTCGCTGTAAATAATCCTGAACTATTCACTCCTGTGCCGGTCCAGGTGCCTCCCGCCGGTGTGCCTGTCAGTTGCAATGTACCTTGTGATAGACACATTGTTTGATCCGCTCCTGCTTGCACGGAAAGTGCCGGAAACATAAATATTGTCATTGCATCAGAAGCCTGACACAATGAAGCGTCCACCGCAGTAACATTATACTGTGTTTGCACAGTTGGAGAAGCTGTAAAGCATTGTGATGGTGGACCATTTGTCCAGGTATAAAGTGTGATCGGACCATTGGTAGAAGATGCCGTTGCACAAATGCTCGTTGGTGTTCCGGCGCAAATGGTCATATCTGCCGGGGCAGTCACCGTAGGCAAAGGAAGCACCGTGATACTCATCTGATCTGTTGCCACGCATCCGCTGGCATCATGAATCGTGAGGGTATAAGTGGTGACTCCAACCACTCCGGGTGATAATCCGGTGTTCGGTGTTGCGTTGAATGTCGTGCCGTTCCAGCTGTACGTAACAGCGCCGGTGGTGCCACTTGTCGAGACTTGTGGACCAGGATTGTACGATTGATTGAGGCATTTGGTGACGTCAGGCCCTGCGTTAACAGTGCACTGAGCAAGTAGGTTGCCCTCAGCGAGGGAAACAATTACGATCACCAAAAGGACAATAATCCCAGGGGTTTTTAGGGTATTCACTTTTGAGGCAGTTTAAGATGAGTTTCGTTCAAGTTATGAACAAAGCCTGTACGAAAGTAGGGGTTTTTAAGTTACGATTGTTAATAAGTTTGAGAATTAATTTAATTCTTTAACCTGAGATAAGTCATTTTGCTGACTATCAACGGTATATTGCCTGCGTAAAACCTGTAAATTTTTTTTGAAACGAATGAAAATTATTGTTCTGGTTGTCAGTGCATTATTGACAACAATGTCCTGTTATTCACAAAATCAACCTTATGGATTCCAACTTTCTGAAGATGCATTTGGGGAAATTCCTAAAATGGAGTTGGCCACTTTTGATCATGCTCAGCTCTGGGAAGAAGACACCAGAACGGAGGAAATGGGAGGCAGATCCAATGTTGGCAGGTTGATCCCAATGGGAACAAATGCTGAAAATGCGGGTGAATGGAAAACTTTTCCGAACGGCGATAAGGTTTGGCAATTGCGTTTTCGCACGCAAGATGCTAAAGGGTTGTGTGTTTATTTCAATGATCTATACATTCCGGAAGGTGCTTCTTTGTTCTTCTACCCGTCGAACAGAAGATATTTCCTCGGACCGTTTGTACAGGATGACGTCAATGATTTCGGACATTTTATGGCTGGAGAGATCACAGGAGAAGAAGGAATCATTGAGTATTATCAACCAGCAGCCGTAGTAGGTGAACCTCGCTTAGGCATTCGAGCAATTTCCCACATGTATAGATATGTATATAACTATATGGAGGAAATGGATGAGGATAGCAGAGGTGGCGCAGAATTTTGTGAGGTAGATGTGAATTGTCCTGAAGGCCTTGGCTGGGAAGCACAACGCGACGCTGTTGTAAGATTGCTTATCACAGATGGAAGTTCTCAAGGTTATTGCACTGGATCATTTGTCAACAATACTGCGATGGATTGTAAAAAGTACATCCTGACAGCGCTTCATTGTGGCGTGGATGTATCAGATGCTGATTGGCTCGATTGCAGTGTTCGCCTCAATTACCAGCGCGCCCAATGCACTTCAGGATCTATACAAACCAGCCATAACAGAACGGGAGTCATTCATTTGGCCGACAGTAATGATGGTGGCGGTGACTCTGGTTCGGATTTTCTACTCATTGAATTACAGCAGTCTATTCCAGAATCTTACAATCCGTTTTTTGCAGGTTGGGATGCGTCAACTAACACTCCTTCTGAGGTTGTGGGTATTCATCACCCATCAGGTGATAGAAAAAAAATCTCTACTGCTACCAATATTGTTTCGGGAACGTGGCAAGCTCCTGGTTATCACTGGCAAGTGAAGTGGATGGAAACAGTAACTAGTCATGGTGTTACAGAACCAGGATCTTCTGGCTCGCCAATCTTTAATCCCGAAAAAAGAATAGTTGGACATTTGACTGGTGGTTACTCTTGCTGCACTGTTGGTGATTGTCCTCCTGTGAATTTCACCGGTCCTAATGAACCTGATTATTACGGCAAATTAGACAAGGACTGGGATGACAATCCTAATAGTGCGAACCAGAAACTGAAGGAGTGGCTTGATCCTGATGATACCGGATTGACAGCTATGGATGGCAGTTATATTAATCTGAATGCGGTTAAGCCTTGCAATCCTGAAACATCAATGGAAATTGAACACCTCAGTTTTTCTGACATCAATTTGTTTCCATCATTGGCCGACGAGCAGATCACAATCAGCACCAACAAATACAAAGCAATTCGAGAATTTAGAATTTTTAATGCCGCTGGTGCAAACGTGTATAACGGAACAATCAAAGAAGAAACAACTGTTGTTCCAACGAATCAGTTCTCACAGGGCGTTTATTATATAAGCCTTATAGAGAATGATGGGGTGCACTTGACAATGAAGTTTGTGGTGAACCATTGATCGCATTGTATTCTAGGTGTTTTTTATTGTCGTAGGGGAATCTTGTTATGTCGGTATGCACTCTGACTCCAAATTTGGAGTATGCGTCAATACGGATTTTCGCTGATTCACAAAATCATGCCTTTTGAAAATGATTGAACTATTCACCGGCCTATGTTGGTATCGAGTAACAACCTATAAACTGGCGTGAAAAAAAAGACTACTTTTGACACAAACCCGAAACAAAATGAAATTCGAAGTGATACACAAAGACAAGGTTGCTGTTATTGCTACCAAAGTCGAAAAGTTGGATGCTATTCATGCTCCTGAATTAAAAAGTGAAATCGTGATGCAGAACAAAGATGGCGTCAAGAACCTCATCATTGATCTGACAGATACTCGTTATATTGATTCATCTGGATTGAGTGCATTGCTCGTGGCAAACAGATTGTGTCGTGATGCCAATGGCTCTTTTGTGCTCTGCGGTCTTCAAGACAATGTGAAGAAGTTGATTTCAATTTCGCAACTTGAAAGTGTTTTGAAAATTACTCCAACACAGAATGAGGCAGTTGACCTTGTCTACATGGAAGAGGTTGAACGCGATATCTAATTAGCATGAGAAAATTTTATCTACTCATTGCTTTATTATTGGGCTCTGGTTCAATCTTCGCGCAATGCAATCCCGCTGACCATGATTGGGGAAGTCTTCTTTTTGGTGTTTCACCTGATCCTAACTTGGGTGAAAACTTCGCACCCGGTCAAGTCAACCAGCTTTACAATGATGTCGTTTATGTACTTACACCAACTGAAGCTTCACAGGTCGATACTACAATCACTCAAACTATCATTATTGACTCCTTGAGTTTAGATAGTATTACTCTTTTTAATGGAATTGCGGATGTTCAACTTTCTACAATTGGCCTAAATGTTACTTGCAACAACGGTGATGATTCACCAAATCCATGTATGTTCTTATCGGGTAATGGATATTGCGGTGATATTTCTGGTGTGCCAACTGTGTCTGGTGTGTTTGATGTGAAAATTTTTGCTACAGTTTACTTCCAGGCTTTTGGCACTCAAATGTTGAATTGGGAGTTTGAAGGATATACTTTGCAAATTGATCCTGCATCTGTTGATGAGTTGCCTTCGATTTCACTCACTGGTGGACAAAACTCACCAAATCCAGCTTCCGACCGAACAACCATCAACTACCAGTTGAATACAACATCGGATGTTTATTTCACGCTATCAAACCTAGTTGGTGAAACAATTATGAATAGATCATATCGCGGTAAAAGAGGCGATAATCAGATCAATATTGAAACTGCGGATCTACAAACTGGTATTTATTTATACTCTCTGCAAACAGGAGATAAAAAAATTACCCGCAAAATGATTGTGCAACATTGACAATTGAATTTATTGATGATATTTGACCGTCCCGCTGATGTCGGGACGGTTTTGTTTTATGACTTTCGAAATCACAATACTTGGCTGCGGCGCAGCAGCTCCAACGGGAAAACATAATCCTTCCGCTCAGGTTGTGAATGTCCATGACAAACTTTTTCTGGTGGATTGCGGCGAGGGAACACAACTGCAATTGCGTAAGTTCAAAATCAGATTTCAAAGAATCAATCACGTATTTATTTCTCATCTCCACGGCGATCATTACTTGGGCCTCATGGGTTTTATCTCAAGTATGCATCTGTTGGGTAGAAAATCAAAGCTTTATATTTTCGGACCTCCTGATCTTAAAGAGATCATCGATATTCAACTTAGGGCTTCACAAACTTTTCTGGAATACCCGATAGAATTTCATCCTACCTCGTTTGATGAGAAAAGAATGATTTTTGAAGATAGATCAATGTCTGTTTATTCTTTCCCTCTAAAACATAGAATTGACTGTTGCGGTTTTCAATTTGTCGAAAAAGAAAAAAGACCGAAAGTCAGAAGAGAATTGGCTAAACATTATGACCTTCAACCTAGTCATATTGTGGCTTTAAAAAAGGGGCTTTCTATTACTTTGGATTCTGGAGAAGTGCTTCAATCCGCTGACATTTGTGATCCGGCAGATGGTGTAAGAAAATATAGCTATTGCTCTGACACAGCATTTTCGGAAAAGGTTATTCAGGCTGTAAAAAACAGCGATCTGATTTATCATGAGTCTACATTCCTTGATTCAGAAAGTGCACGAGCTAAAACAACATTTCATAGCACAGCCAGACAAGCGGCAAAAGTTGCCAAACTTTCTGAATCAAAAGCACTGCTTATTGGTCACTTTAGTTCGCGTTATGCCAACGATGAGGATTTTAAGACAGAAGCGCTTCAGGAGTTTCACAAAGTGATGCTCGCTGACGAAGGTGCTATTTTCAAAGTTGAATACTGATAACAGACTAGATCATCTCTACCTGTCGGGCAACTTTCTGCAATATTTCGAATACCGTCTCTGCCATCACGTTTTCACTATCGAGGGTCGGATTGATTTCCGTGAACTCAAGACAACATGTTCTTTCATTCTGCAAAAATTCAAGGATAAGATCGGCAGCTTCGCGCTCATTGATACCACCTTTAACAGGTGTTCCTGTACCACGTGAAATAGAAGGATCCATTGAGTCAACGTCAAAGCTGATATAGATTCTATCGCAATGACTTAAGTATTTCAAAAGTTCTCTGCACAATTTTGTCACACCTGTTTTGCGCAACTCGTTGGTCGTTACTACGCGAACTTTGTTTTTTTTGATCAGGCTTGTTTCCTGCTCTTCAAAATCTCGAAGCGTTATGTAAATCAAATCGCGGTAGTCAATTTTTGGAGAGATGTCGCCAACATTTTTGAGCATCTCCCAAAGTTCGATTGACTCATAGTCAAGGTCGTTCACCTTTTCCTCGATGTTGTCTTCATTGAGTGAAGCTGCCAATGGCATACCATGTATGTTGCCACTGGGTGTCGTATACGGTGAGTGAAGGTCAGCATGTGCGTCAATCCAAATCACTCCGAGTCGGGACTCTGGATACGCCATTTTAATACCCGCTATTGTGCCGCCGGCGCTACTGTGGTCTCCACTGATGATGAGTGGGAATCTTCCATCGCGCAAAGTGTCCCTAACTGCAGCACCAACGCGCTCGTATATTTTCAGCACGCTTCTAATGTGACGAGCATATCGGCTTCCGGGATTGTTATACAGGGCCTGATTGTCGTTTGGAATGACAATGCTTTTGTATTTTTTGAAAAACTGTGATCTAAAGTCGAGAGCAGCAATTTTTACTGCTTCAATGCCAAGACTGGCGCCCCTAGTTCCAGCACCTACTTCGCTGGGTACCTCAATGAGGCGTATGTTCTTTTCTTTTTTTGTCATGCCCGGCAAAGATAATGATGACCGCCTGAAAGCCTATTCATGTTGTAATGTTTAATGATATGGATGTTCGCAATGTTGTTCATGAGATTAAAACACTTTTGGTCATCGCAGGAATTTCGACTTCATTATTTGATATATATTGCACGTCAATATTCAATTTCCTTTATGAGCGTTACAGACAGTGCAAAAGAAAAGTTGTTGATCATCGATTGGGTTTTGAGACAAGAAAAATCACAAAATCTTAAAGCGATGAGCGAAATGATTGCTCAGATTGATCGTGATTCGGCCGATTCGGTCAAAATTATCGGATATAGAGCCAAAGGGCTTAGCGTTACTTTCAGCCAATTGGTAAATAGCATCAAGGATTCCATTCAGGAAATAGAAGAGAACAAAGTGATTAGTCTCGACGATCTGGAACACGAGTCTGACCAATGGTAGGTCTTTTGGAATGTCAACTGTATTTTATCATATTTTGAAACCAACATTTTTTCAATGCAAAAATTTTACGCTGTAGCTGCGCTCTTCATTTTACCCTTTTTTGTAAAAGCTCAAACTCCTTGCACCGACGGATTCGCAGGGGTTTATCCATGCAGAAATATGGACCTCATGGCTTTTATGTCAAATGAGGAGATCGGTGGTGATGCCAATACCAACACAAATGATATTTGGGGTTGGGTAAGCCCTGTCACAGGCAAAGAATACGCTCTTGTTGGTTGTTCGAATGGTACTGCATTCGTCAATATTTCGGACCCGGTTGAACCTATTTATCTCGGTTTACTCCCGACACACACGGTAAACAGCCTTTGGCGCGATCTTGAATCATACAACAACTACTGCTTTATCGTCAGCGAAGCTTCTGGTCATGGTTTGCAGGTTTTTGACCTTATGCAGTTGGATGCTGTCTCTAATCCTCCTGTGGCGTTCGAGGAATCAGCATTCTATGATGGCTTTGGTCATTGTCACACGTTAAACATTAATCAGGAATCTGGCTACTTGTATGCAAATGGAACTGGCACGTACGATGGTGGATTGCACATCGTTGACATTAATGATCCATTGAATCCGACACTGGCCGGTGGATTTGCCAATGGTGGTTACACGCATGACTGTTATGTTTGGACTTATGACGGTCCAGATCCTGATTGGCAAGGAGAAGAACTCGTTTTTGCTTGCAATGAAGATGATCTCATGATCGTGAATGTAACTGATAAAACGGATTGTTATTCTATTGGTTCATACGACTACAATGGTGAAGCACCTGTAGGATACATCCACCAAGGTTGGATAACAAAAGACAAAAGTCATTTTCTAATTGATGACGAGTTAGATGAAATTCAGGTCGGAAATGATCAGCTACCATATGGAACGCGCACACACATGTTCGACATCACAAATTTGGATGACTTGGTTTATCAAGGGTTTTATGAAGGTGCAAGCACTTCTATTGACCATAACCTTTATGTACTTGATCAGTTCGTTTACGAAAGCAATTACAGAAGTGGTGTTCGTGTTTTAGATGCTATCAATGTTGATGATGCCGAACTTCATGAAGTTGGATATTTCGATTTATATCCTACCAATGACTTTGCCCAGTTCAATGGTACATGGAGCAATTACCCATATTTTCCAAGTGGACTTGTTGCGGCCACAAGTATGGATGAGGGGTTTTTTATTATAAAACCAAAACTGATTGTATTGAGCCAAGACAATTGGACATTATGTGGTGGTGACGATATCATATTTGATGTGCAGATCAATGCTCAGCTTGCATTTCCTCTCACATTTGCAGTAAGTGGACTTGGAGCGTCTAGTGTTGCTGCCAATCCAACCAATGAAATGGGAACCTCAACAGTTGCAATCAGCGGTCTGAGCCAACTTCCATCAGGAACCTACGCCGCTAAATTGTTGCTTCAATCGAATTTTGGAGAACAGTATGAAGTGCCTTTTTCTGTTACAATCTCTAACAATCTTGCAAATGCTCCTGTACTCATTGATGTTCCGGACAACAGCATGGTTTCTAATACTGATGAGGCAACATTATTTAGCTGGTCTTCCATCGAAAATGCTGATAGCTACATCTATCATCTTGCAAGCGATGAAGCCTTCACGAGTTTAATTGAGATTCAAAACACAGTCAATACAAATTACCTCATGACATTCGATCTACCTGATGGCACTTACTACTGGCGCGTCCGTGCTTCAAACGGCTGTGGTGACGGTAACTGGTCGGAAGTGTTTAGTTTCACTGTAGGTTTTGTGGGCGTAAATGAAAGTGAAATTGGCAGATTGAGTATTTACCCGAATCCCGCAGATCAAAACCTTCAGATAAAATATTCAAGTCCTATTGAAAGCATTTTCATCAAGGATCTTTCTGGAAGAATTGTAGAACAATTCGGTACCACCAATCAATTCAATCAGACGCTAAACATTGCTCCACTGGCGCCTGGTATCTATTTGCTCGAGGTGAATGGGGCAGTAGCAAGATTCATCAAAAAATAAAGTAACCGATTTCGCTATGTGGAATTAGTCGACCCAATCGGCGATGAACACATTGGTGTCGCGCGTCCGACCATTGTGGCGGTTGCTGCACCATGCTACTTTTTTACCATTGGGAGAAAACATGATGAACGAGTCGAATTGAGTGTCATAGGTGACTTGCTCAAGTCCCGTTCCGTCGATATTGATCATGAAAATGTTGAATGGAAATCCGATGGCGCTTTTGTGATTGCTACAAAACAACACGCGTTTACCATCTGGATGGAAGTAGGGCGACCAATTGGCTTTGCCAAGGTTGGTGATTTGTTTGGCGTTACCACCATCAGCATCGGCAACAAAAATTTCAAGGTTCGTTGGCTCAACAAGATTTTGATTCAACAATTCACGGTATTTTTTTACGTCCTCCGGCGTTTTTGGTCGAGAAGCACGCCACACGATTTTTTTACCATCCGCTGAAAAGGCAGCACCTCCGTCATAGCCCAAAGAGTTCGTTACCTGTTTGATATTGGTGCCATCAATATTCATTACGTAAAGATCGAGATCTCCATTGCGGGTGCTGGTAAAAATGATTTTGTCTCCCTTCGGCGAAACTGTTGCTTCTGCATCATAGCCAGGCTCGTTGGTGTATTGTTTGATGATATTGCCATTGAGATCAGCCTGGAAGATGTCATATTCCGGATAAATCGGCCATACATATTTGCCGCTCTCACGCACCGGAACGGGTGGACATGAGTCCATTTTCAGGTGAGTACTTGCATAAAGAATGGATTTGTCATCAGGCATAAAAAAGCTGCACGTAGTGCGTCCTTTGCCCGTAGAGATGAGTTTCCTTTTTGAGCTGTCGGCTTCTGCTTTTGTATCGAGCACAAAGATCTGATCGCAACCTTGTGTCCAGTTTTTGTTGTCGCTTTGGAAAATCAAATGTGTTCCTGAAAAATTCCAATATGCCTCAGCATTGTTACCGCCGAATGTGAGCTGCTTAACATTCTTGAAATGTTTTTCTTCCGGATATTGAATAAGCTCATCAGTTGATCCGGTAATTTCTGTCTTCGCTTCGGCTGCAGGAACGGATTCTTTCTTTTGTTTACAACCGAAAACAATGGCTAAAATGAAAATCAGAGCGTACTTCTTCATGGGGCGCGAAAATATAGACTCTCCATCTTTCAATTGTTGAACATTTGTCATGTGTGGTTTTCTGCAGCGTGACTAAATTCGCGGTCAAATCGAATTTTTATGAAAAAGCTATTCTGGCTGGCGGCAGCTACTTTCTTTATTTCTGCGGGATTTCTGTGTAAAAACATGAACCAAGTAGTTTCGTTGTCAACTCCCGAAGAAAGGATGACAATGAATCTTAGTGTTCTTGCCGGCGATAGTTTTGAAGGTCGGGCAGTAGGAACCAGTGGAGAGATGAAAGCGGGTATGTTCATCGCCGGAAAATTTCAAGCGATCGGATTGCAGCCTAAGGGCGACAGCACATGGTTTCAGAAGTTCACTTTTGTGCCTCATGCACCAGCTCAGGTTCATCATACCGGCGATAGTGCTTCACTGGGAATGGCTTTGGTGAAAGAAATAAATGGCCGGAATGTGCTTGGATACATCGACAATGGTGCGGAAAACACTGTCATCATTGGAGCGCATTATGATCACCTGGGTATGGGTGATGAAAATTCATTGTGGACAGGCCCAAAGGCGATTCACAATGGGGCTGACGACAATGCCAGTGGGGTCTCCGCGTTGATTGAACTGGCTACATGGCTCGCCGCAAAACCATCAGGCACCACTTCTAACAATTACCTGATTATGGCATTTAGTGGTGAAGAGAAGGGGCTATGGGGTAGTAATTACTTCTGCAAGAATCCATTGATCGATTTGAAAAAGGTCAACTATATGCTCAATATGGACATGGTTGGACGCCTGAATGCTGAAAAAGCTTTGGCTATCAATGCAGTGGGTACAAGTCCGACTTGGATGAAGGTTTTGCCCGACATCAATGTTGATGGAATCAAGATCATCACCAGCGAAAGTGGAGTTGGGGCAAGCGACCACACCAGCTTTTACAATGTGGATATTCCTGCATTGCACTTTTTTACCGGTCAGCACGAAGACTATCATAAGCCAAGTGATGATGCCGAAAAGGTGAACTATGCGGGAATGGTTTCTGTGGTGAAGTACATTCAGCAAGTGATCCTGAAAATGGACAAACAGGGCAAAATTGAGTTTACAAGAACAAAAGATGCAACGCCATCATCAGCTGATTTTAAAGTGACCCTCGGAGTGATGCCTGACTATATGTACTCAGGTGTTGGTCTGCGCATTGATGGCACCAAAGATGGAAAACCAGGCGCAAAGGCCGGTTTACTGAAAGGCGACACTGTGATAAAATTGGGAGAATATGAAGTTGGTGATATCTACCAATACATGGAAGCACTTGGCAAATTTTCCAAAGGAGAAACCACTGAAATGGTTATCGAGCGCGAAGGGCAGAAGATGACTTTGAGCGTTACGTGGGAGTAATTTTCGTCTTTTTAACTCCAGAAAGGTTCGGGTTCGCAGCGAAATGCAAAAGATCACGAACGGCAAGCAGCGGATTTTGAAGCTGTTTTTTGTTGGAGTAGAGTTCTATCATGGAATTTGTTTGTTTCCTCCGTTCCTTCTTTTCTTCGTGAGAATAATCATTTGCGAAGCAAAAAAAGTTTCACGCTAAGAAACGAAGGAGCGGAGTAAGCGAAGGGAGTGCTATTGTGTATTATCCTTTGTTTCCTTCGTTTCTTCCTTTCTTCGTGTGAATAATCATTTGCGAAGCAAAAAAAGTTTCACGCTAAGAAACGAAGGAGCGAAGGAAGCGAAGGGAGTGCTATTTTGTATTATCATTTGTTTCCTTCGTTTCTTCCTTTCTTCGTGAGAATAATCATTTGCGAAGCAAAAAAAGTTTCACGCTAAGAAACGAAGGAGCGAAGGAAGCGAAGGGAGTGCTATTGTGTATTATCCTTTGTTTCCT
>Ga0075163_10001933_pt1 | contig 27947 bp, 20 predicted proteins | sample JI1023141ADNA_FD_71478 | JGI IMG/M metagenome (GOLD analysis project Ga0075163, IMG submission 71478) | Wastewater effluent complex algal communities from Wisconsin, to seasonally profile nutrient transformation and Carbon sequestration -... | ecosystem: Engineered > WWTP > Effluent > Algae...
ACTGGGCGGTGGTGCCGTCGCCGAGCTGGCCGCGCTGGTTGCTGCCCCAGCACATGACGCGGCCGCCGCTGCGCAGGGCGCAGGTGTGGTCGACGCCGGCGGCGAGGCGCAGGACGTCGCCGAGCTTCTGGCCGGAGACGGGGACCTTGGCGCTGCTGCGCCCGCCGTTGCCGAGCTGGCCGGCCTGGTTGGCGCCCCAGCACATGACCTGACCCGGGGTGGCGGCGCAGGTGTAGGCGCGGCCGGCGGTGAGGGCCATCGCGCCGGAGAGGTCCTTGACGGGCACGCGGGTCGACCAGTCGCTGGTGATGTTGGCGCCGAGCTGGCCGACGTCGCCCTTCCCCCAGCACGCGACCATGCCGGTGCTGCGGCGCGCGCAGGTGTGGTCGTCGCCGACGGCGATCTCGACGGCGTCGTCGACCTTGACCACGTACTGCGGGGTCATCAGCTCGGGGAAGCCGACGGTGTGGCCGCTGCCGACCTGGCCGACGAAGTTGCCGCCCCAGCACATCACCTTGCGGCCGGCCAGCAGCGCGCACGAGTGGGCGGTGCCGAGGGAGAGCTGGGTGACGGGGCCGAGGTTGGCCGCGACGCCGACCGGCCGCGCGCTGTCCTCCTTCTTGCCCTGGCCGAGCTGGCCGGTCGCGCCCTTCCCCCAGCACAGCACGGGGCCGGCGCGGCGGGCCGCGCAGGTGTGCTCGCCGCCGGCCGCGAGGAGCACGGCGTCGGCGATGCCGTCGACGCCGACGGGGCGGCTGCGCATCGCCTTGCTGCCGTCGCCGAGCTGGCCGCTGCCGTTTTGCCCCCAGCACGAGACCTGGCCGCCGCTGCGGCGCGCGCACACGTGGCCGGCGCCGGCGGCGACCTGGACGACGTCGGTGAGGCCCGGGACCGCGGCGGCCAGCGAGCGGTTGGCGATCGTGCCGTCGCCGAGCTGGCCGAGGCCGCCGGCGCCCCAGCACTGGACCCCGCCGGCCGTCACGGCGCACGAGAAGCCGTCGCCGCTGCTCAGGTCGGCCGCGTCGGTCAGGTTGCGCACCGTGCCGGCCTGGCCGTCGTCGCCGCCGCCCGGCAGCAGCCCCGCGCCGAGCGCCCCGCCGTCGTTGCTGCCCCAGCACTGCACGCCCCCGGCGCGGGTCAGGGCGCAGGTGTGGCGGGCCCCGGCGGCGAGGCCCTTCGCCTCCGGCAGGCCGCGCACGGGCGCGCCGGCGGGGCGGTTGTCGAGCGTGCCGTCGCCGAGCTGGCCGCGGTCGTTGCGGCCCCAGCAGACCAGCGCGCCCTTGCTGCGGGCGCAGGTGTGGGCGTCGCCGGCGGTCAGCTCGGCGACCTTGTCGACGCCGGCGACGGGGCCCGGGGCGCGGGCGCCGTCGCCCCAGCACACGACCGTGCCGGCGCGGCGCAGCGCGCAGCTGTGATCGCCGCCGGCGACGAGCAGGATCGCGTCGGTGACGCCCGGGACCGGCGCGGGCTTGCTGCGGCGCGGGCTGCCGTCGCCGAGCTGGCCGGCGGCGCCGCTGCCCCAGCACACGACCTTGCCGGTCTTCTGGCGCGCGCAGGTGTGGCTCGCCCCGGCCGCGATCTCGACGGCGTCGGCGAGGCCCGCGACCTGGACCGGCGCGACCCAGACCTGGCGGTCGTCGTTGCCGAGCTGACCGCCGTGGTTGTCGCCCCAGCAGACCACGCCGCCGCTGCGGCGCAGCGCGCAGGTGTGGTCGCGGCCGGCGCGGATGTCCGCGGCGTCGGTCAGGCCGCGCACCGCGACCGCGCGCGAGCTCTGCGACCCGGGCCGGCCGCCGCCGTCGCCGAGCTGGCCGCTCGCGTTGGTGCCCCAGCACTGCACCGCGCCGGTCTTCTGGCGCGCGCAGGTGTGCTGGGCCCCGAGCGCGAGCTGCTCGACGTCGGTGATGTCGAGCGCCGCGACCGGGCGCGAGTTGTCGCGCTGGTTGCCGTCGCCGAGCTCCCCGCTGCTGCCGCGGCCCCAGCACTGCACGCCGCCGCCCTGCCGGCGCACGCACGCGTGGTCGCCCCCGGCCGCGAGCTCGAGCACCGGGCCCGAGACGGCCGCGGGGGCCGGCGTGGGCTGCGAGCCGGGGCCCGGGCCCGGGGTCGGGGTCGACCCGCCGGTCTTGCCGGGGGTCGGGGTCGGCGGGCGCGTGCCGTAGCCGCGGGGGCCCTGATCGCAGGCCGCGAGCGCGAGCAGGGAGAGGGCGAGGAGCGACGTGCCGCGTGACATCGTCGGCAGTATGCGGGCAGCGCGCAGAGGACCGCAACGCCGCGAGTGGCGCGCGAACGCAAAAAACGAAGCGGCCCAAAAACGAAGCGGCCCGAAGCGCCGGGGCGACTTCGGGCCGATCGTTTTATGCTAGTTGTCGGGGCGAGAGGATTCGAACCTCCGACTCCCTGGTCCCGAACCAGGTGCGCTACCAGGCTGCGCTACGCCCCGAGGGAGCCGGTGTTTAGCGGAGGCGCGCTCGCTTGTCAAAGGCTTTTTGCCCCGGCGTGGCCCGCCGGCAAAGCTCACGCGCAACCGCGGTATCCGGCCGGCCTCTGCCCGCCCTCATCATCATCCCCGCCGCCCTCGCCCGGGCGTCCGCGAGCTCGTCGCGGACGCCCGGGCCCGGCCTGCACCTACGCGGCCTGGCGCCGCCGCACCCGCAGCTCGGGGCGGCCACGCTCGAGCAAGAACCGCCACAGCGGCTTGTTGCTCTTCTGCAGGTTACACGCGCTGCAGCACGGCACCAGGTTGTCCGGCGTGTTCGGGCCGCCGCGCGACAGAGGAGTCACGTGGTCGCGCGTCACGCCGCGCCGGGTCAGGCGGGTGCTGCAGTAGGTGCACATCGTCAGCACGTTCCACTCGTAGTAGCGAAACTCGCTGGTGTAGCAGGGGTCGAGGCGGTCATGGATCGTGTCGGCGACGGTCGCCTTCTTGTACTTCGCGGTCTCCCGGAGCCGGCCCAGACGCCCGTCGCCCTTGCTCTGGCGCAGGCCCTTGCGACGCAAGTGGCGAGCCAGGAAGAACTCGGGGCCGCGCTCCGGGCGGGTAGAGAGGGTGTCGTAGTCGTGTTTCAGGGTGGCGTGCATGACGGACCTCCGGGGCCGTCACGCGGCCCCCTGGCTAGCGGTTGTGTGGTGTGGCGATCATCGCGTTCAGTCGGTGTAGGTCAGCGTGTTCCAGCGCGGCACGGCGACGAAGCCGTCGGCGCGCTGCTCGACGTCGGCCTCGACCTCCATGCCGCGGTTCGCCACGCGGACGCGGTCGCCCGGGCGGACGCACAGCTCGGTGAGCCGGACGGTGGACAGCGGGATGCAGTGGTCCGCGGTCCGATGGGACAGGTCGATGTGGATCGTTCGCATGGGACACCTCCTCGATGGAACCTGTCGGGATCGAACCGACGCCCTCCTGCGTGCGAAGCAGGCGCTCTCCCAGCTGAGCCAAGGTCCCGGGGCACGAAATAGTGGATACGAGAGAGTGCGCAGAGGGAGTCGAACCCTCGCTTCCTCCGAGGCAGGGAGGCGTGCGACCGCAACACTTTGCACACAATACGAATGGATGACCCGGCGGCGCCGGACCACGTGGATATCGAACGGAGAGGGAGGGGATCGAACCCTCGCCGGCTGTTACACCGGACTGCGCCTTAGCGGGGCGCTGCCTTGCCACTCGGCCACCTCTCCAGAGGTGCGGCAGACGGCGCGGCGCGCTCGTGCTGCCCAGCAGCGATTGGACGCACTTCGCGTCCCCCGGTCTCGCGGATGTCAGCGCTCCGTATGCGCGTTCGGGCCCGGCTCGCCGATAGACGGCAGGGCGCGATGCTCGGTCCCTGTCACGATGAACAGGGACTGTCTGACGGTGACGTCAGACCGCAGTGTCAGACTGCCGGGGCGAACGCTTCGGAGCGCGGCAAAAAGCCGCGAAACCGGCCGCTACTGGGCCGCATACCCGGTCCCGACGCGTTCGCCTCGCACGTACCGAGACGCGCTGCCAGGCATGTGGCGGCGGCGATCGGGGTCGTGGTGAGAGCGGTATGGTCGTGGACGGGAAGCATGGCTACCTCATTAGCGAGGAGCCAATCTACCAGGGCCACAATGGCTGTCAAGACCCTCGAGAAGAAACTCGAGGATTCTTTTCAAAAAAAAGAATGTGCGCACTTTCGCGGCGAGGGATGGTCTCGTCGGCCGGTCAGGTCAGGACGCCGCGGGCGCGCAGCAGCGCCAGGACCCGCTCGACGCACTCCTCGGGGGCGAGGGCGTCGGTCGCGAGCACGAGGTCGGGCGCCTCGGGCGGCTCGTAGGGCGCGCTGACGCCGGGGAAGGCGAGCAGCTCGCCGCGGTCGGCCCGGGCGTACATGCCGGTGGTGTCGCGCCGGCGGCAGACCTCGACCGGGGCGGCGAGGTGGACCTCGATCACCCGGTCGTCGCCGATCAGCTGGCGGACGCGCTGGCGGACGGCCGCGTGCGGGGCCACGAAGGCGCAGATGCACAGCAGGCCGGCGTGGTTGACCAGGCGGGCGACCTCGGCGCTGCGCCGCAGGTTCTCGCTGCGGTCGTCGGCCGAGTAGCCGAGGTCGCGCGAGAGGCCGCGCCGCATCGCCGGCCCGTAGAGCACGGTGACGGCCCGCCCGGCGTCGAACAGCCGGCGCTCGAGCGCGTAGGCGAGGGTCGCCTTGCCCGACGCGGGCAGGCCGGTCAGCAGCAGGGTCACGGCGCGCTGGCCGAGCCGGCGCTCGCGCTCGTCGGCGCCGACCTGGCTGCCGGGGTCGCGCGGGCCCTCGTCGACGCCGGGGGCCGTCCACGCGTCGTCGCCGGGCCGGTCGCCGCGCTCGAGCAGCATGCCGGCGCCGACGGTGCCGTTGCTGCTGCGGTCGATCAGGATGAAGGCACCGGTCGCGCGGTTGTGCTTGTACGCGTCGTAGACGAGCGGGCGGTGCAGCGCGAGCGTCACCCGGCCGACCTCGTTCATCGCCAGGCTGCTCGCGGGCCGGCGCTCGAGCGAGTTGACGTCGACGGCGTGGTGCAGGCGCCCGAGCTCGGCCGGGACGACCCGCGTGGTCTGCTTGAGCAGGTAGCTGCGCCCGGGCACGAACGGGCGCTCGGCCATCCACACGACCATCGCGTCGACCTCGTCGGCGAGCAGCGGCGGCTCGTCGGGGCGCACGATCATGTCGCCGCGGCTGCAGTCGACCTCGTCGGCGAGCGTGAGCGTGACGGCCATCGGGCTCTCGGCCTCGTCGAGCTCGCCGTCGAAGGTGACGATCTTGCTCACGCGGGTGCGCGCGCGCGAGGGCATGACCATGACCTCGTCGCCGCGGCGCAGCACGCCGGACGCGATCGTGCCGGAGAAGCCGCGGAAGTCCGAGCTCGGGCGCTGGACCAGCTGGACCGGGAAGCGCAGGTCGGCGAGGTTGCGGTCCGAGGCGATGTGCACAGACTCGAGGTGGGCGAGCAGCGGCGGCCCGAGGTACCACGGCATGCTCGCCGCCGCGTCGACGACGTTCTCGCCGGTCAGCGCCGACATCGGCACGAACACGAGGTCGTGGACCTCGAGCTTGGCGATGAAGTCGGTGTAGTCGCGCTTGATCCGCTCGTAGGTGGCCTCGTCGTAGCCGACCAGGTCCATCTTGTTGATCGCCACGACGAGGTGCTTGATGCCGAGCAGCGCGCAGATGAAGCTGTGGCGGCGGGTCTGCGGCATCACGCCGTGGCGCGCGTCGATCAGGATGATCGCCAGGTGGCAGTTGCTCGCCCCCGTCGCCATGTTGCGGGTGTACTGCTCGTGGCCGGGGCAGTCGGCGATGATGAACTTGCGGCGGTCGGTGCTGAAGTAGCGGTAGGCGACGTCGATCGTGATGCCCTGCTCCCGCTCGGCGCGCAGGCCGTCGGTCAGCAGCGCGAGGTCGACGGCGCCGCCGGTGGTCCCCTGGCGCACGCTGTCGCGCTTGACCGCGGCGAGCTGGTCCTCGTAGATCTGGCGGGTGTCGTGCAGGAGCCGGCCGATCAGCGTCGACTTGCCGTCGTCGACGCTGCCGCAGGTCAGCAGCCGCAGCAGCTCCTTGTGCTGGTGGCGCTCGAGGTAGGTGTGGATGTCGAGGTCTTCGAGGGCGCCGTCTCGCGTGGGCATCAGAAGTAGCCCTCCTTCTTCTTCTGCTCCATGCTGCCCGACTCGTCGTAGTCGATGAGCCGGCCCTGGCGCTCGGAGTGGGTGGCGACCAGCATCTCCTCGAGGATCTCCGGCACGGTGGTCGCGGGGCTCTCGACCGCGCCGGTCAGCGGGTAGTCGCCGAGCGTGCGAAACCGGACCGTGCGCAGCGTCGGGACCTCGCCGGGGCGCAGGCGCATGCGCTCGTCGTCGACGACGATCACGGTCCCGTCGCGCACGATCGACGGCCGCGCCCGCGCGAAGTACAGCGGCGTCAGCGGGATGCGCTCGAGGTGGATGTACAGCCACACGTCGAGCTCGGTCCAGTTGCTGAGCGGGAACACGCGGATGCTCTCGCCCGGGTTGACCTTGCCATTATAGAGGTTCCACAGCTCCGGTCGCTGGTTCTTCGGGTCCCACTGCATCTGCTTGTTGCGAAACGAGTAGACCCGCTCCTTGGCCCGCGCCTTCTCCTCGTCGCGGCGGGCCCCGCCGAACGCGGCGTCGTAGCCCCCGGCCTTGAGCGCCTGGACCAGCGCCTGGGTCTGCATCGCCGCGCTGTACTGCGGGGTCGGGAAGTCGAACGGGTTCATGCCGTCCGCGAGCGCCTGCTCGTTGGTGTAGACGATCAGGTCGAGGCCGTGCTCGGCGCAGAAGCGGTCGCGGTACTCGAGCAGCTCGCGAAAGTCCCAGGTCGTGTTGATGTGCAGCAGCGGGAACGGCGGGCGCGCCGGATAGAACGCCTTGCGCGCGACGTGCAGCATGCACGCCGAGTCCTTGCCGCCCGAGAACAGCAGCACCGGCCGCTCGAACTCGGCGACGACCTCGCGGATGATGTGGATGCTCTCGGCCTCGAGCTGGCGCAGGTGGGTCAGGGTCATGATGAAGCTGCTCGCGTCTGCAGGAGCGCGTGGACGGCCTCGGCGCAGCCCCAGGACAGGGTCACGCCGGCGCCGCCGTGGCCGTAGTTGTGGACGACGAGGCCGGCGCCGCGCGGCTCGACGGCGAGGCGGACGCTCGGCCTGGCGGGGCGCAGGCCGACGGCGACGGAGCGCACGCGGGCGCCGGCGAGGCGGGGCTCGAGCGCGGCGCAGCGGGCGAGGATCTGGCGGGTGTGCTCGGGGTCGGGGGTGCGGTCCTCCTGGTGCGCGTCGGAGGTGCCGCCGAGCACGACGTCGGCGCTGCGCGGGACGATGTACGTGATCGCCGGGCCGCTGTGCTCGTCGACCCAGACCTGCGAGATCCCCGGGTTGTCGACGCGCACCACCTGGCCGCGGACCGCGTGCACGCTCGGGTCCGCCGCGAGCTCGCGCGCGCCGAGGCCGGCGCAGTTGATCACGAGCGGGCGCTCGCCGAGCGCCTCGTCGAGGCTGGCGAGCGCGCGCTGGACGACGCGCACGCCGAGCGCATCGGCCCGCGCGCGCAGCCACGGGAGATAGATCGGGGTCTCGATGACCGCGGTGCGAAACCGGTAGCCGCCGCCGTAGCCCGCGGGCAGCGTCGCGGGGTCCGCGGGCGCGAAGCCCTCGGCCACGCTCGACCACGCCGGCGTCGTCACCGGGCCGGGGAACACCTCGAGGGCGTCGCGCCACAGCACGCCGCTGCGCGCGTCGGCGGCGAGCGTGGCGAAGCGGCGCAGGCTCGCCGCGGCGAGGCGCGTGACCTGGTCCTCGGGATAGGCGCGGTACGGGTACCAGAACGCGGCCGCGACCGCCGACGTGGTCTGGGCGCCGAGCTCACGCGCCGCGACCTGAACGTCGTAGCCCGCCTCGGCGAGCACGATCGCGGAGCTGAGTCCGGCGACGCCGCCGCCGATGACGAGGACCTCGCGCATGCGCGGGAGGCTTGTAACACGGGGCGCAATGTCGGGGGCGGCAGGCGACGCGCTTGATGTCGTCATGCGAGGAGCGATCGATGGAGCAGGGCAGGGGGCTGCAGACATCTCGTGTGATGCGTCACTCGAAATTCATCGTGCGTGGCGGGCCGTCTGCGAGGTGACAATGTCGGAGCGCGGGGCACTTTGTGCTTGTCGGGGCTGCGACAATTTGTCTAGGTTGAAATTGCCACTGTCCGGTTGCGAGAGGACCCCGAGATGCCGACGCCGACCCCCGATCTCCCCCGAGTCTCCTTGCTTCCCCTGGTCCTCGGGACATGTCTCGCGACGCAGGTGGCGCACGCGGGCGGGCCGGACGAGGCGGCGGCGCCGTACGGCGTGCGCGCGGATCCGCGGCCGGTCCCGGGCGAGCTGCTGACCACCCCGCTGCCGGAGCCGCTGCAGCTCGGCCCGGCGAAGAGCAACGTGTTCTTCCTGAACTACGACGGTGTGACGATCAAGTTCACCGGGCAGGAGGACGACTCGTCGCAGAACATCAGCCAGTTCCAGGACTTCGCGATGAACTACCAGCCCTACGGCGGCGGGGCGAAGCGGGCCGCGAGCATGCAGGCGGTCAAGTCCGACTGGGCGAAGTACAAGGTGACGATCACCGATCAGCGCCCGGGCGGCGGCAACTACACGATGTGCGTCAATTCGCCGACCAACCCGTTCGGCGGCGGCGTGCTGGGCATCGCCCCGCTCGACTGCAACGACGGGCAGGCGCGCAACATCGTGTTCGCGTACCACAGCGACAACGACCAGTTCCCCGCGGCGACCCAGGCGACGACGATGAGCCAGGAGATCGCGCACGCCTACGGGCTCGAGCACGTGATGGAGCCCAACGACATCATGAACCCGTACAACGCGGGCGGCGACCCGTCGTTCATCGACCAGTGCTTCACGCTCGACGGCGGCGGGCAGGGCATCGCCTGCGGCCAGCAGCACGCGCAGTTCTGCGGCGGCAACGGCCAGAACTCGCACCAGGAGCTGGTCGCGCTGTTCGGCGTCAGCGAGCCGGATCCGGTCCCGCCGGTGGTCAACATCGTGCAGCCGGGCAACGGCCAGGTGCTCGACGCGCCCGCGAACTTCCCGATCGTCGTCGAGGCGAGCGACAACGTCGGCGTCAAGCAGGTCCAGCTGTTCAACAACGGCGCGCCGCTGGCGAGCTGGAACTCCCCGCCCTACGCGACCGACGCCCAGAACGCCGCCGTCGGGCAGTACTGTCTGACGGCCACCGCGATCGACGAGGCCGGCAACAAGGGAGAGAGCGCGCAGGTGTGCGTCACCGTGCAGGAGAAGATGGATCCGCCGGACCCGACGACCGACCCGACGACCGACCCGACCGCGGATCCCACGGCCGACCCGGGCACGGGCACGGGCGGCGACGGCGGCAGCGGCAGCGACGACACCAGCGGCGGCGAGGGCGACGGCTCGGGCGGGCTCGAGGACTCCGGCGACGCGGCCCCCGAGGCGCCCGGCTTCGTCGACCCGGCCCTGCCCCCGGGCTACGGACAGAACAGCGAGGGCGGCTGCACGGTCGAGCCGGCGCCGGTCCCGACGGCCAGCTTGCTGGTGCTCGTGCTCGGCCTGTTCACCCGCCGGCGCCGCGCCGCGTGAGCGGGGGACGTCGCGCGGTCGGTCGCGCGACGTCCAGGCGTGGACGTACGAGGCGGTAAACAGACGGTAGCGAGGTGCGCTGCGACGTTCGGCGTGCTGCGGAGGCCGGCGCGCGCTCACTCGAGGACGGCCGCGGGCGCGTCGCAGACGGCGACGCGGGTCAGCCAGCGCAGCAGCGTGGCGAGCTCGTGGCAGCCGGCGATGCGGGCGTGCATGGCGGGGGTGAGCGACCAGCCGCGCGCGCCGAGCTGGGCGATCAGGGTCGCGCGGACCTCGGCGAGCGTGGTCTTCTGACTCTCCTCGCGGCCCTCCCTGCGGCTCTCGGTGCGGAGGGCGTCGAGGCTGGCGTAGCCCCGGCGGGCGAGGAGGTTGCGGAGGGTGACCTCGTGCGCCGCCTCGGGGTCGATCAGGGCGCGGACGGGCACGGGGTTTTGCAGGATGCCGGGGGCGCGCAGCTCACCGTCGCCGGGGACGACGCGGACGGGGACGCCGCGCTCGTGGACCTCGACGCGCAGCGGACCGACGAGGCGGACGACCCAGATCACGCGGGTGCCGAACTCGAGCAGCTCCTGGATCTTCAGGTCGAGCTCGTCCTCGTCCTGCCCGACGTCGGCGTACTCGACCGCGAGCGGCGGGGCCTCGTGGGCCCAGCCGGGCTCGCTGAGGTCGATGCCGACGACGATGTCGGGGGCGCGAAGGTTCTTGCCGTCGTTCCAGCTGATGCCGACGTCGATGCCGGCGGGTCGGTCGAGCGCGGGGTCGCTGGTGAGGACGGCGGCGCCGACGATGTGCGCGCTGCCGTGGCGACCGCCGGCGGTCATGCAGCGGATCGCGTGCCCGTTGGACAGCTCGTAGGGATCGCCCTCGCGGATCTGGTTGGCCCGAAACGGACCCGGCTCGCTCCATGGCTGCGCGCGGCTGGACATGGGGGCGAGGATACGCTGGCCCCGCGGCCGGGGCCAGCGGCGGCGGGCGCGTCAGCGGCCGTTCGAGGGACGATCAGGGATGACTGATCAGGGATGCCGCACGTTGACGCGGACGCTGGCGCCCTTGGGCACCGTCAGCACGCCCTCGGCGAGGATCTTCTCGCCGTCGCGGACCTGCAGGTCGTGCTTGCCGGGGCCGACCTCGAGGTCGCTCAGCGTCGCCGTGCCGACGTAGCGGCCGTCGAGGAACACGCTGCCCCGACCGTCGTCGACCTTCACCGTCAGCCGCCCCGGCGCGCCCTTGCGCTTGGCCTTGAGCTGCTTCGCCGACATCACCGCGTCGGGCTCCCACTTCGCGCCCTTGACCTCCTCGAGGCACAGGCCGCTCGGGTCGTTGCAGGCGGCATGCGCCGGCGCGGGAGCGCCGAGCAGGACAGCGAGGGCGAGGGCGGGGACGATGGTGGTGCGAAGGGACATGGTCGAAGGTTCCTGTCGTAAGGGCCAGGTATTTGAGGACATGCGCGAACGGACCGGTCAGAACCGGCCGAGCAGCACGAGGCCGGCCTGGCCGCGGCCGGCGGTCGGGAGGACCTGGACGCGGGCGGTGTTTTCGTCGCTGCCGTGCTCGGCGCGGTACTTCTTGCGCTTCTTGACGCCGACGACGAGCAGGGCGATGCCGGTGGCGAGGCCGACCGCGCCGACGGCGATGCCGGCGTAGGCGATGTTGTTGGCGGCCTTGCCCTTCGCGTCGATGTCGGCGATCTGCTGCTCGAAGTCCATGTCGGTGAGGTCGACGTCGTCGACGTCCTTCTGGGCGCCGGCGCTGAGGGCCACGCCGGCGCCGATCATGCCGAGGCCGGCGACGCCGACGACCGTCAGCAGCGAGCCGACGGCGATCAGGCCGCGGCCGTCCTTCGGGGCCTTCTTGCGCGTCTTCTCGTCGTCTTCCTCGGGCGCGGGCGCCTCGACCTTCCTGTCCATGTCCTTGATCGCCTGCTCGCTGGCGGCGATGATCTTCTCGCCGCGGCCGATCTCCGCCGAGATCTTGCTGGCCGCGACGGCCTGCCACTCGGGGTCGCAGCGCGGGTCCTGCAGGAAGTGGAGGATGTCGAGGCCGACCCGGGCCTTCTCGATGCCCGTCTCGAGGTCGGGCCGCGACCTGTCCTCGGTCCCCGCCGCCTTGTACGCGTCGGCCGCGTCGAGGTAGAGCACCGGGTCGCTGCGCTTGGCGGCCTCCTCGCTCAGCAGCTCCGCGGCCGAGCCGTGGTCGCCGGCCTTGCGCAGGCTCTGGGCCCGCTCCTGCACCGACTTGCGGGCGCTCGCGGCCTGCTCCGGCGTCACCTTGGCATCAGCGAACAGCGCCAGCCCGGGCGCTCCCGCGAGGACGGAGGCCGCTTGCGCCGGCGCGGCGCCCAGCGACAGCGAGGCGGCGAGGGCCACCGCGAGCAGTCGGGTGCGTGGACTTGGGGTCGACTGGGCGAGCATCCACCGCAAGCTACCAGGGCCCGAGGGGCCGCGACAACTCCAGCTGCATGCAGGCCGTGGTTCGAGGACCCCAAGGCGCTGACAATTGTGTGATGTGCATGACCAAGTTTTCACGAGGAGATGGAGGATGCAGACGAAGGAGACGCGCCGTCGCGGGCTTCCTGAGGGCCGGGCTTTGGCATAGAGTGCGCTGGTGCGACTGGCCGGCCGACGTCGACTCCCCGCTCTGCGCAGACCCCTGGCCGCGGCGGCGCGGAGCTTGTCGACGGCGCTGACCGCGACCGGTCTGGCCGTGATCTGCCTGGCGGCCTGTCTCGCTCCGGCCTGCTACGACGGTCACGGCCCGCTGGAGCCGCCGCCGGGCACGCCGGGCGGGCTGTGTCACGAGCCGGGCGGCTTCTGCGACCAGCAGGTGTGGACCTGCGAGCCGATCGGCCGCTACTGCTACGACCCGGCGGCGCCGTGCACGGGGGTGTTCTGCGGCGAGCACGGGATCTGTATGCCCGACGCGAAGGACCTGCCGACCTGCGTCTGCGACCCGGGCTACAGCAACGACGCCTACGCGCTGTACTGCGACGAGCCGTGAGCGCGGGCGGGCGGGTCGCGCGGGCCCGCGCCGCCGCGGGGGGCCCGGGCTGCGATATGCTGCGGGCCGCATGAGCTCGCTGATGTTTCGCCTGCTGTCCCGCCCGCTGCGGCTCCCGGCCTTCCTCGGTCCGGCGCCGCGGCCGGACGACCCGCAGATCTTCCGCTTCAATAGCGAGCGCGCGCCGATCATCAGCGACGTGGTGCGGCGGGTGGTCAAGCACTACGCCGGTCAGCCGGACCGGCTGCTCTACGTGCTCAACGAGGCCGGCAACGCCGAGGTCCGGCGCCTGGCGAGCCAGGGCGACATGGAGGCCGGCGAGGCGCTGGGGCAGTGGAAGCGGCTGGTGCGGCGGCTCGGCAAGATGGACGAGCAGGAGCGGATCGACGCGCTGCGCGAGCGGGTCGGCGACTTCGCGGAGGACATCGCCGGCAACTTCGACCCGCGGGTCTACGCGCTGGCGACCCGCATCGTGCCGGGCGTGCTGACGGCGCTGATGAGCCCGTCGGAGGTGCCGCAGCAGCTCGTGTCGGGGTTTCGTCAGCTCGACGGGCTGGTCACCGCGGAGGGGCCGATCGACAAGCTGCGGCGGCTGGCGAAGATCGGGACGCTGGTGCTGGTGCCGACGCACTCGTCGAACCTCGACTCGGTCGCGCTCGGCTACGTGCTGATGCGCGAGCGCCTGCCGCCGGTCGTCTACGGCGCCGGCAAGAACCTGTTCTCGAACCCGCTGATCAGCTTCTTCATGCACAACCTCGGCGCCTACCGCGTCGACCGCAGGATCTCGGCGCAGCTCTACAAGGAGGTGCTCAAGACCTACAGCTGCATGATGATCGAGCGCGGCTACCACTCGCTGTTCTTCCCGGGCGGCACGCGGGCGCGCTCGGGGATGGTCGAGCGCCGGCTCAAGCTCGGGCTCGCCGGGACCGGCGTCGAGGCGTTCGCGCGCAACCAGGCGCGGGGGGTGACGCGGCCGGTGTACTTCGTGCCGGCGACGCTGAACTACGCGCTGGTGCTCGAGGCCGAGACGCTGATCGAGGACCACCTGAAGGGCGCGGGGCAGAGCCGCTACATCATCGAGGACGACGAGTCGTCGCGCTGGGAGCGCGTGTACAAGTTCATGCACAAGCTGACGCAGCTGCGCCAGGCGATGGTGCTGCGGTTCGGCGAGCCGATCGACCCGTTCTGCAACCCGGTCGACGACGCCGGGCGGTCGATCGCGCCGTCGGGGCGCCCGGTCGACCCGGCCAGCTACGTCAAGCGCAACGGGGTCGTGACCGTCGACCCGGCGCGCGACGCCGGCTACACGCGCGAGCTCGGCGAGGCGGTCGCGCGCGTGTACCAGCGCGAGACGGTGATCCTGTGGACGCAGCTGGTCGCGCACATCCTCTACCGCCACCTCGTGCACGCGACGCCCGAGCTCGACCTGTTCGGGCGCCAGCGCGTGCGCGGGCAGGTCGGCATGCCGCGCGCGCAGCTCGAGGCCGAGGTCGGGGCGGCGCGCGACAAATTGCTCGCGTTCTCGGCCGCCGGGCGCGTGCAGGTCGGGCCGGTGCTGCGCACGCAGTCGCCGCAGCACATCGTCGCGGAGGCGCTCAAGGCCTGGGACGGCTACCACACCCGGGCGGTCGCGCGCGAAGTCGGAGCCGACATCATGATCGAGGACCCCAACCTGCTGCTCTTCTATCAGAACCGCCTCGTGCCGCTCGCCGAGGAGCTGGCGACCCCCGAGACCGAGGCCGCGGCGCGCACGATCACCGCGATGGGGGGGCGGGCGTGAGCGGCAAGGTCGCGGTCGTCGGCGGCGGCGCGTTCGGCTGGGGCCTCGCCCTCGCGGCCGAGCGCGCCGGACGTCAGGTCCTGATGTGGAGCCGTCGCCCCCAGCGCGCCGGCACCGAGCGCGTCCGCCTGGTCGCCAGCCTCGCCGAGCTCGCGGCGGCCGAGCTGGTGTTCTTCGCGGTCCCGTCGCCGTACCTGCCCGAGCTCGCCGACGAGCTCGGGCAGCACCTCGACGGCGGGCACTTCCTCGTCCACGTCAGCCGCGGCATCGTCGGCGAGGAGCTGCAGACGCTGTCGCAGGTGCTGCGCTCGCGCACGCCGTGTCGCCGCGTCGGCGCGCTCGCGGGGCCGCTGGTGGCCCGCGCGCTGGCCGAGGGCGAGCCGGGCGGGGGCATCGTCGCCAGCCGCTTCCCGGAGGTCCAGACGGCCGTGCGCGACGCGCTCGGAGGGGCCGCGCTGCGCATCTACAGCACCGACGACCTGATCGGCGCCGAGTTCGCGTCGACGGCGGTCGGGCTGCTGGCGATGGCGGTCGGCTTCGCGCGCGGGGTCGGCCTCGGGCCCGCGACGCTGGCGGTGATGGCCTCGCGCGGGATGTCGGAGTGCGCGCGCATCGGCGTCGGCCTCGGCGGGCGCGTCGAGACGTTCAACGGCCTCGCCGGCTACGGCGACCTGATCGCCGCGGTCGCCGACGACGGCCGGCCCGAGCTCGGCGTCGGCCGCGAGCTCGCCGCGGGCACGCCCCTGGCCGAGGTCGGCCGGCGCGTCGGCGGCTACGTCGAGGGCCTCGAGAGCGCGCGCAAGATCGCCGCGTACGCCAGGCACTCGGGCGCCCACGCGCCGCTGGTGCTGCTGTGCGCCGATGTCTTCGAGGGCAAGGTCAGCAGCCAGGACGCGGTCGCGGCGCTGATGGGCCGCCGCGTCGGCGGCGAGTGAGCTGGCCTTCGGGACAGGCCGCCTGGCCTTCGGGACAGGCCGCCTGGCCTTCGGTCACCGTCGGTCGCGCGCCGGCTTGAAGCTGCTCGGGCGCTTGCTCATCGACAGCTCGAGCGGGTCGACGAAGGGCAGGCGGACGGTGAAGGTCGAGCCGGCGCCGAGGCGGCTCTGGACGTCGATCGAGCCGCCGAGCATGTCGGTGAAGGCGCGGGTGATGGCGAGGCCGAGGCCGGTGCCGCCGAAGCGGCGGGCGGTCGAGGTGTCGCCCTGCGAGAACGCCTGGAACAGCTGGGCGACCTGGGCCTGGGTCATGCCGATGCCGTCGTCGGTGACGGTGAACTGGACGCGCCCGACGAGGCGCGCGACGGTCAGCTGGATGACGCCGCGGTCGGTGAACTTCGCCGCGTTGCTGAGGAGGTTGAGCAGGATCTGGCGGATCTTGGTCAGGTCGGCGTGGATGAAGCCGATCGAGCTCGGGCACGTGACGACGATCTGGTTGCCGTTGCGGTCGAGCATCGGCCGCACCGTGCCGAGCACGGTCTCGATCATGTCGGCGACGTCGAAGGTCTCCATGTGGATGTCCATGCGGCCGGCCTCGATCTTCGACAGGTCGAGGATGTCGGAGATCAGGCCGAGCAGGTTCTTGCCGGCGAACTGGATCTTGCGCAGCTCGTCGGCGCTGCCGTCGAGGCCGCGCTCGCCGGCCTCCTCGAGCAACATCTCGGCGTAGCCGATGACGGCGTTGAGCGGGGTGCGCAGCTCGTGGCTCATGTTGGCGAGGAACCGGCTCTTGGCCAGCGAGGCCTCCTCGGCGGCCTTCTTGGCCTCGCGCAGCTCGTGCTCCGCCGCCTTGAGCCGCGTGATGTCCGAGGCGACGCACACCGAGCCCGCGCCGCGCTCGCCCTGCAGCGGCGAGCGCGTCAGCAAGATCGGGACGGTGTGGCCGTCGCGGTGGTGATAGGCGCGCTCGGACGCCTCCTGCTGCGCGCCGCGGTCGGCCGGGTGGGTCCCGAAGTCGGGCAGCAGGAGCGTGTAGGGGCGACCGATCAGCGCGGCCGCCTCGTAGCCGAGCAGCTCGAGCGTCGCCTTGTTGACGGTCTCGATCGCGCCGGCGCCGTCGATGACGACCAGCGACTCCGCCATCGACGCGAGCACGTTGTCGGCGTAGTGGCGGGCGCTGGTCGCCTCGCGCAGCAGCTGCTCGGCCCGGCCCTCGCCGGCGTGCGCGCGCTGGCGGGCCTCCTGCAGGTTGCGCACCGCGAGGACCAGGAACATGCCGGCGCCGATCAGGTGGATCGCGCGGGCCAGGAACGCCTGGCCGGGCGTGTCGGGGGTGCTGGGCGCCGGCAGCAGGCCGCCGAGGTCGAGCGCGAGGAGCACGACGAGCGTGGCGAAGCACAGCGCCAGCGCCAGCAGCACGATGCGCCGGCTGAACAGCAGCGTCGCGCCGACGACGACGAGGATGAGCCCGCTGATCGCCGGCCCGCGCAGGCCGCCGTCCGACAGCGCCGACACGACGACGGCGGCCCACACCAGCAGGAGCAGCCCGACGCCGACGGCCCGGACGTGGCCGCGGGCGAGCAGCAGCAGCAGCGCGACGAACGCCAGGAACACCGGCGGGTAGATGAAGACGATGAGGCCGGCGGCGTCGAGCGCGAGCACGTGCACGAGCCCGCCGAGCGCGCAGATCACCAGCCCGCTGACGAGGATGAGGCGCAGCAGGCGAGCGACGCGCTGCCGGTCCTCGTCGAGGGGCGGCGGGCTCGACACCCCGTGAAGTGCTCGATCCATGCGCGGGTGTGCGTGGCGCCCCGGTCGACGCTACGGACCCACCCCTGGGGTGTCAAGCGGCCGGGCGCGCTCAGCGGTGCGAACCGTCCTTGAGCAGACCCGCGCGGACCGCCGCCGCGCGCGCGGCCTCGGCGATCTCGGGGCTCAGGCCGGCGGAGCGCTTGCTGCCGGACAGGTCGCGCGGGTTGACGAAGGGCAGGCGGACGACGAAGGCCGTGCCGGCGCCGAGCTTGCTCTGGACCTCGATGCTGCCGCCGAGCATGTCGGCGAAGGCCTTGGTGATCGCGAGGCCGAGGCCGGTGCCGCCGTAGCGCCGCGAGGTCGAGGAGTCGCCCTGCGAGAACGCCTGGAACAGCTGCGTGATCTGGCCCTGCGTCATGCCGATGCCGGTGTCGGCGACCAGGAACTGCACGAACTGGGTCGTGCCCTGCAGCAGCTTGGAGACCGAGAGCCGGATCGAGCCGCGCTCGGTGAACTTGGCGGCGTTGCTGAGCAGGTTGAGCAGGATCTGGCGGATCTTGGTCAGGTCGGCGTGGATGAAGCCGATCGAGGGCGGGCACGTGACGGTGATCTGGTTGTTGTTCTTGGCGATCATCGGGCCGACGGTGCCGAGCACGGTGTCGATCATGTCGCCGACGTCGAAGGTCTCGAGGTGGATGTCCATGCGGCCGGCCTCGATCTTCGAGAGGTCGAGGATGTCGGAGATGAGCGCGAGCAGGTGCTTGCCGGCGAGCTGGATCTTGCGCACCTCCTCGGCCGAGCCGGTGATGCCGCGCTCCGCGGCCTCCTCGAGCAGCATCTCGGCGTAGCCGATGACGGCGTTGAGCGGGGTGCGCAGCTCGTGGCTCATGTTGGCGAGGAACCGGCTCTTGGCGAGGGAGGCCTCCTCGGCGAGCTGCTTGGCCTCGCGCAGGTCCTGCTCGGCGTGCTTGAGCTGCGTGATGTCCGAGGCGACGCAGACCGAGCCGGGCCGCTGGCCCTCGCCGCCGGGCAGGCGCGCGTGCGAGAACAGCACCGGGACCGGCTTGCCCTGGGCGTTGCGATAGCTGCGCTCGACCGGCTCGTGGGCGCCGACCGGCGGCGAGACGTCCGTGGCGAGCGCGCCGAAGTCGGGCAGCATGACGGTGAACGGCTTGCCGAGCAGCGCGACGGGGCTGTGGCCGAGGAGGTCGAGGGTCGCCTTGTTGACGGTGACGATCGTGCCGCGCGGGTCGAGCACGACCAGCGACTCTGCCATCGAGGCGAGGATGTTGTCGGCGTAGTCCTTGGCGGCGGTCGCCTCGCGCAGCAGCTCGGCGGCCTTGGCGGCGCCCTGGCGCGCGCGCTGGCGGGCCTCCTGGAGGTTGCGGACCGCGATGTAGAGGAAGAAGCCGGCGCTGAACAGGTGGATGAAGTGGGCGACGAACGCCATCTGGGGGGTGTCGGGGGTCAGCTGCGGCGGCAGGGCGCCCATCAGCTCGACGACGAGGATCGCGGCGAGGGTCGCGAGGCTCAGCGCCACGAACATCAGGACCAGGCGCCCGCTGAACAGCAGCGTGGCGATGATGACGACGAGGATGTGGCCGCCGGCGGTCGGGCTGCGGATGCCGCCGTAGGTCAGCGCGCCGAAGGTGATCACGCCCCACAGGCACAGCAGGAACAGGCTGCCGGCGAGCTGGAGGCGGCCGCGGCGGACCAGCGCGAGCAGGCCGACGCAGGCCAGCAGCAGCAGCGGATAGAGCGCCAGGACCGGCTCCTTGTGGTCCAGAACGACGATCTGGGCGGCGCCGCCGACGACGCTGATCACTGCCACCGCGAGCAGGATGGTGTGCAGGATGGCCGCCACTCGCGTCCTCTCTTCATCCGCAAACGTGGGCGCAGCCAACAGTCTGCGGATCGGGTGCGACATACGGGCCCTATCGGACGCTACGGGCCTCATGCCCAGGTGTCAAGGCGCGGGCTCGTGGCCGTCGCGTCCGCGTCGTCGCCGTGCGCCCGCAGATCTGTCGCGGGTCGCCGACAGATCTGCTTCGCTAAGGCGGCGCCCTCGTGTGCGCGCTTGTACGCGCGCAGGCGAGGGCCTCGTCGCTCGCGCCACCTGCGCTTTGGGACAGCTACGGGACGAGCACGGGAGAGCTATGGGAAGGCTAGAAGCGGACCTTCAGGTGGCCCGCGATCGTGGCGAGGAACAGCCGATACTGGCCGTTGCCGAGGTCGTGGTCCGACGTGGTGACGGTGCGCGGCACGATGCCCTGGAAGCGAGCGTCGGCGAAGAGGCCGACGCGCTTGCCGACGTCGAAGCCACCGCCGACGCCGCCGATGATGCGGTGTCCGTCGGGCGAGGCTGTATCGAGGGTCTTGTCGGGTGAGGCAGGTGATTGGTAGCCGAGTGTCGCCGAGAGGAGCAGGCGCTCCGTGGGGCGAAAGCGGCCGCTGGCCTCGACCCACACGGTGTCCTTCCAGTTTCGCGGGAGGACGACGGTGAGGGTGTCGCCGATGCCGAGGGAGGGCTGGGCGAGGTCAGGGGACTTGGTGGTGACCTTGAACGCGTCGACCTCGGAGTAGCGGACGTACTGGATGAAGCCGTCGACGCGCCAGCGCTCGTTGATGTCGTAGGCGGCGCCGAGGGTGATGCGCTTGGGGAGGTTGAACTCGAGGGTGGCGTCGCCCTCGACGAGCGGCTTGAACTTCAGGCCCTGGGCCGCGAGGTCCTGGGTGAAGAACGGGTCGTTCATGTCGATCGCGAACTTGCCCTTGTAGCGCATCTTCGTGCCGTGCTGGTACGTGAGCGCGAAGGACAGCTTCTTGGTCGGGTTGACGGTGATGCCGATGTTGAAGGTGACGCCGTGGGAGAACGCCTTCTTGAGGGCGATCGGGCGCGACAGGGTGCTGAGCTCGCGGACGTCGGTCGGGGCGTTGGGGCCGAAGTCGTTGTCCTGGCCGAGCTTCTTGAGGCCGTCGGAGAACTCCTGGACCGAGGCGAAGTCCTGCAGCTTGGCGAGCTCGGCGAAGCCGAGGACGTAGGAGACGCCGGCGCCGATCGAGATGACGTCGTGCAGGCGCACGGCGGCGCTGGCGGTGATGTTCGAGGCGACGATGAAGGCCTGCTGCAGCTGGTACGCCTGCGGGCCCTTGGGGTTGAACTTGAGCGGCGCGCCGTAGGGCACGTAGAGGCCGAGGCCGAAGACCAGGCGGTTCTTGATCGGCGGCAGCACGATGAAGACGTTGCCGAGCGGCGCGATCGGGTTGGCCTTGCTCTGCTGGGCGAAGCCGGCCTTCATCGGGTCGATGTTCGCCGAGTCGAGCGGGGTCTTGAACTGCAGCGTGTCCGGCGTCTGGTAGGTGCCGGTGTAGTCGCGCTGGTAGCGGATGTCGCCGGCGACCAGCATCAGGCCGCCGAAGAACTCGCCCTTCTTCATGAAGGCGAGGTTGGCCGGGTTCCAGTGGACCGCCGCGCCGTCGCGCGTGGTCGGGCCCGACTGGCCGCTGCCGACCATCGGGGCGTCGAGCCCCGAGGCGTGGGCGGTGCCCGCGAAGGCGGCCCCGAGGACAGCCAGGGCGAACGGGAGGTGCAGGCGCGTGAGGGAGGTGCGTGGCATGAGCGGCATGAGCGGCATGAGCGGGGCGCTGTGCGGGGACGGGGCGGGACGCCGGGGGACCCGGGGGTCCCGGCGGGGAGCAGGTGTGGGCGCGGCGGGGAGGTCGGGGGGAGAGGCGGGTGAGCGGGTGAGCGGGTGAGCGGATCAGCGGATCAGCGGATCAGCGGACCCGGGTGAGCTCGAGGGACAGGGAGCTGCGGCTCGGCTTGGTGGCGCCGACCTCGACCTTGAACACGTGGGCCGCGTCGTCCTCGACGAAGACGACCTGGCCGGGGGTCACGCGCAGCTTCTCGTGGGTGTCGTCGCCGTCGACGGCGACGGTGCTGGAGACCTTCTTCTTGAGGTCGGCGTCGGCGTAGAAGCCGGGGTGGGCGTAGGCGTAGGGGCGGACCGGCTCGCCCTCGGCGTCGGTGCGCAGGTCGTCCTCGGTGACGAAGTACAGGTAGTCGTCGTCGGGCGCGGCGGACAGCGGGCGGTAGTAGTAAAAGTCGGCGTCGCCGTCGCTGTTGTTGTTGAGCAGCTCGGTGATGTCGGCGAGGGCGCCGGGGTTGGCGGCGAGGTTCTTCTTGATGCCGTCGAGGATCGCTTCCTCGTCGAGCGGGATCTGGATGTTTTTCAAGGTGAACGCGACGTCGGCGTCGCCCTCGGCGATCGGCGCGTCGCCCGGCGAGGCGGGGTCGTGGAGGCGGACCTGCGCGACCTCGGCGAGGACGTCCCAGAAGTAGGCCGGCGGCGGCGGGTTGCCGATGTCGGTGAAGGTCGTCATCTCCGTCCAGCCGCCGACGTCGACGCAGGCCTCGAAGGCCTCGACGCCGGTGCCGAGCTCGTAGGTGTCACAATGGGCGCCGACCGACTGGGTGCGCCGGCGGGCCATCTCGATGATCAGGCGCTCGAACTCCCAGTCGGGCAGGTCCCACGCGGGCGAGTTGCCGAGCGGCTCGGGCTCGCGGGCGTCGCCGCCGGGGATGAACTCGTCGTTCTCGAGGATGCGCACGGTCATCTCGGCGATCTCGAGCGTGTCCTTGAGGCCGTCGATGCGCATCCAGTTCGGGTCGTCGAAGTCGAAGACGCGGTCGATCTGGCTGTCGGTGCTGTTGACGCTGGCGACGGCGCTGCTGGTCAGGTCGACGCCCTTGTAGGGGAGGGCGTTGAGGTTGACGCGGACGTGCATGGCGAACGCGTCCTCGCCCTTGGTGATGCCGGTCGCGGCGATGACGAAGCCGGGGTGCTCGCCGACCGGGCCGAAGCGGGTCGGGAGGGTCTCGAAGTTGTAGACGACGTCGCCGAGGGTGATCGGCAGCGACTTCGGGGTGATCGCGTAGAGGCCGTCGGGGTGGGCCTTGTCGACCGGGCCCTTGCGAAACTGGGCGTTGGGGTGCGAGCCGAGCAGGAGCTCGAGGAACACGTCGGCGACGACGTCGAAGGGGATCGCGCGGTCGGTGACGCCGGTCTGCATGATCTTGGCGAGCACGCGGGCGGGCGGCAGGCCGACCGCGCCGGCGAGGGCGATCATGTCCTCGAGCTTGGTGCCCTCGAGCTTGACGTTGTCGGCGGTCATCGTCAGCAGCTTGCGCATGTTCTGGGCCGCGGGCGACAGCGCGTCGACGTCGGCGGGCGCGAGGTTGGCGAGCTCCTCGAGCACGATCGCCACCGAGTCGGTCATGTCGAAGTCGACGAGCCACAGCTCGTCGAGGGTCTTGCGCGGCAGCTTGCGCAGCGCGTCGAGGCTCAGCGCCTGCTCGAAGTTCTTGACGTCGAGGCGCAGGTAGCGAAGCTCGACCGTGCGGCTGCCGCCGACCGGGAGCTCGCCGGGCGCGGGCTCCTCCGGGACGGTGACGGCCTCGACGCAGCCGGACAGGCCGAGCGCGAGCGCCAGGGCCACGAGCCTGGAGGTGCTGGTTCCGCCGGGGGGGGGGCCGGAAGGGTTTCGCTGTGGCGGCTTGCGGGGCACGGTCGGAGACCTCCGGGTCACTCGATGCGGGTCACGTCGAGCGCGAGGGTGTGGCGCCCGGGCTTGGACTTGACGTCGATCTGGAACACGCTGCCGGCGTCGTCCTCGATGTAGAGCACGTCGTTGACGTGGACCTTGACCTTCTCGTGCTCGGCGTCGCCGTCGAGCGTCAGCGTGGTCGAGACCTTTTCGGTGAGGCCGCGATCCTTGTAGAAGCCGGGGTGCGCGTAGCTGTAGGGGCGCAGCGGGTCGCCGCTGGTGTTGTTCTTGATGTCGTCCGGGGCGATGAAGTAGAGGTAGTCGCCGCGGACCTCCTCGCTGTTGCTCGGGTTGGCGACGTAGTAGAAGAAGTCGGCGTCGCCCTCGGTGTTCTCGTTGAGCAGCTCGGCGATCGCGGCGAGGGCCGCGGGGTTTTGCTGGATGTTGTCGCGGATCTGCTTCTCGAGCGCGGCGGTGGTGATGCCGGCCGGGATGTCGCGCAGCGTGAAGGCGATGTCGCCCTCGCCCTCGGCGAGGCCGCCGTCGTGGAGGCGGGTCTGCGCGACCTCGAGCAGGATGTCCCAGAAGTACGAGGGCGGCGGCGGCGGGTCCTCGAGCTTGACGCTGTCGTCGACGGTGATGCTGGTCCAGGTGCTGTCCTCCATGCACACCTGGACGGCCTCGAGGGGCATCTGCACGTCGCCCTCGGGCGAGTAGACGGTGCAGTGGGCGGTCAGCTCCTGGGCGCGGATGACGGCGACCTCGGCGATGAGGCGCTCGAACTGCCAGCCGGGCAGCTCCCAGACCTTGGAGTCGCCGAGCGGCGCGGGGTCCTTGCTGGTGCCGCCGGGGATGAAGAAGTCGTTCTCGTAGATGGCCATCGTCATCTCGTCGATGACGAGCTCGGGGACGAGGCCCTTGATCTCGAGCCAGGCGTCGGTCGAGAAGTCGAAGACGCCGGTGATCTGGCTCGAGGTGCTGTTGACGCTGGCGACGCTGGCGGTGGTCAGGTCGAGGCCCTTGTACGGGAGGGCGTTGAGGTTGACGCGGACGGTCATCGCGAAGTCGTCGGTCGCGGCGACGATCGGCGAGGCGCCCTTGATGAAGCCGGGGTGCGGGGCGGCGGCCGGGTTGCTCGGGTCGGCCTGCGTCGGGCCGAAGGACTTCGGCAGCTCGGCGAAGTCGGTCAGCACGTCGTAGAGGCTGACCGGCATCGAGCCCTTCGTGACCGGGTAGCGCCCGTTTGGGTGGGCGGCGTTGACCGGGCCGCGGCGCCACTGGGCGTTCGGGTGGGTGGTGACGACGTGCTCGATCACGGCGCCGGTGGTCAGGCCGACGCTGATGATCTGCTGGTTTTGTGGCACGCCGATCAGGTCGGAGAGGATCAGCGTCGGCGACAGGCCGACCGCCTTGCCGACGCCGAGCAGCGGCGCCAGGCTGGTGCCGGTCAGCAGCGTGTTGGCCGGCGTCATGTTGAGCAGCTTCCACATGTTCAGCGACGACGCCGGCAGGGTGTAGGCCTCCTCGGCGGGGGTGCCGACGAGGGTGGTCAGCGCGTTGCCGATCAGCGGCCCCAGGTCCATGTCGAGCAGCCAGGTCTCGCGCAGGATCCGCTCCGGGAAGCGCGACTTGTCGAGGAGGTCCTTCTTGGTGAGGACCTGCTTGAAGTTCTTGGCGTCGAGGCGCAGAAACCTCAGCTCGACGCTGCGGGTCTCCTCGCGCGCGAGGCTCTCCGGGTCGCCCTCGTCTTCGAGCGTGATCGCCGGGACGCACGCGGCGAGCAGCAGCGCGGCGAGGCCCAGCGCGGAGCGGAGGCCGGAGCCGGAGCTAGCGCCGCGGGTCGGGGTGGAGGCGGCGGGACGGGTGCGTGGTGCGTGGGACATGGCGCGCGGGACAGGTTCGAAGGGGCAGGTTCGACGGGACAGGTCCGAAGGAGCAGGTCAGACCGGGCGGACGTGGACGACGATCTCGGTCGGGTCGGCGCCCTCGGGGACGAAGAAGCGCAGGCGGTAGGTCTGGCCGGCGTCGTCCTGCATGTAGACGGTGGTCTCGCCGACGGCGAGCTGGAGCTTCTCGTGGGTGGAGTCGTCGGTGCCGGGGAGGTCGGTGCTCGAGAGCCTGTTGGTCAGGTCCTTGTCGGCGAAGAAGCCGGGGCTGGCGTAGTCGTAGGTCTTGTCGAGCTGGCCGGCGTCGGTGGCCGAGGGGCGCGGGTCGTCGGGGCCGATGAAGAACAGCATCGGCGCGCCGCCGTCCTCGCCGCGGCGGTAATAGAAGTCGAGGTGGTCGTTGTGCTTCCAGAACTTGCCGAGGATGACGTTGGCGATGAAGTCGGCCTGCTCCTGCAGCTTGGGCCGGATCTCCTTGATCATGTCCTCGGCGGTGAGGCCGATCGGCACGCCGCGGAGCGCGTAGACCGGCTTCGCGTCGCCCTCGGCGATGTTGTTGGCCTTCTGGGTCTGGGTCGGGGCGGCGTAGTCGTCGTCGCCGGTCGGGTCGTGGATCGCGACCTGGGCGATCTCGAGGAACATCTCCCACAGGAACTGGGCGTCGGGGACCTGCTTGTCGAGCACCTTGAACTGCGTCCAGCCGATCGGGCCAGGGGCTGCGGGCGGCGGGTAGGGGATCTTGTTGGGGCCGATCCACACGCCGGCGTCGCAGATCGGGTCGTCCTTGATCAGGCACGTCTCATAGACGCGCTTGCCGTAGGTGTAGAAGCCGGCGGTGCCGATGATGCGCTCCAGCGACCACTGGGCGGTGCTCCAGATGAATTCGTCGCCGACCGGGGAGTCGGGGTAGTTGCCCTTGCAGGCGTCGGTCTTGACGCACGACTTGATGCGGGTGTCGAGCTCGGTGATCGACATGCGCATGTCGACGGTCGGCATGGCGGCGATGCCGAGCAGCTGGACCTGCTCCGGGTCGTTGAAGTCGAAGCTGAGCGGGGCCGGGGCGGTCGAGATGAACATCGAGCCGGCGCCGACCGAGGCGTCGATGCCCTCGACCAGGCGCAGGTTCGAGCGCGCGATCGCCTTCATGCGAAACTCGTCGGTCAGGGCGTCGCTCTTGGTGGTGAAGGTCTCGTCGTCGGCGAGCAGGATGCCCGGGTGGTCGCCGACCTTGCCGAACTTCTCGGCGAGCGGGCGCATGTCGTAGACGGCGTCGTAGAGGGTGACCGGGAGCCTGGCCTCGTCGTTGTCGACGTTGGGGTGCGAGGACAGCAGCGTGTCCTTGAGCGCCTGCATGAGCTGCTCGGTCGGGATGAAGGCGTCGGTGACGAAGATGCCGAGGCTGTCGGCCAGCACCTTCTTGAAGGTGAACGGGAGGGCCGGGTTCAGGGCGATGTACTCGGCGGTCTTCTGCAGCGAGGTGCCCTTCACGACGACGTTGGCGGGCGTCATGCTGAGCAGGCGGACCATCGCGAACTCCGGCGAGGTCTTCCAGTCGGGGCCGAAGCTCTTGCCGAAGTCGCCGTACTTGGCCTTGAGCTGATCCGCCGTCATGCCGTCGTAGGGGATGTACTGCGGGTTTTGACAGTCGTGCATCGGGTTGACGCTGTCGAGCCGCCACTTGTTGCCGCAGGCGTTCTGGATCTGGTCGAGGACGGTGGTCAGCAGGGCGGTGGTGTCGACCTCGAGCAGGTCGATCTGCTTGAGCGCGTCGTCGCCGAAGACCTCGATGACCTTGGCCTTGTCCATCTCCAGCACGACCGGCGGGACCGGCTCGTCGTCGATGCGGATGAAGTAGCGGCCCTCGCTGTCGACCGGGACGCCGGTCGGGTCGCCGGTGGTCGGCTGCTCGGCGGTCGTCGTCTCGTCGCCGGCGCTGGTGCCGGTCGCGTCGGTCTCGCTGGCGCCCTCGCTGGCGCTGTCGCTGGCGGCGGGCTCGTCGGCGCATGCGACCGGGAGCAAGAGTCCGAGGAGCGGCGCGGCGAGGCGGGAGGTGACGGTCTTGCGGCGGGGCGTCGAGGGCATGGCGGCGAGATCGCCAGTATCGCACGGCGGCGGCGGACGGCGCGAGGGCAATCCTCGGCCCGGCGCGGGCCCGCGGCGGCGGACGGCCAGGGGGCGGGCGGTGACGGCGGGCGGTGACGGCGGGCGCGGCCGCGGGGCAGGGGTCGCGGGTCGAACGCTGTCCGTAGGGACAGGTGGGTTCGCGGAGCCCCAGGTGGTGACGGGCCCGGCCGATGGGTCAGGCTCGGGGGCGATGTCCGCACCGGCCAGGGCGCAGCGGCCACAGCAGCGCCATCATCCCGGGGCGGGGAGCGTCGAGGCGTTCCTCGCGTGGGAGCGCGGGCAGGCGGGGCGGCACGACTACGTCGCGGGGGAGATCCACGCGATGGTGGGGGCCAGCCTGGCGCACGATCGCGGAGGTGCTGTCGGCGTCGACCGAGCTGCACGACCGCGGCGTGAAGTGGGCGCGCTACCGGGGGCTGCCGGGGCTCGAGAGCCACGTGCTCGTCAGCCAGGACCAGGCGATGGTCGAGGTGTTCGCGCGCCGCGGCGGGTCGTGGACGTACGCGTCGCACGTCGGCGCGGACGAGCGTGTGGTGCTCGAGCACCCGCGCTGCACGTTGCGGGTCGGCGACCTGTACGCGGGGCTGCGGCCGCGCTGAGCGCGGTGGCGGGCGGGCCGTGATGGGGTTAGGCTCGGGGGCGATGTCCGCACTGGCCAGGCCGCATCATCCGGGGGCGGGGAGCGTCGAGGCGTTCCTCGCGTGGGAGCGCGAGCAGGCCGGGCGCCACGAGTATGTCGGCGGCGAGGTCTTCGCCATGGTCGGCGCGAGCCTGGCGCACGAGGAGATCGCGGGGAACCTGTGCGCTGCGCTGCGGGCCGCGCTGCTGCCTCGCGGCTGCAAGGTCTACCAGAGCAACGTCAAGGTGCCGGTGGCGAGCGACTACTTTTATCCCGACGTGGTCGTGCGCTGCGGTGCGCGCGACCTGCGGGCCGACACTGTCGGCGAGCCGGTGCTGCTGGCGGAGGTGCTGTCGCCGTCGACGCAGCGGTACGACCAGGGCGCGAAGTGGACGTACTACCAGCGCCTGCCGAGCCTGCGCTGCTTCTTGCTCGTCGACCAGGCGCGGGCGCTGGTCCACGTGTACCAGCGCGGCGGGGCGGGCTGGAGCTACGCGTCGTTCGTGGAGCTTGACGCGGTGATCGAGGTCGAGGCGCCGCGGGTGCAGCTGCGGCTCGCCGACGTGTACGCGGGCGTCGACGAGCTCGTCGCTGGTCTTTGAGACATGTACTTCGGGGCAGGCCGTCGGTTCGGCGCGTCACTTCGCGGGTGGGGCGCTGGTGGTCGGCGGGGTCGGCGGGGGC
>Ga0075163_10001934_pt1 | contig 27935 bp, 24 predicted proteins | sample JI1023141ADNA_FD_71478 | JGI IMG/M metagenome (GOLD analysis project Ga0075163, IMG submission 71478) | Wastewater effluent complex algal communities from Wisconsin, to seasonally profile nutrient transformation and Carbon sequestration -... | ecosystem: Engineered > WWTP > Effluent > Algae...
AAAAAAAGAATACGTGGTTTACTCTTCATCCCTTATCCTAGCGCGATCAGAACTGTGGGTCATCCACGGTCTGTATTTGTAGTTGGCCTTTAACTTAATTTCGACCTAAATTGCTCTTATGACCTTTGTTGATCAATCCTTCCCTGTCGCTTCCAACGAACGCACTACCATCCGTAAAGCTTTATACAAGGATGAAGCAGAGGCCCTGCGCCATCTGGTTAAGGAAATTCGACTATCACCTGAGGCCACGCGCTCGATCGAAGCACGGGCCATTTCGTTTGTTGAAGCCATACGACGTGATGAAGCCGATCGCAGTGGCATTGATAGCTTGCTTCAGGAGTTTGCGTTATCAACCGATGAAGGCATTGCACTTATGTGCCTGGCAGAAGCCCTTCTTCGCATTCCTGATGCGGCAACGGCAGATAAACTCATCCGCGATAAAGTCGCCACGGCAGATTGGGAAAAGCACTTAGGACAATCCGACAAACTTTTGGTAAATGCATCGGCTTGGGCACTGATGCTGACGGGTAAAGTGCTGCGGTTTGATAACCATGCATCCAACACTATGGATCGTGCTTTGCGCCGGATCGTCACGCGTTCGGGCGAGCCGGTTATTCGCCAAGCTATAGTACAAGCGATGCGAATTCTTGGCCGACAATTCGTCATGGGTCGGACGATTTCAGAAGCGTTGGACCGGGCAAAAACTCTCGAGGCGAAAGGGTATCGCTATTCCTATGACATGCTGGGCGAAGCCGCGCGCACCATGGCCGACGCCGATCGCTATTTCGAGTCTTATCGCCAAGCCATTAGCGCCATTTCAAAGGCCAGTGCGGGTCGCGGCCCCATCGACGGGCCTGGGATTTCCGTTAAGCTCTCGGCTTTGCATCCCCGTTATGAATTTGCCCAAAAACAACGGGTTATGGCAGAGCTGACGCCGCGTTTGATTGCTCTAGCGCGGCAAGCGGCTGAGGCAAATATTGGTTTTTGCGTTGATGCCGAAGAAGCGGATAGGTTGGATATTTCTCTCGACCTTATTGAAGCGACGGCACTTAGCAAAGAGCTTGGATCATGGCGTGGTTTTGGTTTAGCGGTCCAAGCCTATCAAAAGCGCGCGCCTTTTGTTATCGACTGGCTGGTCGCCCTAGCGCGCAAAGCAAACCGCCCCTTATGCGTTCGCCTGGTTAAAGGCGCCTATTGGGATACGGAAATTAAATACGCTCAAGTCAATGGTTTGCCAGGATATCCAGTATTTACACGCAAGGTAGCAACGGACATTTCCTACCTTGCTTGCGCGCGTCGTCTTCTCGCTGCAGGCGATTTAATCTATCCGCAGTTTGCAACTCATAACGCCCACAGCTTATCCGCCATTTTAGAATTCGCCGGCAACCGGCGTGACTATGAATTTCAGCGGCTTCATGGCATGGGAGAGGCGCTGTATGATCAAGTGGTCGGAACCGATAAATTAAATAAACCCTGCCGAATTTATGCACCTGTTGGCAGTCATGAAGATCTTCTGGCTTATCTTGTGCGACGTCTTTTGGAAAATGGAGCCAATACCAGCTTCGTCAACCGTATTGCCCATGCCGAACTGCCGGTTGAGCGCCTGGTAGAAGATCCGGTGCGTCGCATTACCAGCCTTGATTTTACCCCGCATCCACGTATTCCCAGCCCCTCCCGATTGTACGGGGATGAGCGTTGTAATTCCAAAGGCATCGATCTTGCTGAACCGCATACTGCAGAAAATTTATCGCGTGATATGGCAACGGTCTGGGAAAATCATTCGTGGGATGTCGGCGAAACGAAATCCGCGACATCTCAGCCTATCTATGACCCCGCCCATTCGGACCGCATGGTGGGTATGGTTGCACCCTTATCGACGGTAGATGTTACTTCTGCAGTAACCAAAGCGGTAAATGCTCAACCGTCATGGAATGATCAAGGCGCGCTCGCTCGCGCCGTCATTCTTGATCGCATCGCGGATCTTTTCGAAGAAAATATGATCGAGCTGATGACCTTGACCGTGCGGGAAGCTGGAAAAACTTTACCTGATGCTGTTGGCGAAGTGCGCGAGGCTGTGGATTTCTGCCGTTACTATGCGGCCCGCGCCCGCATTGATTTTGCTCAACCGCAACGATTGCCCGGCCCAACCGGTGAGCAAAATAGTCTTTCACTTCAAGGCCGCGGCGCTTTTGTTTGCATTAGCCCCTGGAATTTTCCTCTAGCAATTTTTACCGGCCAGGTTGCCGCCGCTCTTGCCGCAGGAAACAGTGTTCTCGCCAAACCCGCCGAGCAAACACCGCTTATTGCTGCCCGGGCCGTAGCGATGATGCATCAAGCTGGTGTTCCCGCCGACGTGCTGCATGTTTTACCCGGAACAGGCGAGGCCGTGGGTGCACCTCTTGTCCGCGATCCGCGCATCGCCGGTGTTGCCTTTACTGGATCAACCGCAACAGCGTGGAATATTGCTGAAGCCTTGGCTCAACGTCGCGGCCCTATTGTCCCCTTCATTGCAGAGACGGGAGGGCAGAACGCCATGATCGTCGATAGCTCTGCCCTGCCGGAGCAAGTCGTTGCCGATGTGGTGACCTCCGCCTTTCGCAGCACCGGGCAAAGATGCTCGGCGCTTCGCGTGCTCTTTGTGCAAGAAGATATCGCCGATCGCATCGAAACCATGATCGCCGGTGCCATGGCCGAATTAAAAGTAGGTGATCCTGCATTATTGGCAACGGATGTGGGGCCTGTCATTGATCAATATGCTCAAACTGCTTTGACTAAGCATCTAAAATGGCTTGAGACTCATGGCCGGCTCATTGCAAAAACTCCTCTTCCTGATCAAACCGATATCGGCTGGTTCTTTGCGCCGGTTGCCTATGGGATCGAGCGGCTAGATCAATTAACTGCAGAAAACTTTGGTCCGATTTTGCATGTCATTCGCTACAGCGCCGATCAGTTAGACCGCATCATTGACGGCATCAATGCTACCGGCTACGGCCTGACTCTCGGCATACACACGCGGATCGATGCCACCGCTCAATACATTGCGTCACGCGTGCATGTCGGCAACATCTATGTCAATCGCACGGTCATTGGTGCTACGGTTGGAGTTCAGCCCTTTGGCGGCGAAGGTTTATCTGGAACGGGACCCAAAGCCGGCGGACCGCACTACCTGCTTCGATTTGCAACCGAGCGCACTTTAACCGTCAATACCTCTGCTGCGGGAGGTAACGCTTCTCTCCTTGGCCTTAGCGAAGATCCTTAGGTGTAACTGCAATAGCACTAGATCTTTGAATTGTCGGCAAGCTATGCCTGCTATATGCTTGGACCTGTTTTAATCATACGAATAAGCTTCACAACTATTGCCGGCGGAATTCTGCGGCAAAGGAATGCGTTATGTGGCAAAGCAAACCGTTATTGCTGGTTGTCTTGTTGTTGTGTCTTAGCGGAAGCCTTAGCGTCCGGGCTGCCGAGCCTACACCGGATTCCTATCCGCGAGTTCAAAGCCGCGCAGGATGGGAAGCATCAGCCGCTGCCCAAGGCTTGCCACCCTTGACGCCGCGCAAAATATGGTGGACCCTGGGGTGGAACGCCAAGACCACCACCAGCCACTGTATTGGTGATCCGCGCTCACCCCTTTGCGCTGCCGAAACCATGATGGCCTGCGAGGCGCGCAAGGAGATCGGCCTGTGCTACACAGCCACCAGCGATCCGAGTTATGCGGGAAACAATTCATATTATCCCGGACTGTGGCGGAATCCAGCATCGGGTTTGATGCGTTACGCCTATGACTCCGGCGCGCGGTTAAACGCCGAGCGTGCGGCGGCTCTTTCCAATCAAGAGTTTATCGATGTTCCGCTTCAGGAAGGCGATGTATTTTTGGCTTTTACCTACGAAATATGCGGCCGTGCCGATAACACGGGAAGCTTTCCGACTGCTGCGATCCCGCGAATTTATATAGATATTTGATTGTGCGCCCAATTGCAGAGCAGAAATGGCAGGTGATAGTAAATCGATTAACTGTTTTAGGCGATTACGATTTTGGCCCAAGTAGTATTTTCTACAAAAATTCCGTTCATGATTTGCTCACCTATAGACCGCCTCGTTGTGACGAAATCGGCGCGCCGTTCAACGAGTTGGAGGTCAAACATACCCGTGAGCATCAACAGCAGCTTCGTCGCGCGACGCAAGAACAAAAGAATCGAATGGGTGGCATGGGATCTCCCCAATAAAAAACCCGCCGGGAAGCCGCGGCGGGGTCAAAAGCAAAATTGGCCGAGAGACTTGGAAGGTGACGGGCACACCTCTGGCCTCATGAGAACATAATATGAACATTTAGAGCGCGGTCAAGAGGAAAAGCACACTTAACCTCCTCAAGCGCCGCCCGCTAACATTCACATAGATTTGAGAATGCGAATGACTTGCAATTATCCTTAAATCATAATAAGCATCTTCCTCACGTTTTCATTTTCGATTTTCGAGGAGCTTTTATGTTTAAGCAATTTGGCTTTGCCGGGCTTACTTTAGTTTTTGCTGCGATGGGAATCTCCGCATCGGCTCAGCAAGAGGTAAATATCTACAGTGCCCGTCATTATCAAACCGATGAAGCCCTCTACGAAAATTTTACCAAGGCAACGGGCATCCAAGTTAATCGGATTGAAGAAACTGATGACAAATTGTTGGACCGTTTAAATGCCGAAGGCGCCAATAGCCCTGGTGATATTTTAATTACCGTCGATGCAGGCCGCCTATGGCGTGCCGAGGAAGCCGGTCTTTTCCAATCGGTTAAATCCAAAGTCTTGGATGAACGGATCCCCGCCAACCTGCGGCATCCTGAGGGCCAATGGTTTGGATTTTCAACGCGGGCACGGGTGATCTTTTATAATAAGGATCTTGTAAAGCCTGGCGAAATTAAAACCTATGAAGATCTAGCCGATCCAAAATGGAAAGGTAAAGTCTGCGTCCGCACCAGCTCAAATATTTATAATCTGTCATTAATGGCGGCAATGATCGAGCGATTAGGCGAAGCCAAGGCCGAGGCTTGGGCTAAGGCGGTAGTAGCCAATCTCGCTCACGACCCTAAGGGCGCTGATACGGATCAATTGCTGGCAGTTTCAACCGGAGAATGCGCCGTCACTCTAAGCAATCATTACTACTACGTACGCATGGTAAAATCGCCTAAGGCTGCAGAACGTGCTGCCGCTGCCAAACTGCAGTTGGTTTGGCCTAACCAAGACACAAGTGGTGTCCATACTAATATTTCTGGCGCAGGTATTTTGAAGAACGCGCCCAATAAAGACAACGCCATTAAGTTTTTGGAGTATCTCGCTTCTGATGCAGCGCAAGGTTATTTCGCCAATGGCAATTATGAATTCCCCGTCGTTGCCGCGGCACTTCATGATCCAACCTTGAAGGCGCTTGGCACCTTCAAAGCGGATACTATTAATGTGGCCGTCTACGGCAAAAACCAACCCGCAGCGCAAAAACTCTATGATCGAGCGGGATGGAAATAGACCACCACCCTCCCCTTCCATACGCTAATCATAGAGCAACCCCGCCATCCCCACCGGTGGCGGGGTTCTTCATTCACGAACGCGCGGAGGTGTTCGCGCTGTCGCCATATTACGCGCAATCAGAATAACTGGCAGCAGGCCAACCAGAACAATGATCAACGCTGCCGTTGATGCTTCGGATAAACGCTCGTCACTTGCTAGCTTATGCGCCTGAACTGCTAGTGTCGAAAAATTGAAAGGCTGAAGAATCATTGTCGCCGGCAACTCCTTGATTGCATCCACAAAGACCAGAAGCCCTGCCGCCATCACACTACGCCTAAGAAGTGGCCAATGAACTTGCCATAGCCGGCGCCACGGAGAGGCGCCCAATGCCCGCGCGGCATCATCCATGGCTGGAGATATTTTCGCAAAACCTGCATCCACGGCTTGAACAGCAACAGCCAAAAATCTGACTAGGTACGCTGTAACAAGGGCGGCAAGACTGCCGGTAAGAACGAGACCTGTTGATACACCGAAGTGCTGACGCATGAAGGCGTCTACCGCATTATCTGTCCAAGCGAACGGCAACAAGACGCCGACGGCAATGACGGATCCCGGAATTGCATAACCAAGACTCGCAAAGATGACGCCAATTTTGTTGAGGCTTTGAGGATACAGTCGGCGGCCATAAACTAAAAACACCGCAAGCACGACGGCAAGAACGGCGGCCATACCTGCCAACCTCACACTGTTCCCAACAAGAACGATGTACCGGTGACCAAACTCGGAATCACCAACAAGAAAAGCTAACCGCAGCAAAATAATAACCGGCAATAAGAAGCCAACAAACAACGGAATAAAACATGCCACACTAGCCAATAACGCCTTTGCGCCCTTAAGTACCTTGCCTCTTACCTCTGCATGACGCCGACTATTGCCGTGAAAGCGTCGTTGTCCTCGAGCTAGTCGCTCGCACAAAATAAGCGCCCCGATAAACATCAACAGGAAGGATGCCAGCTGAGCCGAGGCAATATGGTCACCCATGGAAAACCAAGCGCGGTAAACGCCGACGGTCAGCGTAGGAATACCGAAATAGTCAACCACACCGTAATCGGCCAGAGTCTCCATCGCTACCAGGGTCAAACCCGCAGCCAATGCCGGGCGCGCCAGCGGCAAAGCAATATAGAAAAAACTTTTCCATTTGTTGCGGCTTAGGGTTCGCGCAACCTCGATTGCAGAGGCTGATTGATCAAGAAAAGCGGCTCGGGCTAAGAGATAAACATAAGGATAAAGCGCAAGAATAAAAATGATGATCGCACCGCCGAGCGAGCGGACATCTGGAAACCAATAATCCTGTAACATCCATCCCGTGGCGTGGCGTAAGGCCGTTTGCACCACACCGGCTGATTGAAAAAAATCAGCATAGGCGTAACCTGTAATATAAGCCGGAATAGCGAGAGGCAAAACTAGGGCCCACTCGAGTATTTTACGCCCCGGAAATCGAAATAGAACCACAAGCCAAGCCGCACCGACACCAACGGCACAGGTCCCCACCACAACACCAATTAAAAGAATAAAGCTATTAGCGACATAACTAAAAAACACTGTCTGCATCAGATGATGCAAAGTGCCTTGATCCCGACGCAGAAGATTCGTCAGCACGGTCAAAATAGGAATAGAAAACAGAACAATAGTAATCAACGGCACGACAGAAAAAAGCCGGCGCGACAGACTCCGGGGTTTCACCCTTTGGGGAAAAACGGGGGACAGGACAGTGGTCATAACCGAAAACGCTGAAAACAAACCATGAGGCAAGCTAATGCGAATGAGTCGCGACGACAAGGCCAGCTTTAGACACCTGGCAAAATAGCCCTTCGAGGGGCATAGTGCGCAGGACTTAGGGCTTTCGACCAAAGGGTAGATATTTGGTTCTTATTTTCTGCGCAACAGCAGCCATTACGCTTTATATTTTCTGCCTGATTATGGCCTATAGTTTTCAGCGTAAGCTGCTTTACTGGCCTACTTCAGGTCACTGCCAAACTGCGCCAGGATATCAGCGTCTCACCACCACGGCCCGTGACGGACTTAGCCTTGTTGGATGGTTTTCCCCACCCGCACCTAAATTCGCCACCCTCCTTTTCTTTCACGGCAATGCTGAAAGCGCGATTTTACCAGCAAGACTCCATAAAATCGAAAACTACAAACGACTGGGTTACGGCATTTATATTGCCAGCTATCGCGGCTGGGATGGCAATCAAGGCCATCCCACTGAACAAGGTCTTTATGCGGATGCGCGGGCGGCAATTGCCGCTTTGGGTGAGTTGGGCATCGCGCCACAAAATCTTATTTTAAACGGCGAATCTTTAGGGACAGGTATCGCTGTACAAATGGCGACAGAGTTTCCGATAAAGGCGCTTATCTTGGAAAATCCTTATACGTCTATCGCCGCGACTGCACAGTATCATTACAAAATTTTCCCTGTGTATTGGCTCATCAAAGATCGTTACGATAGTTTAGAAAAAATATCTCAAATCTCAGTGCCTATGCTTTTGCTCAGTGCGCAAAACGATACAACTGTGCCGCCGGCTATGGGGCGCGCCTTAGCGTCAGAGAACCCAATTTGGGCAAAGGCAGTTTTTGTCCCTGGTGCAAAACACACCAATATCTATGAGTATGGAGCTTTTGCAGCGATTGAGGTTTTTCTAAAATCCCTTAAGCTTTAATCTGATTTATCTTTAGTAAGCTTCGCACATTTCTTTTCAACCTTTGGGTATCGTGATGCCGCTTGATCGTGAAGAATCAGAGATATTGAAATCAACCTGTCCACACGACTGCCCTTCGGTCTGTGCTCTTGAAGTTGAGCGACTTGATCACCAGCATATCGGCAAGGTTCGTGGCGCCAAGGAAATGCCCTATACCGCCGGTGTCATTTGCGCCAAGGTTGCGCGCTACGCCGAACGTGTGCATCACCCTTTACGTCTTCAGACGCCCTTGCGTCGGGTGGGACCCAAGGGCTGTGGTATCGAAGGTTTCACACCTATTTCCTGGGACGAAGCTTTAGACGAAGTGGCGGGTAAGTTTATCGAAGCTGCCCGTCGCTATGGACCAGAAACTGTATGGCCGTTTTTTTATGCTGGCACCATGGGGTGGGTTCAACGTGATGGCATAGAACGCCTACGCCATGTCATGAAATACTCCCGTCAACATTCGACTTACTGCGTCGCTCTTTCCAATGCCGGATGGTTTGTCGGCGCCGGCGCTAAGCGCGGCGTTAACGCTCTCGAGATGATTGAAAGCGACCTTATCGTCATTTGGGGCGGTAATCCTGTAAATACCCAAGTCAATGTCATGACCTTGGTGGCACAGGCCAAGCGCCGCGGCGCCAAACTCGTTGTGATCGATCCCTACCGAACGGGAACGGCTGAACAAGCCGATATGCACCTGGCGGTTCGCCCGGGAACCGACGCCGCCTTGGCTTGTGCAGTAATGCATGTTGCCTTTCGTGACAACCGAGCCGATCGAGCCTATATGGCAAAATACACAGACGATCCAGCAGCACTGGAAGCCCATGTCGCCACACGAAGTCCTACATGGGCAGCGTCGATAACCGGGCTTAGCGTCGAAGAAATTGAAGCCTTCGCCCGGCTTTATACTCGAACCCCGAAAAGCTTCATTCGCTTAGGCTATGGATTCTCACGCTCGCGCAATGGTGCGCAGCAGATGCACGCGGCCGCGTGTTTACCTGCCGTTACTGGCGCATGGCAGCATCGCGGAGGGGGCGCACTCTATGGCCAAAGTGGTGTTTTTACCTTAGATAAAACTCTTATCGAAGGATTGGACGCGCGGGATTCTTCGGTACGCCTTCTTGATCAATCACGTATTGGCGCCATCCTCTGCGGTGACAAACGCGATTTGGGTGATGGACCGCCCATCACCGCCATGCTGATTCAAAATACCAATCCCATGGTGGTTGCACCGGACACTCACGCCGTTAAACAAGGCATGATGCGGGATGATTTATTCATCTGTGTCCATGAACAATTCTTAACCGATACCGCCCGCATGGCCGATATTGTTTTGCCAGCAACGACTTTCCTTGAGCACGATGATATCTACTCTGCTAGCGCCCATACTTTTTTGCAGGTTACCAAGGCAATCATTGAACCTCTCGGCGACTGTAAATCTAATCACGAGGTTATTTGCCACCTCGCGCAGCACCTTGGCGCGTCCCATCCAGGCTTTACCATGACCAGCTGGGAGATCATCGATCGCACCCTCGCGGCATCAAACCTCCCATCCGCAGAAAAAATTCATGCCATGGGGTGGTATGACTGCGGAGTTTCCGAGGATGATGCGCATTTTCGTAATGGCTTTGGACACAAGGACGGTAAGTTTCATTTTAAGGCTGAGTGGAAGGAGGCTGGCCTCCATACAGAAGGGCTATCCTCTCTGCCTGATCATGTGACTATCATCGACCAGGCAACCGCAGAACATCCCTTCCGTCTAGTCGCAGCTCCAGCGCGAACCTTTTTGAATTCCAGCTTTACGGAAACGCCCGGTTCGCAAGCGCGAGAACAGCGCCCCACAGCTAAAATTCATCCTGAAGATTGTCGGCGCCTTGGTCTTAAGGTTGACGGACTGGTCAGGATTGGCAACCAACAAGGAAGCGTTGTTGTTCACGTGCATCCCTCCGAAGGACAGCAACCGGGGGTTGTTATTGTTGAGGGTATCTGGCCAAATGATAAATTTATAGAAAAAATCGGGATAAATTGTCTTATAAGTGCAGATCCGGGTCGACCAAATGGCGGGGGCGTTTTTCACGACACAGCAGTATGGCTAAAAGCGATAATATGAATGAACTCACTTCTTCGCCCCTAACCACCCCATCGTCGGTCGTCCCCGCAACCGCGCGGCCGGGACGTGTCATTGTTGTTGGCAACGAAAAAGGGGGATCAGGTAAATCCACAGCAGCCATCCATCTTGCCATCAGACTTCTGCAAAAAAACATCCGCGTTGCGACTATTGATCTTGATTACCCTCAAGGCACTCTTACGCGTTATATTGAGAATCGTCTTTCCTACATCGAGCGTACGGGTAAAAAAATTTTTGTTCCTGAACATCACGTCATCCCGCCGTCAACGCATAATTCAGTTACCGACATCAAACAAGATGAACGCGATCGATACACCTCCGTTCTCAACGATTTAAAGCAGCGTTTTGCCGTTGTCATTGTTGATACGCCCGGCAGCGCCAGCTACATGTCACGTTTGGCCCATGAGCGCGCTAATATTGTTTTGACACCTCTCAATGATAGTTTCATTGATCTTGATGTTGTTGCTCAGGTCGATATGGTGCATTTTGCCTCCCTCAGCCCCAGTCATTATGCTGATATGGTAATGAAGGCGCGGATGCTTCGCGGTAAAATCAGCAACGGCGCTTTCGAGTGGATTGTGATGCGCAATCGTCTATCACCTCTCGCATCGCGCAATAAAGTTCAGGTAGCGCAGATCCTTGAGATGCTGGGACAAAAATTTGGTTTTCGCAGCATTCCAGGATTTTCTGAACGAGTTGCTTTCCGAGAGCTTTTTTTGCAAGGGCTGACGTTACTAGATACCGTTGAATCTGATAAGTCCGCTTCCTACCGTGCCGCCAAAGACGAGGTCGATGCGCTTTTGGCTGCGTTTAGCTCTATCCCCTCAACGGCTAAGCTTTCCGCCTAATAATGGCTGAAAAGGCCGCTTTGACGTCCTTCTTGCTCCCGGCTTGATGACTGGCTAGATTACGCCTTTATCGCCGTTTGGGGACAGAGTGGCGTTGCTTAAGGAATAGAGTACATCTATGACCGCACGGACCGAACTACCGCGCGAAATCGCGATTATGAGCTTTGAAGATGCGCTAAAAGAGCTCGAACAGATTGTGCGCCGTCTTGAAGACGGGTCAGCCAAATTGGATGAGGCGATCTCGGCCTATGAGAGAGGAGCATTGTTAAAGCGTCATTGTGAAACAAAGCTCGCTGAAGCTAAGGCGAAGATTGACACGATTGCATTGGATGGAACGGGGACACCCACCATAAGCAAAACTGATACTTTTTAATTCAAAGACTGCCTGTCGTTAGGGGAACAACTTGTGACTGAACTTGCTACCGCTTTAGCAGATGCCGCCAAAACTGTGGAACGTGTGCTTGAAGAAGCAATGCCGCACAGTGACGACTTAGAAGGTCGCTTATTTGATGCCATGCGTTATTCCACCTTTGCCGGCGGAAAAAGATTACGACCGTTTCTGGTCCGAGAAAGCGCGCGACTTTTTAATGTTCCCGATGCATACGCCGTCCGCGCTGGAGCTGCAGTCGAGCTCATTCACACTTATTCCTTAGTTCATGATGACTTGCCCGCGATGGACAATAGTGACTTGCGGCGCGGCAAACCGACGGCCCATAAGAAATTCGATGAAGCCACCGCAATTATTTCGGGTGATGCTCTTCTAACCTTGGCTTTTGAAGTCTTAGCTGACTCCCGAACGCATCCTGACGCTGCTGTACGTTGCAGCTTGATTAGCTCCTTGGCCGTAGCGGCAGGGGCGGTCGGAATGTGTGGAGGGCAGATTTACGATCTTCAAGCCGAGGAGCGGACGCTGGATCTCGAGTCGATTAAAAAGCTGCAAAACATGAAAACTGGCGCTCTGTTTGCCTATTCTTGTGAAGCAGGTGCTCTTTTAGCTAAGGCCGACGACAAGGCGCGCCAGGCTTTACGGAGCTATGCCCATGATTTAGGTATCGCTTTTCAAATTGCCGACGATATCCTCGACGCCGAAGGAGACGAGGCGCAGGTAGGAAAATCTATCCGCCGAGACGCCGAAGCAGGAAAAGAAACCTTTGTTTCGCTTCTTGGCCTCGATAAGGCGAAGGCCGAAGCAGCCCAGTTAGCAAGGTCTGCAGCGAATCATCTTGATTTGTTTGGCGACAAAGCCAAACTCCTGCAGTCCGCCGCCTTTTTTGTCGTCGAGCGGCAGACTTAGTGGTTTTATTCAGTTAGCGTTTCGGCAGAAAAAGGATGACATCCGTGACCGAGCCCAAGACCAGCGCCTATTCTCTTCTTGATCGGGTGAAGTTGCCCCGCGATCTGCGGCAGTTACCGGAAAGTGATCTTCGTCAGCTCTGTGATGAGGTGCGGCGGGAAACGATCGATGCCGTCTCTGTGACCGGAGGTCATCTTGGGGCCGGCTTAGGTGTGGTCGAGTTGACCACTGCTATTCATTATATTTTCGACACGCCCAACGACAAGCTGATTTGGGACGTTGGTCATCAATGCTATCCGCATAAGATTTTGACCGGACGCCGGGACCGCATCCGCACACTTCGCCAACCCGGAGGACTATCCGGCTTCACCAAACGGAGCGAGAGCGAATACGATCCTTTTGGCGCGGCGCATAGTTCGACATCTATTTCGGCCGCCTTAGGTTATGCCGTGGGGCGCGACCTTAAAAAGCAAGACAACCATGTCATTGCGGTGATCGGTGACGGTGCCATGACCGGTGGCATGGCCTATGAAGCGATGAATAACGCAGGATCGCTGAAAAGTAAGCTGACCGTGATTCTGAACGACAATGACATGTCGATCGCTCCGCCGGTTGGCGCTTTGTCAAACTATCTCGCGCGCCTTATCAGCTCAAAGCCTTATCATACCCTCCGCGATCTGGGCGAAGACCTGGCGAAAATCTTGCCCCGTCCGCTGCAGAAGGCGGCGCGCCGCGCCGAAGAATATGCACGCGGTATCTTAACCGGCGGCGGAACTCTTTTTGAAGAACTTGGCTTTTTCTATGTCGGCCCCATTGATGGTCATAATCTTGATCATCTTCTGCCGATCCTAAAGAATATCCGGGACAATCACGAAGATGGACCCATCCTTCTGCATATCGTCACGCAAAAAGGTAAGGGTTACGAATTTGCAGAAAATTCTGCCGATAAGGGACATGCCCGTAATAAATTCGATGTCGCGACTGGCGTTCAGGTCAAGGCAACATCCAAGGCGCCCGTTTATCAAAACGTTTTCGCCGAAGCTTTGATCAAGGAAGCGGAAAAAGACGATCGCGTGGTAGCCGTCACTGCTGCCATGCCAACGGGTACGGGGCTTAATCTTTTTGCCGACCGCTTTCCTGAAAAATGTTTTGATGTGGGAATTGCCGAGCAACATGGTGTCACCTTTGCCGCCGGTCTTGCCTGTGAAGGGTTAAAGCCTTTCGTGGCGATCTATTCGACTTTCCTTCAACGCGGATATGATCAGATCGTTCATGACGTGGCGATCCAAAATCTTCCCGTACGATTTGCCATGGATCGCGCCGGCCAGGTTGGCGCAGACGGTTCCACCCATGCTGGATCTTTTGATATTTCCTATCTCGGTTGCCTCCCTAACATGATGCTAATGGCGCCCGCCGACGAGGCCGAGCTTTTTCATATGGTGGCAACGGCAGCGGCTTATGATGAGGGACCTTGCGGCTTTAGATATCCACGTGGCGAAGGCGTTGGCGTCGCCCTTCCTAAAACTGGCCAAGTCCTTCCGATCGGTCGCGGTCGCATCATCAAAGAAGGCACAAAGGTTGCGTTTCTCACCTATGGCGTTGCCTTACATAGCGCCCTTGCTGCCGCAGAAAAGCTGGAGGCCATGGGCCTATCGACAACCGTTGCCGATGCTCGTTTCTGCAAACCTTTAGATCAAGAACTGACCCGGCGCCTGGCGCGCAGCCATGAAGTTTTAATTACGGTCGAAGAGGGATCGATTGGTGGCTTTGCAAGCCATGTGCTCCATTTCTTGGCGCAAGAGGGCTTACTTGATGGTGGCCTCAAATTCCGCCCGAAATACTTCAACGATCTCTTCATTGATCAGGAAAAACCCGAAGTGCAGAATCGTTTGATGGGTGTCGATGCAGAGAATCTGGTGCAAACGGCCGTAACCGCTTTGGGCATTGACGCGTCAACTCTACGCCGCCACGCCTGAGCCAGCACACGGCACAGAAAGGCTTTCGTCTTGGCCCGAAGTGATAAACAACGGGCCGACGTTCTTCTCTGCGAACGGGGTCTTGCTGAAAGCAGAACCAAAGCTCAGGCTTTGATTCTTGCCGGCACTGTCTTTTCGGGTGAACAGCGAATCCAAAAGCCGGGCGATTTGCTGCCCCAAGACATTCCCTTGTTGGTGCGCGAGCGCGACCATCCTTATGTGAGCCGCGGGGGGCTAAAACTTGCCCACGCGCTTTCCCACTTTGCTTTCTCTGCACAAGGGCTGAACTGCCTTGATATCGGGGCGTCGACCGGCGGCTTTACCGATGTCCTTCTTAAGAATGGCGCCAAGCAGGTTTATGCCGTTGATGTCGGGCGCGGCCAAATTGCCGACATTCTGCGCCATGACCCCCGCGTTATTGTTTTAGAGCGCACAAATGCCCGCTACCTTAACCAAGAGCAAATACCCGAGCCAATCGACCTCATCGTGTGTGACGCCAGTTTCATAGGTTTAAGAACTATTTTACCAGCACCGCTAACTCTTGCGCGCGCTCAAGCAAGGCTCGTTACCTTGATCAAGCCTCAGTTCGAAGTCGGCAAAGAGCATGTCGGCAAAAAAGGCGTGGTGCGCGATCCCGCTTTACACGAGGCCGTATGCCAAACTATATCCGATTGGATCAATCAGCAAAACGGCTGGAGAGTTATTGGATTAACGGCCAGCCCGATTTTAGGCCCTGAAGGCAACAAAGAGTTTCTCTTAGCGGCACAACGCAACGCCGAGAATCTATTTTAAATTGATGGGCAGACCTGCATTTTCCCATGCACGAAATCCACCGGCAACAACATAAATATTATTGTGGCCTCCATCGGCAAGCCGCTGAGCCACATCTTCCGAGTTTTTACCTGTCTGACATAGCAAGACTAAATATTTACCCTCTGTCTTGGGAAGCTGACTTAATCTCAAGGTCGAGTAAGGAAGATATGTTGCACCAGGAACAACCTTATTCAGAGCTTCCGACGTCTCGCGTAGATCAACAACGATAGCCTCGTTACGCGCCAACATTCCTTTGACTGCTAGGGGATCGATGACTTTATACCCTAAGGTCCCGGCTTCAAGAACCATCGGCATCAGCACGATCAAACTGAGCAAACCCACAACAAAACGCACCATTGAATTCTCCTATTCGGTAGGAAACCCCGCCTCGGCCCAGCCCTTAATACCATCTTTTAAATTTGCGATACGTTCATAGCCATTTTGCACCAGCCAAAGGCCGAGCCGGCCTGAACGCGCACCCGATTGACACTGCAAAACAAGCGTTTTTCCGGTATAGTCTGGCAATTGCGCTGGATCGAAGGATGACAGGGGCACAAGCTTAGCCCCAGGGATATGGAGGTTGTCCCATTCCTGTTGTTCACGACAATCAACTAAAACGGCATCACCTGAATCAAGAAGGGTTTTCGCTTCATTGGCACCAATTTCGGTTAAATTCGCCATAAGAATTCCTTTTTTCGTCAAACTTTTTTGCCAGTCTAACCAGGATTTTTTGGGCTGTCAGCATTCGAAAATGGCTCGATATAAACCACATGCGTAAACACCCTTCAAAACACTGCGCCGCACCCAGTTGGGCAGAAGCGCCCGTTACCATCGACAGTCTTGGCGCACAGGGTGACGGCACCGCACGACTCAACGGACAGGTGATCCATGTGCCTTTGGCTCTGCCGGGCGATCATATCAAGCTCAAATATGATACCAAGACTCTCCGCTCGGACAGTTTTTCAATCTTATTGCCTAGCCCTGACCGCATTTCACCACCCTGCCCGCATTTTTCGGTATGTGGCGGATGCCAACTTCAGCATCTTTCAGAGCCGATCTATAAAATATGGAAACGTGGGCTGGTTGTTGATGCCGTGGCTCGAGCCGGTGGCGATCCAGCACTTGTAGGCGATTTGGTAAGTGTGCCGATTGACAGCCGCCGCCGCGCGGTTTTTACCGCTATCCGAGAAGGCAAGCGATTTCGCCTGGGTTTTCGTCGCCGACAAGGGCATAGCGTAGAAAGTATCACCGAGTGCTTGATTTTAACGCCAAAGCTGGCCGAATTATTACCACCGCTAAGAGCCAGTTTAGAGACCGAAACCACCCTTACTGAGCTACGCCTTACCGCCACGATAACGGAGACCGGCATTGATCTCGTCATTGAAGCCAAGACGGGACTTGATCTTCGTTTGCGAGAAAAGTTTGCCCAGTTTACTCAAGATCAAGATCTGGCGCGACTTTCATGGCGGCAAGGAAACGGGACTGCCGAGCCCATTGCGATGCGGCGGGCACCAATCCTTACCTTTGGTAAAGTTCCTGTCGCTCTGCCACCTGGAACCTTTTTGCAACCTAGTCAAGAAGGCGCTACCGCTTTGCAAAACTTTATCAGCGAAGCTATACCTCGCAACACCTCTCGTATTGCTGATCTTTATGCGGGATGCGGACCATTCACATTTGGCCTTGCCGGTCGCGCGATAATTCATGCCGTTGAAGAAAATCCTGAAGCTGTCGGTGCGGTAACCCTTGCAGCACGGCGCGGCAGTCTTGTTCCTTGGGTCACGGCCGAACAGCGGGATCTTGACCGGCGTCCATTGCAGCCGGATGAGCTGGATGGATTTGATACGGTCATTTTTGATCCGCCGCGCGCCGGCGCCGCAGCACAAACAGCAGCCTTAGCACAATCCAAGATCCCCGTTGTCATTGCCATCTCTTGCAACCCCGCTACCTTCACGCGCGACGCACGAACCTTGATTGCCGGTGGATATATTTTAGACAAGGTTATGCCGCTGGATCAGTTTCCCTGGTCAGCTCATGTCGAACTCGCAGCAAAATTTACTAAAGTTTGAAAACTTTACCCACACTGAGCTTTATGACGAAGCCAATGATCGGCCAAAACAATTGCCATCATTGCTTCGCCTACTGGAACAGCCCTAATGCCGACGCAAGGATCATGTCGCCCTTTAGTTACGATCTCGGTTTCCGCTCCATGGACGTCAACTGTCTGCCGCGGTGATAAAATCGAACTGGTCGGTTTTACTGCAAAGCGCGCAACAATTTCTTGGCCGGTTGATATACCGCCAAGAATACCGCCTGCGTGATTAGATAGAAAAACCGGCTTGCCATCTTGCATGCGCATTTCATCGGCGTTGTCCTCGCCCGACAATGCTGCAGCTGCAAATCCCGCGCCTATCTCAACACCCTTTACAGCGTTGATCGACATAAATGCCGTCGCTAAGTCGGCATCGAGCTTACCATATACAGGCGCCCCCAAGCCGGGGGGAACACCTTCAGCAACGATTTCAATAATTGCCCCCGTAGAAGATCCAGATTTGCGGACACCATCAAGATAGCTTTCCCAAGCCATGGCCGCTTTCGCATCCGGACAAAAGAACGGATTGGCGTCGACCGCCGACCAGTCCCACTGCGCACGATCTACTCCGTGAGGACCTATCTGAACCAGTGCCCCTCTCAGGCGAAAATCTCGACCCCATGCCGCTTGCAAGATTTTTCGGGCCACAGCACCAGCCGCGACCCGCATCGCTGTTTCCCGCGCCGATGATCGCCCGCCGCCGCGCCAATCCCTTATGCCGTATTTTGCCCAATAGACGTAATCTGCATGGCCAGGGCGGAACTTATCTTTAATATCGTCATAGTCTTTAGAGCGGGTATCCTCGTTATCAATGAGTAGTGCAATCGCTGTTCCTGTCGTTTGGCCTTGGAACACACCCGACAAAATCTTCACCTTATCTGCTTCCCGGCGTTGGGTGGTAAATCGCGATTGACCTGGACGCCGACGATCGAGCCAGACTTGGATATCTTCCTCATTCAACGAAATAAGCGGTGGCGTACCGTCAACGACACAGCCAATAGCCGGACCATGACTTTCGCCCCAGGTAGTGAATCGAAAGACTTGGCCAAAACTATTGAATGACATCAGCTAGCTCGCACGGTTTGCTTAAGACTTTTCTAGACCTTTTAAAAGGTCCGCTACTTCGGCCGCCGCATCAACCGCCACCATCCCGACGACATTGTATCCTGAGTCAACGTGGTGAATCTCGCCAGTGACACCACGGGACAAGTCACTTAAGAGATAGAGTCCCGCATTACCTACTTCATCTGTCGTCACGTTACGACGCAAAGGTGCATTTAACTCATTCCACTTTAAAATATAGCGAAAATCACCAATGCCGCTGGCGGCTAGAGTTTTAATAGGCCCTGCCGAAATTGCATTAACCCGAATATCGCGGGAGCCAAGATCAACCGCAAGATACTTTACTGATGCTTCCAATGCAGCCTTGGCAACACCCATGACATTGTAATGAGGCATGACACGCTCGGCACCATAATAGGTAAGAGTTACAAGGCTTCCACCCTGCTTCATCATTGTCGCCGCATGTTTGGCTACCGCGGTGAATGAAAAGCAGGAAATATCCATCGTAATCTGGAAATTTTCGCGGGTCGTATCTAAATAGAGACCCTTAAGTTCTTCTTTGTCGGAAAAGGCAATGGCATGAACGACAAAGTCAATCGTTGGCCATGTCTTAGCGACTGTTGCAAAGCACTTGGCGATACTGTCGTCCTTGGCGACATCACATTCGATGATTAGAGAAGAGCCAATACTTTCTGCCAATGGCTTCACTCGTTTATAAAGCGCTTCGCCTTGATAAGTAAAAGCAACCTCAGCGCCTTGCGCTGCAATTGACCGGGCAATACCCCAAGCAATCGATCGGTCGTTAGCAACGCCCATAACAAGGCCACGCTTGCCAGCCATTAGCGGGGTAGGAAGGGTCATTGCTTGCCTCTTTTGAAATGCAGTCGGTAGGAATCTAGTCGGTAGGGGAACCATCCTACACAAAGATTCTTCTGCTTCCAAGGCACAGCAGCAGCTTGCCTTAGAGAAGGTCTCTAGGCGAGACTATGTGCTGGAACTTCCTAGTAAATTGGACCTATCTTATGGTTATCGCCGCAATTGCCGAGCCTTTTAGCCTTTTTCAGACATGGTTTGCTGAGGCTGAGGTACATGAACCAAATGATCCCAACGCCATGGCTTTAGCGACCGCGACCCGCCAGGGCGCACCCTCGGTTCGCATGGTCTTGCTAAAAGGAGCTGATACCCGGGGCTTCGTCTTCTATACCAATTTTGACAGCCGAAAAGGACAAGAGTTACTGACAAATCCCGCGGCGGCCCTTTGTTTTCATTGGAAATCTTTGCGGAGGCAAATTCGCGTTGAAGGGCCAGTTCAAAGTGTTACCCCAGAGGAAGCCGATACTTACTTTTTCTCGCGACCTCGCGGATCACAGGTGGGTGCCTGGGCATCTCAGCAATCACGACCGCTCACAAATCGTGCCGAACTTGAAGAACGGGTTGCCGAAATCGAGCACCGTTACCCCCATGATGTTCCTCGACCCCCCTATTGGTCAGGCTTTCGTCTAACCCCTTTAGTCATCGAGTTTTGGCAAGACATGCCTTCTCGTCTTCATGACAGACTTATCTACAAACGAGATAGGGAGAACGCGCCATGGAAAACCCTTCGCCTCCAACCCTAAGTCTCGACCCGGCAAGCTCACGCTGGGTAAGATGGGCAAGCTATGCCTCCGTAACCACGGCACTTATTTTGATTGCATCTAAGTTGGGAGCTTATCTGGCAACCGATGCCGTCAGTCTGCTTTCGACTTTGATCGACTCCCTACTTGATGCCTTTGCCTCTGTCATCACCCTTTTTGCCGTGCGAACCTCCCTCACTCCAGCGGATGCCGAACATCGCTTTGGCCACGGGAAGGCCGAACCTATCGCCGCTTTGGCTCAAGCACTCTTCGTTAGCGGATCTGCAGTGCTGCTCTTCATTGAAGCAGGACATCGCTTGCTCAACAGCCCTCAGGTGCCGAGCCAAGCCTCGCTTGGCATCACCGTTATGGTTTTTTCATTTGCCCTAACTGGATGCCTTATTTTGTTTCAGCGCTTTGTCATTCGCCGCAGCGGGTCCATCGCCATACGCGCCGACGTCATGCACTACCGAACAGATTTTGTCGTCAATGGGGCCGTGATTTTAGCTTTATGGTTTGGCCAAAAACCCGAGCGTGCCTTTATTGATCCTTTGGTGGCGTTAGGTATTGGTTTTTATATTTTGCTGAGCGCCTGGCGGATCGGTAAAAGCTCGCTGGACATGTTAATGGATCGCGAAATGCCGGATAAAGATCGCGACAAAATTATCGACTTAGCCTTTTCTCATGACGAAGTAGCCGCTTTACATGACTTAAGAACACGTCGCGCCGGGCCTAACGCTTTCGTGCAAATGCATATTGAATTGGATGGAAATATGCCTCTATCGCGCGCCCATACTGTTGCCGACGGTATTGAAAGAGATATCCGGAGCGCTTTTCCCGGCGCCGAAGTGTTGGTCCATCAGGACATCATCGCGCCCCGCAGCGGCCGAGGTCCACGGATTAATCGCGTTAAACGCAATCTAATTAAGGGAGCATAATGCTTCCTCAAGGTAAAACCTATACCGAAGTCGCATCCCAATTTCAGTGGAAAATTCCCCATCGATTTAATATCGCTCAAGCTTGCTGCGAACGATGGGCTGATGGATCGGGCCGGATTGCACTTATCCATATAGATCCTTTGAGTCGGATCACTTCTCTTAGTTTTGACGCCTTAAATGCCATGACCAATCGCCTAGCCAACCTTCTCGTGGCCCAAGGCATTAATCAAGGCGATCGCATCGCTATTTTACTTTCACAACGCCCAGAAGCCGCTGCCGCCCATTTGGCCTGTCAAAAAATCGGCGCCATTGCTGTTCCTTTATTTGTTTTGTTTCAAACCGATGCTCTTCGTTATCGTCTGAGTGACAGCGGTGCGCGACTCATCATCACCGACAAAGAAAACTGGCCTAAGATTGACTCTCTCAAAGCTGACTTACCTAATCTTGCCACAGCCGTGGTGGTTGATCTGGGTCCTAAAGAAAGCTGCGGCTTAATCGACTGGGAAAGAGGACTTGCGAAATCCAGCGATAAATTCTTCGCCATTCCCAGCTTAGCGGATGATCCGGCTTTGATTATTTACACGTCGGGAACAACCGGATCGCCGAAAGGCGCGCTTCATGCACAGCGGGTATTGTTGGGTCATTTACCCGGCGTAGAATTTCCCCACGAATTTTTTCCTCAAACTAATGATCTTTTCTGGACTCCGGCGGACTGGGCTTGGATCGGGGGATTACTCGATGTTCTCTTGCCCTCGCTTTATCACGGCGTTCCGGTTCTAGCGCACCGCATGGCTAAATTTGATCCCGAAGCTGCCTTACATCTTATGGCGCAACATAAGGTAAGAAATAGTTTTTTACCGCCGACAGCTTTGAAAATTATGCGCACAGTTCCCAACCCCCGAAAATTTGGCGCCAGGTTTCGATCAATCGGCTCTGGCGGAGAAAGCTTGGGTACAGAAATCCTGGCCTGGGGGCAGGAGGCTTTTAATTTAACGATCAACGAATTTTACGGTCAGACCGAATGTAATCTTATTGTCGGAAACTGTGCAGCGATCATGCCGGTCCAGCCCGGCGCCATGGGAAAAGCCATTCCCGGTCATGAAGTGGCTGTCGTCGATAGCAATGGTGCTATTGCTGCAGATAATACCCTTGGTGAAATTGCCGTTCGCGGTCCCGACCCTGTAATGTTTTTAAATTATTGGCAAAATGATGCAGCGACTAAAGCAAAATTTCGCGGGAAGTGGCTCTTAACCGGGGACATGGGCCGCAAGGATTCCGATGGTTATTTCCACTACATCGGCCGTAGCGATGACGTCATTACCACAGCTGGTTATCGCGTGGGACCTGGTGAGGTAGAGGATTGCCTTTTAAAGCATCCCGCCATAGCTATGGCTGCCGTCGTTGGCCTTCCTGATGCTGTTCGTACGGAAAGTATTACTGCTTTTGTTGTTCTTAAATCTGGCGTGACGTCGGATGATCATCTGGTCCAGAACATTCAGAATTTTGTCAAAGAACGGTTGGCTGCCCACGCCTATCCACGCCGGGTTGAGTTTCTGGAGAGCTTACCCATGACCGCTACCGGCAAGATTATGCGTCGCGACCTGCGCGATCGCTATGCAGCGTCAGCAAAGTCGTGAACCCTACCCTCGACATCTATTTTTGCTGGCTTTACCTGGACTTATCTCGGTTGAAGGCAATCCCGTTAGGCATCTTTTGCCCCCGCAAGTGATTAAGGGCAAGGTGTTTGGATCATGTTTTGTCGATCAAACTAGCCGGCTGGCTAAAACCTGATTATCATGATTAAAATGTTATATAATTTCTCTCTGAACTTGAGGTTGTCCCATGGCCGATGCTTTTGCTCATCTTTCTAATATGTGGCGCTATCCTACGGTAATCCGTTTCGGAATCGGCCGAATATCTGAATTACCCCAAGTTTGCCAAGAATTGGGTATGAAGCGACCCTTGTTGGTCACTGATCCCGGATTGGCTGCATTGCCCATGATCAAAAGTGCCGTTGATGCAAATAATGCAGCGGGCATTCCCACCACCTTATTTTCTGAAATTAAGGGCAATCCTACGGGTAAAAACTTAATGGATGGCATTGCCGTCTTCGAGAAAAATAAATGCGACGGTATCATTGCCTTTGGTGGCGGCAGCGCTATGGATTGCGGCAAAGCGATCGCTTTGATCGCCGGACAGCGCGCGGTTGGCAATCCTAATCCTTGGCCCGACTACGCGGTTTTTGGACCCGGCGGGAAAATTGCCAAAAAAGACAAAGTGGTTCCCATTATTGCTGTCCCAACAACAGCTGGTACGGGATCCGAAGTTGGTCGAGCGGCCGTCATTACCGATGAAGCAACTCATACCAAACGTATTCTTCTCTACCCTTATATGATGCCTGCGACCGTTATTTCTGATCCGGCTTTGACCGTTGGTTTACCGGCGCATATCACTGCAGCAACAGGCATGGACGCGTTGGCCCATTGCTTTGAAGCTTATTCGGCCAAGGACTTCCACCCCATGGCAGATGGTATTGCGGTTGAGGGCATGCGTCTTATCAAGGAATGGCTGCCCCGCGCGGTCAAAGATGGCAAAGATCTTGAAGCCAGAGCCCATATGATGGCAGCGGCCAGCATGGGCGCAGCGGCATTCAATAAGGGCTTAGGTGCCGTTCATGCTTTAAGTCATCCGGTCGGGGCTTTATTCGACACCCATCATGGATTAACAAATGCGGTGTTCATGCCCTATGTTATGGCATTTAATAAGTCAGCCATTGAGGACAAAATGGTACGGCTAGCAGGCTACCTCGGCATCGAGCCTCGCAGCTATCAAGGTGTTATGGATTGGATCTTAAAACTTCGCCAAGACCTTAAAATTCCCCACACCTTGGCCGATCTTGGCGTTCCGAAAGATCGACTTGAAGAAGTGGCCAAACTCGCGGCGGAAGATCCTTGCGCACCGGAGAATCCCATCCATTGCGGACCTAAAGAAATGTTATTGATGCTTAACGCGTCACATGCGGGACAAGTATAGCAAAAGCTAGGGATCAGAGAAGCCTTCGGGCTTCCATCCCGCTTTCCATTCCGCAAGGGCCACAATATCCGGCATAACGCCGCTATCGCGGAACCAGCTGTCGATGACGTAATCGGCATTGGTTGCGGTTTCGCGGACAACGGCCGTGGTATGCGGCCAGTGCGATACGATAATCGCCCCCCGCCAGGCGGTTGCTTGAGTCTTATGAAAATGCATAAAGCCTTGCTGTTCGAGCAAGATAAGATAAGTCGTGCTATTGGTGGCTTCATCCATGCAATCAAGCTGCCCCGACTTATTAACGTTCTTTAGGGTGCCACCAAGGTCTTTGGTCGCTGTGTAGCGCTCGACAATAAGTTCTAATTTGGCAACCGCCGCTGCAAGTTGGTGCCGCTCGGCATCGGCTGTGGGTGCTTGTGTTTGCACTAAGGCCGTAACCTCGGCCCACTCTGCATCCGAAAGCTTGATTTCTTTCGTCAAGCTGCAGCCATAGTTGAAGCACACTGTGAATTTAGCGCGGGATGGCGGTGGCAAACCACGTTCTGCAATCAATTCTGGCGCCGTGGATGCATACTGGTAAGTGCAACCGGTAACAAAGGTCACTCCGAGCAAAGACAATATGATATAAATTAACCCTCGAAAGCTTTTCACGGCACCGCTTCCCCGTTATGTCTAAAAATCGATATAGCATAGGCTAACGCCAGAAGCACCTCGCTGAGTAAAAGATTATGCAATTTAGGCTCTAACCCTTGGTTAGCGCGGCAGAACTGCAACATTCCATACTTGCCCGAACGATCGCAATGCTAGACTTTATTATGGTTTTGTCGAAACTACCCCAGCATAACGGTTCCGCTTCAAGGTCTCAGGTTAACTGAATATGGGTTTATATCGCCTTGGCTTAGCTATTATTTTGATGAGCCTTGTTTTAAGCGCAATAAGTGTCTCCTCGCCCTCTCATGCAGGCCAAATTTTCCGCATAAGCCGTACGAAAGATTTTCCGTCACTTGATCCCCACGGTTTGACCGATCCAGCTGACCTAAGCCTTCTGGGTAATGTCTATGAAGGTTTGGTCAAACGTGCGCCCAATCAACGGCTGGAGCCCGCCCTTGCCGAAAGTTGGAATCTTATCTCGGCCACCACGTGGCGATTCGCTTTGCGACGCGATGTCAAATTTCATAACGGTGCCCTACTAGATGCAGATGACGTTGTTTTTTCGATTAATCGAGCGCGACAAAAAGGCTCGGCGTTAGCCGATAGACTTTCATCCGTTGCCGATGTCCAGCGAATTGATGCAAGAACCGTACAAATTATTACCAAAACGCCTCAGCCCTATTTTCTAAGGGATCTTAGTGATCTTTACATCATGGATACCGACTGGACCCAGCTTCATAAGGACGTTTTGGCAACAGCCAGCAACGGAACGGGCCCTTTTCAGATTGGATATCGCAAGGCAGAGATAACAACCCAGTTTTTACCTTTTAAGGGATGGTGGTCTACACCACGCCAGGATCTCGATGAAATTATCTTTATACCCATTGCACCAGATAAAACTCGGGTGGACGCGCTGATTGAAGGAAAGTTGGATTTTATTCAAAACGTTCCCATTAGCGACATCAAGGCCATACAGGACAATTCCAATCTCAAATTCATCCGGGTTACTACACCACGCACTGTCGTATTGGGCATGGATCAATACCGCCCTACTTTGCCCGAGCTTGGCAACGAGAAGCGAAATCCTTTTCTTGATCCAGATGTCCGCGAAGCGATTGCTATCACGATAGATACGCCCACTCTTATCAAGGAGGCGCTTGAGGGAAATGCTCAGGTAGCCGGAAGCATTCTCAGTCCTGCAGTTAATGGGTGGAGCGAAAGCTTTGAGCAACCCCGTATCGCATCCCCTAGTCGCGCGAAGGATCTTTTACGCAAAGCTGGTTATGCCAATGGTTTTGCACTTCCTTTCGATTGTCCTCATCTTCCTGAAGACACCTCTAACAAGCTGTGTGATCAAATTATTAATATGCTGGGCAGTGTGGGGATCCGTTTGACCCGGCGTAATGAGGTTGCACAAGCGACAGCTCTGCGCATCGCACGGTTCGATAGTCCTTTTTTTCTCATGTCTTTTGCACCGCCGCAGCCCCATGCGGACAATGTGGTTACTCTGCTTTTGGGGACACGTCCGGAGTTCGCCGGAGGTAAAACTACTCTTCCTTTTCAGGGAGGATTTAATTTTGGTCGATACAGCAACTCGCGGATTGATGATCTTTTGCCAATCCTCGTCGGCGAAATGGATCAGGATCTTCGCCTTAAAGCCATAACGGAAGCGCTCAGAATTCATCGGCAAGAAGTCGGATATATACCTCTTTACCGGCCGGTTACGACCTGGGCGTCGCGGCAGGAGGTTTCCGTTTACATATCTGGGAGCGGCGGCATAGATTTACGCAGTATACGTACCGAAAAAAAGTAACACTCTTTGAGGTATTTTATGGCGGATAGCCAGCAACTACTTCTTTTAAGCCACGCCACCCTTGTTGATGCCACATCTCCGGAACCGCGGGATGATTTTGATGTCTTGATAGAAGGCAATCGAATCAAGGAAATTGACCGGCGGATAAAAACTGGCGGCGGGACAACAGTCATCGATCTTAAAGGTCTGACCCTAATGCCGGGATTGATTGATGCGCATGTTCATGTCTGCGCCCCTACCCTTGATATTGGGGCGATGCGGGACATGTCGGAGAGCTATATTGCAGCCTACGCCGCCCACAGTATGAAAGACATGCTGATGCGTGGCTTCACCACGGTCCGAGATGCTGGCGGCGCTGATGCCGGATTAAAATACGCTCAGGCCGAAGGGTTATTGCTCGGGCCTCGGCTTTTTGTCAGTGGCAAAGGATTAAGCCAAACTGGCGGGCATGGGGATTTTCGGCCACGAGGAGCCATGGCTTGCTTTTGTTGTGCCGCCCAAGTCAGCGGCATGGACCGTATTGCCGATGGCGCTGATGCTGTTCGTCATGCTGCGCGCGATGAATTTCGTCGCGGTGCCGATCAGTTAAAAATTATGGCCGGGGGCGGCGTCGCCTCGCCGAGCGATCCGCTGCATAATACGCAATATTCGATGGAAGAAATGCGTGCTGCCGTCGAAGAAGCCGAGGCTTGGAACACTTATGTGGCGGCTCATGCCTATACTCCACGATCCATCCGCCGGGCCGTTGAAGCAGGGATTCGTTCGATCGAGCACGGTAATCTTTTAGATGAATCGACTGCCAAGGTAATGGCGCAACATGGTGCTTATCTTATTCCAACAAACGTAACTTACCGTGCACTTCATCGCGACGGCAAAGCCTTAGGACTTCCGGCGGTGAGCATCGCCAAGCTAAAAGAAGTACTGACTGCCGGGCTTGAAGCCGTGGCGATTGCAAAAAGATGCGGGGTCAAAATCGGCCATGGCAGTGATCTTCTTGGCCAGCAACAATGCCATCAAAGCGAAGAATTTTTGATTAAGGGTGAAGTGCTTACCCCTTACGAGGTGCTGACAGCCGCGACTAAGACTAATGCGGAACTATTGGGCCGAAGCCATGATCTAGGAATATTAACCCCAGGCGCTTTAGCTGATCTTTTGATTGTTGAGGGCAATCCCTTGGCAAATTTATCCGTACTGGCCTACCCAGATCGCCACCTACGGGCCATTCTACAAAACGGCAGATTCATTAAAAATTTACAAACTTAGCCCCTAGGATAGTAAGCCTACATCGCATCTCTGTTGCATGCCGCCTCATTCTAAGACTTAATAGGCGCAAACTAAGGCACGGGGGGAGCCTGTAGTGAAGACCAATGGGTCACTTTTCCCGTGTTTTTATTTTAATTCTGCAACAGCGGGGGAGATACCCGAATGACGTCGCGTACTCAATTCATGG
>Ga0075163_10001935_pt1 | contig 27932 bp, 23 predicted proteins | sample JI1023141ADNA_FD_71478 | JGI IMG/M metagenome (GOLD analysis project Ga0075163, IMG submission 71478) | Wastewater effluent complex algal communities from Wisconsin, to seasonally profile nutrient transformation and Carbon sequestration -... | ecosystem: Engineered > WWTP > Effluent > Algae...
CGAGCTGTGGGAGCGGCCCCTGGCCCAGGTCCAGGCGGAGCTCGGCCTGCCGAGCGCGGAGGTGGCGCCGGTCGCGCGCGCGGCGTGAGGGGAGGGTAGGCGGAGACGGAGGCGGAGACGGAGACCGAGACCGAGACCGAGTCCGAGACCGAGGCCGAGACCGAGGCGGAGACCGAGTCCGAGGCCGAGGCCGAGGCCGAGACGGAGGCCGAGGTCGAGAGCTAGCGCCGGAACAGGGCCGCGCCGGGGAACCGGGCGTCGTCGCCCAGCTCGTCGGCGATGCGCAGGAGCTGGTTGTACTTGGCGATGCGATCCGAGCGCGACGCCGAGCCGGTCTTGATCTGACCGGCGTTGGTCGCGACCGCCAGGTCGGCGATGAACGCGTCCTCGCTCTCGCCCGAGCGGTGCGAGATGATCGCGGTGTAGCGGCTGTGCTGGGCGGTGCGGACCGCGTCGAGGGTCTCGGACAGCGTGCCGATCTGGTTGACCTTGACCAGGATCGAGTTGGCGATGCCGGCGTCGATGCCGCGCTTGAGCCGCGCGGTCTGGGTGACGAACAGATCGTCGCCGACGAGCTGGACCTTGTTGCCCAGGCGGTCGGTCAGGGCCTTCCACCCGGCCCAGTCGTCCTGATCGAGGCCGTCCTCGATCGACACCAGCGGGTACGTGCCGGCCCAGGTCGCGTACAGCTCGACCATGTCGGCGGCGGTCCGATCGGCGCCCTCGTAGTGGTAGACGCCCTTGGCCTTGTCGAAGAACTCCGACGCGGCGACGTCGAGCGCGCACGCGATCTGCTCGCCGGGACGGTAGCCGGCGCGCTCGATCGCCTCGAGGATCGTGGTCAGCGCCTGGTCGGCGGTGGCCATGGCCGGCGCGAAGCCGCCCTCGTCACCGACGTTGGTGGCCAGGCCCTTGTGCTTGAGGATCGCCTTCAGGTGGTGGAACACCTCGACCCCGGCGCGCAGGGCCTCGTCGAACCGCTCGAAGCCGATCGGCGCGATCATGAACTCCTGGATGTCCAGGGCGTTGTCGGCGTGAGCGCCGCCATTCACGATGTTCATGAGCGGCACCGGCAGGGTCAGGGCCCCGACGCCGCCGAGGTAGCGGTACAGCGGCAGCTCGTGGGCGCTGGCCGCGGCCCGGGCGCACGCCATCGACACCGCGAGGATCGCGTTGGCGCCGAGGTTGCTCTTGGTGGCGGTGCCGTCGAGCTCGATCAGCGCGGCGTCGATCGCGGCCTGGTCGGCGGCGTCGGCGCCGATCAGCTCCGGGCCGATCTGGTCGACGATGTTGGCGACCGCCTTGGTGACGCCCTTGCCCAGGAACCGGGCCTTGTCGCCGTCGCGCAGCTCGAGCGCCTCGTGCTCACCGGTCGACGCGCCCGACGGCACGATCGCGCGCCCGAGGGCGCCGTTGTCGAGGCCGACCTCGGCCTCGACGGTGGGGTTGCCGCGCGAATCGAGGACCTCGCGGGCGTGGATCCAGACGATGTCGGTCATGGCGCGGACCCTACACGAGCGATCGGGCGCTTGTCTCGCCCGGGTCGTCGCCGCGCCGGGCCGCGCCATGCTAAAAGCCGCGCATGCGTCGGGCCCTCATCCTCGCGCTGCTGGCGCTGGCCGCGTGTGGCGGCGGCGGTGGCGGCGGTCGTGCGCGCCCGACCACCCCCGGGGTGATCGATCCCTTCGAGGCGGTGTTCCGCGCGGTCGAGCAGTGGCGGCAGGGCTGGGAGGTGCGCAGCATGGACGCCCTGGCGCCGCTGTACCGCCACGACGATCACACGGTGATCGTCCACCAGGGGCTGCCCCAGGTCGGCTGGCCGGCGGCCGAGACCTTCCTGCGCCAGGCGGTCGACGGCGCCCGCGACGTCCACCTGACCCTCGAGGACGGCCGGGTCACCGCGCTGGGCAACGACGGCGCCACCTACGCCGCCCGGCTGCGCCGCGAGATCGGCGACGGCATCGTCACCGTCAGCGACAGCGGGTTCTTGACGCTGACCTTCGCCCGCACCGGCACGGCGTGGGAGATCGTCGCCGAGCACTACTCCTACCGGGCCGGGCCATGAGCGAGCGCGAGCTCGGCGTCGCCCTCCTGGGCCTGGGCCACGTCGGCGCCGGCGTGGTCAAGCTCCTCGAGGACAACGCCGCGGCGATCGGCGCGCGCCTGGGCGGCCGACTGGTGGTGCGGGCGATCGCGGTCCGCGAGCCGGTCGGCAAGAAGCGCCTGGTCGACGTCGATCCCGCGCTCCTCACCGCCGACGTCCACGCCGCGATCGACCGGCCCGACGTCGACATCGTGTGCGAGCTGATGGGCGGCGACGGCCTGGCCAAGGACGCGGTGATGGCGGCGATCGCCGCGGGCAAACACGTCGTCACCGCCAACAAGCTGCTCCTGGCCCGCCACGGCACCGAGGTGTTCGCCGCCGCCGAGCGCCACGGCGTGGACGTCTACTACGAGGCCGCGGTGTGCGGCGGCGTGCCGATCATCCGGGTCCTGCGCGAGGGCCTGGCCTCGGATCGGGTCACCCAGCTCCACGGCATCGTCAACGGCACGTCGAACTTCATCCTCACGACGATGGCCCGCGATGGCCGGGCCTTCGCCGACGCCCTGGCCGAGGCCCAGCGCCTGGGCTACGCCGAGGCCGACCCCAGCCTCGACGTCGGCGGTGGCGACGCCGCCCACAAGCTGGCGATCTTGTGCGGCCTGTGTTTCGGCGCCACCGTCGACGCTGACGCGATCCCGTGCGACTCGATCGCGGCGCTTGACCCGACCGACTTCGCCTACGCCGCCAAGTTCGGCTACGTCATCCGGCCCCTGGTGATCGGCCGCGATCATCCGACCGGCGTCGAGGCGCGAGTCCACCCGGCGCTGGTGCCGGCGCGCTGGCTCCTGGCCGACGTCACCGGGGCCAAGAACGCGGTCTACGTCGAGAGCTACGCGCTCGGGCCGTCGATGTACTACGGCGCCGGCGCCGGCATGATGCCGACCGCGATGGCGGTGGTGAGCGACCTGATCGAGATCGGCCGCAACCTGCGCGCCCAGCTCACCGGCGTCGGGCCGACCCGTCGGCAGCGGGCCCTGGCGCCGCGGCCGCTCCTGCCCATGGCGGAGATCCGGTCGCGCTATTTCCTGCGCTTCTCGGTCGCCGATCGCCCGGGCGTCCTCGGCCAGCTCACCACGATCCTCGGCGCCCACGACGTGTCGATCGAGCAGGTCGTGCAAGAGGCGCCCGGCGACGGCGCCGCGCCGGCCCAGGTCTTCGTCGTCACCCACGAGGCCCGCGAGGGCGACGTCGCCGCCGCCCTGGCCGGCATCGGCGCCCTGCCGGTGACCCTGGCGCCGCCGCGCCTGATCCGGATCGCCGCGTGATCGCCTCTCAGCGGGTCATCTTCGGCGACACCGACCAGATGGGGGTCGTGTACTACGCCAACTACCTGCGGTACTTCGAGGGCGCGCGCGCCGAGTACTGGCGGGCCCAGGGGCGCAGCTACCAGGACCTCACCGACCTCGGGGTCGCGCTGCCGGTGATCGAGGCCCACTGCCGCTACCGCAAGAGCGCGCGCTACGAGGACCTGCTCGCGATCGAGGTCGAGGTCACCGAGCTGCGGGCGGCGTCATTGACGTTCGGCTACGTGGTCCGCCGCGACCGGGAGCTCATCGCCGACGGCTGGACCCGCCACGCGGTGATCGGCCCGACCGGCCGACCGCGGGCCTTGCCCGACGAGCTGCGCGCGCTCCTGCCGGTGCGGCCGTTGACCGCAGGCTGAGCGCGGGCCGAGCCCGCGCGACGACCGACGCGCGGACCGTCGCGCGCCGGCCCCAGGCGATTGCCTGGCCGGCGTCGCCCGTGGTCTAGTCGCAGGCGATGAACGATCGCAACCTGGCCCTGGAAGTCGTTCGGATCACGGAGGCGGCGGCCCTGGCGTCGGCCCGGCTCATGGGCCGCGGCGATCGCAAGCTGGCCGATCACGTCGCGGTCGAGGCCATGCGCCGCGCCTTCGACACCATCGACATCCGCGGCACCGTGGTGATCGGCGAAGGCGAGCGCGACGAGGCGCCGATGCTGTACATCGGCGAGAAGGTCGGCGCCGGCTGGCTCGACAACGACGCCGACTCGCCGCGGGTCGACATCGCGGTCGATCCGCTCGAGGGCACGAACCTGTGCGCGACCGGCGCCCCCGACGCGATCAGCGTCATCGCGATCGCCGACGACGGCCAGTTCCTGAACGCGCCGGACACGTACATGCAGAAGATCGCGGTCGGCCCGGCGTGCCGCGGCCAGATCGATCTGCGCGAGTCGCCGACGTGGAACCTGCGCCGCATCGCCGCCGCCAAGGGGAAGCAGATCGAGGAGGTCACCGCGGTGATCCTCGATCGCGATCGCCACAGCGAGCTGATCGCCGAGGTCCGGGCCGCCGGCGCCCGCATCCGCCTGATCGGCGACGGCGACGTCTCGGGCGCGGTCATGACCGCCAACAACGAGTCGGGCATCGACGTCTTGTTCGGCACCGGCGGCGCGCCCGAGGGGGTGATCGCGGCGGCGGCGCTGCGCTGCCTGGGTGGCGAGCTGCAGGGCCGGCTCAAGTTCCGCAGCGACGACGAGCGGGCCCGCGCGGTGCGGATGGGGGTCAAGGCCGAGGACCACATCTACACCACCGAAGAGCTGGCCCAGGGCCACGTCATGTTCGCCGCCACCGGCGTGACCCAGGGCTACCTGCTCGACGGCGTGACCTTCACCGGCGGCGGGGCGACCACCCAGTCGATCGTGATGCGCTCGAAGTCGGGCACGGTCCGCCGCATCCACGCCACCCATCGCTTCGACACCAAGCCGGCCTACTTCGCGACCGGCGGCCAGAGCTGAGCGGGGCGAGGCGGCGGAGCGGGGCAGGGGCAGGGGCAGAGCGGTCGATCGGTCACGGCAGGTTGAACGACAGCTTGACGGTCTGGCCCGGGCGCACCAAGACGGTGCGCCGGCTGCTGCCGCGGGTCGGGTTGGTGAACGTGAGGACGTGGGTCCCGGCCGGGACCTCGATGCGCGCGAAGGGGGTCTCGCCCAGGCGGCGGTTGCCGAGCATCACGACCGAGTACGGGTTGGTGCGCACCGTCAGGTAGCCGACCTCGGCTGGCGGCCGCGGCGTCGTCGATGGGCGCCGCTCGAGGGCGAGCTCGAGGGTGCGGTGCTCGCCGACGCCCAGCTCGACCGAGCGCTCGATCGGCGCGTAGCCGTCCCGGGTCACGACCACCGTGGCCGGGCCGACCGGCACCGTCAGGATCGCCGGGCTGGTGACCGGATCGTGGCCGGTGACCTTCAGCTTGGCGCCGCTCGGGCGGGTGATGATCTCGAGCGTGGCGGTCGGCGCGTCGGGCGGCGACGTGGCGCTGGCGTCGGGGGCGCCGGCGTCGACCGGCAGCGGCAGGGCGATCGCGATCGGCGCGGCGGCGTCGGGGCCACGGGCGATCGCCGGGGTGTCGGTCGCGCCCGCCGGGCCGTCGCCGCCGGCGCGCACGATCGCGAAGGCGATCGCGGCGGCCACCGCGATCAAGCCGAGCACCAGCGGGATCCACACGCCGCGGCGGGCCGGCAAGACGTGGTGCATCTCCTCGGGCTGGTGCTGACGGGTCGGCGCGTCGAGGGGCTCGTCGTCGTCGAGGTGGGTCGGCGGGCGCGCCGAGCGCGGCAGCGGCGGCGGCGTGGTCCGGCGCGTCGGTGGGCGCGGTGGTGGGCGCGGGGTCACGGCCTCGAGGGCGGCGCCCGACATCGTGATCGCGACCTCGGAGGTCCCCAGCGCCGGCGGCGCGTCGGTGACCTGGACCGGCGCGGTGCCGGTGCGCGGCGCCAGCGGGCGCGCCGCCGCGGTCCCCAGCGGCAGCGCCGCCGGCGGGGGCGTGGTGCGGCGCTCGGGGCGCGTCGAGCCGGCCCGGGTCACCTCGGGCGTCGGCGCCGCGGCCGCGCGGGGGAACCGCTGGCGGATCCAGTCGGCGAGCTGGGTCTGGGTCGCCAGCTCGGGGGCGCTCTTCAGGTAGGCCTCGAGGGCGACCTGGAGCTGGGCCGCGGTCGCGCGCTCGTCTCGGCGCTGCGCCATCGCCCACTCGATGGCCTGGGCCAGCGCCGGGGGCGTGTGGGGCGCGGCCTTGGCGATCGGCGTCCAGCGGCCGTCGCGGATGACCTTCATCGCCTCGACGACGTCGCCGCGATCGACGATCGTGCGGCCGGCCAGGAGCTCCCACAGGCACACCCCGAGGGAGAACACGTCGGACCGTCCGTCGAGGGGACGGCCGACGGTCTGCTCGGGGGACATGTACGCGTACTTGCCCTTGACCACCCCGGGCTGGGTCTCGTCGGCCTTGCTGGCGGCCTTGGCGATGCCGAAGTCGACCAGCTTGGTCACGCCGTCGTACGACACCATCAGGTTGTGGGGCGAGACGTCGCGGTGGACGAGCCCGAGCGGCGTGCCGTCGGCGTCCTCGAGGCGATGGGCGTAGGCCAGGGCGCCGGCGGCGTCGGCGCCGACCCGCGCGACCAGGGCTGGCGGCAGGCGATCGGTCATCACCTCGGTCATGAGCTGGCCGGCGTGGACGCCGTCGACGTACTCCATCGCGATGAAGAAGTCGCCGTCGACCTGCCCGAGCTCGTAGATGTGGACGATGTTCGGGTGGGTCAAGCGCGCGGCCAGCCGCGCCTCCGACAGGAACATCTTCACGAAGTCGGGCGCCTCGGCCAGGTGCGGGAGGATGCGCTTGACCGCGACCCGCCGATCGAAGCCCTCGGGACCGCGCTGGCGCGCCAGGAACACCTCGGCCATCCCGCCGCGGGCGAGGCGCTTGCCCAGCGTGAAGTGTCCGAACTTGATCCCGGCGGGGGCCGACACGGTCTCCTCCAAAATGCCGGGTGCGACCGCCCGTGTGCAAGGCCCCGCGGGCAAGGCCTGGCCCTGGGCGCCCTGCGAGTGCCCACGACAGGTTGCACTCGCGATCGCCGCCCGGAGGTCGCCGATCTGCTGGCCGGTGCCGCCCCGGCCGGTGCAATAATGGTCGCCATGTCTCCGCGCTCGGCGGTCCTCGCCGTCCTCGTCGCCGCCACCGGCCTGGCCCAGGCCGCGCCCGCCGATCCTGCTCTCATCATCGACGACGATCCCGCGGCGATCCCCGAGCGCTGGCGCACCGGCGTCGCCCTCGGCGCCGATCGGTCCGGCGATCTGCGCAGGACGGCGCGCGCGATCCTCGACGCCGCCGCGGTCGCGCCCGACCGCGCGCTCACCCTCGCCGACGCCGCCGCCCTGGGCGCGCCGGTGGCCGCGGCCTTCGAGCCGCCGGCCACGATCCGGGTCTGGCGCCGCGGCCTCGACGGCTCGACGTCGTCGTGCGCGGGGCGCGTCGACGTCCTGCCCTTCGAGCGCTACGTCCGCGGCGTCTTGCCGCACGAGTGGATCCGCTCGTGGAACGCCGAGTCGCTCAAGGCCGGCGCGGTGGCGATCCGCACCTACGCCGCGTACTGGGTCGGGGCCGGCGGCAAGTACGAGTGCGCCGATCTCGACGACACCACCGCGTCGCAGGTGTACCGCGACGCGGTCTACCCCGAGAGCGACGCCGCGGTCCTCGCCACCGCCGGCGTCTACGTGGTGCGCGACGACCAGCCGGTCCTCGCCGAGTACAGCGCCGAGAACGGCGATCCCACCGCGACCGGCGTCAGCGAGCCGCTGTGCGCCGGACGCACCGTCAACGGCCACGGCCGCGGCACCTGTCAGTGGGGCACCCAGCGCTGGGCCCAGGACGGCCAGACCTGGGACTGGATCGTCGCGCACTACTACCCGGGGGCGACCCTGGCGACCCCGCGACCGGCGCTGGCGGCCACGCTGACCGGCGCCGCGCCGACCTTCGCGATGGCGAGCGGCGACGAGATGGTGGTCTATCTCGAGTACGCCAACGACGGCAGCGCGACCTGGCGCCGCGACCAGATCTTCGTCGGCACCACCGGCCCGCGCGATCGCGCCAGCGCGTTCTGGAAGGCCGAGAACTGGCTCGATCCCGGGCGCCCGACCAGCGTCGACGCCGAGGTCGCGCCGGGCGCGGTCGGGCGGTTCACCTGGGCGATGGTGGCGCCCGAGGTCGATGAGCCCACGACCTTCGTCGAGACCTTCGGCCTGGTCACCGCCGACGGCGCGTGGTTCGGGCCGGCCGACGACGCGGTGGCCATGACCATCACGGTCACGCCGCGCGAGACGGTGGACGGGCGGCCGGAGCAGGGCGGATGCTCGGCGGGCGGCGGCGACGTCGGGCTGGTGGCGATGTCGCTGGCGGTCGCCTTGGCGGTCGCGAGCCGTCGACGGCGGCTGGCCGCGATCGCGGCTGCGGCGATCCTCGGCTGTGCCGGCCCCGACGCCCCCACGCCCGGGCCGCGGTACGGCGACGCCGTCGGCGGCCCGTCGGAGCTGGCCGCGGTGTTTCGCCAGGTCGCGTCGGAGTCTGGCGTGCCGGCCGAGGTGCTGGCGGCGCTCGCCTACCACGAGACCCGCCTGGCGATGATCGCGCCCGAGCCCGACCACGATCACGGCCCGGCGGCCTGGGGCGTGTTCGCGTTGACCGAGCACGACGGTCCCCGTGGCGTGGCCCGCGCGGCCGCCCTGTCCGGCCTGGCGGTCGAGCAGGTGCGCACCGATCCGCTGGCCCACGTCCGGGCCGGCGCCGCCCTCCTGGCCGCCCACGCCGAGGGCCGCCCGACCACGCTGGCCGGCTGGCGGACCGCCCTCGCGCGGTTCGGTGGCGATGGCGTCGTCGGCGCCGCGCTAGCCGACGGCGTCCTCGCGACCGTGGCCCGCGGCGCCCGCGGCGTCGACGACGCCGGCCGCAGCCTGACGGTGACCGCCCGTCCGATGCCGGGCCTCGACGAGCCGCCGGCCACGCGGCCGGCCGCCCTCGGCTTCCCCGGCGCGCGCTGGGTCCCGGCGGTGGCCGGCAACTATCGGGTCGCCAACCGCGGCGCCGCCGACATCAACTACATCGTCGTCCACACCACCCAGGGCAGCTACAACGGCGCGATCAGCTGGTTCCAGAACCCGGCCGCCGAGGTCAGCGCCCACTACGTGATCCGGTCGTCCGACGGCGACCTGACCCAGATGGTCGACGACAAGGACATCGCGTACCACGACGCCTGCTTCAACACGAACTCGATCGGCATCGAGCACGAGGGCTTCGTCGCCGATCCGGGCCGCTGGTACACCGAGGCGATGTACATGAAGTCGGCGGCGGTGACCGCGTGGTTGTGCGACGCCTACGGCATCCCCAAGGATCGGATGCACATCTACGGACACGGGGACGCGCCCGACTGCTCGAGCCACACCGATCCCGGCCCGGGCTGGAACTGGGAGCACTACCTGGCGCTGGTCACCGGCGGCGGCGCGCCGACGCTGGGGGCCACCGCCGGCGCCCGCGAGTTCCCGACGACCATGATCAGCGGCGAGGAGGCGGTGGCCTACTTCGAGTTCGTCAACGACTCGTCGATCACCTGGGGCCTCGACGAGACCCGCCTGGGCACCGCCGAGCCCAGCGATCGCGCGTCGGCGTTCTTCGTCGATGGCAACTGGCTGTCGCCGACCCGCGCCACCGGCGCCGATCACTCGAACTACGGCCCGGGCGCGACCGGCCGCTTCACGTTCGCGATCCGCGCGCCCGAGGTCGATCGCCCGACCGCGTTCCGCGAGGCCTTCCAGCTCGTGCAGGAGGGCGTCGGCTGGTTCGGCCCGGTGGTCTACCTCGAGGTGATGGTCTCGCCGCGCGGCGGTGGTTCGGGCTCGGGCTCCGGCTCGGGCTCGGGGTCGGGCTCCGGCTCGGGGAACGACCCCGGGGGCCAGGCCGAGGGCGGGTGCGCGACCGGCGGTGGCGGTGGGTTCGGCCTCTGTGCCATCCTGGCCGCGCTTGCGTTCCGTCGCCGCCGCGCTCGCCGCTAGCTCGCTCGTCGCCGGCGCCGCCTGCGATGGCGCGGTCACGTTGACGATCGCCAGCGATCGCGCCGTGCCCGGCGAGCTCGACGGCTTCTGCGTCGGCGTCGCCGATCGCGATCTCGGCGGGGGACGCTTCGGGCGTCGCTACCGGCTGGCGCCGCCGCTCGACGGACTGCCCCAGACCCTGGCCCTCGAGCCGGGCGCCGCCGACGCCGCCTGGGCCTGGGCGGTCGGGACCCGGGCCGGGGTCCCGGTGGTCGACGGCGCGGTCGCGGTCGACTTCGCGCGCGACGTCGCCGTGCGGCTCGATCGGTGCCCGGCCGCGCGCGCGGGGGCGATCGAGCTGTCGACGGTCGCCGGGCCTGGCGGGGCCTTCGCGGTGGCGTCGCGGGGGCCCGGCGGCACCCTGGCGGTCGCGGTCGCCGCCGATCGCGCCGCGGTGGTCGATGTCCGCGGCGGCGCGCTCGTCCTCGAGGAGCTCCCCGGGGTCGGTGGCGATGCGGTCGTGGCCGCCGATCTCGACGGCGACTGCGCCGACGATCTGGCGGTCGCCCGCGGCGGGGTGGTCGAGCTGTGGTGGCGCGCCGGCCGCGGCTTCACCCGCGGCCCCGACCTGGCGGGGGCGGCCGCCGCCCTGGCGGCTGCCGACGTCGACGGCGACGGCGATCTCGACCTGGCGACTGGCGTCGGCGCGACCCTGACCCTGTGGCGCGGCGACGGCGTCGGCGGCTTCGCCGTGGCCGCCGGCGGCCTCGACCCGCGCGGCGCGGTGACCGCGGTGACCGCGCTCGCCTTCGGCGACCTCGACCGCGACGGCCACGCCGATCTGCTGGTCGGCCAGGGCGGCGGGCCGGTGGTTGCGCTCCTCGGCGATCCGGCCGGGGCCGGGGTCCTCACCGCCGCGCCGGGCGCGGTCCCGGCCACGCCGCGGACGGTCGCCGCGCTGACCCTGGGCGATCTCGACGGCGATGGCGCCGACGACGCGGTGGTCGCGGTCGCCGGCGCGCCGCCGCGGGTCCTCATCAACCGCGGCGGACGCCTCGAGGATCAGAGCTTCGTCCGGCGTCCGGACAACCTGGGCCCGGCGGTCGGCGTCGCGCTCGGCGACTGGAGCGGCGACTGCGCCGCAGATGTGATCGCCGCCGGGCCGACCTCGGCGGCGCTGGTCGGGGCGGACGGCGTCCTCGGCGCCGAGGCCACCTGGCCGGCCGCGACCGCGGCCCTGGCCCTCGATCTCGACGACGACGGCGCGGTCGATCGCCTGGTGGTCGGCCCCGACGGCGCGGCCTGGGGGCGGCGATGAGGGCGGTGGTCGCGCTGGTGGCGGTGGCGGTGCTGGCGCCCGGGGCCCACGCCGACGCGCCCGACGCGCGGGCCCGCGCCGCCCTGGCGTCGGGCGAGCGCCTGTTCGCCGACCAGGAGTATCGGCGCGCGATCAAGGTCCTCATCGGGGTGACCCGCGACGCCGCCGCCCCGCGCGCGCTGCGGGTCCGGGCCTGGGAGCTGATCGCCCTGGCCCGCTACATCGACGGCGATCTGGGCGGCGCCCGCGACGCCTTCGAGCGGCTGCTCGAGGCCGACCCCGGGTTTCAGCTCCGCGACACCTCGGGCTCGCCGCGCATCCGCCGGTTCTTCGATCAGGTCCGCGCCGAGGTCGTGCCGGCGGCGGCCGCCGCTGAGGTCGATCTGGAGCACGCGGCGCCGCGGGCCGCGACCGCCGGCGGCCGCGTCGAGCTCGAGGCCCGGGTGACCCGCGGTCTGCCCGAGGTCCGGGCGGTGGCGATCCTGTACCGCCGGCTGGGCGCCCTGCGCTACGACGAGCAGGTCGCGCGTCCGGTCGCCGACGATCGCTACCGCGCCACCGTCCGCCTGCCGGCGGCCCGCCGCGGCTACGTCCTCGAGTATTTCGTCGAGGCCCGCGGGCCGGCCGGCGCGGTCATCGCCCGGGTCGCCGGCCCCGACGCGCCGCTGTCGTTGCGGATCGATCCCGGCGGCGAGCGCGGTCGGCCCTGGTACGGCCGCTGGTACGTGATCGCCGGCGCGGCGGCGCTGGCCGCCGGGGCCACCGGCGCCGCGGTGTGGGTGGCGACCGACGGCGACGTCCCCGACGGCTCGCTGCCTCCGGGCCGGATCACCGTCACGCCGTGACCGGGGCCGGCGCGATGGCGCTTGACCGGCCCTGGCGCCCTCGGTAACAAGGCTCGACGGGGGCCACGCTCCCGGGGAGTCCACATGAAGAGCCTCGCTTGCCTCGCCAGCCTCGTCGTCGCCCTGGCCGCCTGTGGGGGCGGTGGCGACGGTCCGATCACCGTCATCGACGCCGCCAACAACGACGGCGGCGGCCTGGTCTGCGATCCGCTGGCCCCGGCCGGCGCCCAGGGCTGCGCCGCCAACGAGAAGTGCACCTGGATCCGGGTCCAGGGCACGTCGCCCAACATCCTCGGCAAGCTCGGCTGCGTCCGCGACGGCACCGTCGACGCCGGCGGCACGTGCAACTACGGCGCGATCGGCGAGAGCACCGGCTTCGACGACTGCCGCGCCGGCCTCATCTGCATCGGCGCCGGCCCCGGCGTGTGCCAGGACATCTGCGGCTTCGACGGCTCGGCCCGGTCGCAGTGCGAGGCCAACTTCGCCTGCACCCGCTACCGCAGCATCTTCACCAACAACGGCCAGGGCGAGGTCCCGCTCGCCGGCGCGTGCAACGCGACCTGCGATCCCCTGACCCAGACCCAGACCGGCAACGGTCAGCCCTGTGGCACCAACCGCGGCTGTTACCTCTTGTCGAGCCAGACCGAGACCACCGCGGTGTGCGTCAACGCCGGCACCCGTCGCCACGGCGAGGTCATCGATCCGCCGTCGGCCAACGCCTGCCTGCCGTTCCACGCGCCGCGGGTCGCCAACCCGGCCATGCCCGACGTCTTCGAGTGCGGCGCCCTGTGCGCGCCGGCCGACGTCACCGCCGGGGTCAACGTCGCCTCCGAAGGCGGCATCGACGACGGTTCGGGGATGCCCAAGACCTGCGAGGCCCTGGGCGCCTCGCCGCCCGACAGCCCGACCACCGGCGAGTCGTGCCGCTACTGGTACGCCCGCGAGCGCTTCACCACCGGCTCGCCGTTCTCCAACACCGTCGGCTGGTGCCTCAAGCACGTCCTCAACTGGCGCGACACCAACGGCGACATGACCGGCGACGCGCCGGTCCCGCGCTGCATCGACATCGAGGCCGGCGGCGACACCCTGCCGCCGGTCGGCGTCGCCGACGACGTCTCGTTCTGGTGCGTGCAGCGTCCGCCCAGCCTGTTCCAGCGCAGCCTGGCGCCGTCCAGCCTGGCGCCGGTCGGGTCCCACGACGACACGATGCTGTTCGACCCGTAGCGCCGCGCCCCACGAAGACGAAAAAAGCGCGCGCTGCACGCAACCGCGTCGCACGGCGATCGATATCGCTCGGTGCGATGACGGTACTAGCGCGAGAGTCCAATCCCCCCACCCAGTCTGGCCCCCACGGCCGCCGGGCCGCGGCGCGGGTCGCGGCCCTGCGCGACCTGTCGTCGGGCCTCGAGTACCCGCTGGCCGGCGACCGCCGCTACGTCCTCGGCAAGGGCGCGAGCTGCGACATCGTCGTGTCCGACCCGTGCGTGTCCCGGGTCCACTGCGTCCTCGAGCGCCAGGGCGACACCTGGTTCGTCCGCGACTCCGGCAGCCGCAACGGCACCTTCCTCAACCAGCGGCGCGTCGAGTGCGGCGAGATCACGCCGGGGACCGTGCTCGGGGTCGGCGCGACGCAGTTCGTCGCCCTCGGCCCGGCCGGCCAAGTCCGGGCCGGCTTCGAGCGCCTGATCGGGCGCGACCCGGCGCTCCTGGCCGCGATCGAGCTGGCTCGGCGCGCGGCCAGCGCCGACTGCAGCGTCCTCATCCTCGGCGAGACCGGCACCGGCAAGGATCTGGTGGCCCAGGCCATCCACGCCGCGTCGCGCCGCGCCACCGGCCGCTACCTCGCGCTCAACTGCGGCGCCATCCCCCACGAGCTCATCGGTTCGGAGCTGTTCGGCCACGAGCGCGGCGCCTTCACCGGCGCCACCGGCGAGCGCGACGGCGTCTTCGTCGCCGCCCACGGCGGCACGCTGTTTCTCGACGAGCTCGGCGAGCTGCCGATGGCCCAGCAGCCCCACCTCTTGCGCGCCCTCGAGACCCGCACCGTGCGCCGGGTCGGCGGCTCCGACGAGCAGCCCTTCGACGCCCGGGTCATCGCCGCCACCAACCGCGAGGTCGGCCTGGGCACCGAGCGCGGCGCGCTGCGGGTCGACCTGTACCACCGCCTGGCCACCGTCCTCATCCGCCTGCCGCCGCTGCGCAACCGGCCCGGTGATCTCGACGCCCTGGCCGGCGCCATGCTCGAGGAGCTCGGCCGCGAGCACGGTCCGCGGCGGCTGTCGGCGTCGGCGCGCCGCGCCCTGCGTGAACATCGCTGGCCGGGCAACGTCCGCGAGCTGCGCCAGGCCTTGACCCGCGCGGTGACGTTCTCCCTCGACGTGATCGATCCCGAGCACCTGTTCCCGACGCCGTGGGGCCAGCCGGCCGAGGCGGCCGAGTCGGGGGCGCCGTCGATCGGCGGCGAGCGACGGCCACCGCCGCCCGAGGCTGCGCTGGCCGAGGGGCCTGGGCTCAGCCGCTACGACGCGATCGTGAAGGACGCGATGCGCGACGCCCTCGAGCGCCACGGTTCGATCCGCGGCGCCGCCGACTCCCTCGGCATGGCCAAGTCGACCTTCGCCGACCGCGCCCGCCGGCTCGGCCTGTCGCTCGGGGGCCGCCGGAAGTGAAGGCCGAGGCCGAGGCCGAGACCGAGGCCGAGGCCGAGGCCGAGTCCGAGTCCGAGGCCGAGACCGAGGCGGAGGCCGAGGCCGAGACCGAGACCGAGGCCGAGGCCGAGACCGAGGCCGAGACCGAGAGCGAGACCGAGGCCGACCGTCGCGCTCAGCGCGCGACCGCGGCCGCGCGGTGCCGCAGCACGTACTGCAGGATGCCGCCGTGGGCCAGGTACTCGGCCTCTTGCGGCGTGTCGACCCGGGCGATGACCGTGAAGGTCTTGTCGCCGGCGCGCACGGTCAGCCGCTTCTTGGGGGTGAGGCCGCCGGCGATGCCGACGACGGAGAACACCTCGGTGCCGTTCAGGCCCAGGCTGCCGGCGTCTTCACCGGGCTCGAACTCCGCCGGCAAGACGCCCATGCCGATCAGGTTCGAGCGATGGATCCGCTCGAAGCTCTTGGCGATCACGACCCGCACGCCGAGCAGCATCGTGCCCTTGGCCGCCCAGTCGCGCGAGCTGCCGGTGCCGTACTGCTCGCCGGCCAGGATCACCAGCGGGACCCGCTCGTCGGCGTAGCGCATCGCCGCGTCGTAGATCGCGAGCTGCTCGCCCGACGGCTGGTGGACCGTGACGCCGCCCTCGACGCCCGGCACCATCCGGTTCTTCAGGCGGATGTTGGCGAAGGTGCCGCGGACCATGACCTCGTGGTTGCCGCGGCGCGCGCCGTACTGGTTGTAGTCGGCCGGGGCCACGCCGTGGGCCGCCAGGTACTTCGCGGCCGGGCTGTTCTTGGCGATGTTGCCGGCCGGCGAGATGTGATCGGTGGTGACCGAGTCGCCGAGGATCGCGAGACAGCGCGCGCCCGCGACGTCGACCAGCGGCGCCGGGGTCGGCTGCAGGTCGTCGAAGAACGACGGCTTGCGGATGTAGGTCGAGGCGTCGTCCCACGCGAAGGTCGCGCCGGTCGGCACCGGCAACGCGCGCCACTCGTCGGGGCCCTGATCGACCGCGGCGTAGCGCTCGGTGAACTGGCTGGGCGCCACCGCGCTGGCGACGACCGCCGCGACCTCCGCCGACGACGGCCACACGTCGGACAGCATCACCGGCTTGCCGTCGGCGTCGTGGCCGATCGGATCGGTGGCGAAGTCGATGTTCATGGTGCCGGCCAGGGCGTAGGCCACGACCAGGGGCGGCGACGCCAGGTAGTTGGCGCGGACCACCGGGTTGACCCGGCCCTCGAAGTTGCGGTTGCCGGACAGGACCGAGGTCACGACCAGGTCGCCGTCCTTGACCGCGCGGGCCAGGTCGTCGTGGACTGGGCCGCTGTTGCCGATGCAGGTCGTGCAGCCGTAGCCGACGACGTGGAAGCCCAGGGCCTCGAGGTCGGGCAGGACCCCGGCGGCCTTGAAGTACTCGGTCACGACCTGGGAGCCGGGCGCCAGGCTGGTCTTGACCCACGGCTTGGTGGTGAGGCCACGGGCCCGGGCCTTCTGCGCGACCAGGCCGGCGGCCAGCATGACCGCCGGGTTCGAGGTGTTGGTGCAGCTCGTGATCGCGGCGATCACGACGTCGCCGTGGCCGAGGTCGAAGCTGCCGCGATCGGTGGACGCGGCGATCCGCTGACCGGCGACCGCCGGGGCCGCGCCACCGTCGGCCCAGGTCTGGAACTCGGCGGCCGGGGCGGCCTTGTCACCGAGGAGCGCGCCCAGGGCCTTGCGCCAGGCGGTGCGCGAGGTCGACAGCGGGATGCGATCCTGGGGCCGCGCCGGGCCGGCGATCGACGGCACGACCGTCGACAGATCGAGGGACAGCGAGTCGGCGAACCGCAGCTTGGCGGTCGGGTCGTGCCACAGCCAGTTCTCCTTGGCGTAGCGCTCGACCAGCTCGACCTGGTGCGGATCGCGGCCGGTGAACCGCAGGTAGTCGATCGTCACCTGATCGATCGGGAAGAAGCCCATGGTCGCGCCGTACTCGGGCGCCATGTTGGCGATGGTCGCGCGGTCGGGCAAGGACAGCGCGGCGATGCCGTCGCCGTAGAACTCGACGAACTTGTCGACCACGCCCTTCTTGCGCAGGAGCTGGGTGACGGTGAGCACCAGATCGGTCGCGGTCGCGCCCGGCGGGAGCTGGCCGCGCAGCTCGAACCCGACCACCTCGGGGATGAGCATCGCCATCGGCTGGCCGAGCATGACCGCCTCGGCCTCGATGCCGCCGACGCCCCAGCCCATGACGCCCAGGCCGTTGACCATCGTCGTGTGGGAGTCGGTGCCGACCAGCGAGTCGGGGAAGGCCACCGTGCGATCGCCGTCGGCGGCGGTCCACACCACCCCGGCCAGGTACTCGACGTTGACCTGGTGGACGATGCCGGTGCCGGGGGGCACGACCTTCATGTCGTCGAAGGCCTGCTGGCCCCAGCGCAGGAACACGTAGCGCTCGTGGTTGCGCGCGAACTCGAGCCCGACGTTCTTGCCGAACGCCTGAGGCGTGCCGTAGACGTCGACCTGGACCGAGTGATCGATCACCAGGTGGACCGGCTTGAGCGGGTTGATCTGATCGGGCGCCAGGCCGAGCTTGGCGAAGGCGTCGCGCATCGCCGCGAGGTCGCACACCGCCGGGACCCCGGTGAAGTCTTGCATCAAGACCCGGGCCGGGCGGAGCTGGACCTCGTGCTCGACCCGCTGGGTCGGGTTCCACCCGGCGACCGCCGCGATGTCCTCGCGCGAGACGGTCTTGCCGTCCTCGTGGCGCAGCAGGTTCTCGAGCAAGATGCGCAGCGAGTAGGGCAGGGTGGCGACGTCGCCGACGCCGGCCTTGGCGACGGCGTCCAGACGGTAGATGCGGTAGGTGCGCTCGCCGATGCGGAGATCCGCGGCGGCGCCGAAGCTGTCGACGGAAGTCATGGGGTCCTCGGGGGGTGCTCGGCCGCGGACCATACCACCGGCGGCGCGGCGCGCTCGCGCGCGGCCGACCGATCCGGCGCCGGGATCCTCATTCGGCTTCGAGGAGCAGCAGGTTGGCGTGGGGCGGCCGGCGCAGCGCCCGGTCGGAGGCCCGGGCGTCGGCCGCGGCGGCGGCGCGCAGGCCGGTCAGCGCTTCGCCCGGCAGCGCCGCGAGCTCGGCGCGCCAGGCCGCGGCGGTCGTCGGGTCGCCGGCCACGGTCGCGGCGCGGGCGCCCCACCGCAGGAGCTGACCGCGCCGGTAGGGCAGGGTCTCGACGGCGAGGCCGGCGGCGGCGCTGGCCTGCGCGGCCGACCAACGCCCTTGGCGCATCGCGGTCCAGGTCAGGGCCAGGCGCAGCGACGGATCCCCCGGGGCCAGGGCCACCGCCTCGGTCAGCGCCGCGGCGGTGGCGTCGGGATCGTGGGCGGTCTGCTCGAAGGCCATGGCGCGGGCCACGAGGTCGGCGGCCGGCGGGCGAGGCCGATGGGGTCCGGCGCTGGCGCTCACGCCCAGGTCGGGCGGCCGCGGCTGGTCGAGCTGCCACGCGCCGGGGGCGCCGTCCCAGTCGACGTCGAGCGTGATCCAGGCGCCGTCGCCGACCGGGGCCGCCGCCGCGCCCAGGTGCAGGCGACCGCGGGCCGGCTCGACCACGACGCTGTGGACCTGGCACGGCTGCGCGATCACGCCGCCCAGGTGGCGCTCGACGGTCGGCGCGTCGGGGTCGCGGCGGTCGGTCAACATCGCGACCAGCTCGTCGACGGTCGCGCCGCCGCGGTGCGCGGCCGCGGCGATCAGCTCGCGCAGCCGGGCCTCGCGGCGATCGGAGTGCAGCGCCCACGCCGGGGTCGCGGTGAGCTCGCCGTCGGCCATCGCCGGATCGCGGTAGCGGTTGGCGACGATCAGGTGGTCGGCGCCGGGCGGCGGCGCCACCACCGCGACGCGGTCGGCGTGGACCTCGAGGGCGATCGCGCGGCCCTCGCGCCACGATGACACCGCGACGCCCCAGGTCGACGCGGACGGGAGCGCGCGGGCCAGGCGCTCGGCGTCGGCCAGGGTCTCGGCGCCGGCCGCGAGCTGATGGATCAGATCGACCACGGTGGCGCCGCGCCACCCGATCGCGCGATGGAAGCGGGTGTGGCTCGTGAACACCAGGCCGGCCTGGTTCCACACCGTGACCACCGGCGTGTCGCCGCCGCGGGTCGTGACGAAGGCGTAGGGCTGACCGCCGTCGGGGTGGCAGATCACCACCGCCGGCGCGGCGTCCCACACGCCGATGCCCGGGAAGTCGAAGTTGCGGGCGTGGCGCAAGACGCCGTCGGCCGACCGGCTGCCCCACACGACCGCGGTCGAGCACGCCGGCTGCGCGGCGGCCAGGCCGACGGCGCGCGCCGGCGCCGCGAACGGGCCCAGCCCGACCCGCGCGGCGAGCCCGACGGCGTTCTGGAACAGATCCATGACCGCGAGGTAGCGCGACCAGGCCGGCGGATGACCGAGCGCGGCGAGGAAGGCCCGGCTGCGCGCCACCAGCGGACGGGGCCGGGCGGCCTCGAGGCGCGCCAGCCCGACCTCGGCGGCGCCGCCGACCACCGCGCGAGCCAGGCCGCGCAGCGCGGCCGGCGCCTCGCCGGCCAGGAGGTCGGCCGGCATCCGTCGGTAGTGCGTGATGGCGGCGTCGGCGCCGCCGCTCGCGGCCAGGAGCTGACCGTGGGCGTGGCCCATCTCCTCCTGGCGTCCGGCGACGCGGGCGATCCACAGCGGGCGAGGCGAGGCGATCATGGGCGCGGGCTCCGTGGGCGGGGTGTGGGACGTCGGCGCGGGCGCGCCTTGGCGGCCGGCCGCGGCGCTGCGGTCACCACCAGCGGCGCCAGCACGCGCCGCCACAGCTCTTCGACGGTCGCGGCCTCGGCGCCGCCGCGGGTGATCGACTGCACGATCGTGCCGTCGAGGACGGTGAGGACGAGATCGACGATGGCCTCGGGCTCACAGCGCGCGACCTCGCCGCGCTCGATCCCGGCGCGGACCCGGGCCACCAGATCGGCGCGCAGGATCGCGCCGGCGGCGCGGCCACGGGCCAAGAGCACCTCGGGGTCGGTGTCGCCGGCGGCCCAGAGCTGAAACAAGAGGATCACCAGATCGCGCCGCTCGCGCTGGTAGGCCACGGTGGCGCGAGCCAGCTCGCCGAGCGCCACGATCGGGTGATCGATCGTGGCCAGGCGCGCGGCGATGTGGGCGGCGTAGCCGCGGTAGACCTCCTCGACGGCGGCCAGGAGCAAGCCCGACAGGTCGCGGAAGTAGAAGTAGAGCGTCGGTCGCTTGACCCCGAGCGCGGTCGCGAGCTCGCTCATCGTCGTGCGGCCGACGCCGCGAACCCGCAGGACCTCGAGGGCCTGGGTGACCAGGGCGGTGCGGCGGGCGGCGTCGAAGCGGCGGGCCATAAGCTGACAGGTTGTCAGTCTATGGATTGTCTGACAGGGTGTCAAGGAACGCGGCAACCTGCGGCAGGTCGGGTCGGCGAGGAAGGATCGGCGACGGCGTCCCGTAGATGGAGCGAGGGCGGACCTCCGCCGACCGCGGTCCGCGCCGGGCGCGCGCTCCGGCCTTGGGGATCCGGAATTCTCCGGCCCCATCCGTTCCTCTGCAAACCGGTTCGTGTAACCTCGCTTTCGTCCCATGGCCGAGTCGCGGCGTCGCTCTTCCGATGACGATGTGGTCCTGCAAGGTCCAGAGGACCAGCGCATCCGGATCCCGATCGTGCACACCCCGACGGTGTGCGCCGGCGCGGCGACGGCGTACCTGTTGCGGAGGATCTGCTTCCGGGCCGGGGCCTACGCGCCGGGCATCCAGGAGTACGTGTTCTTCGAGCTGTCGAACTACGGCGTCGCCGGCGACTCGATCGACGCGGTCCAGCGCTGGTTCGGCTCGCGGCTGTCGGACCTGCAGGAGCTCGGCTACCGCCTGAACGCGCGCCGGGTCGGCGAGCCCACCCCGACGGTGCTCGACTGGGTCAAGGAGGGCCGTGGCTTCCGCGGCGCGATCCTGCCGACCAACTACCTGAAGATCCACCCCGAGGAGACCTCGTCGATCGACCACGCGGTCGCGATCGCTGTCGATCGCCTCGACGGCGGCACCGACGACGAGCTGATCATGGTCGACCCGTGGCCGGGGCCGGCGACGCCCGAGAAGGAGCGGCAGAAGCCGCCGCCGATCCTCGAGGCCGCCCACCGCGACAACAAGTTCCACGCGCTGATCTTCTACTGGGCTGGCTGGAGCTGAACGGAAGCGGGCGGGGGAGAGGGGCGGAGGCGGAGGCGGAGGCGGAGGCGGAGACCGAGGCGGAGACCGAGGCGGAGGCGGAGACCGAGGCCGAGTCCGAGGCCGAGACCGAGCCCGAGACCGAGACCGAGACCGAGGCGGAGACCGAGACCGAGTCCGAGGCCGAGACCGAGACCGAGGCCGAGTCCGAGCCCGAGACCGAGACCGAGGCCGAGACCGAGGCCGAGGCGGAGGTCGAGGCGGAGGCGGAGACCGAGGGAGGGGCCGAGGGCGAGGAAGCCTCGGGCGCCGGCGATCACCTCGACCGGGGTGCGGCGCCCGGCAGATCGATCCATAGGGCCGCGCCACCGCGGTCGGCGGTCAGCGCGAAGGTGCCCGGGCCGGCCTCGGCGCCGTCGCCGGTCGCGAGGTCGAGGTGACCACCGCCGGGGGCGACGGCGCGGAGTGGACCGGTCAGGGCGAGGAGGTACCCGGCGCGGCCGGGCGGCACGTCGACGCGCTCGCGGCCCCCGGCCGGCACCTCGAGCCACCAGACCTGGACGTCGGCGCGGAGCGGCATCGCCGGGTCGCCGGCGATGAGGTGCCGCCCCGGCCCGGCGCCGTCGAGCGTGCGGGCGAAGTACGCCGCCGCGCCGCCGCCGCGGTCGGGCTGAAACCAGAGCTGCAACATCCGGGTCGGCAGGTCGGTGTCGTTGCCCTCGGCGTGGACCATGCCGTCGCGAGCCGAGATGAGCTGCGCGCTGCGAGGGCCGAGCGCCGCGCCGTGGGCCTGGTCGCCGTGGTGCGACAGCGTGCCGTCGATCACCACGCTCAGGATCTCCATCTCGCGGTGCGGGTGCAGCGGGAAGCGCGACCGCGGCGCGAACGTGGCGTCGGCCAGCACCAGCAGCGGTCCGAGCGGCTGGCCCCGGCCGGCGTGGGCGCCGACCGTCGCGACGAAGTGATCGCGCAGCGACAGCCACGGCAGCGCGGTGTGCGGGAGCGTGGCGACGGGGCGGTGGCGCAGGGCGGGCATGGGGCGTGCTCCGTCTTGGCTGCCGGTGCGGCAGCCGCCGAGGGCCGCGGCGGCGCCGAGAAGCAAGTGTCGACGGGTCAGCATGGGGCGGCGACCTCGGTGGTACCCAGTGGCGCCGCCGTTGACACCTCGGCGTTTGCGCACAATCTATGTGCGAACATGCACATCTCGTGGGATGACCTCCAGACCCTCGAGGCCCTGGTCCGGACCGGCAGCGTCGAGGCCGCCGGGCGTGAGCTGGCGCGGCGGCACTCCACGGTGTCGCGGCGGATCGCGGCGCTCGAGGCCGACCTGGGCGCGAGCCTGTTCGTGCGCGGCCCGCGCCTGGTGCCGACCGCCCTGGCGCGTCAGCTCGCCGCCGGCGCCGCGCCCATGCGAACCGCGGCCGGCCAGCTCCAGGAGATGATCGGGGCCGAGCGGCGCCGCGATCAGGGCCGCGTCGCGATCACCACCAGCGACGCCCTCGCGCCGCTCCTGTGCGCGGCGATCGCGCGCGCCCGGCTGGCGTCGACCCTCGCGGTCCGGATCACCGACCAGGAGCTCGCGCTGTCGCCCGGCCAGATCGATCTCGCGCTCCGCCCCAGCCCGGCCCCGGCGGGCAGCCTGCGCGGTCAGCGCCTCGGTCGCCTGCGCGTCGGTCTGTACCGCGCGGTCGACGCCGCGCCGACCTGGGTGCTGCCCGACGCCGCCCTGCGCGCCAAGGCCTCGATGCGCTGGTGGCGCCATGTCCCCGACGCCGCGCCGGGCGCGATCCTGTGCGACTCGCTGGTCGCGATGCGCGACGCCTGCCGGTTCGGCCTCGGTCGCGCCGCGTTCCCGACCGCGCTCGCGCACCAGGACGCTCGGCTCCGCCTCGACCGCGAGCTCGACGGCGGCCCGCCGTTGTGGCTGCTCGCGCCCGCCGGGCGGACGGCGAGCGCGGGGGTCCGCGAGGTCCAGCACCGCCTGGCCGCCGCGCTGCGCGCGATCGACGGGGTGTTCGTCGCCGCGTGAGGCCGGGGGCCCTACGCGCACGACCCACCGATCGAAGGCGGATCGGCGGCGAAGGCCGTGCCACCGGGCGGCCGGTGCTGGCACAGTCACGCCATGAGCGGAACCGTATGGACGCGCGCGCTGGCTCTGACCCTGGCCACGACCCTGGCCTGCGGCGGCGATGACGCCGCCCCGATCGACGCGCCGGCGGCGACCTGTGCGGTGGCGCCGATGGTGGCCGGCACGCCGGCGACCGACGGGCTGGCCGACGCCGCCGCGAGCTGCGGCGCGACGCCGTTCGCGTGGCGCCGCGAGGCGAGCCTCGGCAGCCTGACCGAGCGCACCGCCCGCACCGACTACGCGGCCGCCACCTTGGCGGCGCTGGCCCAGGCCGGCGGCGTGATCCTCCCGAGCCCGCCGGTCCACGCGGTCGGCGTCATCGACGTCGGCTACGAGACCCAGGACCGCGGCGCGCGGGTGACCTCGTCGACGTCCATCGCGTACCCGACCGATCTCGCGGCCGGCGAGACCGTGCCGGTGCTCTTGCTCCTCCACGGCACCTCGGGCTTCCGCCGCGGCTGCGGCCCCACCGCCGACTCGACCTTCAAGCTCCTGGCGGCGGTCCTGGCCAGCTACGGGTGGATCGTCGCGACGCCTGATTACCTCGGCCTCGAGTCGCTCGGCGATGACTACCCGGCGCTCCACCCGTACCTCCAGGGCCAGTCCACCGCGATCGCCTCCCTCGACGCCGCCCGGGCGGCGCTCCGCCTCGCCGTCGAGGAGGGGCTGTGTCCTCGGCCCGAGCTGGCGGTGGTCGGCGGCTCCCAGGGCGGCCACGCGGCGCTCTGGGTCGATCGCCTGGCCCCGTACTACGCGCGCGAGCTCGAGCTGCTGGGCACCGTGGCGACCGTGCCGCCGTCGGATCTGGTGGCCCACTCGGACCGCGCGCTCCGCCAGCTCGTCGACGCCTCGGCCAACACGCTGGCGATGCTCACGGCCCAGGCGCCGTGGTACGGCCGCGACCTCAGCCAGGTGCTGCGGCCGCCGTATCTGACCTCGGTGCCCTCGGCGATGGCGGCGTCGTGCGATCCCGGCGGCGCGGTCGAGCCGACCTCCCTCGCCGAGGTCTTCACCGCCCCGCTCCTCGACCACGTGGCGACCGCCTCGGTCGCGACCTTCCCCGGGTTCGGCTGCCTGTTCGTCGAGAACTCGCTCACCGACACCACGGTCGCGCGCATCAACCCGGCCTCGCCGTCCTACGGCATCCTGTTCGTCCTCGGCCAGGACGACACCCTGGTCGTCCCCGACCTCGAGCGCGCCGCCTACGACGAGCTGTGCGCCGCCGGCCTGCCGCTCAGCTATCTCGAGTGCGCCGGCGCCAGCCACACCCGCGCCACGACCTGGTCGTTGCCCGAGATCCTCGACTTCCTCGACGCTCGCCGCGCCCGCCAACCCTTCGCGCCGGCGTGTACGCGGCCCGCCGCCGTGACCTGCCGCGGCACGCCGAGCTGACCCGAAGCAGCCTCGGCCTCCGCCTCGGTCTCGGTCTCCGCCTCGGTCTCGGTCTCCGCCTCGGTCTCGGTCTCCGCCTCGGTCTCCGCCTCGGTCTCCGCCTCGGCCTCGGTCTCGGCCTCGGCCTCCGCCTCGGTCTCGGTCTCCGTCTCGTCTCAATCCGCCGGCAGCGGATCGTTCTCGTCGCGCAGTAGGCGCTCGCGCACCCGCTCGTGCTGCCGCGCCTTGTAGGCCTCGTGGCTGCACGCGCCCGACTCGTTGGCGACCGCGGTGGCCTTGTCGGCGATCTGGAACTCGGTCAGGACGAACACGACATGGCTGTCGTCGGGGCCCAGCTCGCTGGCCGGCACCAGCCGGCCCAGGCGCAGCGGCAGGTCGGCGACGAAGTTGATGATGCGGTACTCCGGCCCCGAGAACTCGTTGCGGGTCCGCAGCCGCCGGCCGCCGCCGGCCTGGCCCTGCATCTTGGGCGCGAGGGCCGCGAGGTGCGGCTCGTCCTCGAGGAGCCCGGGCAGATCGACGAGCTGGTTGATCGACTCGCCCGGCACGACGTAGTTGAACGGGATGAGCTGACGGGTCAGGGTCGCCAAGGTCCGCACCAGGTCTTCCTCGCGCGGGACGATCAAGCGGAACCTGAGCTTGTCGTAGATGTTGGCGGCCAGGGTCGAGCGCTTGGCCAGGAGCTTGGTGATCTGGGAGTCGCGCGGCTTGCGGCTCCACTCGAACTCGGCGACCGCGCACCCGGCGGCGCGCAGCTCCTCGACCACGCGCAGCACCTTCAGCTCGATCTCGCGGAAGATCGCGTCGTCGGAGATCGCCAGGCGCAAGAGGGCCTGGCGGCCGGCCAGGTGGTAGATGATGTGCATCACCTTCAGCACCACGCAGGCCGAGCGCTGATGTGGGCCAGTGCGCGAGGCGATGAGGAACAGATCGCGGGCCGGGACGTCGTCGGTGACCTCGGGCGACAGCGCGAGCTGGTAGACCCGGGTCAGGTAGTCGACCGCGTCGGTGCGCAGGGCCTCGAGGCGGTCGAGCTCGGCCTCGCTGGTCGGGTCGAGCTCGCACAGCCGGAGGAACCGATCGACCGCGGCGTGGTCGGTGAAGGCCAGGCGATGCCAGTCGACGACCGAGTCGCCGCGCAGGAGCAGGCGGATGTTCTCGAGGTCGGCCAGCTCGAACTCGGCCAGGGTGGGCGGCCGCGCAGCGCGCGGGAGCACGGTCACTGCCACCCGCCCATTGTACTCCGAGCCCCCGCCCGATCGGGCAGCCTTGGACGCCAACCGCACGGCCGGCCGGGCTATCGTCCACGCCATGGCCTGCCCGTTTTGTCACCAGCCCGCGACCGCCTTCCCGGTGGGCTTCACCTGGTGGGGGGGCGTCCTCGGCCCCAAGCTCCTCCACCACGCCAAGTGCAGCGCGTGCGGTCGGGCCTACAACGCCAAGACCGGCAGGTCGAACACCACCGGCATCGTGATCTACTCGGTGGTGGTCGGCGCGATCGTGCTGGCGCTCATGCTGGCGGTCCTGCCGCGGCTCTTGCGGTGAGCCGGCGGCGGTCGCCGCCTACAGGTGCTTCTTGACCTCGGCCTCGATCTTCGAGCGCGGGGCCGCGCCCGCGAAGCTCCACACGACCTTGCCGTGCTTGAACAGGAACAGCGCCGGGATCGACGTGACCCGGAGCTGCTGGGCGACGATCTGCTCGCGGTCGACGTCGACCTTGCCGACCGCCAGCTTGCCCTTGTACTCGTCGGCCAGGGCGTCGATCGTCGGCGCGATCTGCTTGCACGGGCCGCACCACACCGCCCAGAAGTCGACCAGGGTCGGCAGCTCGGACTTGAGCACCTCGTCGGAGAAGTTGGTGTCGGTGATCGTCTTGACGTTGGTGCTGGCCATCGCGGAACTCCTGTCGTGGGAGGGAACCGAAGATGTACCCGCGGCCGCGGGCGGCGGCAAGCCGGCTTGGCGTCCCTGCCCGATCGGCCTATGATCCCGCCGTGGCCCGGTTGTTCATCTCCAACGCCAAGCTCGAGGCCTGGTCGACCGAGGGCAAGCTCGCGCTCGAGGGCTCGACCCTGCGCCTGCGCGAGCTGCCGCGCGCCTTCGCGGTCCGGCCGGCGGTGTACTTCGAGCGGGTCGCCGGCGGCGGCGACGATCCCAACCAGCTCCTGGGCACGGTCCACGACGAGGCGGCCCTGGCCGAGATGGGCGCCGATCACATGATGACCTCGGTGATCTACGGCGACACCGCCTACGAGGTCGTCAACGGCTTCCTCGGGATCCCCGAGCTGTAACCGGCGATGACCGACGATCGCCTGCTCTCGGTCGCGCCGTCGCCGGCGTTCTGGGTCGCGGTGGGCCTGTACGGGGTGGCCGCGCTCGGGCTCCTCGCGGGCTTTCTGCGCGCCCGGCCGTCGTGGAGCCGGATCGGCCGGGCTCTGGCCATCGCCGGCTTCGCGTGCCACGGCGTCGACATCGGCTGGCGCGGCGTGCTGTCGGTGCACCCGGCGGCCTCGGTGCGCGAGGCCCTGGGCTTCTTGGCCTGGATCATCGCCGGTGGGTACCTCCTCGGCTCGTGGCGCCGCCGCATCGATCTGGCCGGCGCGGTGCTGGTGCCGATGGTGGCGGTGGTGCTGGCGGCGGCGCGCCTGTCGCCGACCGGGGCCCCGCAGGAAGACCTGACGCTCCTCGGCCGCATCCACATCTCGATCGCGGTCCTCGGGGTGGCCCTGTTCGCCCTGGCCTCGGCCCTGGCCTGGAGCTACCTCCTCGAGGAGCGCAACCTCAAGCGCAAGCGGTTCGACGCCGCGTCGTTCCGCGCGCCGGTCGAGTCGCTGGCGCGGCTCGACGGCATGTCCCAACGGCTGGTGGCGGTCGGCTTCCCGCTGTTCACCGTCGCGATGGTCCTCGGCATGATCTGGGTCGGCCAGCGCGGCAGCGGCATGGCGCGGCCGGAGTACGTCGCCGCGGTCGTGACCTGGCTCGCCTACGCCGGGCTCCTCGGCGGCCGCCTGGGCCTGGGCTGGCGCGGCCGCCGCGCCGCGTGGGTGACCCTGGCCGGGTTCGCCTTGGCGCTGTCGGTCTTGTCGATCTACTTCGTGCGGCGCGCGGTGGGCGCGTGACCGCCGAGCTGTTCGTCGTCGGGCTGTCGTGGCGCACCGCGCCGGTCGCGGTCCGCGAACACCTGGCCTTCGCCGAGGACGAGCTGGCCCCGGTCCTGGCCGACGTCCGCGCCGCCGCCGGCGTGGCCGAGGCCATGCTGGTGTCGACGTGCAACCGGGTCGAGGTCTACGGCGCGGCCCCGGCTGGTGAGGGCGCGGCGGCCGCGGCCGCGGCGCGGCGGGCCCTGGTCGCGCGGCGAGCCCCGGTGCCGCCGGCGGTGACCGACGCGCTCTACGTCCGGGTCGGCAGCGACGCGATCGGTCACGTCTTCCGGGTCGCGGCCGCCCTCGACTCGCTGGTGGTCGGCGAGGCCCAGATC
>Ga0075163_10001936_pt1 | contig 27928 bp, 19 predicted proteins | sample JI1023141ADNA_FD_71478 | JGI IMG/M metagenome (GOLD analysis project Ga0075163, IMG submission 71478) | Wastewater effluent complex algal communities from Wisconsin, to seasonally profile nutrient transformation and Carbon sequestration -... | ecosystem: Engineered > WWTP > Effluent > Algae...
CAATCTGGATTTCCCAGATTGCACATTGGTTCATCACAATCTAAAGCAGCATCGTCTGCACAATCATAGGATGACCCAAAAATCAACTCTTCGTTTGTATAATGTTTTAATGGTTTAGTCAAAGAAATGTTATCAGATTCATTTTTACATGAAAAAAATAAAGTTAAAACTAAAATTATTAAGAAATAAAATCTTAGTTTTAAAAGCTCTTTAGGTTGAAGGTTGAAGGTTGAAGGTTGAAGGTTTTCATAATTTTTTAATGTTTTAATTTTAAACAAATTTAAAATTAAATTTCAATATTTCCCCTATTTTCGATATAATTTTTTTGTATTTAAAGAATTTTGAAGTTTTTATATAAATATTTTAAAGCGACTTATTCTAATTATAAGTTTTAGTCCTTTTTTGATCACCTTTTATACTTTATTTTAATCCTTTGCCTTTAACAACACCCACCCCCATCATAGTGATAGGTAGATTCGGAAATGAAAATGTCCGGATGGTTCAGATTCGCCAGATTTTTGGCTGTTTTGTCACAGACTGCCAATGGCTGGTTCTGCATCAATACATGTCCTTTGTGATCGTCAAAAGCCTCCTCGTTTCCAAAATATATTGCGGCTTTTCCGGTAAACACACAGGGCCCATCTTCCGGCATCGGATCTTTTATGGCACACACTTCAACACTTTCTATATAAATGTTTTCAGTCAGTCCCGGATATTGATTAGGACTTAAAATTCGATATGGTCTCTTTGCCCTTATTTCTACAGTTCCAAAACCAACACTTGTAATGAGATCTATATAGTCTTGTAACGGAATAGCACCACTCAGACATAAAGCCCTTAAGCGATCATCGTTTTTTATAGAATCAGGAATTGAATCTTCTGAAACAGGATCGGACAAAACCAATCTCCCATGTGGTTTCAAGATTCTGTACATTTCTTTCAATGCCTTTCTTAGATCTTCGGTTTTAAAAATGTTAAACAAACAATTTTGAGCAGCTACATCCACTGTTTCGTCATCCATGGGCAAGTCAAGTGCACTGCCTTTTCTGATGTCTATAAATTCAGCACTAAACCATGGGTTCAGGTCTTCAGCTTCTTTCAAATTTGCATGACAGGCTTCTATCATCTCGTCTACCACATCAACGCCAATCACACTCCCATTTTTCCTACTGAAATAAGCAAATTGCAAAAGCTCCATTCCACCACCAATGCCAACATAAAGTATTTTGGGATCATGACTTAGATCTCTTGGTGCAACTGTGCTGCCACATCCATAATTCATGGCCAGCATTTTTGAAGGAATATTTAATTCTGGCAACTGCCATACCGGAGTGGTTGTGCAGCACAATCCCACATTCGGATTTAATGCTGCATCTTTGTATACATCGATTGTTGCTTCTAAATACTGCGACATAAACCTATATTGATTTTTTTATTTTTTAAAATTAGTTGTTGGAAAAACAAGGAAGTCCACTCCCCATTAACTCATTAACTAATTTGCTCATTAACTCATTAGCTAATTAACTAATTAGCTAATTAACTCATTAACTTAAGATTTCCAACTTCGCAAACTTCAACATGATCTTGCGTTGCGGATTATCCACTTCTCTAAAAAAAATAGTTGCAATTCTATTGTCTGATCCACCTTCTATGTTCAACACCTTTCCTTCGCCAAATTTCTGATGCAGCACTACCATTCCCGGTTGTATGCCATTCGGGTTACTAGGTTTAAAATTAGCCAGTCCGGGATGGTTGATGCTCACCGGTTTTTTTTCAACAAACCTGACTTTAGGCATTGCAGGTTCATCTTGTAAGGTGAACACCGTTGCTCTGGCAGTATTGTCTTTTTCAAATCTGGCTTCGTCAATTTCTTCAATAAACCGGCTTGGTTCGTTCATCCTTAAGTTTCCAAAAAAATATCTTGAAGTGGCATAACTCAAGGTCAGAAAATGTTTTGCTCTGGTGATAGCGACATAAAATAATCTTCGCTCTTCATCTAATTGTTCCGGCGAAGACATGGACATATAAGATGGAAATAAATTCTCTTCCAAACCACCTACAATGACCGCTTCAAATTCAAGTCCTTTTGCCGAATGCACGGACATCAACGTAACATAATCGTTACCTTCTTTCTCTTCGTCCAGTTGGGTGATTAGGGCGATGGATTGCAGGTAAGACGAAAGACTTCTGTCTACGGTGGTATCTCCCAATGCTTCATCATTCTCTGTGAAATCCTTTATACCATCCAGTAAGGCCATCACGTTCTCTAATCTGGAGATACCTTCATTCGTTACATCTTGTTTGAGTTCAGAAGAAAGTCCTGACATCTTATAGCTGTACATGGCTGCATCGTAAGCATTACTCTTGCGGGACATGTCCTGCATCTCAAGAATCTGCATGCGAAACATTTGCAATTGCTGTCCTATCTTACCTGCTGCACTGAAGGTGGCAAGACTTTCAAACAAAGACAAATTGTGTTCTTTTGAAAATTCAAGTAATTTGTCGACAGTGCCATCTCCAATTCCTCTTTTGGGATAATTGACGATTCTTTTAAAGGCTTCATTGTCTTTAGGATTGACGGTGAGACGCAGATATGCAAGCAAATCCTTAATTTCCTTACGTTGGTAAAAAGACATTCCGCCAAATACCTTATAAGGAATATTCAAACGCCTCATTTGCTCTTCAAATATTCTCGATTGGGCGTTGGTACGATATAGAATTCCTATTTCTTTATTCTTTAGATGATAACTGTTCTTTAGTTCAACTATATAATCTGCTATTCTCCTTCCTTCCTCATTATCCGAACTGGACTTTATCAATTTTATTTTATGCCCTTCTTTTTTATCCGTCCAGATTTCTTTTTTGATCTGTCGGACATTGTACGTAATGACATCATTTGCAGCTTGCACAATATGTTCAGAGCTTCGGTAATTTTGTTCCAGCTTAAAGATTTTCACATCCGGAAAATCCGCTTCAAAATCCAAAATATTCTTAATGGTAGCTCCGCGAAAAGAGTAAATACTTTGAGCGTCATCTCCCACGATGCATACATTGCGCGGACTTCCGGGATAGAGTACGATTTTTTTTAGGATGGCGTACTGAAGATAATTGGTATCCTGAAACTCATCTACCATGACATGTGTAAATTGCTTTCGGTATTTTTCAAGTACGTTGTCGGGATTTTCCTGAAAAAGTCTGAATAGCTGAAGTAAAAGATCATCAAAATCCATCGCTCCCGATTGAAGACATTTCTGAACATATCTCTTATATACTGCAGAAGTATATGGCATCTTATTGATCCGATCCTGTTCGAGCAAGTCAGCATCCTTCTCATACATAATCGGGGTAATGAGATTTGACTTTGCATTTGAAATTCTGGATCTGAGCGAATTGGCATTGTAGTCCTTAGGATTCAGGTTGAGTTCTTTGATAATCTCAGTAATCAGACTTTTACTGTCATCTGTATCATAAATCGAAAAATCAGTAGGATAGCCAATTTTTGTTGCCTCCACCCTCAGGATTCTCGCAAAAATAGAGTGGAAAGTCCCGCTCCAAACCTTCCTTGCCTCCCCTGAGGCGACCTGACTGATTCTCTCTGTCATTTCTTTAGCCGCCTTGTTGGTAAAAGTCAGCGAAAGTATGTTCCATGGTTTGACACCGGATTCCATCATGTGGGCCAGACGATAGGTTAGTACCCTTGTTTTTCCGGAACCCGGTCCTGCAATAACCATTACCGGACCGTCGATTTGTTCGACTGCCGCACGTTGTATGGGGTTGAGTTCATCTAAGTAATTGGCCATGGGTCTTCTAATAAGGATGCAAGATAAGCCCTGTTCCAACAAAGCGTAAAATGCTAAAAGAAGAAATTTATAAAAATCTAATATTCTCCATGGTTTCTGATACCCTTTTTTACTCCTGATTTTGAGGGCCCAGGCACGCCCAACACACAGAATAAAATCTCCCGGGCCATTGCAGAATTAGATCTTTCCCTACTAGCACCTCTTAGATTAATTTTTATAAATATGAAATATTTTGGCTTTTTTATTACCAATTCATGTATTTATCCAAAAATAATTAAAATATTTTGACTAAAATTAACTCAATCACATAATTTAGTCTAAAATATTTTATATTTTTGCGCCAGATTTAATAATTTAAAATTATCATTTTATGTCAACTAACCGCAGCACTGCCTTGAGTCTGTTTCTTTCCAGACCAAAAAATCCCCTTGCAAGGGAAAACAAGAAAATCTCTTCCTATTATGCTGAAAATGTATTCACAGAGGATAAGTTGAAGGCTTATCTGTCTAACGATGCATACAAGGCTTATAGCCAGACTATTTCCCAGGGACAGAAAATCTCACGTCAGCTTGCGGATCAAATTGCTGCAGCGCTCAAGGCCTGGGCTATGGAAAAAGGTACCACACACTACACACATTGGTTTCAACCTTTGACCGGTACGACAGCAGAGAAACACGATTCATTTTTTACACTAGCCGGTAATGGCAGCGCAGTCGAAAAATTTGATGGAGATGCTCTGGTTCAACAAGAACCCGATGCTTCTTCCTTCCCAAGTGGTGGATTACGTGCCACTTTTGAGGCTCGAGGTTATACTGCATGGGACCCCATGTCCCCTGCATTTATTATGGATATAGCGGGTTCTAAAACGCTTTGTATTCCAACTGTCTTTATTTCTTATACAGGTGAGGCTCTTGACCATAAAGCACCATTGATTCGCTCAATAGAAGCTCTGGATAAGGCTGCTACGGGGGTAGCAAGATATTTTGACCGATTTGTAAATAAGGTTACACCGACTTTGGGATGGGAACAGGAATATTTCCTTATCGACAAAGCCATGTATTATGCTCGACCGGATTTGATGGCCAGTGGAAGAACTGTGTTTGGAAGAGGACCTGCAAAAGGTCAGCAATTAGAGGATCACTACTTTGGGGCAATCCCTGAAAGGGTTTACTCCTATATGGTAGACCTTGAAATGGAGTGCCATAAGCTAGGTATACCGGTCAGAACCCGACACAATGAAGTGGCTCCAAGCCAATTTGAATTAGCGCCAATGTTTGAAGTGGCTAACATTGCAGTGGATCACAATTCATTACTTATGGACTTGATGGATCGTGTTGCCAGAAGACATCATCTGATTGTACTTCTTCATGAAAAGCCGTTTGCGGGCATCAATGGAAGTGGAAAGCACAACAACTGGTCAATGAGTACGGATACAGGCACCAATTTGTTGGGTCCTGGAAAAACACCTCGAAACAACTTGCAATTCCTTACCTTCTTCACCAATACGATTAAGGCAGTATACGATCATGCAGACCTGCTTCGCGCAAGCATTGCAGCAGAAAGCAATGATTACCGATTGGGTGCCAATGAAGCTCCTCCTGCTATTATTTCTGTTTTTATCGGCGACTATCTCACAAGAGCCCTTGAAGCTATAGAGACCAGGGTTGAAAACGATTTGAAAGAGGAAGAAGAAAACGATTTGAAACTAGACATCCACAAAATGATACCGGATGTCATGATGGACAACACGGATCGTAACAGGACCTCCCCTTTTGCCTTCACCGGAAATAAATTTGAATTTCGTGCAGTAGGGTCTTCCGCCAATTGTGCAGATCCAATGATGGTTCTGAATACTATTGTGGCAAACCAATTGAATGATTTCAAAACAAAAGTGGATAAACACATTGCCGATGGAGAGAAAAAAGATTCTGCCATCCTTAAAGAACTTCGTGAATGTATAAAGTCCTGCAAAAATATTCTTTTTGAGGGCGATAACTACAGCGAAGCATGGGCTAAGGAAGCTGAAAAAAGAGGTTTGCCTAACATTAAGACGACTCCTCTCGCATTGGATGCAATCACCACCAAAAAGTCTCATGATTTATTCACTTCCTTAAACATCATGAATGATCGCGAACTTGAAGCCAGACATGAAATTTACCTGGAGAAGTACATTAAAAAAGTTGAGATCGAATCCAGTCTTATAGAAGAACTGGCACTCAACCAAATTTTACCGGCTTGTATGAGATACCAGACTGAGGTAATGGCAAACTTAAAAAATGCTGCCGAAGCAGGTGTCCCAAAATCTGCCATGAAAACACAAAATCATATTGTGGAAATCTTGTCAACACATATTGAAGGGATGTATCAGAATATTGAAAAAATGGTAGCAGAAAGACACAAAGCCCATCAGCAAAAATCAACCCGTGAAACGGCTCTTTACCTTTGTGATAAAGTAAAGCCTCTATTTCTGGAAATTAGATCGCACGCAGATGATTTGGAACTTTATGTGGAGGATAAATACTGGCCACTTCCAAAATACCGGGAAATTCTTTTCAACCGGTAAAAAGAATACTTAATGGTTAAAAATCCCGTGTTCGAGCATTCGAATACGGGATTTTTATTTATGAGAGATTGAACAGTCAGAAAGGCAGCAAATAAGCTCCCTTAAGGATCTTTTGATTTAGTGCTTATCCAACTGGAAAAGATTTCTGAAATAAATAATAGTGCAGTTATTTTTACATAAGTGCTCATGTCGGCCATGATAATGCGTCCGGTTCATTTAAAGATTACAATTGCGGTAATCTCTGTTATGATTCTCACAGAGGAACGGATATTGCTATCGGACCATTCCCATTCTATAAAATGGATCATGATGCGGTAGAGGTCAATGCTGCAGCTTCTGGTACATTAATAGATAAACACGAGGGAGAGTTTGATAAAAATTGCTCCGGGGTTTCAAGTAGTGCTAAAGCAAATTATGTTGTAATTCAACATGCAGATGGTTCCAGAGCTATTTACTTCCACATGAAATCCGGCCGAATTACCAATAAAGCCATCGGGCAAAATATTACCGCCGGGGAGGTAATTGGAATCGTGGGCAGTTCCGGATATTCTTCTGGTCCTCATTTACACTATGAAGTTTGGTCAGGGAGTACCGTAAGTACCCTGGGGGATCATTTTTCGGGTAATTGTAATGCTAAAAACACCCAATCCTGGTGGGCAAACCAAAAAACGTACAAAGAACCGGGATTAATTCAGGCTTCAGTCCACACCACAGATGTTACTATTCCGGCTTGTCCTATGACCGAAATACCCAATCAAATTCAAACGTTTACCTTGCCCTTTCAAGGTCCCGGTCTTCCTGCAGGTTTTGCTAAATTCTACATCTTTCTGAAGAATGAAACAAATGGCAAAGTCGTTGAAATGAGTATCCTCAATCCTGATAAAACAATTTTCACGAGCTGGACCAGAACTTCCAATAACGACTCCAAATTCAGCTTTTGGGGATATTCCAAAAAACTGACAACTGTACCAGGTCAATATACTTTTACGGCAACTTACAATGGTAATACCTGCAGTCAAACTTTTGAGGTCAGAGTTCCTTCTGCAAATTCTAATCTGGGTAAGTATTTGCCTAAAGTAGTAATTTATCCCAATCCATTCAATTTGTCCGCCACCATTACTGTCCCAAGTGAAAATGAAGTAGTTAACTACACTATCTTAAACAGTATAGGCCTAAAAGTAAAATCCGGGACCTTTTCTTCGGGTAAAACAAATGAAATAAAAAGGGAAGAGCTACAGTCCGGCTTGTATCTTTTATTGCTGGACATTAAAAAAGTACCAATTGGATCTGCCCAGTTGATTATTGTCGATTAATTCTGGCGTATTTTTTCAGTCTTTAAATGTAATCCTTCATTAGATAAGCCAAATTTAATAACGCAAGAGACGTATTTTCGGCTGATTTCAGTTAAAATATCGTATATTTGCGATTCTCACCAATACTTCGTGACTGTTTTGTTGCCATTCGTTGCCAGAAGTCTGTAACCCATTGTGACTTAGATCCAGCAGGACGATTTGGTATGTGCAAAGAAATGTAGGAACCGATTTTTCCTTTCATGGGTTTGTATAAATATAATAGTAAACTTTAAGTTGATCAATTTGTAGCGGCTTTAAATATTTCATGAATTCTAAAGCTTGCCAGGTTAACTTTCCGGGTTTTTATTTATCTAATGTATTTGAAATTTTAAAACGTCATCAATAAAGCTGTTAATTAAATATGGGTAAATCACAAGAAACTTTTAGTAAAAAGGAAAAAGAGAAAAAAAGAATTAAGAAAAAACAAGACAAAGATCAAAAAAAAGAAGAGCGTAAAGCCAATGCCGTAAAAGGCAAAACTCTTGAAGAAATGTTTGCCTATGTTGACGAAAATGGAAATATTTCTACGACTCCTCCGGACCCTAATAAAAAACATGTTTTCAAAAAAGAAGATATGCAGATTAGTGTTTCAAGAACTGAACCTGGCGAACCGGTGGATGTGGTAAGAACAGGAATAGTCACATTTTTCAATGATTCAAAAGGTTATGGCTTCATCAAAGACCTGGAAAGTCAGGAAAGTGTGTTTGTACATATCAATGGTCTGGTAGATCGGGTCAAAGAGAGAGACAAAGTAAAATTTGAAACAGAAAGGGGTCATAAAGGACTTAATGCCGTAAAAGTTACAGTAATAAATTAATTTTTGTTTTTTGACGGAAATCGTATTCAATTTTCTGACGCAATTAGATTATAAATCTAATTATTAACTGCAAGGGTTAAATTAAATTACGGTCATCACGAGTTGTTAGCTTTCAATAGTTCTACTATAAAGATAAGTCTGTCCTTCTCAAAATAATATTAATAAGAGTCCTAGCTTGTTTAGTATTCTGAATTTAGTTTAACAATGAGCCAAGCAAGATTACTAATAAGGTAAGGGCCAAAATTTATAAAATTTAATTTTAAAAAGGGAGTCATTCTATTGAATGGACTCCCTTTTTAGTATTGAACTTGATGAACTGTCATAAAAGATTATTCAGTGTGCAAAGATTTACTTCAAACCGGATATAGATACCGGCGCTAAAGTAAATCTATCAATCCTTTACAAACATTTTGATATTTCCCACCTTCGTAATTTAACTGTCTAAAAAGACTAGCTGAAATTTTTCTTCCATCAGGAATCATCAAGGAAGAGATGCCAAAATAAAACTTAACATCATCTTTGAATTCAGGATTAATAAAGCCAACGGCAAAAGCCAGGTTTTTATTCAACAGGGAAAAGTTACTTGCAGCTGCTCCATATCGACCACTGTATAGTTGGGATAATGCAAGATAATATCGAGCTACTTTATCTTCCGGATGCGCCTTAGTATAACTATAGAACAATTTCTGTGATTCCACAAAGTTCCAGTTTTCAAACAATTGTACTCCTTTGTTAAATGATTCGATATCTCTGCAGCTCAATAATTCTAAGCTGGTTTCTGACACCTCAGACTCCAATTGGTTTCTAACCAGTGGTGCTTCAAATTCAACAGTTGTTTCCCCACCATCCACTAAGCAACTTGAAATAGTATGCTGTACAATATAAGGGAACCTGGTGATCTTATAGTTATTGATGAGACTTACATCCGGACCATGTAGTGCGTCCGAAGTGTTAAACAAGATTTCAGAACTTGCAGTAAATCCTTTAATTCCCTGCGCTGAAATAAAATTTCCTTGGAAAATGAAAAGAAGAGTTAAAAGTGAAATTAAAAATGCCTTTTTCATGATTTGAATAATTTAATTGTTAAAATAATTTTTAGTTTTTTGCCGGCAGGTTTGTTCTTTAACATCCCTTGCAAACAGCTTCATATATATGGTGTAATTATTTTCAAATATTTAAGGTCAACCATGAATTATTTTTATTTTTTTAAAAAACTAAATATGTACTATAAAAGAAAACTGCGAAAGTGATGCATTCATCACTTTCGCAGTTGTAGGTAAGGAGGTATGCGAGTTATATGATTTTATTTTCTGATCTTGTGGAAATAAATCCAACATCTTCTGAAACAAGGCTGATTGGATAAGATGCTTGGATCGCCACATTGTTTGGAACAAATTTCAAAAATCACTTTGTCATCAAGCTCTGTAACCTTAGCTTTGGCAATCCTTTCCTGTGGCTTAGCTTCATTGTCACAGTTCGGTTCAAGTGATGGTTTTGGAGTTTCAAATTCAAAAGATTTTTGACAAATGCTACTGATACTGGTAGCCTCAGATAGAAAATGTGACTCATCCATTTGAATGGCTTCTCCAAAAAAAAGTACTAAAGCCAGGTTAACTGAAAATAAGAATTGCGGTTTCATAAAAAATAATTTAAGGATTAAAAATTGAAGAATTTTTGCAATGTTTAAGAAGATTCGTTTTCACATTTGAAAATCAAATTACTTCTTCAAACTTGCTTTCAATCTAATGGTGTACAATGAATGAAAAAATTAAGGATAAGAATAAAAATAATTTTTAAATCTTGTTTTGATATTACTTAGTATTGAAGAATAGCCAAGAAAACTAATCTATCTATTATATATTTTATCCATGTATTTCGTTCAATATTCCTTATTAAGGACTATAATTCCCTAATGTCAGAAATTAATTCTCCTTCAAATTATATTAAGTTTCTGATAAGTACTTTGAATGATCTCCAATATTACAAGGATAATACAAAGAAAAAAAATGGCTAATGAGCCTTAAATTATTATCTATTTTTACACTGTATAATTAATTGAGCCCATGTGTAAATCTTGTGAATCGTTTAAACTCCATCTTTTAGAAGGAGAATTGGGAAGAAAAAAAGCAGCCCAATCACTTTTTGAAGAAGAAATTATTCAAAAACATGCCAGGTATTTCTATTGGAAATATCAACGATTCGTTTCACAGGACTATACTGGTTGGGAAGATTTTTATGTGGAGGTGGTTTTACGAATTTTTAAGGAGAAAGAGGCTGGTAGGGGACCAAGAGATAATTGTGACGGTTACTATTATAAACTAACCAGAAACATTTGTGAAGAGATGGTAAGATTATCCAATAAATCAAAAGCTGCCCAGGAAGAGCTTTCGCGACTGGATGAGCTTACCGGGGATCCTTATATCATTGAAAAAGTGAAAAAATATATTAACCAGTTAGAGTGTAAATGCAGTCGCCTTTTGTACCACTATCATATTGAAGAACAATTGGTAAGAGACAAGCAGCAACTGGTTAATATACTGAAGGATAAATGTGGAAAGGAATATTCACTTGGTTCCATTCCTGTTCATCTTTCTGGTTGTCTCAATAAATTAACTGATTTAGTAGAAAATGATCCTGATCACTTATTTTAAATAAAATGGAAAATACAACAATTAAATTTCAAGAATATCTGGATCATCGAATGAGTCCGGAAGAAGAGACAGCATTTAAAGCTGAGTTAGAATCGGATGCTAAACTCAAAAGCAAGTTTGTAGCTTTCATGCTAAAAAGACTAGAGGTTCCAGATCAGGTAGATCCTGAAACACGCGAAATGGTTTCAGAAGTTTATCGGAATATGACGCCGGTAAAAATGACAAACCCTTCCAGGATTTATAGATTAAATAGGTTTGCTTCTGACAATTGGCCAAAACTTGCCACGGCAGCTTCCTTTTTATTGGTGATGGGCTATTTAATTTCTGTATACACCTCAGAAGCCTATAATACTGGTAAAAATCTAAACGAAATTATGGTGGAGCCCATAAGTATGGAAAGGGCATCGTCCTCAGAAATGAAACAATATGAGAAAGCCTCTTATTTTTATTTCAAACCTTCTCCTCTTTTGGACAGTTTAGAGGCTATGTCAAAAGCATGCAGTGACTTTTGTCTTCCTAAATACTACCTTGCTCATGCTTACTTAAAAAATAAACAGTATGATAAAGCAAATTTACTTTTTGAGGATTGCCTGAAGAATATTGATTTCTTGACTCAGATTCCTCAATTGCAGGGACATGAACAAGAGATCAGACTCAATGTGTTGATCAGCAGAGCAGGATTGAAAATGAATTCTACAGAAATCCTGAAAGATCTTGTTAAGTTAATCGATGAATTAAAACCAAATGATGACATTTATCAAAGTGCTGAATCTTTACGAAAAGCTTTGAAAAAATAGGGGTTTCCACTTATTGGTAATTCTCAATTTTACCAATTTGATAATTATGTTGGATCAATTAATTTATGCGCTCAATCGCCTTTTCCTTTGCATGTAAAATATCCATCCAAGAGTAAGGATTACCGCACAAATACAGATTTCCCAATATGCTGGATCGGATGATTGAACAGCTCTTTTTGAACTACCAATAAGTATTAATCCTGCCCAGTTTTCCGGATACACACTCTTGCCTTCGGCAAGAAACTCCCTTTTGCTGGTTGCGAGTGCGACATCTTTAGGTTGTGCTTGATTAAAAAAATGATGGTAGAAACCTGGAATAATGGTAGAGGCTCCATGAGTATTGATCTTCCAAAGTGTCGTGATAAATGATTTTACACCACTGTATGCAAATCCCCTTGCCAGGCTGATGTTTCCTTCCCCCTCCTTAAGTTGACCAAGTGCCGTTTCACAAGCGGTTAGTGTTATGAGTTCTTGGTTCATAGGGAAATTGTACAATTCCTTTAAAAATAAAAATTGACTGGAATCCGGCTTTGGTGATAATTGAGAAAAGGAAATAAAACTTTGGTCTGGGTCGTCTGCAACAAATCCATGAGTCGAGATATGGAGGTAGGCGTATTTTTCAGTCGCACGAATAAACTGCTCCTTTGTGCTTTTCTTATCCGTGTAAGTCTTATCATAAACTGCCTTTATCCCTGCGATTTCATCAGACTGATAAGTCAAGTAAGGTAAAATTTTTGACTCAGAATGAAATTGGGGTGCTATAATTGCAAGAATTGTTTTAAGATTATTTTGTCTTAGAGCTCTGCTCATTTCCTGCAACATACTGGCAGAAAAGCAATAACTAATGGCATGTTGCTGAATGAGATAATTACCATCTTTGGCTTGTAAGGGTAAATTATTTCCATCATTTGAAAGTTTAGACAGTAAGGCATCAAATGAGAGATTATTTAATATTCCGTCCGGAATAATTATCAGCCGCTCAGGCAATCCATATTTTACTTTAACATGCCCAATTAAAATATCATAAAGTTGGTTGGAAGTCAAACAAAATTCTCTAACCAACTTCGGATCAGTTGTTCCCTCATCATTGACAGGATTTATACTTTTTCTAAAAGAACTAATGAGTTTTTCCAACTCAGTTTTTAAGATGCCCACAGTGTCGAAAATAAAATGACTTTTACTGATTAAAAATATATTGATCAGAGAATCTTGAATAAAATATTCTAACATGGCCTGATTCTCTTCCAATAAATTTTGTTGAATGTCCTGAATAGAAATATCTACACCCTTATACTTTATGGCGAAATATGAGGGCACTTTCAGTTTTAATTCACTGAAAAATTCCCTTTGTTTCTTTTCTACTAATCCGGCAATAGAATCGTTGTGCAAGGCCCTTTGCTGAAAGATCAACAATTCTTCTTTTTTGTTCTGTAACGCAATTGGTAATTGATCTTTTGCATTATTCAATCTGGACGCTTCAATCAGAGAAAATGCCTTGGCTTGTTCTACCATTACAAACATTTTTTCCTTTTGAATGGAGTCGTTTGAAAGTAAATACAAATCTTTAATATCTGTTATAGCATCTGGTATCCACAATCTGGATCTCTCAGCCAAATTAACTTTTGCATTATCGTTAATTATATTTCCACGAAAATGATTTAATAGATTTGCGAGTGTGTCATACGTTTGTACAGCCAGTAAGGCGCTTTGTTTATCTTCTGGAGCGAGTAATTTAAATGCTCTTCCCATACTCCCTAACAATATCAAACTTTGCTCATAGTCTAAAGCTAATTTATTGACATCTGGTATTTTTCCGTTACTCAGACAGGATGAGTCAATTGAACCCACTGCTTTCCAATAAGCCATCAAAGCTTCTTTAAATTTGTCTTGACCTAGTAAGGCAGTTCCTAAATTAATGTATAAGGATTGAAATTGACTAGGGACAACTTCATTAAAATTCAAATTTGCAAATTCAATACCTTGTCTACACAACGTTTCGGACTTAGTATAATCTTTCATCTTTTCATACAATGCTGCCAAATTCTGGAAACAAAGCAAAATGCTCCTTTTGTCTTCGAGTTTTTTAAAGTTTGAGAATGCTAATTGATAGTAATTGATTCCTTGACTACATAACAACTTATATGCTTCTGATTCTCTATCTTGAATTTCAGCTAAAGAATCTTGGATATTATTTCCAATTGAAATAAACAAATTGCCCATTTGGCCTATTGTATCGGAGGGAGGAGCCCAACCCCTTATAAGCTGAATTCCTTTAAGACTGAAATCCATTGATTTGCGATTTTCCCCTATGGTTTTATACAAATCACTTAAGCTATACATTAGGTACTCCAATTTAGATGAAGTCTTTAACCATGCCTCGGACTCTGTACAAGTTTTTGAAGAAATACACTCGATAATCCTTTGGTAGGCACTTGATAAACATTCGATTGCCTTTAGATACTCGTTTAAGGATTTATACGATTCTGCTTTCTTTATTTGATTAAATATATAAGGAAATATTCTAAATTCAGATTTTTCTATTTCAGCGGAATCAAAATACGCTAATGCTAAGATGTGGTCACCTTCATTGACATAAGTCATGCCTGTATTGATTAATGATCTTAGAATATCAATATGAATCGAGTCCCCGTAAAATTCTCTTCTAATTTTTGTAGCTGATTCAAAATATATTCTTGAAATAGAAGGCGCTGAAATTAATAAAGCATTTCCTCTATTATGTAAAGAATCAGCAATTAAGAGGAAAAGAGAATCTCGATTCCCTAAACATTCGGAAATCACAATTGCTTTGCCAAAATTTGTCCAAACAGAATCAGCCCAAAAAACCTTATCAATAAGATGATTTCTAAAACTTGCAATTACAGTTGTATCACAATCCTCTCTTTTGGTAATACTTCTTTCTTCTATCTTTTCTTCAGTACAATTAATAAAATATACACTGAATAAAAATACTGATATAAAAATTGAAATAAAATTAACCCTCATTTCACGAACTGAAATTAAATTCACTTAACCCAAAGCCAATGTTCATTAAAATGCCTTAAGGGCATATGGTGGAACTTTCAACCATGATATCGTATTTTTTAAATTCTAATAAGCCATTATAGCGAATACTCAATGAGTTGTTTACTAGATTTAATTTATTTTTAAAAGCAACTGAAGTTTCTCCATATTTATATCTTCTCAATGCAGCAATTCTTGTTAACAATGGAGCAGAAAATGATGTACCCGATTGTACTACCCACCCACTGGCTATACTTGTATTCTGCATTCTTGAAGGATAGGCATTTGTTATTTCTTTGCCAAATGTATTGATTGTCACAATTCCACTATTCACATCGGCAAAATTTGAAAATCCTGCAAGATCATTTCCATTTTTATCCAAAGACCCCACAGATACAAAATTTCTATGCCTTGGTGCTAAGGATGCCGGATAAAATTTAACATCCTTGTTTAGGTAAAGACTATCGTTTCCAATAGCTGCTACAACCAGGATATTTTGAGAATCAGCCTTTCCGATGAAATTATTAAATACTTTTGTCAATGCGGAATCCATCTGTTCATTAGCAGCAGAACTAACAAATTTGAAACCCCAGCTGATATTAATAATATCTGGATTTTGATTTAAGGCATAATTTAAACCACAAAGTGCATCAAATAAATTGCCGTATTTTGTATTGCCTTCTGTTATTTTAACATTGACAAATCTAAGGGGAATATTTGTTTTAAAATTAGGTAGGGAGGCTCCTGTTGAAACTGCATTTACAGAACTTCCATGACCGTGTGAATCAACTGGTTCGGTATTTAGGCAAATGTCAATACCCTTTTGAAATGAATTTGGGTTGCACATACTTCCATCGTTGGTGAAATTCCAATTAAATGATGGCAAGCCTGAGTTGGACAAGAATGATGCACTTGGAGCACCGGCAAGGTCATTCGCAGAAATGCCACTTTCCTGTTCAACTCCGGAATCTACAATGGCAATTTCAATTGTTCTTTGAATAGAAGCATCCTGACAATTGAGAATTGGCCAATTATCTTTTGAAAGTGGAATTGTGTCCCTTGAATCGATTGGTTCCGGCAAATTGAATACAACATTTAAAAGCATACCATCACCCAAACCACCTTGTCTGATGGGATTTGAGACAACTGTTCCAGAACCCACCCCGCCAACACCAGGATATTCCCATAATTCAAATGGCGGATCACATGGGCAGGTTTTAACCAGTTTAAAACAGGCTTTCCTGAGTGAATCTCTAATTTCTTTTACCCTGGGATGGTCAGGATCAAGAATTAATTGACTGCATTGATAGGTCAGATCAAAACTGTCATTTTTTAGTTTTTGATAAGATGGTAATGAATCAAAGGAAGGATATTCATTAATTCTGTCAAAAGCAGTTCTAAACGTATCCACACTCGAGCATGAATTTCCGTTAGCATTTAGTATATCACAATAAGAACATGAGAATGTAGTCAGTATAATACTTGTTAAAGTCAAAAGACCAACAATGGTCAATACAAGATTTCCATTGAACTTAAATTCAGTAGCCATGATGAAGTAGTTTTAAAGGTTAGTTTTCGTTATAGTATGTGTAAATCTAACCAAAAAATTAAGGAGAATTTAAATAATTCTTCATTTTGACTCATTTTCAGTGAAATGAGTGCTTAAATGCACATAAAAACAAATTATCTGTGGATTATTAACCCTACAGCAGACCTTCTTTAATTTTTCTGACCATCCATGGGCCTCTGTAAATCATACCCGAATAAATTTGAATCAAATCTGCCCCTTGTTTGACCTTGTAAATACCGTCTTCGGGATCTAGAATTCCACCAACAGCAATAATGGTAAAGGATTTTTCTGCCTTCACCCATTGGAGAACTTCGTCTGCAAATGGCCTTACTGCTTTGCCACTCAGACCACCGGTCTCTTTTAAGAGCTCTGTTTCTTTTAAATATTCCGGTCTCCTTATGGTAGTATTGCACAAAACAATGCCATTGATTCCTGTTTCTTTTACCACTTGAATAATTTCCTTAACGGCATCATGACTTAGGTCCGGGGCAATTTTAAGATAGATGGGTTTAGGGTTTAAATGTATAAGATTTTCCTTTTGGATGACACTCAGTAAATGTAAAAGCGGCTCCCGCTCCTGAAGGCTGCGAAGATTTGCAGTATTTGGTGAAGATACGTTGACCACAAAGTAATCCACATGATCAAATAAAGCCCTGAAACAAATCAAATAATCATTTACGGCCAGTTCATTTGGTGTGGCTTTATTTTTTCCAATATTTCCGCCTATAATAATTTTTTTTTGAGCCTTAAACTTTTTTAGCCTCTCTACCAGCTTATCAACCCCCTCATTATTGAATCCCATTCTATTAATAATAGACTCATCCTTTACCAACCTGAATAATCTTGGCTTGGGGTTCCCTTCCTGTGGCAATGGGGTTACTGTGCCTACCTCAATCGAGCCAAAACCAAGATTTTGTAATAAATCCAACCATCGGCCATCTTTATCAAAACCCGCTGCTAAACCTACCGGATTTTTATACACCAAACCATCAACCTCTCTCCTAAGTTGGGGATGCTCAAACTCAAATGACTTTTTTAAGAAATTCGAAATAACCGGAATTTTCATCCCAAAAGCCAAGAGATCCATGGACAAATAATGTGCCTTCTCCGGATCAAAAAGAAAAAAAAAGCGCTTTAATACCTTCCAGATCATATTACTGAATATCACTTTTATAAAAATGGGTTGGTGAGTTTTTCCTGACCAATGGTGGTAATGCCGCCATGACCGGAATAAACCTTGGTTTGCACCGGGAGTGGCAACAATTTTTCTTTAATAGACTTTATTAATGTCTCGTGATCGCCTCCCGGCAAATCAGTCCTGCCAATGCTACCTTCAAACAGCACATCACCACTTAACAACAACTTGTTTTCTGAAGAGTGAAAACTAAGACTGCCCGGGCTGTGTCCCGGGGTAAAGTAAACATCGAATTCAATTCCCCCAAAAAACTGTTTCCCGCCTTCTTCAAGCCAATCTCCAACTTCAGGGTAGGAAAAAGATTCCAAACCATACATTTGCGAGACCTGGGCAGCCATACTGTAAACCATCATTTCGCTTCTATGTAGTCGGGGCTTTAAACCATATTCCTTATAGATGAACTCTAGTCCAAAAATATGGTCAATATGGGCATGTGTCAATATAAGTTCCCCTAATCTGAGCTTGTGTTTCTCTAGAAAATTTTGAAAGTTTTTTCTTTCAGTTACGGTATAAAACCCCGGATCAACGATAACCGCCCGCTCCGGATCTTCCCAAAACAAGTAGGTATTCTGATAAAAAGGATTGACCGTAAAACAGTGTAATTCCATATTTCGTTATACTTTTAGCAAATTAATGGAATTCTGTCTGAATCGTTTAGTATTTTTTACCATTCTTAGCCTCTTCTTAGGGATGCAAAGCCTGAAAGCTCAGCATGCAAGGGAGGTCTTTGGCAAAAATAAAGTACAATACAACGATGATTTACAGGATTGGTGGATCTATGAAACCAATAACATAGTCTATTATTGGTATGGTAAAAGCAGAAATTTAGCACAATTCTATATAAACCTCGCGGAGGATGAAAACGAAAAAATTCGAAGCCTTTTTGAATATCATCCTAAAGACAAAATCGAACTGGTCATTTTTTCGGATTTGTCTGATCTTCATCAAACCAACCTTGATCTTCAAAATTCTTTCACCCCACAAACATGGGATCTTGAGCCTAAAATAAACAATCAGAAAATACTCCTTTACTTCAACGGAGACCACAATCAAAGTTTGAGCCTTTTACGAAAAGGTATTATTCAATTGTATTTCAATTCTATGTTTTCGGGAACAAGTCTGCAGGAGGTTGTGCAAAAAGTAATTTCCTTAAAACTTCCAGGGTGGTTTGAATCAGGATTGATTGGATACCTTGGGGAAGGATGGCATGAGGACGATTTTTTTGAAATGGAACAGGCATGGAACCAAAAAAATTCTTTTCAACGCTTTTACAACAGCTATCCGGGTCTGGCAGGGAAGTCTTTCTGGAATTTTATCAATACTCAATTTGGTGAAAAGTCCATTTCAAACTGGTTGTATATGACCCGTATTCAAAAGGACCTTAACCAGGCCACGAAACTGGTTTTTCAGCAAGACTTAAAAGCTTTATTCGCCCAATGGAAAAAATATTACACAAGAGAACTACAAACTTTAAATCACAAAAAGGAAAAACATGTTAGATTAAAATTAAAAAAGGAAGAAAAAATCATTTCCTCCGGTTACAGTGAATTGCATCACACCTTCTATTTAGCTACCAACCAAAACAACCGAAAAAGAATTCGTTTACTGAATACAGAAAAAAATACTTTAAAGACCATCTACAAATCAGGACATCGAAATAAAATAAATATCCCGGACAGGATTTATCCAATTTATGCAGAAGATGCAGATAATGGACTCCAACTTATTATTAATGAAAAGCGAAATAGACTTCATCTCCATCTCCTTCAATTTAAAACGGGAGAAATAATGACATCTGTCCTTCCAGAAGATATACATGAAATTTATGATGTAGTATTTCTGGATCCAAACAATATAATATTTTCAGGTACCAACAATAGTTTTTCAGATATTTTTTTATACAATTTGCCCTCAAGATCGTACAAAAAAATAACAGACGACATTTATGATGATTTACAAATACAAATAATTAAAACGGGGAATATTCGGAAACTAATTTTTCAATCCAACAGACCAGATACACAATCGAGATTAAATAAACTGGATAGTTTGTTGCCCTTGGATAAATTTCAACTTTTTAGTGTAAATCTCAATGATCTAACAACTTTTCATCATGAAACCCAAAGTTTTAATTATGGTTCTATTCATGGTTTCCAAATTTTGGATGAAAATGAATATTTGATTCATAGTCGGCTTCAAACAAAAACTGTCTTCTATATTCAAAAAGATTTAAACAGATATGATCTAAGCGATAATCAATTGGAGAATATATCCTTAAAAAGCGACCGTAACAAAATGTTGATGATCTATAAAAAATATAGAAATAAATATGAATATTCTCTCACTACTTTAGATCAAAAGTTAAAATTAGCGCCTCAAATTTCAGAAATTACAACACCTTTAATAAAACCTAAGGAATTAGTTTCTATTGATTCGATTCTAGGGCCTAAAGAAGATTCAACTATTTCATTTTTTGTTTCAAAATTTGGTGACCCGGTTGGCGTAAAAGAAGTTATATTTAATGAATTCGATAGGAAAAAGATTAACTATGAAGATTCCGACTTAGATAAAGAAAACCTATACGAGAATAAGATTTCAGAAATAATAAAATTTAATCCAAATTTATCCATTGCCTACCGAAAAAGATTTGGAATTGAAGAAATTTCGGCTGATCTGAATAATGATTTGCTTTTCGGTGGATTAAATACTTATTCAGGTTTTAATCCAGACTATAACCCTCCTAATATTGGCATTCTATTTAAAATAAGAGTTAAAGAAGTCCTGGAAAATTATCATCTAGAAGGTGGAGTCAGAATTCCAACTGATTTTATTGGCTCTGAAGCCTATGTGCTCCTGGAAAACAATAAAAAAAGATGGGATCATGTTTTTGGTATTTACCGTAAATCGGATAGGGAGAACATTCCAAATGGAAATTTGAATTCCTGGAGATTAGCCTCAAATACTTTTCTCCTCAACTATCAGTTAAAATATGCGCTTGATCCATATCAGAGTTTTCGATTAAACAATACGATTAGAAATGACCATCAATTTCTGCTTTCTTCAGACATTAAAAGTCTGGATAGCCTGGGTAGAAATATACAAAGCATTGGTACACGGATAGAATATGTATTTGATGATGCGATGGATCTATCTTTAAATTTAAAACAAGGCTATCAAATCAAGCTGTTCTTTGAAGGTGTTAAAAGGATAAATACAAGCTTGCAAGATGGGATTAAGGTGAATCCACTTAAGGGTATGTTGCTGATTGCCGGTTTAGATGCCAGATATCACTTACCCATTCTTCGTCACTCAGTATTTGCCAACCGTTTTTATCTAAATGCTTCTTTTGGACAACAAAGATTGTTGAATCACCTTGGGGGAACTGAGAATTGGTTGATACCAAAATACAGCACAGAATCTGTATCCATCACCGATCAGGAATTTGCCTTTTCACAACAAGTAACTGAGGTGCGTGGACATCCAATTGGGGCGCGGAAAGGTTCATCAGCAGCCGTCTTCAATACTGAGTTGAGGGTTCCTTTTTTTCAATATATTCTAAATCAAAATTGGAAAAACAGCTTTTTAAGAAATCTTCAATTCATTTGCTTTACGGATGTTGGACTAAGCTGGAATGGATTGATTCCAAACATAAAAGAGGCAGAAGAATTTAAAATAAGGGCTCAAAACCCAGCAGTAATTGTGGACGTTATATACAAAAGAGATCCAATCATATCCGGTATGGGTTTGGGACTTAGATCTTCACTCTTTGGATACTTTCTTCGATTTGATTATGCCTGGCCTGTAGATAGATTTGGATTTAGCAAACCGCTGCCACACCTTTCCCTTGGATTAGATTTTTAATTGACTCTCTTCTATAATTAGAAAAACAAAATTTACCTACAAAATAATTTATGAAATACGCATTGCTTTTCTTAGGAAGCAATGGAATTAATTCTTGGATTATTGGCATTTCATTTATAAATTTACTTTAAATTAAAATTTGTAAATTCAGTTTCATCCATATTCATCCTGGTAATTTTATTCTATGCAAATCTCAAAATATTTTTTATTATTCTTCTTAATCGTACAACTGGTCTTTGGACTCTTTCATCAAAGCCACGCAAAAAATTATTACATCTCTCCACAGGGCGCAGACTCAAACAATGGTTTGAGTCCAAGTACTGCTTTTAAAAATATCCAAAATGCAACAAACATAGTGGTCGCAGGAGATAGTGTATTGGTTTTAGATGGTTATTATACTGGTTTTGATCACAGAGATAAAAACAGTGGAACCAATGACAAGCCTATTGTTTATCTCGCGATGGGAAAACAAGTATGGATTACCTCCGGGTTTTATCGGAACAATGGGATAAATATTGAGAATAACAACCACATTAAAATTATTGGTTTCAAAATTCGGGGAATGCTTAAAGAAGGAATTCGCGCAGTTTTAGCCAATAACATAAGCATTCAATTTAATGAATGCGATAGCTGTTTCAGGGGAATTTTTACTGGTTATACAGATGACATTTTAGTAGAACATAATATTTGTACAAGGTCACATGGTGAACATGGTATCTACATTTCTAACAACAGCGACAGAGTGACTATTCGCTTTAATATCAGCAGTTACAATAAAGCCAGTGGCATCCAGATTAATCCTGATGAGAGCAGCGGTTCTCCTGGTTATAGTGAGGATGTCATTTGTACAAACAATATCGTTTTCGAAAACAAAAAGGCTGCCGGATTGAATTTTCAAGGGCTAAGCCGAGCTTTAATTGCAAACAATTTGATTTATAATAACCATGAAGGTTCAGGGATAACTCTTTTTCATGGAGATGCCTCTAAAGGTTGTTCTGATGTTAAAATTTTCAACAATACTATTTTTGTTCCCGTGGATGGACGATGGTGTATTCATATTGTAGACGATGCTAAAAACATTCAAATGATCAATAACATCTTAATTAATTTACATCCTTGGAAAGGTGCAATAGCCTTAGATAAAGGAGTCTATATACAGGAAAAAATCATAAGTAATTACAATCTTGTGAGTGACAAATTTTGTGATGAGAGCGATGGCTTTAGCAAAAATCTTAAATTTTGGCAAAGTCTGGGTTATGATTTAAATTCAATTTTGGCTCCAATGGATCTAAATACAATTTTTAAAAATGTCTCGTTGCTCGATTTTGACCTTCAGGAGAATTCTCCGGCTATAAATTCAGGCAGTTCCTCGGTTTCTGATGTCATCAAAGATGATTTAATTGGAACCTCCAGGCCACAATGGATGGATTATGATATAGGATGTTATGAGAAAAAAATAGGGACTAATTCCAAATTTGAATATGCAAAAAGAAACAATTACACTACCAAATACGGTGTATCTAATCTTAAAGACATATCTTTCTTAGAAGACAAAGAATTGTCTTTGTTTGATATGTCAGGTAAATGTATTTTTTCTAAATTCTCTTCCAATATAATTACATCCTTACCATCTGGTTGGTATCTGCTTATCCCATCAACTAAACATATAGATAAAAATAATATACCGATGGTTATATTTATTCAGTAATATGTATTATAACTTTATAAATGACCTTTAACTAAACTCCACAAATTGAGGCGGTCCTATTTATCTTGTTTTGCAAAAACTCTTTTCAGCAAATCAGTTGTTCTGGACGCAAAATTATGTCGGATGTCATTTTCTTCTTCCGCGATTTTTTTAAACAAACCTTCTAAAGCTTTATTGGTTACATGATCAGCAACATCGGGGTTTGCCTTTTTAACCAGTGGAATCTGGTTGTATTTATTTACAGCGGAAGCCCAATAATCCAAAGCACCAAATTTATTTAGCGATTCAGTAATTACTGGTTTAAACTCATCATACAATGCTGGTTGTGTTGTGCGAATTAAATATTGAGTAGCTGCATTGTCCTCTCCTTTAAGGATGTTCCAGGCGTCTTTTATAGTCATTTGTTTAATTGCGGAAATAAAAATTGGTTTTGCTTTAACCGCTGCATCTTCTGCAGCACGATTAATTTTTTCTAGCATATTTTCTTCCACCTTGTCAAATCCGGGAATAAGTTTTAATTTATCGGTCACAGCTTTAGCTTCCTGTGGCAATAAGATTTTATATATGCTTTTGTAAAAACCGTCTTTTGTTGAAAGTTGATCACTTCCCTTTGAAGTTCCTTTGGTCAAAGCCTCTTTTAAGCCGGCAGCAATTTCATCTGTACTTATTTCTTCCAAACCAACCTGCTTAAGTAATTTGCCAAATTGAGCATCACAAGAGGAAAAACCAAATGCCAAAAACACACCAAAAACCAACAATAAATTTTTCATTTGTTATTTTTATTAATTAGACGTCAAAAATAGACCATGGGTTTTACAATGTCCGTTAAAATTATGTGAAGATTGCCAGATATTTGTTTGGATTAACATCCTATATGTTTTTACATATAAATATTTTTTAATATGTTGATATACTGCTTATCTTTGCCCCTTGAAATCTAAGCTTATGGACATTTCCATTGTTATTCCGGCATACAATGAAGAGGAGTCACTACCTGAGCTGCTGCATTGGATTCGGAAAGTACTGGATCCGCTTGAATTGAGTTACGAAATTTGGTTTGTAGATGATGGCAGCACCGACAATACCTGGAATGTGATGGAAGGACTTCACTTAAGTCAGCCTACAATAGCAAAAGCAATTAAATTCAGAAGAAACTATGGCAAGTCTGCAGCCTTGAATACGGCTTTTCATGCCTGTGAAGGTGATGTTGTGATTACTTTGGATGCTGATTTACAAGATTCCCCAGAAGAAATTCCGGAACTGTACAGGATGATTAAAGAAGAAGGTTTTGATTTAGTTTCCGGATGGAAGAAGAAAAGATACGACAATGCAATTACAAAAAATATTCCTTCCAAAGTTTATAACAGAGTCACAGGATGGATGAGCGGGGTCAAATTACATGATATGAATTGCGGACTTAAGGCTTATCGAAAAGATGTTGTTAAAAGTATCGAGGTGTTTGGTGAAATGCACCGTTATATTCCTGTGATCGCTAAATGGGCTGGATTTCGTAAAGTTGGGGAAAAAGTGGTCATCCACCAGCCTCGGAAATATGGTCATTCTAAATTCGGAGTGAGTCGATTCCTAAATGGTTTTCTCGATCTGGCCACCATACTTTTTATTGGCAGATTTGGCAAGCGACCTATGCATTTTTTTGGATCTTTAGGGCTAAGCTTCTTTTTTATTGGACTGTGTTTTGTGTGCTATTTGATTTTTACCAAATACGCATACAATGTATACGGCATGGCTGGCAGGCCTGCATTTTATATAAGTCTGGTCATGATGGTTATCGGATCTCAACTTTTCCTGACTGGTTTTATAGCTGAATTAATTTCCAGAAATTCCAGTGAAAGGAACCATTACCTGATCACAAAAACTTTAGGATAAAATGGCTTCCGCTGTCATTATAGGGCCCGCGCACCCTCTAAGAGGTGGGTTGGCATCATTTGACGAAAGACTGACGAGAGCCTTTATGGAAGCAGGATGGGATGCTGAAATCTTTACATTCTCCTTGCAATACCCTGGTTTTTTATTTCCTGGAACAACGCAATATTCTGATGAGCCGGCTCCACGTAATTTGAACATTAATGTATGCATAAATTCAATAAATCCATTTAACTGGATTAGAATTGGTAATCTTCTGCGCAAGAAAAAACCTGATCTTGTCATTGTAAGGTACTGGCTTCCTTTTATGGGTCCTTGTCTGGGGACCATTCTTAATAGAGTAAAAAAAAATAATTTTACCCGAATTATTTGCATTGCCGATAATGTAATACCGCATGAGAAAAGACCTGGGGATAAGTGGTTCACAAGATATTTTCTAAAATCTCCGCATGCTTTTATTACCATGAGCGAAAAAGTAAATAATGATTTACTTACTTTCAGGCCGGAGGCTAAGTTCAAAATAGTTGATCATCCACTTTACGATAATTTTGGTGATAAAATAGATGTTTCCAGTGCAAGGGATTTTCTAGAAATTTCCAAAACAGCCAAAATTGCTTTATTCTTCGGCTTTATCCGAAAGTATAAGGGGCTGGATTTATTGATAAAGGCTTTTGCAGATCCAATTTTGAAAAATTCCGAAATTAAACTGGTTGTGGCAGGTGAATTTTATGAAGATGCTCAACCATATTTGGATTTAATCACAACTTTAAATGTACAAGATAAAATTATTTTGCGCACTCATTTTATTGCAGATAGCGAAGTAAAGTATTATTTATCCTCATGCGACGTGGTTGTCCAACCTTATAAGAATGCAACGCAAAGTGGTGTTACACCTTTGGCCTACCACTTTGAAAAACCCATGATCGTTACAAACGTTGGGGCACTCCCGCAGTTAGTTCCACATGAAAAAGTTGGGCTGGTTTGTGAACCAGACGCTAAAGATATAGCTTCGGCAATTAAGCATTTTTTTGATTATCCCCCTGGTCATTTTCAAAAAAATTTACTGGAAGAAAAAAAGAAACTAAGTTGGCCAGCTTTGATTTCAAGTATTTTAAGTTTGCAACATGATTTGGAGAAGTAAAGCACCTTTTAGACTTGGACTAGCCGGTGGAGGCACAGATGTCAGTCCCTATAGTGATCTTTTTGGAGGGGCGATATTAAATGCAACTGTATCTTTATTTGCTCATTCGAGTCTTGAATTATTGGATGAGCCTGTAATAGAGTTTAAGTCCATAGATCAAAATAAATCTCTCAAGTTTCCATCCGGCACCCCTGTTCCTGTAAATATGGGTTTAGGCTTGCAATGTGGATTGTACAACAGACTTCTTCAGAACGGATCTTTAGATTCCAGAGGACTTAGACTAACTACTTCTATGGATGTTCCTCCAGGCAGTGGTCTTGGAACCTCCTCTACGCTAATGGTGTCCATGATTAAGGCATTTGCAGAGATGCTTAATTTGCCATTTGGTGATTATGACCTTGCCCATCTGGCCTATGAGATAGAAAGAATTGATCTTGGTCTGGCCGGAGGAAAACAAGATCAGTATGCTGCTACTTTTGGTGGTGTCAATTTTATGGAATTCAATAAAGAAGACCAGGTAATCGTAAATCCATTAAGAATTCGTCAGGAATATTTGAATGAACTGGAGCACAATATTGTTTTGTATTTTACTGCAACCAGCCGAAGTTCATCCGACATTATTGCAGCGCAGCAACAAAACGTCACGGAAAAGAAAATCTCCTCCATCGAGGCGATGCATCATTTGAAAGAACAAAGTAAAATGATGAAAGATGCCTTGTTGAAGGGAAAATTGCAGATGATTGGTGAAATTCTGGATTATGGTTTTGAGCAAAAAAAGAAAATGGCTGACAACATATCTAACCAAAATCTGGATACAATTTATCATGCTGCTAAAGATGCGGGAGCCAGTGGTGGTAAGATTTCCGGAGCAGGTGGAGGAGGGTTTATGTTTTTCTACTGCCCACTAAATACAAAATACCGCGTTATGGAGAGACTTAATGACTTTGGCGGTTACTTTATGAAATATCAATTTACAACACAAGGCGTAAGAAGTTGGAAAAGCAATCAATAAAATGAAACAGATCAAAAATATAATCTCTGATTCCATTAAAGTTAAACAACTTTTACTGGAAGATGAAAAAACACTAACTAAAATTCTGGAAGCATCTCATAAAATTCTGCACTCACTTCAAAATGGTGGTAGAATATACTTTTGCGGGAATGGTGGTAGCGCAGCAGATGCACAACACCTTGCAGCAGAATTTTCAGGAAGATTTTATCAGGACCGTAAGGCACTTCCGGCAGAAGCATTGCATACCAATACATCCTATTTGACTGCTGTAGCCAATGACTATAGTTATGATGTCGTTTACTCTCGTCTCATTCATGGTGTGGGTCATCCTCAAGATGTATTAATTGGAATCAGTACATCAGGTAATTCAAAAAATATTGTACTCGCCTTAGAAGAAGCAAAGAAGATTGGTATGGCAACTATTGGACTTACCGGAAGTAAAGGCGGTATCATGAAAGATATCTGCGATATAAATCTTGCCATGCCCTCAGAAGATACACCTCGTATTCAGGAATGCCATATTATGATTGGGCATATCATTTGTCAGATGGTCGAA